>Ga0164306_10001289_pt1 | contig 11051 bp, 8 predicted proteins | sample Whisoiple_242_MG_FD_110213 | JGI IMG/M metagenome (GOLD analysis project Ga0164306, IMG submission 110213) | Soil microbial communities amended with fresh organic matter from upstate New York, USA - Whitman soil sample_242_MG | ecosystem: Environmental > Terrestrial > Soil > Unclassified >... | reverse complement strand
GGAGATCCGCACCCGCGGCGACATCATCATGTTCATCGACGAGATCCACACCCTGGTGGGTGCAGGTGCCGCCGAGGGGGCGATCGACGCCGCGTCCATCCTCAAGCCGATGCTGGCCCGCGGCGAACTGCAGACCATCGGCGCGACCACCCTGGACGAGTACCGCAAGTACGTGGAGAAGGACGCTGCGCTGGAGCGTCGCTTCCAGCCCATCCAGGTGGGCGAACCGACGGTGGCGCACACCATCGAGATCCTCAAGGGACTGCGCGACCGGTACGAGGCGCACCACCGGATCACCATCACCGACGACGCGCTGGTCTCCGCGGCCACCCTGGCCGACCGGTACATCAGCGACCGGTTCCTGCCGGACAAGGCGATCGACCTGATCGACGAGGCCGGCGCCCGGATGCGGATCCGCCGGATGACCGCGCCGCCGGACCTACGGGACTTCGACGAGAAGCTGGCCGGGGTGCGCCGGGACAAGGAGTCCGCGATCGACGCGCAGGACTTCGAGAAGGCCGCTGCGCTGCGGGACACCGAGAAGCAGTTGCTGGCCCGCAAGTCCGAGCGGGAAAAGGCCTGGAAGGACGGCGACCTGGACGTCATCTCCGAGGTCGACGACGAGCAGATCGCCGAGGTGCTGGCGAACTGGACCGGCATCCCGGTCTTCAAGCTGACCGAGGAGGAGACGACCCGGCTGCTGAAGATGGAGGACGAGCTGCACAAGCGGATCATCGGCCAGGACCAGGCGGTCCGGGCCGTCTCCCAGGCGATCCGCCGCACCCGCGCCGGCCTCAAGGACCCCAAGCGTCCGTCCGGGTCGTTCATCTTCGCCGGCCCGTCCGGCGTCGGGAAGACCGAGCTGACCAAGGCGCTGGCCGAATTCCTGTTCGGTGACGAGGACGCGCTGATCCAGGTCGACATGGGTGAGTTCCACGACCGGTACACCGCGTCCCGGCTGTTCGGCGCCCCTCCCGGATACGTCGGCTACGAGGAGGGCGGCCAGCTCACCGAGAAGGTGCGGCGCAAGCCGTTCTCGGTGGTGCTGTTCGACGAGATCGAGAAGGCGCATCAGGACATCTACAACACCCTGTTGCAGGTGCTGGAGGACGGCCGGCTCACCGACGGCCAGGGTCGCACGGTCGACTTCAAGAACACCGTGATCGTGTTCACCTCGAACCTGGGCACCCAGGACATCTCCAAGTCCGTGTCGCTGGGCTTCTCCCAGGGCACCGACGCGGAGTCCAACTACGAGCGGATGAAACAGAAGGTCAACGACGAGCTCAAGCGGCACTTCCGGCCGGAGTTCCTCAACCGGATCGACGACGTGGTGGTCTTCCACCAGCTGACCACCGAAGAGATCAACCGGATGGTTCTCTTGATGCTCAAGCGGGTCGAGGGTGCGCTGAAGAACAAGGACATGTCGCTCGAGGTCACCGAGGCGGCGAAGACCCTGCTGGGCGAGCGCGGATTCGACCCGGTGCTCGGTGCCCGGCCGCTGCGCCGGACCATCCAGCGGGAGATCGAGGACAAGCTGTCCGAGAAGATCCTTTTCGACGAGATCCGGCCGGGGCAGATCATCCTGGTCGACGTGGTCGGGGAGGACAAGGAGCGCGAGTTCACCTTCCGCGGCGAGCCGCGCCCGTCCTCGGTGCCCGACGCCGTGCCGGCCGGCCTGGCGGTCGACGCCGGTCCGGAGAACGCGACCGGCTGACGCCCGTTCATCGCGACGGCCCCGTCACCCTCTTCGGTGGCGGGGCCGTTTCGCGTGGCCCCGCGGTTCCGCATCGCCCCCGGCCGGCGGGGTTCGCTGGCCTGTCAACGCGGCATATCACCGCCGAAAGTGACATCAGCGAGGTGGGACAGGTGCGCCGGGCGGTGCCCGCGGCCGGGGAGCGCGTACGACCCCGGATCCAACTGCTCGGCCAGCCCGTCGGTGATCAGTGAGGCCAGGCAACGATGGGCCTGGGCCCGATCCGCGCCGGCCGGCAGCAAGTCGATCTCGGCGACCGGCTCGCGGGTTCCGCGCAGCAACGCCATCATCCGGCCCCGGACCTGCCGGTCGGTGCCGTGCCATTTCTGAACCGGACGCCGGGGGACACCGGCGTGGGCTCCGGCCAGACGCCAGCGGCAGCGATCGTGCAACGGGCAGCGGGAACAATCCGGGTCGGAGGCGGTGCAGACCAGCGCGCCGAGTTCCATCACGGCCACCGAGAACCTGGCCGCGGTCGGTGGATCCGCCGGCAGGTAACGAGCCATCTCGGCCCGGTCCGCCGCACCGGCGGACGCCCGCGGCTCGTCGACGCCGCGGACCGCCCGGGCCAGCACCCGGCGAACGTTGGTGTCCACCACGGGTACTCGCGCGCCGAACGCAAAGGCGGCGACGGCCCGTGCGGTGTACTCGCCGATACCGGGCAGCCGCAACAGCTCGTCCACGCTGGCCGGCACGTTTCCGCCGTGATCGGCGGCGATCGCGACGGCGGCGGCGTGCAGCCGCAGCGCCCGGCGCGGGTAACCGAGCCGGCCCCAGGCGCGGATCGCCTCGCCCGCCGGCTCGGCGGCGAGATCGGCCGGGCCGGGCCAACGGCTCAGCCAGTGCCGATAGACCGGCAGCACCCGGCCGACCGGGGTCTGCTGCAGCATGACCTCGCTGACCAGCACCGCCCAGGGCGTCGCGTCGGGGCTGCGCCACGGCAGATCCCGGGCCCGCCGACGATAGAAGTCCAGGATCCGGTCCGGATCCAGCGGTGCACCCGGCTGGTTCAGCGTATCGGCGACGGCCTGCTCATCCGGTGGCCGCACCGCTGCGCTGCCGCACGCCGGCATCCTCCTCGTCGGCCGGAACCTCTTCGAGCAGACCGGTTTCCACGTCGAAGATGAAGCCCCGGACCTTGTCCGTGTGATGCAGGAACGGGGAGTCCTGGATGCGGCGCATCGACTCGCGCACCGAGTCGTGCGGATCCTTGAACGCCTGCACCGACCAGCTCGGCCGGTACCCGGCGAACTGCGCCAGCTGGTCCCGGAACTCCTCCTCGTTCAGCTTGGAAAGGCCGCAGTCGGTGTGGTGCACGATCATCACCTCTCGGGTGCCCAGACCATGCTGGGAGATCGCCAACGACCGGATCACATCGTCCGAGATGATCCCGCCCGCGTTGCGCAACAGGTGGATCTCACCGGGATTCAGCCGGAACGCCACGTGCGCGTCCACCCGACAGTCCATGCACATCACCACCGCCAAATGCTTGAGCGGCGACGGGCCGAGGCCGGATGGGTGGTACATCGCGGCCGTCTTACTGCGCCGCAGCATCTCGTCGATCGCCGTCACAGCTACTCCTTCGGCGTTGCTTCCCGGGTTGGTGTTGGTGCGAGACTACCGTCGCACGCGTGATGCACCCGGTCGGCCCATCGAGTCAAACGACGTACTGGATACGCCGGACACTCGTGATGGTGCTGGCCGTCGCGCTGCTCATCGGCATCGTCTGGTACCTGGCCGGCCGAACGTCCCGCTCCGCCGCCGGGCAGGGCTCTGCGGCGGTCGCTGCGAACGCCTCCGCCGCGCCCACCATGACCGGGGTGCTGGCCAACTCGACGGGACCCTCCCGCTCCACGGTGCCCTCGCCGAGTCCGTCGCCCAGCGCCCCGCCCAGCCCGTCGCCCGCGGTCGGCGGTTCCGCCGGGGCAAGCGTGTCCCCGACCGCAACGGACGTCCCAGGATCGATCACCGACTCGGCCGGCGCCGCCGCCGATCCGGCTGCCGGGGCCGATGCCGCTCCGGCCACCGACGCCGCGCCCGCCTCCCCGCCGCAGACCGCTCCGGCGGCACCCGCGCCGCCTCCACCGTCCTACGACGCCGACGGCCGACTGCTGTGCGTGGACACCTCGGTCGCCCTGACCGCCAAAGTCCCCGCCGAGGTCAGGTCCGGCTCCACCGTGATCGTCGGGATGACGATCACGAACAGCGGAACCGAGGCCTGCCGCCGCGACGTCTCCGGAACGCTGCAGGTGTTCACCGTCTTCGGTGCGGACGGCACCCGGTTGTGGTCCACCGCCGACTGCTTCCCCGGTGAGGGCACCGAGGTGCGTGACCTGACGCCGGGCCAGTCGGTCGAGTACACCGTCAAGTGGTCCGGTACCACGTCGGCGCCCGGCTGTGCCGGTGAGCGGACGCCGCTGCCACCCGGCAGCTACACGTTGATCGCGCAGCTGGGAGCGCTGTCCAGCCCACCTGCGGCGTTCACCGTCGGGTGAACCTCCGGGACCCCTACAGGGCCGTCCCGTAGCGATCCACGATGGACGACTCGGCCAGCCGGGACAGACCCTCGCGCACCACCCGGGCCCTGGCCTCCCCGACCCCGTCCACGGCCTGCAGGTCGGCGGCGGTGGCGGCGAGCAGGCCCTGCAGGTTGCCGAAGTGCTGGATCAGCCGGTCCAGTACGGCCGGCGGAACCCTGGGGATGCCGGCCAGCAGCCGGTAGCCGCGCGGACTGACCGCCGAATCCAATGCGTCCCCGGTGGTGTTGATGCCGAGCACCCGGGCGACCGCGGACAGGTCCAGCAAGGCAACCTCGTCCAGGTCGTCGAGCGCGGCGATGAGCTCGTCGACGGTGTCCGGGCTGTGGTCGGCCGGCAGATAGTCGCGGATCAGCAGCTCCTGCAGCCCCTGGGTGCCGCTGAGCATCTCGTCGAGCTGAAGTCCCAGGAGCCGGCCGTCGGTGCCGAGTTCGATCACATTGCTGGTCAGCTCGTCGGCGATCCGGCGGACCATTAGCAGCCGTTGCAGGACCGTCATCGCGTCGCGCAGCGTCGCGAAGTCCTCGATCTCCAGGGCGGACAGGGCGCGGGCCACCTCGTCGAGGCGGAACTTGTACCGCTGCAGGGTGGCCAGCGCCTGGTTGGCCCGGCCCTGGATGGTCGGAGGGTCCGCGACCACATGCCGGCGACCGCCGAAGTACAGGTTGATGATCGACATCGAATGGCTGACCGCGATGACCGGATGGCCCGTCTGCAGGCCGGTCCGCTCCGCCGTGCGATGCCTTGTCCCAGACTCCACCGTGGGGATGGTCGGATCGGGGGTCAGTTGCACGTTCGCCCGCAGGATCCGGGTGACGTCGTCGTTGAGGACGACCGCGCCGTCCATCTTGCACAGCTCGCGCAGCCGGGTGGACGAGAACTCGACGTCCAATCGGAATCCGCCGTCGCACAGGTCGTCGACGGCCTGGTCGAAGCCCAGGACGATCAGGGCGCCGGTCCTGCCGCGCAGGATGCGTTCCAGGCCGTCGCGCAGCGGCGTCCCCGGGGCCACTCTGGCCAGCACGGCGCGTTGCGCGGCAACGCCCGTGCGATCGTCCACCCCGGCCCTCCCTCGGCACTCACCGGTCAGTTTAGGGCCGGGGCGTGCTGCCGCGGTCACCCACCACGGATGACGGGAGGGCCGGTCATCCGGTCAGTTCTCCCTTGGTCAGGCCGCTTGCGTCTCCCTTCCCGCCCTTGCCGCCGTCGGATCCTGCGGCCCGGCCCGCCGACCCCCCGCGGTGCATCCACCGGACCACACCGTCCCCGCCGGCGAACTCCAGCGCCTCGCCGAGAGTGGCGGCCTCGACGACGCGCATGCCCCGCGGCCGGTCGGCGGACGTGCCCGGCGGCACGATCGCATGCTCGAAGCCCACCCTGGCCGCTGCCGCCAGCCGCTGCGCGACGCCGGGCACCGGGTGAAGGTCCGCCGCCAGGCCCAGCTCACCGACGGCCACCAGACCCGCCGGGAGCGGCGCGTCGCGCGCGGATGACCAGATGGCCAGCGCCAGGGCCAGGTCCGCGGCCGGCTCGGTGATCCGCCAACCGCCGACGGTCGCCGCCAACACCTCCTTGCCGGACAGGTTCACCCCGGACCACCGCTGGAGGATGGCCAGCACCATCGCCGCCCGGGCGGAATCGATCCCGGAGACGGTGCGCCGGCCGGTGTCCCCACCGGCCGGGGTGATCAGCGTCTGCACCTCCACCGGCAGCGCGCGCCGGCCCTGCAGGGCGACGGTCGTGCAGGTGCCGGGCACCGGCGCGGATCGGCGGGTCAGGAACAGCCCGGACGGATCGGGCATCTCCGCGATCCCGTCGGGCACCATCCGGAAGCAGCCGACCTCGTCGGCCGGGCCGTAGCGGTTCTTCACGCCGCGCACGGTCCGCAGGATCGAATGCCGATCACCCTCGAAGTGCAGCACCACGTCCACCAGGTGTTCCAGGACGCGCGGACCGGCAATCGCCCCGTCCTTGGTGACGTGGCCGACCAGCACGCAGGCGATGTTGCGCTCCTTGGCCACCGCGGTCAGGGCCGCCGCGACCGCGCGGACCTGGCTGACCCCGCCGGCCGTCCCGTCGACCGCGGCGGACGCGATCGTCTGCACCGAGTCGACGATGAGCAGCCGGGGCTTGACCAGCTCGACCTGACCGAGCACCGCATCCAGGTCGCCCTCGGCGGCCAGGAAGATTCCCTCGTGCAGGGCCTTCATCCGCTCGGCCCGCAACCGCACCTGCGCCGCCGATTCCTCGCCGGTGACGACCAGCACCGGGCCGTGCGCGCCCTCCGCCCAGGCCTTCGCGGTGGCCAGCAGCAGGGTGGACTTGCCGACCCCGGGCTCACCGGCGAGCAGGATCACCGCACCCGGCGTGAGACCGCCGCCGAGCACCCGGTCGAACTCGGCGACCCCACTGGCGGTGGGACGCACCACGTCGCCCGACACCTCGCGGATGCGTCGCGCGGGATGCGCCACCGGCCCCGGAGTCAGTCGCCGCACGGGTGACCCCGGCGGCGGGCCCTCGTCCAACGACCCCCAGGCCCGGCACTCGGGGCAGCGGCCGTGCCACTTCGCCGTCTCGTGACCGCATCCGCTGCACCGGAAGGCAAACCTGCCGGGGTTTCGTGCGGAAGGCGCGCTCGACCTCATGCCGTCGCTCCCAGCGGAGTGCTCGCAGGCCCTGTACCACTTCCGGGGCCGACGGCGCCGGGTCGCCGATTCGCCCGGCGAGCCTGGCTCTCCACCGTCGCCCCACGCGGGACGCCTCGCAGGCTCGGCCGCCCAGCAGCGGCGCCGGCCCGGTGCTGATGACTGCCTCGGCCGGGCTCGCTCAGCACTGCCACCGAGCCCGCGACGCCGGCCCCTGGCTGATCGTTCGTTCGACACGTCTGGCTCATGGAACGGACGGTAGGGCAGGGGTCCGACAGTGCCCCGTTTCGGCGGCTGATCAGCAGTCGCCTTGACGGAACAGGGCGGGGATCGGAAGTTCTGAGGGCCGAGTCGAACCGAACGCCGCGGCGGCCACAGGGAATCAGCCGGCCGGGCGCGGGAGTCAGTGACCGCCCTGGGCTGCCTCGTCCTCTTCCCACAGCGGCGTCGGGTGCGGCGGCTGTATGTCGATCGTCTCTCGATCGGTCGACCGCTCGGCCGGCACCTGGATCGGGATGTTGAGGTCGATGCTGCCCGCATTGGCGAACGAGAACGTCATCGGGATCGACACGCCGTAGGACTGATCCTGCAGGAACCCGGTGACGACGACCTCGGTGCCGGTGTCGCTCGCGAAGTCCGACAGTTTCTGCGGCGGCAGGGTCTGGTCACCGGTGATCTGAACCGACCTGGCGGCACTGGTGCTCACGCTCTCCAGGGTGTCCGCGGCCAGCCCGGCGTTGGAGACGTACAGCAGCAACCGGGCATTGGACCCGGCCGGGTAGTCCTCGCGGACGGTGGGCGCCAGGCGCGCGTTGAGCACCGCGATGTCGCCGACGGTGCCGTTGGCGCCGTCGATTGCGGCCACCTGCTCGGCGGTCTGCGAGTCCTGACCGGCCGCGCACCCGCTGACGGCCAGCGTCATCGCGGTGAGCAGCGCCAAGCCGGCGGGAGCGAGCACTCGGCGCGGCAACCGGGCGGTGCGGGTCACGGCGGTTCCCCTCTTCTGGTCAACCCGCCCGGGCGGAGCGGTGCTGCGTGGTCGACTGGGCTGCGTACTGGCTGGATCTGGCGTCAGGCACCGCGGAGCGGTGTTGGCAAGCACGTTAGTCGCCGAGGTGTCGGCTCTGCTCGCCGGGAGGCCGGCAAGGACCGTGTCGTGACCCGGGTCGACGGTGTCGGCGCGGTGTCGTGCCGGGGACGAAGACGGCGTGCAGCGGCGCGCAGACGCCGGGCGCAGACCCTGTCGCGTGCCCCGTGCAGAGCAGCACAATTCGGACGCGCCGGTGACATGCACGCGTCCGTAGGGTTTGTCAAGTGAGCGGATAGCCCCTGACCTGCGACAACAGGTGAGACCACGGCTCGGTCCGTGGTAGGATGGGCGGAGCGAAAGGGGTCTTGAACTCTCATGGTTTTCAACGTTGGCGAAACCGTTGTCTACCCGCATCACGGTGCGGCCCTCATTCAGGCCACCGAAACCAGAACGGTCAAGGGTGTCGAGAAGCTCTATCTGGTCCTCAAGGTTGCGCAGGGCGACCTGACCGTCAAGGTGCCGGCGGACAATGCGGAAATCGTTGGTGTGCGCGATGTCGTCGACCGGACCGGCCTTGATCATGTTTTCGAGGTGCTGCGGGCGCCGCACACCGAGGAGCCGACCAACTGGTCGCGTCGGTACAAGGCCAATCTGGAGAAGCTCGCGTCGGGCGATGTGAACAAGGTTGCCGAGGTCGTCCGCGACCTGTGGCGACGGGACCGCGAACGTGGCCTGTCTGCCGGCGAGAAGCGGATGCTGGCCAAGGCGCGGCAGATCCTGGTGTCCGAACTCGCGCTGGCCGAGGGGACCAACGAGGTCAAGGCCGAGGGCATCCTGGACGAGGTCCTGGCTTCCTGACCGATCCGAATACGGCGGGTGCGTCCGGTCGCCGGTCGTTCGGATGAGTTCACGATGACGGTCGCCGCGATCGTTCCGGCTGCTGGGTCGGGGGAACGGCTCGCGGCCGGCGTGCCGAAGGCGTTTGTCCGGGTCGGCGGCCGTGAACTGTTGGCGCACGCCGTGGAGCGTCTGTACGCCGCGGGCGTGCGGGTCGTCGTGGTTGCGGCACCCGCCGATGAGCTCGACCGCGCCCGAGCCCTGCTGGGTGAGCACACGATCGTGGTCTCCGGCGGAGCTGACCGGACCGCGTCGGTGGCGGCCGCGCTCGATGCGGTCCCCGACGATGCGGACGTGGTGCTGGTGCACGACGCCGCCCGGGCCTTCGCGCCGGTCTCGCTGATCGGTCGGGTGACCGCGCGAGTGCGTGCCGGCGCCGACGCCGTCGTTCCGGTGCTGCCGGTGGTCGACACGATCCGCGGAATCGACGTCGGCGGTGCCCTGACCGGCACCGTCGACCGCGCAAGGCTACGGATCATTCAGACACCCCAGGGTTTTCGCCCCGACGTGCTGCGCCGCGCGCATGCCGCGGCGGCGCAGCAGGGGAAATCGGCGACGGACGACGCGGGGCTCGCCGAATCGATCGGGGTGAGCATCGCGGTCGTCGACGGGGACCGGTCCGCCTTCAAGATCACCACACCGGAGGACCTGGAGGCGGCGGAACGGATGATCGGCGGTCCGGACGTCGGTGCCGGCCGGTCCGAACCGGCGTTCCGGGTGGGCACGGGGGTGGATGTGCACCCGATCGAGGCCGGCCGCGATTGTTGGGTGGCCGGGCTGCGGTTCGAGGATGTGGACGGATGCGCCGGGCATTCCGACGGTGACGTTGCGGCGCACGCGCTGTGCGACGCGCTGCTGTCCGCGGCCGGGCTGGGGGACCTGGGTGCGATCTTCGGCACCTCGGATCCGCGGTGGGCGGGAGCGTCCGGCGTCGTGCTGCTCTCCGAAGTGATGTCCCTCGTCGCAGCCGCGGGTTTCCGGGTGGTGAACGCATCGGTCCAGGTGATCGCGAACTCGCCCAAGCTGGCACCGCGCCGGGCGCAGGCGCAGCGGCTGCTGTCCGACGTGGTCGGGGCGCCCGTGTCGGTTGCCGGAACCACCACCGACGGGCTCGGTCTCACCGGTCGCGGCGAGGGACGCGCGGCCACCGCCACGGCCTTGCTCACCCGGGACTGACCCCTACTCCCGGAGTTGATCATGACGTTCCGCCCGCGACACACCGACGATCTTCACGACACGCCGATCTCCGCCGGGCAGCACCGCATGATCAACTCGGCGAACCAGGCCCGGTGCGGGGTGGCAGCTCGTCCTCGACGTAGCGCGGGCGCACCGCCAGCAGGCCCGCAGCAATCTGCACCAGCACCACCCCGCAGAGGGCGATCAGGGGCACCGTCCAGGCGCCGGACAGTTCGAACAGCAGACCGAATCCCAGCGGTCCCACCGAGGCGATCAGATACCCGACGCACTGCGTGAACGCGGACAGCGAGGTGGTGGCCAGCGCCGTCCGGGCCCGCAGCGCGATCAGCGTCAAAGCCAGCGGGAACGCGCCGGTGCCGATGCCGATCAGGACCGACCAGAGCCAGACCGGATCCGTCGGTGCGACGATCAGGCCGACGAAGGCGAGCAGGTAGCAGCCGGCAAGAACGATCACCAGGCCGGCCGGATGCCGGCTGCGGCCCAGCAGGGTGGGCACCAGTGCGGCCAGCGGGATACCCACGGCGATCGAGATCGACACCTGCGCGGCCGCCGCGGTGTCCGTCATGCCTTCGTCCACGAGGATCTCGGCCAACCACCCGAACACCACATAGGCGATCATCGATTGGCACCCGAAGTACAACGCCAGCGCCCACGCCACCCTGGTGCGGGCGAGCACCCGCAGCGGCAGCCGGGTGCCGGCACCTCTGGTACCCCCGCCGCCCTCCCGGATCAACAGTAACCAGGGGACCAGCGCGACCGCGGCGGTCGCCGCCCACATCCCGATGCCCAGCCGCCAGTCCCCGCCCAACCCACGTTGCACCGGCAGGGTCAACCCGGCGGCGGCCGCCCCGCCGATCGTCAGCAAAGTGGTGTAGGCCGCGGTGATCAGCGGGATGCGGTCCGGGAAGTGCAGCCGGACCAGACCCGGCATCAGCACGTTGGCGACGGCGATCCCGGCCAGGGCGAGCAGCGAACCCACGAACAGCGCGGGC
>Ga0164306_10001288_pt1 | contig 11056 bp, 6 predicted proteins | sample Whisoiple_242_MG_FD_110213 | JGI IMG/M metagenome (GOLD analysis project Ga0164306, IMG submission 110213) | Soil microbial communities amended with fresh organic matter from upstate New York, USA - Whitman soil sample_242_MG | ecosystem: Environmental > Terrestrial > Soil > Unclassified >... | reverse complement strand
GGCGGACCGGGTGCGGTGGCAGCTCGCGGTGACCGCGGGCGAGGTCGGCAGCTTCGACTGGGACCTGCTCACCGGCGTGCTCGCCTGGGACGACGAGCTGCACGCGATCTTCGGGATGGAGCCGGGCACGTTCGGCGGCACCATCGAGGCGTTCGCGGCGTGCCTGCACCCCGACGACCGCGCGCGGGTGGCCGAGGCGCTGCAGGGCGCGATCGACGCGGTGGGGCAGTACACGGCGGAGTACCGGGTCGTGCACCCGTCGGGCGCGGTGCGCTGGGTCAAGGCGAAGGGCATGGCGCTGCCCGGCCCCGACGGCACCGCGGTCCGGGTCCTCGGCGCGGCGTACGACACCACCACCGAACGCGAGGCCGACACCCGGATCGCGCGGGTGCTGGAGACGATGCAGACCGCGTTCTTCCTGCTGGACGACGCGTGGCGGTTCACCTACGTGAACGCCGAGGCGGAGCGCGTGCTCGGCCGGACCCGGGGGGAGCTGCTCGGCGGCGTCATCTGGGACCTGTTCCCGCTGTCGGTCGGCTCGGCGTTCGAGGAGCACTACCGCGGCGCGGCGGAGTCCGGGACGGCGCGGTCGTTCGAGGCCTACTACCCGCCGCCGCTCGACGGCTGGTACGAGGTGCGCGCGCACCCCGGGCCGGACGGGCTGTCGGTGTACTTCCACGACATCACCGAGCGCCGCCGGCTCGAGGAGCGGTGGACCGCCGCGCTCGCCGAGGCCGACGCGGCGACGAGCCGGCTGGCGCTGCTCGCGACGGTGAGCGAGGACCTGAGCGCGACGCTCGACACCGAGTACGCGGTCGGCCGGCTGGCCCGGCACGTCGTGCGGCACTTCGGCTCCTGGGCGCTCGTCACGCTGTGGGACGAGGGACGGCACCTGCGGGACATCGCCGGCTACCACGCGGACCCCGCGCGGCGCCGGGAGGTCGCCCGGTACGCGCAGCTCCGGCTCGGCGCGCTGTCGCCGACCTCGTTCCTGCACCGCGCGCTGCGGTCGGGCGACCCGGTCGTCATCCCGGGCGCGACCGACTCCGTGCTGCCGCTGCTGACCGGCGAGGCGCGGGACGTGTTCGCCGCGCTCGCGCCGCGCACCGGGTACGCCGTGCCGATGCGGGCGCGGGGGCGCACGGTCGGCGCGATCTCGCTGTTCCTCGACGACGGGCACCCCGACCTCACCGACGAGGACCTCGCGCTGCTGGTGCAGGTCGCGGACCGGGCCGGGCTCGCGCTCGACAACGCGCGGCTGTACGAGGGTCAGCGCCGGATGGCCGAGACCCTGCAGCGCGCGCTGCTGTCCGCGCCCGCGCAGCCGGACGACCTGGAGGTCGCCGTCCGGTACGTGCCGGCGGCGCGGGCGGCCCAGGTCGGCGGCGACTGGTACGACGCGTTCCTGCAGCCGTCCGGGTCGACGGTCGTCGTGATCGGCGACGTCATGGGCCACGACCGGCACGCGGCGGCGGTGATGAGCCAGGTCCGCACCCTGCTGCGCGGCATCGCGGCGACCACCGGGGGCAGCCCGGCCGAGGTGCTGCGCGCGCTGGACCAGGCGCTGGACACGCTGCGGGTGGACGCGATGGCGACCGCGGTCGTCGGGCGCCTGGAGCAGACCCCCGAGGAGCGCACCGCGGGCACGACCCGGTTCCGGTGGACCAACGCGGGCCACCTGCCGCCGCTGCTCGTCGCGCCGGACGGCACCGTGCGGGAGCTGCGGGCCTCGCGGCCGGAGCTCGTGCTCGGGGTGTCGCCGGAGAACGCCCGCACGGACTCGGTCGTCGAGCTGCCGCGCGGGTCGACGGTGCTGCTCTACACCGACGGGCTGGTCGAGCGGCGCGGGGCGCACCTCCAGGAGGGGATCGACGCCCTGGCCGAGCTCGTCGCGGAGCTGGCGCCGGAGGCGCAGGCCCGGGCGACCGGGTCGGCCACGCTGGACCCGGGGTTCCTCGCGGACGCGGTGCTGGCGCGCGGGGCGGCGGGGGACGCGCCGGACGACGACATCGCGCTGCTGGTGGTGCACCTGGGCCTGCAGGACGGCGCGGGCACGAACGGGTGACGCCGCGCGCCCGGCAGGCGCGCGCAAACGGGTGAACCGGGCGTAGCATTCCGGGCAAACGTCACAAATCGGGCAGGCAGCGCGGTCGGCCCGGGTGCGTCACCAGGGAGGCCCGCCCGTGCAGCTGCCCGACGACGCCGTGCCCGCGGGGCCGGCCGACGACCGCCCCGCGCCCCTGGTGAGCGTGGGCGTGCCCGTCTACAACGGCGACCTGTACCTCGAGGAGGCCCTGACCGCGCTGCGGGACCAGGACCTCCGCGACATCGAGGTGATCGTCTCCGACAACGGGTCGACCGACGAGACCGGCAAGATCGCGCGGGCGTTCGCCGAGGCCGACCCGCGGTTCCGGTACGTGCGCAGCGAGCAGAACCGCGGCGTGCCGTGGAACTTCAACCGGGTGCTCGACCTGGCCCGCGCGCCGCTGTTCCTGTGGAACGCCGCGGACGACGTCGTCGAGCCGCAGCACCTGGTGCGCTGCCGGGAGGCGCTGCTCGCGCACCCCGAGGCGGCGATCGCGTTCCCGCGGGTCACGCTCGTGGACGCCGCGGGCGACGTCGTCGGGTACATGGACGACGAGGACCTGTCCTACCTCGGCCTGGCCCCCGCCGAGCGGGTGGACCAGCTGCTGCGCCGGGAGTCCTGGCAGGCGATCGCCTGGGGCGGCGTGCTCCGCACCGACGCGCTGCGGGCGATGGGCGGGCACCCGCGGTTCTTCGGCGGCGACATCGTGCTGGGCATCCGGTCGGCGCTGCGCGCGGAGTGGGTGGTCGTGCCCGAGCGGCTGTTCCGGTGCCGGCGGCACGACAACCAGAACAGCAAGGCGGTCGGCGCGGACCCGATCGTGCAGGTGCGCAGCTACGACCCCGCCTTCCGCCGGCCGGTGGCGTTCCCGCAGTGGTACCTCGCGTCCCGGATGATGGCCGAGACGCTGGCCGCGCCGCTGCCGCCCGCCGACCGCGCGCGGGCGCTGGCCTCGGTCGTCCGGCGGTGGACCGTGCCGCAGTGGCGGCTGCTCGCGTACGACGTGAAGCGGAACGCGATCCGGCTGCGGCGGGGGCAGTACCAGGGGGCCTACTCGGCGTCGTCGGGGTACTGGGTCTGACCGGGCGCGGCCGGCCGGGGCGCCGCGCGCAGATCCGTCGCCGGTCCCGGGAACCCGGGCGGCACCCGGCGCGTTGAGGGTGTCGATCGTGCCCCCGACCTGGAGAGAGATGGACGGCGACAGTAGTACCGACCCCCTGCGCCCGTGCGAGACGGCGACGGGGGGTGAGATCTGATGTGGGTGCTGTCCCTGCTCCTGGGCGTGCTCGTGGTGCTGGCGATCACCGCCGCGACGGGGTACTTCGTCGCGCAGGAGTTCGCCTACATGGCCGTCGACCGGTCCCGGCTGAACGCCCGCGCGGCCGACGGTGACGCCGGCGCGCGCCGCGCGCTGTCCGTGACCCGGCGCACGTCGTTCATGCTGTCGGGCGCCCAGCTCGGCATCACCGTGACCGGCCTGCTGGTCGGCTACGTGGCGGAGCCGCTGATCGGCGACGCGCTCGGCGAGGCGCTGGGCGGCGTCGGCGTGCCCACGGGGGTCGGCGTGGCCGTCGGCACCGTGTTCGCGCTGCTGCTGTCGACGCTGGTCCAGATGCTGTTCGGCGAGCTGTTCCCGAAGAACCTGGCGATCTCCCGCCCCGAGCCCGTGGCCGTGCGGCTGGCCGGGTCGACGACCGCGTACCTCACGGTGTTCGGCTGGCTGATCCGGGTGTTCGACTCCGCGTCGAACGCGCTGCTGCGGGTCCTGCGCATCGAGCCGGTGCACGACGTGGAGCACTCGGCGACCGCGCGCGACCTCGAGCACATCGTGGCCGAGTCCGCCGAGTCCGGTGACCTGCCGCGCGAGCTGTCGGTCCTGCTGGACCGGATCCTCGACTTCCCCGAGCAGGACGCCGAGCACGCGATGATCCCGCGGTCGCGGGTCGACGTCGTGCGGGCCGGCGCCACCGTCGGGGACGTCCGCGAGCAGATGGCCAGCGGCCACTCCCGGTACCCGGTGCTGTCCGCCGACGACGAGGTGCTGGGCGTCGTGCACCTGCAGGACGTGCTGGTCGCCACCGACCCCGGCGAGCCCGTCGAGCGCCTGATGCGCGCGCCCGAGCTCGTGCCGACGTCGATGGCCCTGCCCGACGCGCTGCGGCAGCTCGCCGCGGGCCGCAACCAGCTGGCGTGCGTCCTGGACGAGTACGGCGGCTTCGCCGGCGTGCTGACGTTCGAGGACCTCGCGGAGGAGCTGGTCGGCGAGATCACCGACGAGCACGACGACGCCGCGACCGCGGTGCTCGGCGTCGCGGAGGAGGACGGCTCCTGGGTGATGCCGGGGGAGGTGCACGTCGACGAGGTGGAGCGCGCGATCGGGCGCGACCTGCCCGCCGGCGACTACGAGACGATCGCCGGCCTGGTGATCGCCGCGCACGGCGCGCTGCCCGCGGCCGGCGACTCCGTCGTCGTGCTGCTGCCGGGCGACCCCGGGGACCTGGCGCTGGCCGGGGAGCCGGACCCGGTGTGGCTGCGGGTCGACGTGCTGGAGCTCGAGCGGCACGTGCCCGCGCGGGTCCGGGTCACCGTGCCCGCGGACCCGCCGCCCACCGAGTCCGAGCGCGCCGAGGCCGTCGAGCGCGACCGGGAGGAGGACCGATGAGCCCGCTCGTCGTCGTGGTCGTCACCGTCGGGCTGATCGCCCTGTCGGCGTTCTTCGTCGCCGTGGAGTTCGCGGCGCTCGCCGCCAAGCGGTACCGGCTGGAGGAGGCCGCGCCGCGCAGCCGGTCCGCCCGGGCCGCGCTGCGCAGCTCGACCGAGCTCACCGTGCTGCTCGCCGGCTCCCAGCTCGGCATCACCGCGTGCACCCTGGCGCTCGGCGCCGTGACCAAGCCCGCGGTGCACCACTGGCTGACCCCGCTGTTCGAGGGCTGGGGCGTCGCGCTCTGGCTCGCGGACGTCGCCGGGTTCGTCCTGGCGCTCGTCATCGTGACGTTCCTGCACCTGGTCGTCGGCGAGATGGCGCCCAAGTCCTGGGCGATCGCGCACCCCGAGACGTCCGCGATCCTGCTCGCCACCCCGATGCGCGCGTTCATGTGGCTCACCCGGCCGCTGCTGCGCGTGCTGAACGAGGCGGCGAACTGGTGCCTGCGCAAGGTCGGCGTCGAGCCGGCCGACCAGGTCGCCACCGGGCAGAACCCGGACGACCTGCGGCACCTGGTCGAGCACTCGACCAACGTGGGCGCGCTGGACGCGGCGTACTCGCGGCAGCTGACCGGGGCCCTGGAGCTCCAGCACCTCACCGTGCGGGACCTCGTGCGGGCCGGCGGCGCGCCGACCGCCGTCGCGGCGGACGCCACCATGGCGGACGTCCGCGCGGCGACCCGCGGCTCGGGGCACCTGCGGGTGCTCGTCGGCGCCGGTGGCGGCGACGGGCTGGACGGGGTCGTGCACGTGCGCGACACGCTCGCCCACCCGGACGACGCGCCCGCGAGGGCGCTCGCGCGGCCGGTGCTGCGGCTCGAGGCCGACGCGCCGGTGTCGGGCGCGCTCACGCAGATGCGGGAGCAGCGGCAGCACCTGGCGCTGGTGCTCGACGGCGGGCGGACGCTCGGCGTGGTGACCCTGGCGGACGTGCTGGCGCGGCTGTTCCCGCTGGCGGCGCCGGAGGCAGCGGGAGCCGCAGCTGGCGGCCCCGGGGCCGCCGAGGCTCGCTGAGCCGCGCGAGCCCCCGCACGACGGCGGGGGCTCGCGCGGGACCGGGGGAAGTCCTCGTGCGGGCGCCGAGTCCTCCACAGGCGGGTTCGTCGTGCGTCGTCCCCAGGTCTCGGTCGGTGGCCGGTATCGTGTCGGTGGGCGTCGGTAGTGTCGTTGCATGGCATCTGACCTGCGGGAACACGACGACGGCGACCCGGTCGCCGGCGTCGTGCTGCCGGTCTACGGGCCCGACGGGACGTGCCTGACGGACTTCGGCCCGGACCCGGTCGTGGCGGCCGGTCGGGCCCCGCGGACGAGTGAGGAGCGCCAGGTCGAGGCGATCGCGGCGTGCCCGCCGGGGCCGGAGCTGGACGCGTGGCTGCGGGGCCTGGACTCCCGGGTGCTGTCGTCGAAGGTGCTGGTCGAGGTGGTCGCCGCGGAGGACCGGATGGAGGCCTACCACCACGCCCGCAAGCTCGACGCGGCCGCCGAGCTCGCCCGCCGGGAGGAGATGCGCCCGGACTGGTCCCCGCTGGCCGGTGCCCCGCCCACGGTGCGGTGTGTCGCCGGTGACGAGCTGGCGATGCGCCTGGGTTGGTCGCGGATGTCCGCGGTGAAGCTGGTGCACCGGGCGGTGTTCCTGGACGGCATGCTCGGCGCCACCCGCGAGGCGTTGGAGGCGGGGCGGATCGACGCGGCCAAGTGCGTGGTGATCGTCGAGGGGGTCAAGGACCTGGCGTTCGAGGGCGCGCAGGCGGTGGAGGACGAGGTGCTGCCGGACGCCGACCAGTGCTCCAGGGCCCAGCTCGAGCAGCGCGTGCAGCGCGCCGTCCGGTTGGTCGACCCGGAGGGGGAAGCGGCCCGGCACGACCGGGCGCGGCGGACCCGGCGGGTGGGTCACCCGCGGTCCCGGCCGCACGGGATGGCCTCGATGTGGCTGGTGCTGGCCGCCGAGGACGCGACCCGGGTCGACGGGGTCCTGGACCACGCGGCCCGGTCGGCGAAGGCCCTCGGGGACGGCCGGACCCTGGACGAGCTGCGCGCCGACGGACTGCGGGACCTGGTCGTGGGGGACGTGCCGGCCTCGGACGGGCCGGCGTGCGAGGTGCGGTTGGACCCGCCGCCCCCGGTGGTGCCCAAGCCCCGCCGGTCGACCGAGAACCTGGACACCACCACGTTCAGCCTGATGCCGAGGCCGCCGGTCGACCCGGTCCCGACCGGCACCCTCGTCCCGCTCGACCCCACCACCCTGGAACCCGCGCCCGACGCCACACCCACACCGCTCCCCGCGGGCGCACCCGGACCCGGACCCGGGCCTCCGGCGATGCTCGGCGTCCCGGCCCTGACCGACCCCGCGCACCCGGGCACCTCCCGGAAGCCGCCCGCTGGCGCCACCGCGCCGATCGGCACCGCCCTCGCTCCCGCTGCGGCGCGCCGTGGCTGCACCCGCTGCTCCGGGCGCCCCGGCGCCGAGGTCCGGATCACCATCAACGCCTCGACCCTGCTCGGTCTGGACGACCAGCCCGCCGACCTGGACGGGTACGGCCCGATCGACGCGGTCCGTGCCCGGGCCCTGGCCGCCGGCGGGGTCTGGCGGCGACTGGTCACCGACCCGATCACCCACCGGGTCTTGGACGTGGGCCGCGAACGCTACCGACCCCCGGTCGCGCTGGACGAGTTCGTGCGAACGAGGGACGGGACCTGCTCGGCTCCCGGGTGCACGGTGCCGGCCTGCCGCTGCGAGCTCGACCACACCAAGGAGTTCCACCCCCAACCCGGCAGCGACCCCGGCGACGCCGGAAACGCCCCGGGCGACCCCGACGCGCCCGACGACACCCGCCTGGGCCGCACCGACGCGGGCAACCTGGGCCCGGTGTGCCACCGGCACCACCGGCTCAAGACCGACGGCGGCTTCCGACTCCGCCAGATCGAACCCGGGCTGTTCGAGTGGATCACCCCGACCGGGCACCGCTACCTGACGAGCCCCGGCACCGGGCAGTGCCATGACGCCACGTCCGACCCGTACGACGAACCGCCCCCGTTCTGATTCGGATCAGCGTGCTCCGGACGGCGGGGATGCGAGCCCCCTGGCGCCGCTCGGGTGGACGTCGCCGGCGCCTACGCCCCGACCGGCGCCTACGCCCCGACCGGCGCCGCGCGCCCCGCGTCGTCCCGGGCGCGCAGCCACGCGTCCGCGTCGGCCAGCGGCATGGGCCTCGCGTGCAGGTACCCCTGCGTCCGGTCGCACCCCATGCCGCGCAGCGCCTCGGCCGTCTCGGCGTCCTCGACGCCCTCCGCGATCAGCCGCAGCCCGAGGTGGTGCGCGAGCTCGAGCGTGCCGGACACGATCGCCCGGGTGCGGTCGTCGGACGTGAGCCGCATCGTGAACGACCGGTCGAGCTTGAGCTCGCCGGCGGGCAGCTCGTTGAGGTAGGTCAGCGAGGAGTACCCCGACCCGTAGTCGTCGATGGCCACGGCGATGCCGCGGTCCGCGATCGCGCGGGTCACCGCGACGGCGTGCGGCGGGTCGTGCATGAGCGTGGTCTCGGTGATCTCGACGACGAGCGCCTCCGGCCGCAGCCCCGCCGCGGCGAGCGCGCCGTCCAGCGAGGGCAGCAGGCCGGGGTGCCCGAGGCAGGAGGTCGACAGGTTCACCGCCACCGGGAGGTCGCGGCCCTCGGCCTGCCAGCGGGCGGCCGTGCGGGTCGCCTGCGCCAGCACCCGCTCGGTCAGCGCGAACATCGAGCCGCTCTGCTCGGCCAGGTCGATGAACGCCACCGGCGGCAGCAGCCCCCGCTCCGGGTGCGCCCACCGGACCAGCGCCTCCATGCCGACCACGCGCCCGTCCGCGCAGTCGAGCTGCGGCTGGTAGTGCAGCTCCAGGGCGCCGTGCCGGTCGTCGCCCTCGGGCGCGGACAGCAGCGCGCGCAGCTCGTCGGCCAGCGCGATCTCGTCGCGGTCCCGGGCGTCGGCGGCCTCGTCGTAGACCCGGACGCCGCCGCCGGCGCGCTTCGCCGCGTACATGGCGGTGTCGGCCCAACGCACCAGCTCGCCGTCGTGGTGGTCGCCGAACGCCGTGCTCGCGACGCCGATGCTCGCGTCCAGCCGGACCACCCGGCCGGTCACGTCGACCGGCTCGCGCACCGCCTCGCGCAGCGCGTGCGCCACCACGGTCGCGCGCTCGACGTCGTCGTGGTCGAGCACCACGCCGAACTCGTCGCCGCCGAACCGGGCGAGCAGCGCCCCGCCGTCGAGCCGCGCCTGCAGCCGCCGGCTGACCGTCCGGATCACGGCGTCGCCCGCGGGGTGGCCGTACCGGTCGTTGACGTCCTTGAACCGGTCGAGGTCGATGACGAGCAGCGCCGCGCCCGTCCGCGCCGCGGCGAACCGGTCGGCCACCTCCAGCATCGCCCGGCGGTTGGCCACGCCGGTGAGCGGGTCGGTGCGGGCCTCCTTGCGGGTGGCGGCCAGCGCGGCGAGCTCGCTCGCGGTCCGGAGCAGCTGCGCGCAGCCACCGACCACGCCCGCGGCGGCCAGCAGCGCGACGAACGGGGTGCCCGCGGCGCGCAGGCTGTCCAGCACGAGGACCACGGTGCTCGCGAGGACCGCGATCATGGCGCAGGTCGTCACCACCAGCGTCGACGCGAAGTGCCCGCGCAGCGGCGGCGGCTTGATCGCGCCGGCGCGGGCGGTGACCAGCGTCAGCGCGGTCCAGCTGAGGACGACCGGCAGGGCCGGCGCGCCGTCGGCCGGCAGCCACGGCAGCAGCACCAGCTCGACGACGGACATCGCCCCGACCCCGGTCAGCAGCAGCCAGGCGCGCGGGTCGTCCCGCAGCCCGCCGAGCACCGTGACGACGAGTGTCATCACCGCGAGGACGCCCAGGATCGCGGCCCGGAGCAGGTGCCCCTCCGCCGCCCATCCCGGGCCGTCGGGGGGCAGCACGCCGACGGCGACGGCCCACACCAGCAGCGCGAGGGTGCCGAGCGTCGAGCCGACGAAGTTGACCCAGTCCACCGGGTGCACGGCCGACGTCCGGAACCGGTTCCAGCTGAGCATGCCCTGGTGCGCGCACATCACGGCGACGACGCCGCCCGCGGTGAGCGCGAGCCCGCGGAGCCCGGCCGCGGCGGGGCCGCGCACCGCCAGGTCCACGACCGCCTCCACCGACAGGCCCGCGGCGACCGCGGTGACCGACCGCCCGCACCACCGCCACAGCCCGCGCTCCTCGAGCGAGCGCAGCGGCCCCTGCTGCCGCAGCACGAGGCCCGCGCACAGCGCGGCGACGGCGCCGCCCGCCGCGGTCAGCCCGCCGAGCCCCGCCAGGTGCTCGACCACGGCGAGCGCGGCGACGAGCGCCGCGGGGCCGAGGAGCAGCGGGCCGGGCGGCAGGACGCGTCGCCGCGGCGGGGTGATCGAGGAGGGCATCACCCACACCATCGGCGTCCCGGGGCGGCAACCGAGCGCGGGCGCGGGACTTCACCCGCCCCGGCGGACCATGGCGCCCCCGCGGTCGCCGCCCGTACGGTAGGGCGATGGGGCGGCTGATCTACTCGATGTTCACCTCGCTCGACGGCTACGCGGCGGACGCGTCCGGCAGCAGCGACTGGGGCGGCGCGCTGGACCCGGCGCTGCACGACTTCATCTCGGAGCAGACGCGGTCGGTCAGCACGTACCTGTACGGGCGCCGCATGTACGAGACGATGTCGTTCTGGGAGACCGCGCTCGAGGCGCCGGACCCGCCCGAGTTCGTGCGGACCTACGCCCAGGTGTGGCAGGCGGCCGACAAGGTCGTCTACTCCTCGACGCTGGCGGAGCCGACCACCGCGCGCACCACCGTGGAGCGGTCGTTCGACCCGGAGGCGGTGCGCGCGTGGGTGTCGGGGCTCGACCACGACGTGACCGTCGACGGCCCGACGCTGGCGGCGCACGCGCTGCACGCGGGGATCGTCGACGAGGTGCAGCCGTACCTCGCGCCGGTGTCGGTCGGCGGCGGGCTGCGGTTCTGGCCCGAGGGCGTGCCGCTGGACCTGGAGCTGCTGGAGCAGCGCGGCTTCGGCAACGGCACGCTCTGGCTGCGCTACGCGGTGCGCCGGGGCTGAGCCGGCGCGGGCCGGGCGGGCGGGGCGGCGCCGGCCGGGCCGCGCGTCGGTGACCCGACCGGGCGGTTGACGGCCCGGCGCCGCCGCGGGACCGTGGTCGCACCGGTCCACGGGAGGGGGGCGACGACGATGTCGCTGCGGTGCACGGTCGGACGGCACGCCTGGCGCGTGC
>Ga0164306_10001286_pt1 | contig 11057 bp, 9 predicted proteins | sample Whisoiple_242_MG_FD_110213 | JGI IMG/M metagenome (GOLD analysis project Ga0164306, IMG submission 110213) | Soil microbial communities amended with fresh organic matter from upstate New York, USA - Whitman soil sample_242_MG | ecosystem: Environmental > Terrestrial > Soil > Unclassified >... | reverse complement strand
GTCGGCAAGGGCTGCGGTGAGCGTGGAGACCACCTCGTCGCGGAGCGCTGAGCTGGGGGAGCGCTCCTCGACGACCTCGAATGCTCGCTTGGTCAGCTCGTCCACCAGCCGGCGACGTCGACCGGTCAGCTCGCGGATCTGCTTGGCATCGACGGACTTCTCCGCATCCCGGAGCTGACTGCCCAGGTCGAGGAGCTCCGCGACCGCGTCCGGATCCTCCCGGGCGAGCCGGTTGACGGTGTAGGCGGAGCGGGTTGGCTTGCGCAGGGCGCCGATCTTCTTCGCGGTAGCGGCATCGCCCGACTTCTTGACCTCGGCCGACAACTCCGTGCGACGTTGCATGAAGTCATCCGGGTCCACGGAGTACAGCTCGTCAGCCGCCGCCTGCAGCGCGTCCTCGTCCCCTGCCATCGCCCCATCCTGACGTACGGGCCGTCGCGCGGGGTGCCGGACTCCGCCCATCGGGGCGTCAGACGGTGCTGCTCGAAAAGACGTCTCCGCGATATCGGCAATCCGGCCCGCCGCCTCGGTCCCGGTGGTCGCCGGGCGTGCCCTTCAGGCTCGCGGCGTTCGTCACACCCGGCGCGACCATCCACGTCAACGGCACCGGGCGCTGGGGTGTCACCCGGGTATGCGCAGGGGTGTCAGTCGGGAATGTAGGGCGGGGCGACACCCCAACCCCACCGGGGGACTGGTGCGTGTTCGGCCACTTCGGCATCGGTCTGCGAATTGGAGACGGCGAGCCGGGTGCCCCATTCCAGATACCCGACCAGCGCCGCGCGGAACTCCGGATCGTCCGGCAACGTCGCATCGTCCGCGGCCCGGCTCATCAGCGTGGCGAACCGGAACCGCTGTTCGGCGGTGATCTGCAGGCCGCGGTGGTGTGCCAGCATTCGTTCGTACCCGCCGAGTTCCGCGGTGTAGTCCGCCGGTCCGCCGAAGACCTCGATCCACCAGGTCGCGACGTTCGCCCGATGCTCCTCGCTCACGCCACCGGGGAACAGCGGGCTCAGCAGGTCGTCCGATTCGACGCGGTCGTAGAACGCATTGATCATGGCGCGGAACGCTTCCGACCCGCCGGCCCATTCGTACAGGGTGGGCGGCGCGTCCTCGGCTTGCGCTCGCTGGGGACCCGCATCCTCGACACGCGCCTGCTCGGACATCAACAGTTCGGACACCGGTTCCTCGGCCACGGCCGAACAGTAATCCTCGCCCGACAGCCCTCGAGCGGCGCCCATCAGCGGTGCGGAAAGGCGCGGTCAGCGGTTGGCGTCGCCGCCGATCAGCCCGCGTTGGTGGGCAACCGACACCGCCTCGGCCCGCCCGCTGACGCCGAGCTTGGCCAGCACGTTGGACATGTGCACGCTGACGGTCTTCGCGCTGATGAAGAGCCGCTCGCCGACCTGCCGGTTGGTCAACCCCTTGGCCACCAGCCGCAGCACCTCGTCCTCGCGGTCGGTCAGCACTCCGATCGGTTGCCGGGTGCCGGGCAGGTCGAGCCGTGCGCGCCGGGCGAAGGCCACGATGGCCTCGCTCAACGGCCGCGCACCCATCTCGGTCGCCTCGGCCAGCGCCGCGGCCGCTTCGGTCCGGGCAGCTGCCGGATCACCGGCGCCCTGCAGCGCCCCGGCCAACCGCCAGCGACTCCGGGCGACCTCGTAGCGGTAGCCCTTGCCGCGGTGTTCGAAGCTGAACTCCTCGATCGCCTCCCGCCACAGCGCGGGGTCGTCCCGGTCGATCAACCTGCCGTACTCGGCCCGTGCCCTTGCCATCCAGCCGCGACCCTCCGGACCCAACTTCCCGCCCCTCGGTCGACCGCGACGGGCCGTCTCCACGGTCCGCTCGAGCAGGGTGGCGCCGAGTGCCAGGTCGGCCGAGAGGTCGCCACCGGTCAGCCTTGTCTGCTCCGCGCGATCCGCCAACGCGGCGAGACCCAAGGCGCTGAGCCAAATCCCACCCAGGAAGTAGTCGTTCCAGGCACTGTCCAAAAACGCGATGACCTGCAGCGTGAGGTCGGCCGCGTCCTGATGACGGCCGGCCCAGGTCAGCGCGTCGATGCTGCAACCACCCGACACCAGCGCCATCATCGGGTCCCGTTTCCAGTCGACCTCGATCGACCGGCCGCGCTCGATCACGTCGGTGTCTCCGCGGGCGACCGCCGCATAGAGGTCGACCACCGACAATGTCCAGGTGGCCGACTCGGGTACCCAGTCGACCGGGGGCGGCGCCGGCGTCAGATCGCCGGTGACGTAGCGGATCAACTCGCGGTAGATGAGCATGCCGACGCCGTAGCCCATCCAGAGCACCCCGGTGGACCTCGCCCGAACGATGCCTGCCTCGCAGACCAACCGGGCCTCCTCCAGCTCACCGGCGTAGTACCGGTTGCCCGCGAGGTTGTGGGTGCCGCGCAGCTCGGTCAACAGGTCCCCGGATTCCCGCGCCCTGGCCACCGACGCGCCCAGCAGCTCGGCGGCCCGGTCGGCGTCGTTCACCTCGAGGACGGCCAGTGAGGTCAATGCGTCGGCCTCGGCGTCGGCCACTCCGAGTTGCCGGGCCTCGACCACCGCGCGCTCTGCGGTCACCATCGCCTCGTCGTCGCGGTCGCTGTTCAGCGCCGACCGGGCGTGTGCGGCCAGCAGCCGGGCGCGATCGGCGGATGGACCCTCGCCGTCCAGCACGCCCAGCGCCTTCTCCGCGAGAACCAACGCATCCTCCGGACGGCCGTCCTCGATCAGGTAGGACGCGGTCGCCGGCGTCAATCGGGCAGCCCGGATCGCATCGGAGAGCTCGACCGCCGACATCGCAAGAGCCACGGCGCGACCTGGCTGACCGGCGCGGCTGGCCGCACCCGCCGCTGCCATCGCCACGTCGATCTGGTCGACGCCGATGCGGGTCGTCGCATCCGGCACCGCATCCCAGAGCTGCAGGACGGTTTCCAGCCGTCGCAGCTCCTCCGCCGGCGCCAGCACTTCGGCCGCTTCCCGGGATGCCGCATAGGACGCGGCCAGGGCGGCGGGCAATTCGTGGCTGAGCAGGGCGTGCCGGGCGAGTTCGGCCTGGGATCCGAGGGCGGGGTTCGCCGTCAACTGCTGGAGGTAGGTGCGGTGCATGCCGGCAAGTTCGCCGGGCAACAGGTCGGCGTACACCGCCTCGGCGAGCAGTGCGTGCCGGAAGGCGATCCAGTCGGCGTCCTCGGTCCCCAGCACGTGGTGGGTGACGGCCTCCCGCAGCGCAGCGTCGAAGGTCAGGTGGTCGGCGAACCGGGGGTCCTGGGAGGCGACGGCCCACAACAACTGCTCTGACACCCGGCGCCCGGATACCGACGCGATGCGGGCCAGGGCCTGCACCGAGGGATCGAGCCGTTCGAGGCGAGAGTGCAGGACATCCGACAGCGATCCCGGCAGAGCCGCTGCGTCCGGCCCTCCCTCGATCAACTCCTGGGCGAAATAGGCGTTGCCTTCCGAGCGGGCGAGCACCCGCTGCAGGGCGGCCTCCGGCAGCACCCGGCCGGTGATCGCCTCGCTGAACTCGGCCAACTCGTCGTGGGTGAAGGGCGACAGCTCGATGTGCTCGATCTTCGGGTGCCGCAACAGCTCGGCCAGCACCGGTCGGAGCGGATGACGCCGGTGCAGATCGTCGGTGCGGTAGGTGCCGACCACCAGCAGGTGCTCACCCCGTAACCGGGCCAGCAGGAACCGCAGCACGTCGCGGCTGGACGGATCGGCCCAGTGCAGGTCCTCGATCATCAGCACCAACGGGCTTTCCGCCGTCCCGCACCCGCCGAGGACGGCAGCGATTCCGTCGAACAACTGCAGCCGCGCCGCCTGGTCCTCGGCTGCGCCATGCGGTGCCACCAGGCCGACGTCGAGCAGTCTGCCCAGTGACGGTCGAGCTGCGATCGCCGGTTCGACGGTGTCGGTCACGGACCGCAACTGGGTCAGTGCCTCGGCGAACGGTAGATACGGCAACCCCACATCGCCGAGATCGATGCAATGACTGACCACGACCAGTGCGCCGGCTGCATCGGCGAACTCGGCCATTCTGGTCAACAGGCGGGTCTTGCCGACCCCGGCGTCACCGGACACCAGGATCGCGCCCGGTTCGCCGCGGCGGGCACGGTCGAGCGCGAGCTGGAATCTGTCCAACTCGGCCGTGCGCGCCACGAACGGCGATCCAGCCGCGGATCTGGCCATGCTCCCCATACTGTCAGCAGGCACCGACAGCGCCGTGCTCATCTTCCGGTCGAGTGTCCGATCCGGAACGGGCGTCTCTCAGGCAACGTGTGCATGCTCCCGGTCCTGATCCACGGTGACGGACTCCACCTGCCGGGCCGGCTGAGCCGGAATGTGTGCCGGCTCCCGCCGGCTCGAGCGCACCGAGGTCAAATCGGTCAGCGAAGTGGCAGCCGCAGGGCGGGCCTTGCGGTGTGGGCGCCGGATCATCGGCCGGTGAAAAGCGCTGTGCAGCTGCTGGTGCCGGTAGTTGACCTCGGCATCGAGTGCCGGTCCCCAGGCGATGCTCATGATGGTCTCCCTTGCGAATGCCGGCGAACCTGCTGCTCGTCGTCTGCAGTCGAGGTTTGCCGTAAGGAGCCACCGGCGGCATTGGTCGTTCGCGTCGGCTTTCGGCCTCCGAGCCTCAGACCGCACCTCAGATCCGGTCTAAGGCACCTCAGAGGGCACTGAGGCGACAACGGAGGAGCCCTGGCGTCCATCCCGATTCGGGGCGGGCCCGCCGCCGTTTGCGGCCGGGTAGGAGATGAGAATCAGTGCGGGACAGCGCATATCGAGGCGGTCGAAGCAGCGAATGCCCTCCGACCGCCGCACCCGCCACTGCGGGTCGAGGTGGCCGACCGTCAGTTCCCGGCGCCCTGACCGGCCAGCAGCCCACGGACGTAGTCGGCGCTGGTCCGGACGTCGGAGACCGGACCTTCACCCCGCGGCTCCTCGGTCAGGATCGTGTCCTGCTCCAGCACGTACCACCCGGCATATCCGTTGGCGGACAGCGTGTTGACGATGTCCGCGACATCGACGTCGCCGGATCCCAGCGGGCGGTACATACCCTGCGCGACCGCCTCGGTGTACGTGAGCCGGCCGGCCCTGACCTTGCCGGCGACCTGGTTGTCGACGTCCTTGAGGTGGGTGTGCGCAACCCGGTCCGGCGCCTGGCGGGTGAGCGCCGCCGGATCGGTGCCGCCGATCAACAGGTGGCCGGTATCCAAGCAGAGCGAGATCGACGAACCCTCGAGCACCCGCTGCACCTCGGCGCCGTTCTCGACCATCGTCCCGACATGGGGATGCAGGACGGCCCGGACGTTGTGCTCGGCGGCCACGCCGGAGATGCGATCCAGGTTGTCCAGCAACCGCTTCCAGCCATCGTTGTCAAGTTCGGGGCGGCTGTCGTAGCCATCCATCCCGGAGACTGCCGACAGCACCAGAACGTCGGCAGCGGTGGCGTCGTAACTGGCCAGGATCCGGTTGATCTCGGGCAGCGGATCGTGGTCGGCCACGTGCATCAGCACCGGGGTGAATCCGCCGACGGCGGTCAGGTGATGGTTGTCCAGCACGCTCGCCATCTGCTGCGCATCGGCCGGCAGGAAGCCGTCCGGGCCGAATTCGGTGGCCGACAGCCCCACGTCCTGCATCTCGGCGAGCACCCGGTCCGGGGTGAGCTGATAGCCCCAGCCCGGGACCTCGCAGACACCCCAGGAAATGGGTGCGCCGGCGATCCGCTGCCGGGCGGCAGGGGCAGCGGGCGTGGTGGCATCGTTCATGTCGCTTCGACCTCGGCGATCTGCACCTGGCGGTGCTGTTGACGGGAAAGGTATTCGGTAAAGGTTGCTGGTGGAGCTGTTCGGGGCGCCGGGGCGTGAACGACGGGTCCGATCACGGGTGCCGGAAGCAGTCATCAGATTGGCGGGTGCAGAGGTCGCTGTCAACCTCATCGAGCCGTCATCGTTCCGTCAGGGAGACCAACACCCTGCCATTTGAACCTCGTGGCTCGCCACTTGCCTCGCCATCATTTACCCATCAGACTCCAGGGGTGTCCCATCCCTATCCGATCCGCGAGATCGCGCAGCAGGCCGGCGTCAGTGAGGCAACCGTCGACCGGGTGCTGAACAGCCGGCCAGGCGTGCGGTCCAGTACGACGGCAAACGTGCACCAGGCGATCCTCGATTTGGATCGGCAACGCAGCCAGCTGCGGCTCAACGGCCGGACCTTCATCGTCGACGTGGTGATGCAGACGCCTGATCGTTTCTCCGAGGCCGTCAAGGTGGCGTTGGAGACGGAACTTCCGGCGCTGCGACCCGCGGCGGTGCGTTCCCGGTTCACCTTTCGGGAGAAGGCCAAGCCGGCCGAGCTGGTCAAGGTGCTCGAGGACATCCGGCACCGCAAGTCGATGGGCGTGATCCTGAAGGCCCCGGACGTGCCGGAGATCAGCGAACAGGTCGCCCGGCTGACGGCCGACGGTGTCCCGGTGGTCACCTTCGTCACCGACATCCCGCTGAGCAGGCGGCTCGCCTACGTCGGCATCGACAACCGGGCGGCCGGGGCCACCGCTGCCTATCTCATCGACAGGTGGTTGGACGGCACCCCGGGTGACGTGTTGATCGCATTGAGCCGCAGCGTCTTTCGCGGTGAGGAGGAACGGGAGATCGGATTCCGGGCGACCATGCGGCAATTGTCGGAGAGCCGGACGCTGGTGGAGGCGACGGACACCGACGGGATCGACGCCTCGGTGCGGGACCTGACGATCGCCCTCCTGCGCGAACACCCCGGCATCTGCGCCGTGTATTCGATCGGCGGAGGGAACCGGGCAATCATCGAGGCCTTCGACGCTGTGCAGCGGCCCTGCAAGGTGTTCATCGGCCACGACCTGGATCGGGACAACCGGGAGTTGCTCAGGGAACAGCGGGTCGCGGCGGTCCTGCACCACGACCTCGGCAGTGACATGCGACGCGCCTGCCAGATCATCATGCAGGCGCACGGAGCCATCGAGGGGCCGATCGCATCGATCCCCTCCCAGATCCACGTGGTGACGCCTTACAACGTGCCGGTGATCCCCACGAGCTGACCCCCGGCGACACCGATCGTGCCGGATCGAACCGGCGGCCGCGGTTCCGTTCCGGATCGCGACGGATGGAACCGGCGGGTCAGCCGGCGACTGCGGTCCCGTACCGGACGGCAGCCCTTGCCCGCGCCTTGGCGGCCTCGGTCTCCCGGTCCTTCGGCGGCGCGTTCGTCACCAGGTCCTCGAGCAGATGCCTGGTGATGTGGGCGATCTCGTGCACCGCCCGGTCGAAGGCGTCCTGGTTGGCCGCTGACGGTTTGGTCGTCCCGCTGACCTTGCGGACGTACTGCAGGGCAGCGGCGTGCACCTCGTCGTTCGTCGCCGGCGGGTCGAAGTTGTGCAGGGTTCGAATGTTGCGACACATGTCTCCAGGGTGGCACAACCGCCCGGCCGGTCCCACCCGCGGACTCCGGCCGCGCGACGTGGTTAACCTCGCTATCGGACGGCACGCCGAACCCGCCGCCAGGAGGCACTCATGAAAATCGGACTGCACATCGCGGACTTCACCTACCCGAACGGTCCGGCAGGTTTGCGTGACGACCTGACCAGGATCGTCACCACCGCCGAGGAGAGCGGCTTCGACAAGGTCAGCGTGATGGACCATCTTTGGCAGATCGGCGTGGTCGGTCCGCCGGAACACGAGATGCTCGAGGCATACACGACTCTCGGTTACCTCGCGGCCCGCACGTCGACGGTCGAATTGGTGTCCTGGGTGACGGCGGTGACCTACCGGCAGCCCGGGATGCTTGCCAAGCTGGTCAGCACCCTGGATGTGTTGTCGGGCGGCCGGGCCTGGTTGGGTATCGGCGCTGCCTGGAACGAGCACGAGGCGCGCGGCCTCGGACTGCACTTCCCGCCGACCGCCGAGCGGTTCGAGCGGCTGGAGGAGACCCTGCAGATCTGCCTGCAGATGTGGAGCGATGACGACGGCCCCTACGAGGGCAAGCACTACCAGTTGGCCAGGACGCTGAATTCGCCCCAGGTGCTCACCAAGCCGCACCCGCCGATCCTGATCGGCGGCGGCGGCGAGAAGAAGACGCTGCGTTTGGTGGCCAAGTACGCCCAGGCCTGCAATCTGTTCCCGACACCGGAACTCGAGCACAAACTGGACGTCCTGCGCGAGCACTGCGAGCGGCAGGGCAGGGACTATGACGACATCCAGAAGACCGTGATGATGGGGCTCGACCCGGGCGCCGACGGTGAGAAGGTGCCGGGCCTGCTCGACCAGCTCAAGGGCATGTCGGAGCTGGGGATCTCGCACGTGCACGGCATCGTGCCCGATGTCTGGAAGCTGGAGCCGCTGGCCGTGCTCGGCCGGGAGGTGGTTCCGGTGATCGCCGATTGGTGACGGCGCCGGAGCGGGTACGGGTCGCCGGGACCCGCCGTCCCCCGTGATGCCGACGGAGTCCGAGTCCGGTTCAATGACGTCATGGATCCACGCGCAGGACAGCCTGCTCAGGCCAGCGATCTCATCGACGTCGACGCCGTTCTCTCGGCCTATGAGGACTTGCATCCCGACGTCTCCATCCCCGATCAACGGGTCGTCTTCGGCACCTCCGGCCACCGTGGGTCCAGCCTGGACACCGCCTTCAACCGGGACCACATCCTGGCCATCACCCAGGCCATCTGCGAGTACCGCGCCGAACAGGGCACCGATGGTCCGATGTTCATCGGGGCGGACAGCCATGCGTTGTCCGGACCGGCCACGGCGACCGCGCTGGAGGTGTTCGCCGCCAACAACGTCACCGTGATGCTGGATTCCGCGGACGGTTACACCCCGACTCCCGCTGTCTCGCACGCGATCCTCAAGGCCAACCGCAATCGCACCAGCAAACTTGCGGACGGCATCTGCGTCACACCCAGCCACAACCCGCCGCGGGACGGTGGCTTCAAGTACAACCCGCCGAACGGTGGCCCGGCCGACAGCGACGCCACCTCGGTGATCGCCGCCAGGGCGAACGACATCCTGGCCGGCGGGCTGAAGGACGTGAAGCGGGTCAGCTACGAAGAGGCCAAGAACGCCGACACCACCGGTTACTACGACTTCATCTCCGGCTACGTGGGCGACCTGGAGAATGTGCTGGACATCGACGCCATCCGGGATGCGGGCGTGCACATCGGCGCGGATCCGCTCGGCGGCGCCTCGGTGGCCTACTGGGCGGCGATCGCCGACCGGCTGAAGCTCGATCTGACCGTGCTGAACAAGGCCACAGATCCCCAGTTCTCGTTCATGACGCTGGACTGGGACGGCAAGATCCGGATGGACTGCTCGTCCCCGAACGTGATGGCCTCCGTCGTTGCCAAGGCGGCCGACTACGACATCGCGACCGGTAACGACGCCGACGCCGACCGGCACGGCATCGTGACGCCCGATGCGGGCCTGATGAACCCCAATCACTACCTGGCCGTTGCCATCGACTACCTCTACAGCCACCGCCCGGAGTGGGGTGCGGACATGGGTGTCGGCAAGACCCTGGTCTCGTCGTCGATGATCGACCGGGTGGTCGAGCAGCTGGGCCGCACGCTGGTCGAGGTGCCCGTGGGGTTCAAGTGGTTCGTTCCCGGCCTGATCGACGGCTCGATCGGGTTCGGCGGCGAGGAGTCGGCCGGTGCCTCGTTCCTGCGCAAGCGCGGCACGGTGTGGACCACGGACAAGGACGGCATCCTGCTGGCCCTGCTGGCCTCTGAGATCAAGGCCGTCACCGGCAAATCGCCGAGCGAGCGGTACAAGGAGCTGACCGGCCAGTTCGGCAACCCGGCCTACGCCCGGGTCGACGCACCGGCGTCCAAGGCCGAAAAGGCCAAGTTGGCCAAGTTGGCTCCCGAGGACGTCAAGGCCGACTCCCTGGCCGGCGAGAAGATCACCGCCCGCCTGGTCACCGCTCCCGGCAATGGTGCCGCCATCGGCGGACTCAAGGTCACCACCGAGAACGCCTGGTTCGCGGCCCGGCCGTCCGGCACCGAGGACGTCTACAAGATCTACGCCGAGTCGTTCAAGGGACCGGAACACCTCAAGCAGGTCCAGGAAGAGGCCCGCGAGGTGGTCAGCGCAGCCCTCAGCGGCTGACGACACGATCGATCCGCCAGAGTCGCACCCGACCGCGCCCGGAAGGGTGTGACTCCGGCGGATCGACCGCCTTCGGGAGGCGCTGTAGCGCTAGCGGGTGACGGTCACCCGGTAGGTGAAGTCGAGGCCGTAGTAGTCCCAGTCATACGTCGCCTTCAACAGATCACCCGAGAGCTGTCCGACAATCCGCACGGTGTGCGTGCGACCCGCGGCCAATGAATCGACAAAGGCTCCCAAAGTGATGATCTTGGAGCCCTCGGCATCTGGATCTGCCGGGTCGAAGTCGTAGAGGTGGGTGACTCCGATGGGCCCCGCGAGATAATCCGGCGTTAACGTCGTCTGTTGTCCGTCCACGATCACTCGGTAATTCTCCGCGCCGACCTGACTCTGGTCGAAGAAATACGGCACTGCATCGCTGCGCTTGGGAAAGGTACCCAAGATCGGAGCAGAATCAGAGACGCTCTGCACGGGAACGTAGAACTGGGTTCCCTGAGGAACCGTGAACGTGTTGGTTCCGGTGAAGAGAAGGCCGCAGAAGTCAACCATAGTGGGGTCACAGGGACCTTCCAGCGTGACCACCGACGTGTCCTTCTTCATATGCAGAATCTCGAGCCGAGTATGCGGAAAGGTCTCGGGATCATTGCCGCTCGAAGTCATGGCGGCTGTCTTCCTCGCCATGTCTCGCAGGGAATACCCCAGCGGCTGCGCGTCCGGCGGTAACACCCCGCCGGTGCTCGGTTCGGCAGCGGTGACCATCGGTGCTCCGGAAACCAGTAACATCCCCACCAGCGCCGCTACCAGCCCGAACATTCCCGATCTCTTGCGTCGTGCGATCGCCATTGATCCACCCTCCACGGAATTACTCGGCCGCGAGCAAACGCAAGGACGCCCCATCATTTTCGCCCCCCGCGCTCCCCGC
>Ga0164306_10001285_pt1 | contig 11058 bp, 10 predicted proteins | sample Whisoiple_242_MG_FD_110213 | JGI IMG/M metagenome (GOLD analysis project Ga0164306, IMG submission 110213) | Soil microbial communities amended with fresh organic matter from upstate New York, USA - Whitman soil sample_242_MG | ecosystem: Environmental > Terrestrial > Soil > Unclassified >... | reverse complement strand
CCGCAACTCCGTGTCGATCCGCCGGCGCCCGCCCCTATTCCTGGATTTCCATCGCAAGTAGCTGCAAAACCCAGCTCGATGCCGGCGCACTAGCGTCTCCGGCCTAACGATTTGAAGGATCGGCAGGATCGAAGGAAACCAGCGATAAAGCTGGACGAAAAGCAATCGATCGCCGTTGGTCGGCCGAACCCTGCCCCGGCTCTTTCGCTGCAGCACGATCAGCTGTTGTCGGAGCATCGCGATCTCCGCCTCGAGCTGCGCCTTGAATCTGAACGGCGAGACCAAGATGGCCAGAACGAACCAGAGGAGCCCAATCACCCGATCAGCTTACGCGATTCGCTCTCCCCCTCAACGGGATGAGGTTTTCGGTACACACAGGTTCGACTTCGCGCACGACTCCGGCTGCGCGCCGCGGCTCTGCGTTTAGCGGCGGCGAATTCCGTTAATGAGCAGGCGCTACCGCGGTAACATCCGCGGCTGACGCGGGCCGAATCGCCATCAGCAATATCGCACCAGATACTAAGTAGAGCGCGATCACGAAATACAAGCTGTAGATATTGTCGCCGGTGTTCCTAACGATCAGCCCATTGATCGTAGGACTTACCGCTGGACCAAGGTTGCCTAGACTGCTGATGAGCGCAAGTCCACCAGCGGCGGCACCGGCCGACAGATACTCACTGACCAGTGCGAAGAAGAGAGGCGTCGCTGACGCAATTCCAATAACTCCGAAAGAGAGGGCCAGGATCGATCCGACCAGGTTACCCTGAAGCAGCGAGGTCACGAAGAGGCCGACAGCCGCGATTGCAACGCAAGCAGCGAAATGCCACCGCCGTTCGTGCCACTTGTCCGAATGTCGACCGATCAGGATCATGCCGATGACGCCGACGGCGTTTGGGATTGCCGCATAGATCCCGATGAGGAATAGGTCCTTTACGCCCCAGCTCTGAATGAGTGTGGGCAACCAGAACACCATTGTGTAGGTCGCTCCCAGCAGAAGAAAATAGACAAACGACAGCACGTAGACTTTTGGGTCTCGCAGCATTTGCCCGAAGGTGCCGGCTGGCTCGCTTTCGACGTCCTTCACATCGTGCTGCAAGCTGTCGTCGAGCAGTTTCTTCTCGTCACGCGAGAGCCACGCGGCACCGGCAGGTTTGTCCTGTAAAACGAGATACACAAGAAAGCCGAGAACAATCGCGGGCAATCCCTGCACCACGAACAGCCATTGCCAGCCATGGAGACCTATGAAGCCGTCGAAAAATTTCAGGATGGCACCGCACATCGGTCCAGCAATAACGGACACGATGGTGGTGGCCGACATGAAGATCGCGATCACCTGACCACGTCGGACTGAGGGATACCAGTAGGTGAAATACAGAATGACACCCGGGAAGAAGCCTGCCTCAAAGGCGCCGAGCAGGAATCGCACCACATAAAATTGAAGTGGCGTGGATACGAACATCATGGCTGTCGCAGCGAGACCCCAGAGCACCATGATGCGCAACAACGTCTTGCGCGCGCCGATTTTCTCCAGGAGGAGATTGCTCGGTACTTCAAACAGGAAATATCCGATGAAAAAAATACCTGCGCCCAGGCCGTAGACAGCGTCGTCGAACGGCAAGGTTTGCTTCATCTGCAGCTGCGCATAACCGATATTGATGCGGTCGAGATAAGCGACCATGTAGGCGATCAACAACAAGGGAATGAGGTGCCAATCTACCTTCGAAAACACCGCGTTGAGAGCGGTGCTTTCTGGCAGCGAGGATCGTACTGGCGACTTGTTTGCAGTAGTCGGATCCATGTTCGTTCCCCCGTGAATTCTTGGGCCGCGACGGTCAGTGCGCTCCTGGCTGTGCAGCGGCGGGCTGTTTGTTCTTCGTGGAAGGCTTGCCGGTTTTCCGTGCCGGCACCGCGAGTGGATCCTTGACATCCGAATCGACCGACGGCAGTGCTTCGATGTCACGCAGGGCAGTCCGCAAGTGATCGACGAGCTCGTACGACTCATCCTGGGACAACACGCGCCGACAGGCGGTTAGGCCGAACTCCAGCAACCCGGCGTAGCTCTGCACCGTGATATTCAGCGCACTGCCGTGATACGGAATCGACACCGGGTAATAGTGGACCATCCGCGCGCCGGCCATATAGAGCGTCATCGGCGGGCCCGGGACATTGGAGATTGTAACGTTGCCGGCCGCGGGTGCGCGGCTCGCGAGATTAGAGCGGCCGAGCAGCGAGGCTAGCCCGGTCATAAGCCATGGCGAGCCCGTGATCGGTACGTCAACACCGAGCACCGGCTTCAGCTCCCTTACCACCGCCTTCGCCGCCTCGGAGGATGCGTGGATCGCCTTTAACCGCCCCGGCAATTCCTGGATGTCTGTCGCCAGGTCGACGCGGACCATCGAGACCTGATTGTTCATTGCGCTGTCGCCTTCACTGCGCAGGCTGACTGGCACCATCGCAATAAGCGCTTCTTTTGGCAGCAGATCGCGTTCCTTCAGAAACCGGTCCAGCGCGATGCTGCACATCGCCATCACCATGGTGTTGACTGTGCCGCCGACGCGCTTGCCGAGTTCCTTAATGTCCGCCAGCGGCAGTGACAGCGTGCTGTAGGAACGTTGGTTGGTGATCGACTCGTTGAAGATCGTCTTCGGTGCGAGGCCGAGGTTCAAGGGGCGCGCACCACCGGCCGTTTGCTGCTTGGCGACGAGATTTGCAGCCGCAGCTAATGCCGCTGCAGCCGCGGGCAGCAGATCGGCGAGCTTGCGATACTGCTGGGCTGAATTGGCGACCGCGGCCTGGAGAAGTTCGGTGACGCCGAGCTGGTAGGAACCGCTGGCACGCTTGCGTCGCGGCGGCGGCACCTTCCGCATCTCCGGCGACACATCATAGAGCACCTTCGCGAGTTCGACCCCGGCTTTACCATCGACGCCACTGTGGTGCGCCTTGGTGTAGAAGGCGATCTGTCCGCTTTCGAGCCCGTCGATGACGTACATCTCCCACAACGGGCGGCTGCGATCGAGTAGCGTGGAGTGCAGCCGTGCGATAAGTTGCTCGAGCTGCACCATGGTTCCGGGACGACGCAAGGTAACGGTGCGCACGTGGTAGTCGAGGTCAATGTCGTCGTCCTCGATCCACACCGGTTCAGCCAGCTCGAACGGCATTTGCGCCAGCTTGCGCGTAAGCACCGAAGCGAGGTGCAAACGGTTGCCGAGCATTCTCTTCACTTCATCGTAGTAATCGCCCGCGTAGTTCTCAGGAAGCTCGAACAGCATCAAGCTGCCGACATGCATCGGCGTCTCAGGTGTCTCGAGATGGAGGAATGAGGCATCCATACCGCTGAGTTGATCCATCGGGGTACCTCCCTCAATACGTTGAGCGCGACAACAATCGCCGCGCCAATCACTTTCGGTCGGCGGCGCGGCTAGAGCAGCGGCAAAGCATATGTCACGGCCGTGCGCGTCGTATAGCTTTTTCTTCGAGATCCTGCCGAGCGTGATTGCCTGCCGCACCAACGCCGGCCGAGCGCACCTTGATTTCATGGGCCTTCGCTTGCGCGCAGCGCCTTCGAGACGGCGCTCGCCAAGATGCGCGAACTCGCGAAAATCGAGGAAAACATGAACGCGCTGGGCGGCAAGAAGCCGGATGAGCGCGTCTCGAAGGGTTTGAAACGCGTGCTCCGCTAAATGTTGAGGATGAGGTGGCGATTGCAGCGTTTACGCCGCCGCCCGCTTGCGCGTCTCCTCGTCGTAAAGGTCCTTCTTCGACAATTTGCCCACCGCGGTCTTTGGCAATTCGGCGCGAACTTCCATCGCGCCGAGCTGCTCGTGCTTACCGAGCTTGTCGTTCAGGAAGTTTTTCATCTCTTCAAAGGTGAGGGCCGGGGCACCGGCTTTCAGCTTGATGAACGCCTTCGGAGATTGCCCGCGATATTCATCGCGTATGCCGATGACCGATACTTCCTCGACGGAAGGATGTTTATAGATTGCCTCCTCGATGATGCGCGGATAGACGTTAAAGCCGCCGCAGAGTAGCATGTCTTTGGTGCGATCGACGATATAGATGTAGCCGTCCTCGTCCATATAGCCGACATCGCCGGTGAGCATGTAACCATCCGGCGTCATCACGTCTGAAGTTGCATCCGGCTTTTTCCAATAGCCTTTCATCACGTTAGGCCCCCCAATCGCCATCTCGCCCTTCTCCCCGTACGGCACGTATTTGGTCGGGTCCTCGACATTAGCGAATTTGATGGTGATGCCGGGCATGGGAATGCCGCAGGAGCCCGGCTTCACCGGACCCTTCGGCGGCGTGAATGTTCCCGTCGGCGAGGTCTCAGTCATGCCCCAGCCTTCCGCGAGGCGGCAGCCGGTAATCTCCTGGAACTGTTGCTGGACTTCGAGTGGCAAGGGCGCGCCGCCGGACGCGCACCATTTCAAGGACGAGACATCGACGTTTTCGATGCCCGGATAGTTTATAATCGCGACATACATTGTCGGCACACCCGGGAGCGACGTGATCTTCTTGCTCGCGATATCCTTGACGACCGCCGCGACATCGAAGCGCGTATGCAGGACGAGCTCGGCACCGAGACGTAACCCAAGAAGCATGTTCACGGTCAGCGCATAAATGTGGAACGGCGGCAAGACTGCTAGAACGCGCTCTTTGCCTTCTTCCAAGACCGGCGGCTCGGTCTGTATCGTTTCCAAACATTGGCTCGTTGCCGCCGACAGATTTGCGTGCGTCAACATCGCGCCTTTCGACAGCCCGGTTGTGCCGCCCGTATATTGCAGAACAGCGATGGCTTCTTTCAAATCGCCGAGCGCGTAGAGTTGGCACTTGCCGTCATTGTCTAGCAATTGCTGGAACGTAGAGTGGCGATCATCGCTCGGCACGGGGGCAAGCTGATCCATCTTGCTCAAATCTCCACGCACGCTATCAGGCGCACGGGTCATTTCCGCGATCTCGCCAACGATGAGCTTCTTCAGGCGGGTTTTGCGCAGGAGCCGAGCCATCTGCGGATAAAGTGCCTTCAGATCGAGGGTGACGAGGAAATCGGTTTGGCTGTCCTCGACTTTATGCTTTAGCACCTTCTCCGCATCGAGCGGCGAATAATTCACTACGATGCCGCCAGCCTTCATCACGCCGAAAAAGGCAATGACGTAATGCGGTGTGTTGGGAAGATAGAGGCCGACATGCACACCGGGCTTCACCCCAAGGTTCTGCAATCCTTTCGCCGCGCGGTTGGCGAGATCGTTCAGCTCGCGATAATTGATTTGTCGTCCCATGAATTCGAGCGCCGGTTTGTCCGCCCATTTTTTCGCCGACTCCTCCAATATCTCCTGCAGCGGCATGGTAGGCAGCTTGGCATCCCAGCGGACGCCCGCCGGGTAGGATTTGATCCACGGTAGGTCGGGCATGGCGTCTCTCCCACAGGGTGCTTTCGCCGGTTTAGCCCGGCCTACGTCTCGAAAAACTACCGTGGTCGGCGCTAACGCGGCAAGCGCAATCCTACGTCAACTCAAGTCGGAGGGTCACACTCGTTTGGCGTGGTCTGCCGCGCACCGCTAGGCTGAGAGCGGCAGGCGGCTTGTTCGTCGAAGTCGCGACCCCGGCTGCAAGCGCATCGAAGGACAATCAGGCGGGTCGCTATTGCACGAAGGCCGGTTCGCTAGTCGGGTCCGCCGCGCTTGCCTACCAGCACAGGCGTCGCCATCTCTCCGCCATCCCAGCCCGAACAGAGGTGAGACATGCCGATTGCCGACGTGAATGGAATCAAGATTGCCTACGACACGCGTGGGCCGACTGGCAGGCCCGCCATCCTGCTCATCATGGGCCTTGCCACACAGATGACGGCCTGGTCCGACCCATTCTGCGACGCGCTCGCCGCCGGCGGCTATCAAGTCGTGCGCTTTGATAATCGTGACGTCGGGCTGTCGTCCAAAATCGAAGGTGGCCGGCGCGTGAACATGAAGTGGGCCTTTACCAAGGCGATGCTGGGGCTGAAAGTGCGCGGACCTTATACGCTCGACGACATGGCCGCGGATGGGCTCGGCCTAATGGACAAGCTCGGCCTGCGAACCGCGCATGTCGTGGGCGCGTCCATGGGCGGCATGATCGCACAGATCCTCGCGGCGAGATATCCCGAGCGCACGCGCAGCCTCGTGTCGATCATGTCGTCATCTGGTGACCGCCGGCTGCCGCAGTCGACGCCCGAGGCGCGCAACGCGCTATTCGCGAAACGGCCCGACCCTTCGGATCGCGAGAAGATCATCGCGCACATGATGAACGTGTATCGCGTCATCGGCAGCCCTGGGTATCCGGTTCCGGAGGATGTCCTGCGTCCGCGCCTCGAAGCGTCGATCGATCGCTCATATTATCCGCAGGGCATCGGCCGCCAGATGCTCGCGATCCTGAGTGACGGTTCGCGCGTCGAGCGGCTGCGTACGATCAAGGTGCCGACGCTTGTCATCCATGGCGCCGACGACCCGCTGGTGCCGGTCGCCGCCGGCAAGCACACCGCACAGAACATTCCCGGCGCGAAGCTCGAAATCGTGCCCGGCATGGGCCACGACCTGCCGCCCGGTCTGGTGGCCACGCTCAGCGGACTTATCCTCGACCACTGCCAGTCCGTGGACGGCCCTAGCCGTGCGAGTTCCGCAGCGTGAGCGCCGATGTCATCGCACCGCCGTCGCGGCTCTCCCTCGCGCTCGAAGGGCTGGGTTTCCTTGACCTAATTGCGCTCCTTCCGGCATTCCCGCTGCTCATGACGGCGCCGCGCCGAGTGCCGCAAAGCGTGCTGGTTCTGCCTGGACTTGGCGCGGACGACCGCTCCACCGCGCCGATGCGCGGATACCTGTCGGCTCTCGGCTATGATGTGCATGGCTGGGGTCTCGACCGCAGCCACCGGCATGCGGAATTCGATCTTGGTGCGATCAAGGATCAATTGAAGCGCCTCACCGACAAGTCGGGACATCCGGTCAGCCTGATCGGCTGGAGCCGCGGCGGGTTGCTGGCGCGGGAAGCGGCGCGGCGTGATCCCGATCACGTCACTCTGGTGGTCACGATGGGGAGCCCGTTCGCTTCCCCCGGCTCAAGTAACGCCTCCTGGTTATGGCAGATGATAACACGGGAGGAGTTGCCGCGGCTTCCGCCGGAGCAGCTCCAGCGGCTCGCCGCCCCAATCCCCGTTCCCGCGACGGCAATCTACACCCGCGGCGACGGGGTGGTGGCGTGGCGCGCCTGCCTCGAACAGCCGACGCCGCAGACGGAGAACATCGAGGTGCGATCGACCCATTTAGGGCTTGGATTCCATGCGCCGGCTCTATGGGTTATCGCCGATCGACTCGCGCAGCCCTTCGGATCATGGCGACCATTCCATCCCAGCGCGTTCCTGTCGCCGTTCTTCCCCCGGACCGGGCGTTAGAAGCCGGCGGCAACGCTGCTGTACAATCCCCGCGAACATAGGTTTCGACCTGCGCGCACAGAGGCGCCGGGAGGTTACAGCGCGCGCACGCGATGGATGAGATTGCCCTCTTCGAAACCACAGGATTAGTTGCGGGTCGACTATCAACACCGGAGGAAAACGCTATGCACGTCACATCCCGCGTCATCGTTGTCACGGGCGGGGCCGAGGGGATCGGGCGTGCGCTGGTAGAGCGATTCCACAAGGAGGGTGCAAAGGCGATTGTCGTGGCCGACCGCAACGCCGCCGGCGCCGAAGCCGTGGCGAAGTCCGTCGGCGGGCTCGCATTAGCATGCGATGTTGGCAACGAGGCGGACATCCAAAAGGTCGTCTCCGAAGCGGAAAGCCGCGCCGGGCCTATCGACCTGTTTTGCTCCAACGCCGGAATCGGCGACTTCGGCGGCGAGCCGAACGATGCGGCTTCGTCGCCTAACGAGCAATGGCAGCGCGGCTGGCAGGTCAACGTGATGGCGCACGTTTACGCGGCGAGGGCTTGTCTCCCCTCGATGATTTCACGAGGAAGGGGGACCTTTCTAAACACGATTTCCGCCGCCGGCCTTCTAAACCAGATTGGCAATGCCGTTTACGGGGTCACGAAACACGCGGCGGTCGGTTTTGCGGAAATCCTCGCGATTACCCATCGCGATCAGGGCATCCGCGTGTCGATCCTCTGCCCACAGGCGGTTGACACGGCGATGCTGCGCGCCGGTGGTGAGGGATCGCAGCATGTCGATGGCGTGCTCGCGCCCGACGATGTCGCGCAATTCGTTGTGGACGGCCTCGCCGAAGAGCGGTTCCTCATCCTCCCGCATCCGCAGGTCCTCGGCTACATGAGGAAAAAGACCGAGGACTACGAACGCTGGATCGGCGGCATGGCGAAATTCCGGCGCTCTCTCGCGCCTGAACGATCCCGATCATTTCGATGATATCATCGAATGGCGCACGATGGGATGAATTGGGGCACTCCGACAAGATTCTTTCCTTTCGCCCGTTTCGTCCACTCGGAGTAGCAACTCAGCGAGAGGAGACGTAGTTTTGAATCATTGCGAGGGCCGGTTCATCCTGCATGTATTGGGTTGCACTGTGTCGGCTGCGGGAATCTGGGCGACCGTTTTCCACCCCCAGCCGGTGTTTTCTTCATCGTATCTTATTGCTTCTGTCTTCGGTGCGAAAGTCAACACGAACATGTCTTGGAAGACCTGATGGTCGTCTTTACGCATCCAGATCTCATCGCCATTGAAGCCTTTGGCCTTCATGCCCCCTAAGGAAGCAGCAAGGGCCTTAACATTTGTTGTCTTTGCTTCGGCCGCGGCCTGGGACAGCATTTGGAACAAATTGGCTACGCTCGGATACCAGAACCCAGCGTGATACTTGTCACGAAAGGCGCTCTCGAGCGATTGTGACTCGGCGGGTGCGCCGTTTGGATTCCATTCAACGAACGTAAAAACATGATCCGCGAGTCCTGACTGCTTGATCGCCGTTGGACCGCCGGCTCCATGAGATGACGGTGCATACCAATCTACCTGAAGGCCTCCGTCCGCCGCTGCCTTCAGCAGCAAGGATATGTCCTGGCCCCAATTGTTGGTGATTACAGTGTCAGCACCCGAAGCTTTAATTTTGGCGGCATATGGTGCGAAGTCGGTGATTTTAAGGAGCGGATGTAACTCGTCTCCGACAATCTCGACGTCCGGCCGCAGCTCTTTGAGCAGCCTGCGCGCTGTAACACGGGTTGATTGACCAAGAGAATAGTCCTGATTGATCAAGTAAATCTTTTTGATATTCGGTCGACTTTTGATGAAGCTCGCGATCACCCCCACCTTGATGTCAGAGTGGCCGTACCACCGGTAATGCCAATAGCTGCACTTTTCGCCAGTCAGTGCTGGGTCGAGAGATGAGTAAGCCACATATAGAACCTCCTCTCCCGGATTACGCTCGTTATGCTTGTTGACGAAATCGATCAGCGCAGCTGCAACAGCAGATCCGTTGCCCTGTGCAATAATCCGAATTCCCTGGTCAGCTGCTTTCTGCGCCTGAACCAAAGCTTCTTGAGCAACCGTCTTGCTGTCAAAGGGCACGATTTCGATCTTCTCACCATTCAATCCGCCGCGGGCGTTGATATGCTCAGCGAAAAATTGAAAGTGCTTCAGAGCTACTTCCCCGAGTGATGCACCTCCGCCCGAGAGTCCTTCTATAAACGCAATCTTTACGGTCTGAGCCTGCGCCGATGCTGTTAGAAGACCTGCGACAAAAGCCACATAGCGGATGATGCTTTTCATGCTTGTATCTCACATTCGTGAGGAGAGATACGATGATGCTAACCTCGTTCGAGGCGAGAGAGCGTTCTTCGCCCGAGGCCAATTGGGCTCGTAGCCTAGGCCTGAGGCCGAGTAGTGTCTACATGTTTCGCAGAGTCTAGAGCTGCGAAGGCGGCTAGCACGCTTGTGCCTACGCAAATCCTATCCTATTGCCTCGAATCGGACGATGACTCGGTCCAGGCGGGACCTGCTCAATCTTTCGTGCGCATATTCATCGGGTTGTCCCGGTACGACGGGGAAGCCAACGCTGAGTGATCAGCTGAGCGTGCGGTACGGAGGTCGCCGAGGGCCGATACTCATTCACACAAATGGAACCATGCGCGTGCGCTTTCCCGCCGAACCTCGCTCATTGGCAGGATAGAGCGGGAGGATGGCAACGCCGTTCCGGATCGCCGAGCAGTCGGTATTCGTGTCGACGCCACGATTTGTGACGACAGAAGCGCCTCAGCCGCCAATCAGGTTGCGCCAGTATTGCCCGTCCCAAGCGTCGATCTTCATCGCTTGGGGCGAGTGCGCCTGAAGCGCACGACCAAATGTCTTTTGGTGCTCCGCCTTTCCGTGCGCGGCGAGTGCCTCCGGTGACCTCCAGCGCTCGGCGACCCGGATCAGGTCGGGGTCAGCCGCGTCGAAGGCGAAGGCATACTCCTCGCAGCCCTCCTCCTGCCGCACGCGTGCGGCGTGCTCGGCCATAAGACGAGCGGCTTTGGCTCCCTCTTCTGCACCAAGCTGAATGGTTCCCATGACTAGGATTGTCATTTTGCTGTTACCTTATGCGGGAGGAAGCTCACCACTTCTCGCGTATTGCGCTACCGTCTGTCAAAATGTCATCTCGCGCAGCTAAGCGCTAGTGTCCCGCACTTGGGTCTGCTATCGGTAAGGCGTCAGTCGTCGCACGGTCTGGTGTCTCTTCCTTCCAGCGTACAGAGCCAAATGGTCTCTCTAGCATCCGGCGAATGCGCACCGCCCCCCGGGCCCAAATGGAACTCTAAGGCTCTATCCTGTAATAACCGCTCGGATTGAGTGGGGCGATTCCGCTGGCGCAAATAGTCGAGCCATGTTGGACAGTGATACCACTCGGTCCATAGTTCGCGGTCGGCCAATTCGCGCGCGATGGACCAACCGTATGCGCCGTTCCGCTGGCGGCTCAACTGGACCTCTTGCATGGTTGTCCGTGTCGGAAATTAGATCCGGACGTAATGATGGTGCAATCCGCCGAGAACCGGCAGCGAAAGAATGCTGCCGATCGCCTGGACAGACCTCGTCAGCGGTGAGTCTTTGGCCAAAGCT
>Ga0164306_10001284_pt1 | contig 11058 bp, 9 predicted proteins | sample Whisoiple_242_MG_FD_110213 | JGI IMG/M metagenome (GOLD analysis project Ga0164306, IMG submission 110213) | Soil microbial communities amended with fresh organic matter from upstate New York, USA - Whitman soil sample_242_MG | ecosystem: Environmental > Terrestrial > Soil > Unclassified >... | reverse complement strand
GCGGAGCCGCGACGGCGGCGGAGACGCCGAGCCCAGCGACCCAGTAGCTGGTCGCGACAAAGACGCTGACCTGGTCGTCCAGCCATGCCACCATCCACGGCGAGCGGCGGTAGCCGAACAGGGCCGCCGCCAGCGCGGCGTAGGCGATGACCGCCCACTGGCCGCCGAGCGCCCACACGGGGAGGTAGCCGAGCGCAGCCGCCGGCAGCAGCCACACGAAGCGCAGCTCTCGGACGGCGAACACGCGGAGGCCGAAGCAGAACACGATGCCGGCCAGGGTCACCGCGCCCAGGGCCACCGAGCCCCCGGTCGAGCCCGCACCGACGGAGGTGAGGTGCACCTCGGTCGGGGCCGTGATCATCAACGTCTGGAAGGCCGCGAGCAGCAGGTAGACACCGCTTGCGATGGTCAGCCGCAGCCGCCGGGTACCGTGCCTGGTAAGCAGCCGCTCCGACACGCCGATCATCACGGCGGACTCGGCCGCCCAGCCGCAGACCATGCCGGGGCCGCCCAGCAGCAGACCGGTGGCGGTGGCCAGCGCGGCCAGCCCGAACCCCGCCAGCAGGTCGGTGACGTCGGCGTGACGCCGGCGCAGCAGCAGCGGTGTCACGGCCAGCAACGCGTAGAGACCGGCAACGCCCAACAGCACGAACCCGGACAGGTGCCGTCCCAGCACCTCCCGGTCGCCCGCGTAGAGGAAGCTGACGGCGAAGCTGAGCAAGACGCTGGTGCCGAGCAGCAGCCACCCGAGCTCCGTGATCCGGTCGCGCTGCTCGGGACGCAGCTCGGAGACGAGTCCCTCGACCATGAACAGGCCGAAGAACAGCGCGCCCGCCAGGACGGCGCTGGAAAGCCCGCTGTGGGTTGTCAGGTACAGCGGCGCCAGCGTCAGGATGGCGGTGCCCCAGATCGACACCAGCAGCCACGTCCACCGGTAGCGCCAGAACAGCGGCAGCCCGGCACAGGCGATCACGAAGGAGAACAGCGCTCCTCCGCCGGTGACGTCCTGTGACACCAGCGTCGGTGCCAGCATCGCCGCGACGATCCCGAAGATGGCAAGCGGCTCCTGCTTGATGCGGATCGCCAGGGCGACCGCGAGCGCCGCGATGGCGGCGGCGCAGGGAAGGCCCAACGGCTCCGAGATGAAGTGGTACATCGAGATCGAGGCCCACAGCGTCGCGTAGAGCCCGGCGATGCCGGCGCCGCCGGCGGACAGGATCGCGTCGGCGCGCCAGCCGCGCCGGTCGAGATCGAAGGCCGCCCCCAGCAGCCCCAGCGAGACCAGCACGCCCAGTCCCACCCGCATCTCGGGGGTGACCCATCCGCGGCTGGCGGCCAGCACGAACAGCAGAGCGACGCCGAGGGCGGTGGCGATGCCGCCGGCCCAGGCCAGGGTGCGCGCGGCGAATGCCTGCTCGGCCAGCTTCGACCAGTTGACGGGCTCGCGCTGCGGTCGCGGCGCGACGGGCGGCCGCGGTGCGGGCGGCGGCGCCACACGTCGCGGTGCCATGGGAGCGGGCGCGGCCGGCTGGCGGCGCGGGACGACGTACGTGCTCGGCTGCTGCGCCGGCGTCGGCGCGGGGCGCGCCGCCGTCAGCAACTCGATCGTCTGCTCGAGCTGGTAGACGCGCCGCGTCAGGCTGCCGACCTGTGCCGACAGCGCAACGATCTCGGCGCGGGTGATGTCGTCGTCTCTGCTCATGGCCTTCCCTCTGTGGTATCGGCGGTATGGCGGCACGAATCAACCGGGCAGGTGGATGTATGCCGGTGGTACGTCATGCCCAGAGCATGCGCGCCGGGCGAGGGCACGGCGTCGGGGAGATCCCTCGCCAGCGGCACCTGCTCGGATATCGTCGCGGACGACATAGCCATCGCGCTATATTATAGCGCGATGGCTATTTCGGGTCAATACCTCGCGTGCCCCGCCACAGGGACAGGGACAGCGAGGCGACCACCACCAGCGGCGGCAGCCACCACCCCGCCCAGCCGGCGTGGACGAGCAGGGCGGCGAGGCCGACGGCGACCACGACGCCGACCGCCGCCGTCCAGTCGTCGCCGATCACGAAGTCGTACAGGAACCGGCCGAAGGACGCGAGGGTGGTCATTCTCCGGCCGCCGTGCTTGCCGCGGGGAGGGAGAGCGCCGCATGCCTGGCGGTGAGCAGCCTGACCAGGATCCAGGACGCCGCGGCGTAGAAGGCGAGCAGCACGAGCAGCGCCAGGTCACTACCCGGCCAGGAGACGCCCGCGCCCTCAGCCGCCCAGAACGTGCCGAAGGTGGTCAGCAGCAGTCCCACCCCGTACTTCATGGTGTTCTCCGGCACCCGGCCGAGCGGCGCGCGCACGCGCAGGCCGACGATCGCGACGACGGCGATCGCGGCGACGGCGCCCGCGGCGGCCAGCGGGATGTTTCCCTGGTTGCTCCCAAACGTGACGACGATGAACGCCACCTCGAGACCTTCCAGCAAGACGCCCTTGAACGCGACCGTGAAGGAGTACCAGTCCATGCTGGCACCAGTCGTGTCCCCCGCCGCCGCAGCCTGCGCAGCCTCGCGGCGATAGATCGCCTCCTCGTCGTGCAGCGCCTTGAACCCGCTGGCCCGCAGGATCGCCTTGCGCAGCCATTGCAGCCCGAACACCAGCAGCAGGCCACCGACAACGACCCGGAGGCCGCGGATCGGGATCACCGTCAAGGCCGGCCCCAGCAGCACCACGACCGCGGCCAGAGCGGCGCTGGCGGCCGCCACCCCGAGCAGCGTCGACCGCCAACCACGGGAGACGCCGACCGCGAGCACGATCGTGAGCGCCTCCACTCCCTCAACGGCGCTGGCCAGGAACGAAGCGAGGAACAGGAAGACGCCGCTCACAGCGCCTCAACGTAGCACTCAGACCCCGGCGGTCCGCGCGGGCGTGGTATCCGTTCGGGGAACCGAAAGGAGGCACACGATGCCGGACACGGTCGAGCGCGAGCTCGTGGACCTCGAGCGGCGTACTGGCAGGCGCTGAAAGACAGGGACGTCGCCGCCGCCCTGGAGCTGACCGACGAGCCCTGCATCGTCGCGGGCGCGCAGGGCGTGGGGCAGATCGACCACGCAGGTTACGTCCGCATGATGGAACACGCCACGTGGACGATCCTCGACTTCACGATCGGCGAGGACGTGCAGGTGCGGCGGCTGGGCGACGACACGGCCGTGATCGCGTACACGGTGCACGAGCAGCTCGAGGTCGACGGTGACCCGGTCGCGCTCGACGCGGCCGACACCTCGACCTGGGTGCGCCGCGGCGGCCGCTGGCTGTGCGCGGCTCACACCGAGTCGATCGCCGGCGACCCGTTCGGGCGGGTCAGCTGAGCACCTGGGGCGGGCGTCACGGCGCGGTCACAGCCCGGTGGCGCAACACGTGCGTCTGGCACCGGCGTTGCACGAATTCCGATAGCAAAACGGGGTCGCGGCCTCGAAATTCGTAGAATAGGGGGCTGTTTTCTACGAAATTCGTAGAATCGGGCGCAACACCGGTGCCAGGCGCCGGTGTTGCATTTGAGCCCTTGGGGCCCTCACCTGGAGGCGATGCCGTGGCACCATGCGTCACTTCACCCACATCGATTCGAAGGACGTCAAGACCGATGGCAGATTCCCTCGTCACCCTGTACCAGGCGGAGTGGTGCCCCTTCTCCTCGGCGGTTCGCGAAGTGCTGACCGAGCTCGGCATCGATGCCGTCATGCGGCAGGTGGAACCCTGGCCCCAGCAACGCGAGCGGCTCCGCGAGCTGGCGGGAACAGATCAGATCCCGGTCATGCAGACCGAGGACGGACGGTTCCTCCGCGGCACCCGTGAGATCTTTGCCCACCTCCGGGAGCGCGACCCGTGGCGATTCGCCGCGGCGCATCGACGACGCTTCGCCGATCACCGCGAGGCACGTGAATCCGATGCGACCGGCAAGCTGCTCGAGTACTTCAGGGACGCGGGTGAGCTCGAGCCGCGGACGGCATCTCCCGGCGAAGCGACGGTCGTCAACGTCCCCGAGGCGCACAGGTTCGAGCTGCTTCTCGACGGTCAGCGGATCGGGGAGCTTGCCTACCGGCAGCGGAAGGGCCGGATCGCGTTCACACACACCAACGTGAACCCTGCCTACGAGGGCCGGGGCTTCGGCGGCCGCCTGGCCGAGGCCGCGCTGGCCGATGCGCGCCGGCAGGGACTGACGGTCGTCCCGCTCTGCCCCTTCATCGCCTGGTACATCGAGCAACACCCCGAACACGGGAACCTGGTCGCGGCGGACTACGCTGGCCGGCGGGACGAGTCGTAGGCCTCACCACCTGCTGTCAGAATGGCGGCGCCACACGATCGCTCACCAGACGCCTCCAAGCGCGATCGTTATCGCCTCGCCGTTGATACCACTGGCCGAATCCGAGGCCAGGAAGGCGACCGTGCCGGCGATCTCCCGCGGGTCGACCGGACGCCGCGCCGGGTAGGCTGCCACCGCCTCGTCCCACGCCTGTTCGAAGCTGACGCCCTGGCTCTCGGCCGTCTGTCTGACGAGATCGTCCGCCATCTGCGTCTTGGTCCACCCCGGCAGCACTGCGTTGCACGTGACGCTGTACGAACCGACGTCTTGAGCCACCGCGCGCATCAGACCCAGCAAGCCGCTCCGGGAGGCACAGTAGGCCGGCATGCTGGCAACGCCAAACTCACCGGCGCTCGAGCTCACGACCACAATCCGCCCGAAGCGGCGCTCGATCATGTCGCGAGCGGCGCGCCGCATCAGCTCGAAGGGACCGTGGAGGTTCGTGGCAAGGACGTCATGCCAGACCGACGGATCCTCATCGTAAATCGGCAGCTCATCCGGGGACAGCACGCCGGCGTTGTTGACCAGGATCTCCACGGGGCCGAGTCGTGTCCGGGTCTCCTCGATGATGTGCTGACAGCCCTCCGGCGTCGAGACGGACTCGACCAGGTATTCGACTCCCGTTTCGTGGGCGAGGTCGGCCAGCTCCGGCTCGGTGCGGGAGACGGCCATCACCCGGTCGCCGCGGGCGGCGAGCGCACACGCAATGACACGTCCAATCCCGCGCCCTGCCCCGGTTACAAGCGCGACGCGTCCGCCCGGGGCCGGCCGTTCGGTCTGATCAGGCTTCGGCTGGTTCATCTCTCTGGCTCCTTGCGGTGGTTGGCCATTCGACGCCCCGCGACCGGACGGCTACAGGTCGCCAAGCGCGCCGGAGCGCACCAGCTCGACCAGCGGCTCCAGGTCAGCCGGCACCGGCTCTCCTTCTCTCGTGGCGGGGATGTGCCGACGCACAAGTCGGTGTGCGGCCTCGGCTCCGGCGCCGAGCGGTCGCGGGCCGGCGCGCAGATCGATGGCCCGCGCCGCCACCACCAGCTCGATCGCGACCAGCCGTTCGCCGAGGCTGACCATCTCGGTCAGCCGACGGGCCGCCAGCGGCGCCATCGTCGTCCGGTCCTCGATGCCTTCGGCCTGGGTCGAGCTCGCCATCTCGAATGACACCGGAACGGCCAGCAGGCGCGCCTCCGCCGCGACCGCCTGGCCGGCCACGCCGAACTCGCTGAAGCCGTCGTCGCCGCGATCCGGGCGTGCCGCCAAACCAGGAGCAAGGCCGGAGAAGCCCGCGTGCAGGAGCTTCATCATACGCTCGTTGGCGCTGGTCAGCACAGGAGCAAGCGCGATGCGCAGGAAGTCCAGCGCGGCGGCCAAGGGCAGTATGTCGAAACAGCCGACCGAGACCACCCGTCCGTCCTCGACATCCACCAGCGGGTTGCTCTGAGCCGCGTTCAGCTCGATGTCCAGCTGACCGCGCGCGTAGGTCAGCACGTCACGGAGCGCGCCATGGAGCTGCGGCAAACAGCGGAATGTGAGCGGATCCTGCAGGTTGCGGGGTACCCCCGGCTGCCAAAGCCGGCTGCCTGCGAGCAGCTCGCGCAGGCGGGCGGCGGTGGTCTGCAGGCCATCGTACGGGCGCTCCCGGAGCACCGCGTGCAGGACGGACGGGTTGGCGAGGAACGCCTCCATCTCGAGCGCTCCCGCCGCGTCCAGTGCATCGCAAAGGCGCGTGCAGTCGGCCACCGCGAAGGCGGCTATCGAGGTCGAGAACGAGTTGTTGTCGACCATCGCCATGCCCTCGCCGGCCTCGAGCCGGAACCCGACCCTCTCGATCAGCGCCGCGGCCACATCGCCCATCGGCGCCAGATCGGCCTGGCCCAACGAGCCCAGCATTCGTATCGCGATCGGCCACCGCTCGTTGAGCGCCTGTACAACCAGATCGGCCAGCTCGGGCCGGACCCCTGCTGTGGCCCGGGCGAGATTGTTCGCCAGCCGCAGGAGGGTGCCTCTCACGACCTCATCGCTCGCCGGCGGGCCCTGGCCGACCCGGCAGTTCATGACAAGCAGCCGGTTGAACTCGTGAACATCCTGCGCGTCGACGGCGACCCGCTTGAGCGCGCCGGCACCGGTCGAAAACCCGTAGATCGGCGCACCCTCCGCACCCACCTGCTCGAGCACCTGCCGGGAACGACGCATCCGCTCGATCGCCTCCGGAGCCAACGCCACCCGGGCCCCCTGACGGGCGACGGAGATGACCTGGTCGAGCCGAAGACTGACCCCATCGAGGACGACGGTCATCGGCCGCCGTCCGTCACGGCTGGGTACACGCGGCCGCGCTTGATGACTGTGGTCACTGCGTTGCGCCCGATCTTGTAGATCAGGTCATCGTAGGTGCTCACGTCCCAGAGTTGAAGGTCGGCGAGCTTCCCCGGCTCCAGTGATCCGCGGTCTTCGAGCCCGAGCGCGCGGGCCGACTCTACGGTCGCCGCGCGCAGCGCAACGGATGGCGGGACGCCGTAGAGCCTGGCGGCCAGCGCCATCACCAGCTGCGGGGACTCAACCCAGCACCCCGGGCACAGATCGGTTGCCAGCGCGAGCCTCATCCCCGACTCCAGCATGGCGCGCGCGTCGAACGGACGGGGGTGGGCGACGGCGAAATCGAGTGCCGGCATGACAACGCCGACGACTCCCCGCTGCGCGAGCCTCTGCATGGTCGGCCGATCGGTGTGGTTGAGATGGTCAGCCGACGTCAGGCCCAGCTCGACAGCCAGCTCGGTCGCGCCGATCGCCGAGTACGCGTCGGCATGGATCTTCCCCGCAATCCCGGCTTCCAGTCCGGCCTCGAGGATGCGGCGCGAATCCTCCACGGTGAAGTAGCCCTCATCGCAGTACACATCGCAGAACGAGACAAAGCCCAACTCGGCCACCTGGGGAATCATCTCCGCGATCACCTGGTCGGTGTAGCGCCGGCCGGAGGTACCGGGCGGGATCGCATGCGCGCCGAGAAAGGTGCTGACCACGTCGACCGGCTGCTGGCCGTCGAGCAGGCGGTTCACCTCGAGCATCTTCAGCTCGTGCTCGGTCGTCAGCCCGTAGCCGGTCTTGCTCTCCACGGTTGTGGTGCCGTGGGCGAACATCCCACGCAACCGTGCCGTGGCGGCCTCGGTCAGCTGCTCGACCGACGCGGACCGAGTCATCGCCACCGTCGCGAGAATCCCGGTAACGGGCTCACGCGCCACGAACGCAGCCAGCTGTCCGGAGACGGTAGCCACGTACTCGTCCACCCTCGACCCGCCGAACACCAGGTGGGTGTGGCAGTCCACGAACCCGGGCGACACCACCCCTCCGGCTGCGTCGATCACCGATGCACGGCTGGTGTCGACCCGTTCGGCGATCTCTTGGGCAGAGCCGACATCGATGATCCGTTCCCCAGCGATGGCGACAACCCCGCCGGGAATCACGCCCAGCGGATCATCCCCCAGCGCGACGCAGGTGATCAGCTGTGAAGCGCCGCCTATGAGCAGATCAGCCGTGGCGCGGCTACTCGGATCCACCCGTCTCCTCGGGGCCGAAGGTGGCGGTTGGTGTCCACCACAGCGGCACGTTGATCGTGTCGGTGGTGAGCGGGCCGTTTCCGTCGGCAGCCTCGCGCGCTTCCGGGTAGCCGGCCTGGGCGTGGCGCACGACGCCGATGCCGGAATCGGTCGTCAGGCACGCGTCGAGCCGCAGGTCGGCCTCCTCGCTGCCGTCGGCGATCATGGTCACCCCGGTGTGAACGGCCTCGCCCATCGAGTAGTTGGCCTGGATGGCGATCAGGTCACACATCGCCGCCGTGTTCAGCAGCGCGTTGAGGTACGGCCAGTCCGAGATCAGGTCGCTCCCGTCCAGCATCTTCTCCGACTCGAAGGTCGGGTTGACGATCGACCCGGAGTCCAGGTTGTCGCGGGAGAACGCCACCGGCCCAGCCACCTCACCGGTTCGTATCAACTCGTTCACTCGCACCCCGAACGCCTTGCGTTCACCGAAGCCGAGGTAGCAGACCCGGGCGGGCAACGCCTCGATCGGAATGTGCTCGCGAGCCAGATTGATCCACTTCACCGTCGTCTCATCGTGGGGGAACATCTCCAGCACGAGATCGTCCAGCCGAGCGAGGTCGTCGGCCTCGCCAGACAGGCACGTCCAGCGAAACGGTCCGCGCCCCAGCAGGAACAACTTGCGCAGATAGGCCGCAACGAAGCCGGGGATCTGCATTGCCCGCTCCTCCGGCATGCCTGCGTCACGGCACTCCTTGCGGATGCTGGTGCCGTACTCGAACACCTGGATGCCCTCGTCATGTAGCGCGATCATCGCCTCCAGGTGCGCCACCATCGACCGCCTGGCGCGGCGCAGGTACTCGTCGCGATCGTCCAGTCGCAGCCGGTCTGCCTGTTGCGGGGTGACCCCTGCCGGGATGTATGAGTACGGGTCGTGGCACGGGCACATCTCGGTCACGATGTCGGGCCGCCACTGCCGAGCCAGCACGGCGGGGAACACCTCTGCGGCGTTGCCCACCAACCCGATGCCCAGCGGCACGCCCCCGGCTCGAGCGCCGTCCGCCATCTCGATCGCCTCGTCCAGCGACGGCGCCAAGACGTCACAGAATCCTCGCTCGATGCGGCGCTCGATCACGCGCTCATCGGCATCGACCGCAATGCAAACGCCGCCCAGCATCGTCATCGCACGCGTCTGGTTTCCGCCCATGCCTCCCATCCCGGCGGTGAACAGCACGCGGCCGACCAGCGTCCCGCCAAAGTGCTGTTCGGCGATCGCCGCGAGCGTCTCGAAGGTGCCCTGGATCACGCCCTGGGTGCCGATGTACTCCCAGGGCGCCGCGGTGTATTGCGAGAACATGGTCAGGTTCTTGTCCTGCAGGTCGTAGAACACCGGCCAGGTGGCCTTCATGATGTTGGTGTTGGCCATCACCACCCGCGGAGCCAGCCGGTGCGTCTTGAAGATCGCCACCGGCATGCCCGACTGGATGGCCAGCGTCTCGTCGTTCTCGAGATGGATCAGCGAATCGACGATGGCGTGGTAGGACTCCCAGTTTCGGGCGCACTTGCCGATCCCGCCGTAGATCACCAGCTGCTCGGGCTTCTCAGCCACCTCCATGTTGTTCTCGAGCATGCGAAGCAGCGACTCCTGCTTCCAGCCCTTGCAGCGGAGCGAGTCTCCACGCTGCGCCGTCACCGAATACAGGACCTCGTTCTTGATCGTCGCGCTCATCGGGATGGCTCCTTGCTCACGGGTTGGAGGGCAAGTCTCAGGTGGTGGGAGTTGCGGATCGCGCGCCTTCCAAGAGCGCGTGGATGGCGTCCTGCAACGCGGCTCCAACATCACGGATGCGGGAGTGGTGGCCGCGCTCGACCACCGGCCGGCCCGCCACGATCACATCGGTCACGTCGGCTGCAGAAGCCGCGAACACGACGTGCTCGACCGCGGTCTCCGGCGTCGCGCCGGCGGTGCGGGGCGAGTCGAGGGCGACGGTCGTGAAATCGGCCGGCGCGCCCACCGCCAGCCCGCGGTCGTCCCAGCCGAGCGACCGCATGCCGGCGGTGGTTGCTGCCCGCAGCAGATCGGGGGGCCGGTGCAAACCGCGGCGGCCGGCGATGAGACGCTGGTCGAGCTCGAGCGCACGCAGCTCCTCGAACAGATCGATGGCCGCGTGCATGTCGCTGCCAACGGCCAGCGGCGAGCCGGCCGCGGCGAGGGCGGAGGCCGGACCGATGCCGTCACCCAGGTCTCGCTCGGTCGTGGGACACAGGCAGACGGTGGCTCCAGACGATCCCACCATCTCGATGTCGAGTTGGGTCAGATGCGTGCCGTGCACCGCCGTGGTGGTGGCACCCAGGACACCGGCCTCGGCCAGCACCGCGGCCGGGGTCATGCCCCTGAAGGCGATGCACTCGGCATTCTCGCGCACCTGCTCGGACAGGTGCACGTGCAGCGGCGCGTCATGCCGCTGTGCCCAATCCCTGACGATGTGCATCGATGCCGGATCCACCGCCCTGACGCTGTGGATCGCTGCAGCGATGCGGGCTGTCGGCGATTCGCGGAGTGCCTCCACCCTCTCCGCCCACGCCCCCGCACTGCCGTCCGAGAACCGCAGTTGGGCCCCCTCGAGGGCGCCCCCACCAACGCCGGCTTGCAGGTAGCACGTATCGATCAGCGTGATTCGCAGTCCAGCGTCCGCTGCCGCAGCGCACAGCGCCTCGCCCATTGCGTTGGGATTCTGGTAGCGGCGGCCTCCAACATCATGGTGGAGGTAGTGGAACTCCCCCACGGCCGTGATGCCGGCCAACGCCATCTCGGCATAGGTCGCCAGGGCAAGCGCGTAGTAGCGATCCGGATCCAGCCGCTCGACCAGGTCATACATCATCTCGCGCCATGCCCAGAAGTCGGCGGCGTCGGTCTGGGTGCGGGCGCGCAACGCCCGATGCAGCGCATGCGAGTGCGCATTCGCGAGGCCCGGGATCGTGAAACCGCGCAGATGGGTCGCGTCCGGAGGCGCGGTCGAGTCAGCCGTCAGCGAAGCGATGCGACCGTCCGCAACGCCGATCGTGACACGTTCGACCACCTCGCCCAGCCAGGCCAGATCGGCGAACCAGAGGCTGCACCGCTCAGGCGGTGCGTCCATAGAACAGCTCCTGGGTGAGCGTGTTCAGCCGCTGATCCGGCTTTTCGGCG
>Ga0164306_10001283_pt1 | contig 11062 bp, 10 predicted proteins | sample Whisoiple_242_MG_FD_110213 | JGI IMG/M metagenome (GOLD analysis project Ga0164306, IMG submission 110213) | Soil microbial communities amended with fresh organic matter from upstate New York, USA - Whitman soil sample_242_MG | ecosystem: Environmental > Terrestrial > Soil > Unclassified >... | reverse complement strand
GTGCCTTGGCCCTCTTGTGCGGCGTGCGGAGCCCGACGGCGGGCAGCGTCTTAAGCTGCGGGCCGCCCTTCTGCGGGGCCCTCCACGTGTAGTAGACGTGCTCGGCCCCGTCGACGAGCCAGTTGAAGTGGTGCATCCGCAGCCATTCGACGGTGCGGACGCTGAGCGGCAAGCTCGACGGCAGCATGGCCATCCTCGTCCAGGAGTAGATCGCCGGCGACAGACACGCGAGCAGGACGATTGGAATCAACCACCGCAAGCGGAGCGCGTGCCGGCGGTGGCTTCGTGCGGGCGGCGCGAGGTCAGGCTCATCGGCCACCCTGCATCCCCCGGAGATAGGCGCCTGCAACGCAGACGATTGCCAGCGCGAACACCCCGACGAGGACTGGGGTGGGAGCGAGGAGATCCGCAAAGATGACGGCAACGACGGCCGCCGCGGACAAGATGATCAGCGAGCGCGCCGAGCTCACCGAACGCTGACCCGGGCGGCGGCGAGCTGCGGCCGGCGCGCGAAGGCAACCGCGGCCTCGTCCTCGAGTAGCTCGATCCGCACCTCCTTGAAACAAGCACAGGAGTACAGATGGCTGATCACAACCGAACTCTTTCGAGAGGGCGTGAACGGGTGATGAGCCGAACGGTGTTGCGGGAGTAGGCACCCTCTCATCGTCGAGTGCTGAGATGGACCAATGCGTGGAGGCGGTCCGGGTCGCGCGGCCGTCACGCTGGCCGTCGGTCACCAAGCACCGAGCCGGTGAGGATGCGACGTCTGCTGGCAACGAGTCGGGGAAGGCTCTACGCTGCCTTGGCAGCAGTGGTGGTGGCGTGTGCGGCTTTGGGCGGAGCTGCGTGGTTTGCAAGCCCATCTCCTTCCGCACTTGGCCACCGGGTCGAGGCGCGCCTGCGCGGCACGGGCGGAAAGGCGATACCGCTCAGCAAGATGCCGCTGATCCTGCAGCACGCGGTGGTTGCGACCGAGGACGAACGCTTCTACCGCCACCACGGAATCGACGTCATCGGCGTGCTCCGCGCGCTGCCCTACGACATCACGCACCTTTCTCTGGCCCAGGGGGCGAGCACGATCACCGAGCAGCTCGCCAAGGTCCTCTACCTCGGCGGGAACGATCACAACCCATGGCGCAAGCTCGAAGACGCCGCCGTGGCGGTCAAGCTCGAGAATCGCTACAGCAAGGCGACGATCCTCGCCGCTTACCTCAACAGCGCCTACTTCGGCGAGCAGGCATACGGCGTACAAGCGGCAGCGGAACGGTATTTCGGACTCCCAGCGCGCTCGCTCGATCCGGCGCAAGCGACGATGCTCGCGGGTCTGATCCAAGCGCCCTCCGTCTACGACCCACTGCGCAACCCGGAACTCGGGCGAGCCCGACAGACAGAAGTACTGCGCTCGCTGGTGCGCAGCGGGTACTTCGCCGAGGCGCACGCCGCCGCCGTGCTGGCTCAGCCACTCAGGCTTCGAAACGGCTCCGTGCTGGCGCCGATCGTCGACATCGACCTCTCACCAGCACCAGCGTTCGTCTGGTGGCAGCTTGCCGTAGGAGCGATCCTTACCTTGATCGGTTCGCTCTCACTGATTGCCTTCCGCCGGCGGCGCCTCGGCAGGGCATTCACGCGAGTGGCGATCACACTGGTCTTGCTGACCGTGATCGTGGTCGGTCTCGGCACAGTAGTCCGCTCGTTCCGCACCGCCTAGCGGAATTGGTACGTCGCGGCGGCAGATTGGCGGTCTTCTGATTTTCACCCTGCTCTCAAGAAGGCGGCTTAACGTGCGCGGGCTTTGAGACGTGTCCTCCTGGCGGGTCTTGCCGCAGCGGCGTTGATCGGACTACTGCTCACGTCGACTCGGTGGCCCGGAGAGCGGCGCGACGCGATCGCGTCGCAGGGGAGCTCGTTGGCGGACGGGACACCGGCCGGGATCGACAGGATCCGACATGTGGTGATCATCATGCAGGAGAACCGCTCCTTCGACTCCTATTTCGGCACCTATCCGGGCGCCGACGGGATCCCCGGCCTCGCCGGTCATCCGGGCAAGTTGCCGTGCGTCCCGGATCCTCTGCATCACCGCTGCGTCCATCCCTACCACGACACTGCGGATCGCAACAGCGGCGGCCCGCACGGACACGGCAACGCGAATGCCGACGTCAACGACAACAAGATGAACGGATTCGTTCCGCAGGCGCTTCTCGGCAGACGACTGACATGCACGCACTATCCCGACGCTCCTTACTGCTCGGCCGGGCCGCGCCCATCGGACGTGATGGGCTATCACGATTGGCGCGAGATCCCGAACTACTGGGACTATGCGAGCCACTTCGCCCTCCAGGATCACATGTTCCAATCGGACGCGTCCTGGAGCCTCCCCGAGCACCTCTACCTAGTCTCCGGCTGGTCAGCGAGGTGCACCCACAAGGGCGACCCGATGAGCTGCCACCCCGCCGTCCAGAAGGTCGGCCGGCCGCCTGACACACCCGGCAACACCCACGGCACCGTGCCGGACTACGCCTGGACCGACCTAACCTGGCTCCTCCACAAGTACCACATCACCTGGGGGTACTACGTGGCCAAGGGGTCCCAGCCCGACTGCACCGACAACGCCATGTTCTGCGCGCCTGTGCCGCAGAACGCGACCACGCCCGGCATCTGGAACCCACTGCCGTACTTCGACACGGTACGGCGAGACCAGCAACTCTCCGACATCCACCCGCTGACCGACTTCTACAAGCAAGCGGAAGACGGGACGCTCCCTTCCGTCTCATGGATCACACCTGCGCAGGCGGTGAGCGACCACCCGCCGGCCCTGATCACAGCAGGCCAGGCGTATGTCACCGGCCTGATCAACACGATCATGCGCAGCCCCAACTGGAACTCGACCGCCATCTTCCTGTGCTGGGACGATTGGGGCGGCTTCTACGACCACGTCAAGCCACCCGTCGTCGACGGCCAAGGCTACGGCCTCCGTGTGCCCGCACTCGTGATCAGCCCCTACGCCAAACACGGCTACATCGACCACCAAGTCCTCAGCCAGGACGCCTACCTGAAGTTCATCGAAGACGACTTCCTACACGGCCAACGCATCAACCCTCGCACCGACGGCCGCCCCGACCCCCGTCCCGATGTTCGCGAGAGCGCACGCATCCTTGGCAACCTCGCAAACGACTTCGACTTCGACCAGAAACCGCGACCCCCGGTCATCCTCCCGCTCAACCCGCCATACAGCTGAGAGAGCCGCTGTCGCAACGCCCTCTCGGGAGACTCGGCTCTACCTGAGGGATCGCCGGATTCATGAGGCGATCAGCGCGCCTTTCCCAGAGTGATCCTCATGCCTCCCACATGAGCATGAGGTCGCGCGCGCGTGGCCGCGGCTGTCGTTCAGGCGGCGTTCAGCAGTCGGCGCGGATCATCCCCGTCATGCGGTTGTCCGCTTCGCTCTTCCTCGCCGTCACCATGAGCGTCGTCGGCGCCGGGTGCGGATCCGGCGGCCGTTCCGGCGCGGCGACGACGACAGCCCCGCCGGCGACGACCGCAGCCGCTACGACGACAAGCGGTGCGGGTGCGCTGCAGGCGGAGGCGAACGCGACCGCGGCGGGGGATATCCCCGACAACCAGGTGTTCCTCGTCTTCCGGGACGTACCCGCCGGCTATTCGATGAAGTACCCGGAGGGGTGGGCGCAGCAGGGATCGGGCAACAGGGTCTCCTTCCGGGACAAGAACAACGTCATCCGCGCGGTTGTCTCTTCCGGCGCTGCGTGGACGCGGGCAAGCGTGTAGGCCGACCTGCGCGCGCTGAAGGGTGCGCGGGTGCAGAGCCCGCCGCAGGCGATGACGCTCTCCGGCCGGCCCGCGTTCAAGGTCGTGTACCGGACGGTGAGCGCCCCGAACCCGGTAACGGGCAAGCGCGTCACGCTGTCGGTCGACCGCTACTACGTCCGGAAGCAGGGCCGGCGCGCCGTGCTCGATCTCGGCGCCCCGGTCGGTGTCGACAACGTCGATGCCTACCGGTTGATCAGCGAGAGCTTCCGGTGGAGCTGAGGAGCCTCTACCGCGAGCCGGAACGTCGGACCGACGTCACCTTCGGTGCACTGGAGTTCCACGACGTCTTTCGCATCTTCAGGTCAGGCCCCGCGGAGACGGTGGCGCTGCGCGGCCTCGACCTGCGCATCGAGCCCGGCGAGCTCGTCGCGCTGTTCGGACCGTCGGGCTCCGGGAAGAGCACGGCACTGCATCTCGCCGCCGGTCTCGAGGAGGCCTCTGCCGGTGACGTGGTCGTGTTCGGGCGCTCGCTCGCCCGGCTCGGTGAGGCAGAGCTTGCCGCCTATCGGGCAGGCGATGTCGCGCTCGTCTTCCAGAGCGGCAATCTGTGGTCGGATCTGAGCGCGCGCGAGAACGTGTTGCTTGGGCTGCGACTCGCGGGCCGCAGCGACGTTCGTGGTGCTGCGGAGCGCACACTCGACGAGTTCGACCTGCAGAAGCGCGAGCGGCAGCGTGCCGGCTCGCTCTCCGGTGGCGAGCAGCAGCGGGTCGCGATCGCCGCGGCAGCTGCCCGCGAGGCGCCGCTCGTGCTCGCCGACGAGCCAACCGCGGAGCTGGACGCGCGCAACGAGGAGGTCGTGCTGCACGCGTTGCGCCGCCTACGCGACGATTTCGGCAGCACTGTCGTCGTCGTCACGCACTCGCCGCGCGTCGCCGATGCCGTCGACCGCGTAATCGAGATCCGCGACGGGCGAGTGGCAGCATGACGACGACGCAGACCGCGCGCGAGACAATCGCTGCTTGCCGCGACGTGGAGGTTATGTACGGCGAGGGCGAGTCCGCCGTCCGCGCACTCGACGGCGTCACGCTCGAGATCCGTCCGCGTGAAGGGGTCGCGCTGCTCGGTCGCTCCGGCTCCGGCAAGACGACGCTGCTGCACGTGCTCGGCGGGCTCGTTGAGCCCAGCGGCGGCATCGTGGAGTGGCAGGGTCGCCCGCTCGCCTCGCTCGACCGCGCCGCGCGGAGCGCGGTGCGCGCGAACGGGATCGCCTACGTGTTCCAGGGCGCGAACCTGCTGCCGCATTTCACGGCGTTCGAGAACATTTCGTTCGCTGCGCAGCTCGCGGGCGGATCAGGCATCGCGCCGGACGATCTCCTCAGACTCGTCGGGCTCTCGGCGAGCGCGGACAATCTGCCGGCGGAGCTCTCGGGCGGCGAGGCCCAGCGCGTCGCGATCGCGCGCGCGCTTGCCCAGCAGCCGGAGCTGATGCTCTGCGACGAGCCGACCGGTCACCTCGACTCCGACACGGGCGAGCGTGTACTCGACTTGATCGATGCGCTGCAACGCGAGTTCGGGTTCGCCCTCGTCGTCGCGACGCACGACGCCGACGTCGCAGCGCGACTCGATCGTGCGGTCGAGTTGGAGGATGGAACCATCCTCAGCGAGGAGAGCGGGTGAGGATCGCGGCGCCGCTTGCGCTCGTGGAGCTCGTGCGCGCGCCCGGCCGGACCGCTCTACGCGTGATGACGCTTGCCGCGGCTGTCGGAATGCTCGCCGCGATGGTGCTCTTCGTGGGGCACTCGCTCGGCACGATGACCGGTAGCGCGGTGCGCAGCGTCCCGCTCGACTGGCAGGGACCGGTCGGTAGCGGCCGCGCGGCGACGGCCGTCGCGCACCGGGTCGCGCGGCAGCCTCGCGTCGCCGAAGCGGTCCCCACCGCGACCGCGCCGTTCGCCGGGATCGAGCACGTCTCACCGAGCGTCGGCTCGATTCGCTCGGGCGCAGGCTCCATCGTCGCTGTCCCCCCCGGCTATTTGGCCCACATTCACACCTTCCGGTTCCTTCGCGGCTCGCTGCGACGGGGAGAGATCGTCTTCGACCAGCAACTCGCGGCGACGCTGCAGGTGCAACCAGGCGACACCGTGGCGCTGACGCCACGCCCCGGTGCGAGACCGCTGCGCTTCCGCGTCAGCGGCATCGCGCTCGTGACCGCACCCGACGTGCTCTTCCAGCCGCTGAACCCGCTACTCGGCCCGGCGCCGGCGCAACCACCGGCCGACATCGCGATCCTTCCCCTCGCAACGTTCGCGGCCAAGGTCGCGCCGTCAGTGCCGGCGATCAACTCCGCCGCCGGTGCATCCGCGGTGCCGGGCTCGCAGAGCGGGGCGCAGTGGCAGGTGCAGGCGCAGGTCGACCCCGCCGCGCTGACGGGAACCCCGGCACATGCATTGCAACAAGCGACTCAGCTGCGCAACCGCGTCGAGCGGTCCTTGCCCGGCCAGGTCGTCTTCGTCGACAACCTCGCAGACAACCTCAACTCAGCTGCCGGCGACGCCCTATACGCGCAGACGCTGTACATCATGCTCGCGGTCCCCGGCGCTCTGGTCGCCCTCGGCCTCGCTTATCTCGCCGCGCTGGGAACGGCCGACCGCGACCGTCGCAACCTCGCCCTGCTGCGCGCGCGCGGCGCGCGCCGGCGCGATCTCGTCTGGCTTGCGCTGTTGGAGAGCCTCGTGCTCGGCGTCGTGGCCGGCGCGATCGGCACCGCCGTCGCGCTCGCCGCCGTCCGCCTCGCCGGCACCGGCGGCGGAGTCGGAAGCGGACGGGTGCTCGCTACCTTCGGGCTCTGCGCCGGCCTCGCCGCGGGCGGCGCGGCGGCAGCGCGCGTCGGCGCGGGACTCGTCGCCTTCCGGGGCACCGTCGCCGAGAGCCGGCGCAGCGTGCGCCGCAGCGGGACGCCCCTCTGGCAGCGGCTGTATCTCGACATCGTCGCGCTCGGGGTGGCAGGGCTCGTCTACTGGCTCACCGCACGGACGGGCTTCTCCGCGGTTGTCAACCCGGACTCGAACCCGACGCTCTCGTTGTCGGTCTACATGTTTCTGGCGCCGGCGTTGCTCTGGCTCGGCGCGGCCCTTCTGCTTTTGCGCCTCCGCGGACGGGCGGTAGCGTGGCTCGCCGCGCGAACCGCCGGGGGGCGGGCGACCACACCGCTCGGCTTCCTGCTCGCGAGCGCGGGCCGGCGCGGCGCGGCGCTCAACCGCGGCCTACTCGTGCTCGGCCTGCTGCTCGCGTTCGGAGTCGACCTCGGCATCTTCACGGCGACCTACGACCAGCAGGCGCGCGTCGATGCACAGCTCACACTCGGTGCCGACGTTGTCGCCATCGCGCCGCCCGGCGCTGTCGTACGGCACGGCCTCGTCCAGCGCGTGTCACGCCTGCCGGATGTCGCCGGCGTCTCCGCGGTCGACCACTCTTACGCATACGTCGGCCCGGACTTGCAGGACACCTTCGGGATCGATCCGGCAACGCTCACTCGGGGGACGACCTTGCGCGATTCGTACTTCGTCGGCGGCAGCGCGCACCAGATGATCTCGCGTCTTCGCACGAGGCGCGACGGAATCCTCGTCTCGAAGGAGACGATCACCGACTACTCGCTCAACCTCGGCGAGCTGCTGCGGCTGCGCGTCCTCGACAACCGCAGCGGCCGCTTCCGGGTCGTGCCGTTTCACGTCGTCGGGATCGTGCAGGAGTTCCCTTCGGCGCCCAAGGATTCGTTCATGGTCACGAATCTCGCGTACCTGCAGCAGGTGACGCACGATTCCGGCCCGAACGTCGTCTTCGTGCGCGCCGCGGGTGACCCCCGTGTGCTCGCGCGCAGAGTCGACGCGTCCACGAGCCGCTTCGGGGTCAGCGTGAAGGACATCCGCCGGCAAACGGCGCAGACGGTCACCTCGATCACGACCGTCGACCTACGTGGGATCAGCCGGATCGAGGAGGCGTTCGTGCTTGTGCTCGCCGCAGCAGCGATGGCGCTTTTTGTCGGGGTGGGTCTTGCCGAGCGCCGGCAGGAGCTCGCCACGATGGCCGCGCTCGGCGCGTCGCTGCGCCGCGCCGCCGCGTTCCTCTGGAGCGAGGCGGTGCTCGTGCTCGTCCCCGCGGTTGCGCTTGCGGCCCTGCTCGGCTGGCTGCTCGCTGAGATGCTCGTGGCAATGCTCCAGCACGTGTTCGATCCGCCTCCGGACCGGCTGGCCGTGCCGTGGGCATTCCTCGGCGGACTCTGCGGTGCCGCGGTCGCCGGCAGCCTCCTCGCCGCCGCGCTCGCGGCGCTATTGATCCGCCGGCTGCCACTCGGTGCGATCCTCCGCGAGGAATGACGACAATTCGGCCGTGAGCTTCGGACAGACCGTCTTGGTGGTCGAGGACGACGCGGAGTTGCGCAGCTTGCTCGGCCGCGGTCTGCGGGAAGAGGGCTTCGCGGTGCAGGTGGTCGCGACCGGAGCGGCGGCGCTCGCCCGGGTTGCGGACGGCGAGCCAGACGCGCTCGTGGTCGACATCGGCCTACCGGACGCAGACGGGCGCGACGTCTGCCAGGCGCTGAGGGCTCGCGGCGTGCAGACGCCGGTGCTCTTCCTGACCGCGCGCGATGCGCTCGTCGACCGGATCGCGGGTTTCGACGCCGGCGGCGACGACTACCTGCCGAAGCCGTTTGCGCTTGCCGAGCTTGTCGTGCGCCTGCGTGCGCTCCTGCGTCGGGCGGGCACCAACGGCGCGGTCGAGGCGGCCGGGCTTCGGCTCGACCCGGTCACGCACTCGGTCAGCGACGACGCGCAGGAGGTGCCGCTGACGCCGACAGAGTTCCGGCTGCTCGCTCGACTGCTCGCGAACCCCGGAGAGGCAGTCCGGAGGCGCGACCTCGTCCGTGCGGGCTGGCCACATGGGGCGATCGTGCGCGAGAACACCCTCGACGCCTATATCGCGCGCCTGCGTCGCAAGCTGCGACAGCTCCAGCGCAACCCTGCGGTCACCACCGTTCACGGCGTGGGCTACCGGATCGAGTGAGCAGACTCGGTATTCGCGGCCGCCTCTTTCTGGTCGTGGTGGCGACCGTCGGAGTTGCGGTGGCCGCGCTCGTGCTCGGCTTCAACCTCATCCTTGCGAACACACTGACCCGAGAATCGCGCGACCTGGCCCGCACTCGAGCCTCCGCCCAACTCGCGCTGCTCACGACGGCGCACGGAAGAGTCACGGTGCGCGAGGCCCCCGACGCCGCCGCCGCCGACGCCTCCATCTGGGTGTTCTCGAGAGGAGCCGCGCTCGAGCGGCCGCGCAGCGGCGCCAGCATCTTCGCCACGGCGCGCGCCCTGGCAGGCGGAAGCGCCCACTACGCCGACGTTCCTGCAGCGGACATCCGGCTTTACGCAGCCCCGATCATTTCGGGCGGGCGCCGTATCGGCGCGGTCGTCGCCGGCGTCTCTCTCGCCCCCTATGAGCAGACACGCCGGCTCGCACTGATCGCGTCTGTCGTTCTTGGCGCGCTCATACTCCTCGTCGTCGCTCTCGCCGCTCGCTGGCTTCTTGCAGCGTCGCTCAGGCCGGTGGTGCGGATGACGCGGCAGGCCGCGGCCTGGAGCGAGCGCGATCTCGATCGGCGCTTCGTACTCGGCGAACCACACGACGAGCTGAGCGAGCTCGCCGCGACGCTCAACGGCTTGCTCGACCGGCTCGCCGCGAGCCTCCGCCGCGAGCAGAGGTTCTCGGCCGAGCTCTCACACGAGCTGCGCACGCCGCTCTCGCGGCTGATGGCAGAGGCCGAGCTCGCGCTCCGCCGCGAGCGCAAGCCAAGCGAGTATCGACGCGCCCTCGAACTCATCCAGCGCAATGCCGTGCAGCTCACGCGCACGGTCGAGGCCCTCGTCGCCGCCGCCCGCCACGAAGCCGGCTCGTACCACGGGACCAGCGATGCCTACGAACTCGCGGTCGAGGCCGCAGCATCATGCGCCGACCTCGCAGTCCAGCGGGGGGTCGACCTCGACCTCACCCAAACGCGCACGCCGATGCGCGTCGCCGTCGAGTCCGAGCTCGGCGAGCGCATCCTGCAGCCGCTCCTCGACAACGCCTGCCGCTACGGGGCGAGCAAGGTCAGCCTCTCCATCGAGCGCGCCGCAGGAGCCGTGCGCTACACGGTCGACGATGACGGAGCCGGCATCGCAGCCGAGGAGAGCGAAAGGATCTTCGAGCCCGGAGTTAGAGGCATCCAGGGAGCGGGCGACGGCGCCGGAGCGGGTCTCGGCCTCGCCCTCGCCCGCCGCCTAGCTCGCAGCGCCAACGGCGACATCGAGGCACTGGCCCGCCCGGAGGGCGGCCGTTTCGTGGTCACCCTCCCGTCGGCCTGAAGCCGCAGCAAACCTGGCGGTCAGGTCGCGGTCAGAACACAGAAGGAAGAGTCCAGGCATGCGCCCGCTGACGGCGGCCTGCCTTGCTCTGCTCCTCGGTCTCGCGATAGCAGGCGTGTGGCCCCCTACCAACAGCCTTGTTTCGGAACATCGTTCGCTGACCCAGGCAGGCTCGCCGGTACGAACGAACGTGCTCGGCTACTCGGTCCGACATCGTCCGATCGTGGCCTGGCGTGTCACCACTGACCCTGCGGGGCAGTCGATGCTGGTCGTCGGTTCGATCGCCGGCGACGAGCGTGGGGGCATCGCTGTCACGAGGAGGCTCGCCACCGACGCCGCGATTGCCGGCGTGACGTTGTGGCTGGTCCCCGACATGAACCCGGACGGGACCGTCCGGGGGACGCGCGTCAACGCCAACGGCGTCGACTTGAACCGCAACTTCCCCTTTCGTTGGCGCCATCTGGGGGAGCCGGGGAGCCGCTACTACCCGGGGTCCCGGCCCTCCTCCGAACCGGAGACCCGGGCGATCGAAGCTTTCATTCGTCGTGTTCGCCCAGCACTGTCGATCTGGCTCCACCAGCCCTACCGCCTGATCGACGACTCAGAGGGTCCTCGCTGGGCCGAGCGGTACCTCGCTCGAACAACCGAGCTTCCCTTGCATCGACTGCCCGACTACCCGGGAAGCGCCATCGGCTGGGACGACTACATCGTCCCCTCCTCCGCGTTCGATGTCGAACTGCAAGGTGGAGAACTGAGCCAAACGACAATCCGCCGCGTCACGACCGCAATCCGCTCTCTTGCATCCAGGCTCGCAATACGCGGCTCGGCCCAGAGCGGGATTAGCGGCCAGCGATGAGAACTGATCCCGCCGAGCAATCGCGCCGTGGGGTCTTGCGACGCCCGC
>Ga0164306_10001282_pt1 | contig 11072 bp, 10 predicted proteins | sample Whisoiple_242_MG_FD_110213 | JGI IMG/M metagenome (GOLD analysis project Ga0164306, IMG submission 110213) | Soil microbial communities amended with fresh organic matter from upstate New York, USA - Whitman soil sample_242_MG | ecosystem: Environmental > Terrestrial > Soil > Unclassified >... | reverse complement strand
CCCGCCGAGCCCCGCCGAGCCCCGCCGACCGGGCGGGCGGGCCCCGGGCGGCTGCCCGGCGGGGGCGAGCGCCGCGGCCCGCGCCCCGCTACCGTGCCGGGCATGGCAGCGACGCGGCTCCTCGTCATCGGCGGCACCGGCATCATCAGCTCGGCCGTCACCCGGCTCGCCGTCGAGCGGGGGCTCGACGTCACGGTCCTCAACCGCGGGTCGAGCGCGACCCGCCCGGTCCCGGAGGGCGCCGAGGTGGTGCAGGCCGACGTGCGCGACCCGGCGTCGGTGCGCGCGGCGCTCGGCTCCCGCGAGTTCGACTCCGTCGTCGACTGGGTGGCGTTCACCCCCGAGCACGTGCAGACCGACGTCGACCTGTTCGCCGGGCGGACCGGGCAGTACGTGTTCGTCTCGTCCGCGTCGGCGTACCAGACGCCCCCGGAGCGGCTGCCGGTCACCGAGTCGACGCCGCTGCGCAACCCGTTCTGGCAGTACTCGCGGGACAAGATCGCGTGCGAGGACCTGCTGACCCGCGCCTACCGGGACACCGGCTTCCCGGCGATGGTGGTCCGGCCGTCGCACACCTACGACCGCACGCTCGTGCCGCTGGACGGCGGGTGGACCGCGGTGGAGCGGATGCGGCAGGGCCGGGAGGTCGTCGTGCACGGCGACGGCACCTCGCTGTGGACCCTGACGCACCACGAGGACTTCGCCCGCGGGATGGTCCCGCTCCTCGGGAACCCGCGGACCCTCGGCGAGGCGTTCCACATCACCTCGGACGACGCCCCGACCTGGGACCAGATCGTGCGGGCGCTCGCGGCCGCCGCCGGCGTCGAGCCGCGGATCGTGCACGTGCCGTCGGACGCGATCGCCGCGGCGGACCCGGAGTGGGGCGCGGGGCTGCTGGGGGACAAGGCGCACTCGATGGTGTTCGACACGACGAAGCTGCGCCGGCTGGTGCCGGAGTTCGCGACGACGATCCGGTTCGAGCAGGGCGCGCGGGAGATCGTGGACTGGCACGACGCGGACCCGGCGCGGCGCGTGGTCGACGCCCGCATGGACGCGCTCATGGACGACCTGGTCGCGCGGTTCCGCGTGGGGTGACGCCGGGCGCGAGTTCCCGGTTGCGCGCGAGCTCGCCGGTGGCGCAGGGACCTCCGGCGCGCAACCGGCGAGCTCGGCGAGCATGCTGGACCCCGGCCCCGCCGCAGCCCGCCGCGGGGCAGCACCCCGCGCGAAGGAGCACCCGTGCAGCACCGCAGCATCGGCCCGTACACCGTCTCCGCGATCGGCCTCGGCGCCATGCCGATGTCGATGAACAACGACAAGGTCTACCCGGACCACGACGAGGCGATCGCGACGATCCACGCGGCGCTCGACGCCGGGGTCACGCTGATCGACACCGCCGACATCTACGCGCCGACGTGGGACCAGATGGGCCACAACGAGCGCCTGGTCGCCGAGGCCGTCCGCACCTGGGGCGGCGACACCGACGGGCTGCTGATCACCACCAAGGGCGGCATCACCCGCAGCGAGGGCGAGCAGTGGGGCCGCGACGGCTCGCTGCCGTACCTGCGGTCGGCGGTCGAGAAGTCCCTGCGCGAGCTCGGCGTCGAGGCCATCGACCTGTACCAGTACCACCGGCCCGACCGGTGGATCGTCTACGGCGAGATCATCGAGAACCTCGCGACGCTCAAGCGCGAGGGCAAGATCCGCGAGATCGGCATCTCGAACGCCAGCGTCGAGGAGATCGAGATCGCCCGGCAGGTGCTCGGCGAGGGCGGCCTGGTCAGCGTGCAGAACGAGTTCTCCCCGCGGCACCCCGGCAGCTACGACGAGCTGCGGTACTGCGAGCGGCACGGGATCGCGTTCCTGCCGTGGAGCCCGCTCGGCGGCACCGGCGGCGGCGGCCGGGGCGTGGGGGACCGGTTCTCCGTGTTCCGCGAGATCGGCGAGGCGCACGGGGTGAGCCCGCAGCAGGCGGTGCTCGCGTGGGAGCTCGCGCTCAGCGAGGTGCTGGTGGCGATCCCCGGCGCGCGGCGCCCGGCGTCCATCAGCGACTCCGCGCGGGCGGCGGACCTGGTGCTCACCGCCGACGAGGTGGAGCGGTGCTCGCGCGCGGTGGGGCTCGACGTCGGCTGACCCCCGCGTCGCAGGCGGCCGCCCGCACGCGATCCGTCAGGAATCCCCCGGCGCCCGTATGGAAGCCGTGAGGATGGCCGCCGGCGCGCCCCGGCGGGCGTCGGATGGGAGACGGCCCGGCACCTGACCGGGCCGTCGACCCGCGCCGACCCGGCCCGGTCGACGAGGACCGATGTCGGGAGTCCCCTCGTGCTGGACCTGGTGCTCGTGGCGGCCGTGGTCGCCCTGTTCGCGCTCGTGAGCGCCGTCGCCGCGGGGGTCGAGAGGCTGTGATCGTCCTCGACCTCGTCGCGGCGGCGCTCGGCGTCGCGGCGGTCGTCTACCTGGTGTGGGCGCTCGTGAAGCCGGAGCGGTTCTGATGGCCGGCTGGCTGGCCGCCGCCCAGCTGCTGCTGGTCGTCGCCGTGGTCGCCGCGCTGTACCGGCCGCTGGGCGACTACCTGGCCCACGTGTACACGTCGCCGCGCGACCTGCGGGTGGAGCGCGGCCTGTACCGGCTGATCGGGGTCGACTCCCGGTCCGAGCAGTCGTGGCGCTCGTACGTGCGCAGCGTGCTGGCGTTCTCCCTGGTCGGCGTCCTGCTCGTCTACGTGCTGCAGCGGGCGCAGGCCTGGCTGCCGTGGGACCTCGGCCTGCCGGCGGTCCGGCCCGACCTCGCGTTCAACACCGCCGTGTCCTTCGTGACGAACACGAACTGGCAGTCGTACTCGCCGGAGCAGACCCTCGGGTACGCGGTGCAGGCGCTCGGGCTGGCGGTGCAGAACTTCGTGTCCGCCGCGGTCGGCATCGCCGTGGCGATCGCCCTGGTGCGCGGGTTCGCCCGGCGCCGCACGGGCACGATCGGCAACTTCTGGGTCGACCTCACCCGCGGCACGCTGCGGGTGCTGCTGCCGGTCTCGGTGCTCGGCGCCGTCGTGCTGATCGCCGGGGGCGTGATCCAGAACTGGGCCGCCCCGACGGACGTCACCACGCTGGCCGGCGGGGTGCAGTCGATCCCGGGCGGGCCGGTCGCCTCCCAGGAGGTCATCAAGCTGTTCGGCACCAACGGCGGCGGGTTCTTCAACGCGAACTCGGCCCACCCGTTCGAGAACCCGACGTCCTGGACCTCGGCGTTCGAGATCGTGCTCATGCTCGCGATCCCGTTCGCGCTGCCGCGCGCGTTCGGCCGGATGGTCGGCTCGCACCGGCAGGGCTACGCGGTCCTCGCCGCGATGGGCGCGATCTTCCTGGTCAGCACGGTGCTGCTGACGGTCGTGGAGAGCCACGGCGCCGGCGCCGCCCCGCAGCTGGCGGGCGCCGCGATGGAGGGCAAGGAGCAGCGGTTCGGCGTCGCCGGGACCGCGCTGTTCGGCAGCGTCAGCACGCTGACGTCGACCGGCGCGGTCAACGGCATGCACGACTCGTTCACCGCGCTCGGCGGGCTGTTCCCGATGCTCAACATGATGCTGGGCGAGATCGCCCCCGGGGGCGTCGGGTCGGGCCTGTACGGGATGCTCGTGCTCGCGGTGATCGCGGTGTTCGTCGGCGGCCTCATGGTCGGGCGGACCCCGGAGTACCTGGGCAAGAAGATCGGCCCGCGGGAGATCAAGCTGGCCTCGCTGTACATCCTCGTGACGCCCACGCTCGTGCTGGCGGGCACCGCGCTGTCGTTCGCGATCCCCGGTGCGCGGGCCTCCGTCGAGTCGACGTCCATCTGGAACCCCGGCGTGCACGGCTTCTCCGAGGTGCTGTACGCGTTCACCTCGGCCGCGAACAACAACGGCTCCGCGTTCGCCGGCCTCACCGCGAACACCCCGTGGCTGAACTCCGCCCTCGGCGTCGCGATGCTGCTGGGCCGGTTCGTCCCGATCGTGCTGGTGCTGGCGCTCGCGGGCTCGCTCGCCGCGCAGGACAAGGTCCCGGCCACGGTCGGCACGCTGCCCACCGCGCGGCCGCAGTTCGTCGGCCTGCTCGCCGGCGTCGCGGTGATCGTGACCGCCCTGACGTACTTCCCCGTTCTCGCGCTGGGTCCCCTGGCGGAAGGTCTGTGACTTCGATGAGCACCGCACTGCAGCACGACGCCGCGCCCGCGACCGGGCCGGCCCCCGAGCACGACCCCGCCCCGCGGCGGTCCCGCGGGCTGACCGCCGTCCAGGTGCGGCAGGCGCTGCCGGACACGTTCCGCAAGCTGGACCCGCGCCTGATGTGGCACAACCCGGTGATGCTCGTCGTCGAGGTCGGCGCCGCGCTCACCACCGTCCTGGCGGTCGTCGAGCCGTTCGTCGGCGGCCCCGAGCGGTCCGGCGGGACGGCCACGCCCGGCTCGTTCACCCCGGCCATCGCCGTCTGGCTCTGGCTGACCGTCCTGTTCGCGACCTTCGCCGAGGCCGTGGCGGAGGGCCGCGGCAAGGCGCAGGCCGACAGCCTGCGGCGCACCCGGTCGAGCACCCTCGCCACGCTGGTCGAGGGCTACGACGCCGCCCGCGACCCCGGCGCCGAGCGCGCCCGCACCCGGTCGGTGGCCTCGCCCGAGCTGGCGCTCGGTGACCTCGTGGTCGTGTCCGCCGGCGAGCTCGTCCCGGGCGACGGTGACATCGTCTGGGGCATCGCGTCGGTGGACGAGTCGGCCATCACCGGCGAGTCCGCCCCCGTCGTCCGCGAGTCGGGCGGCGACCGGTCGGCGGTCACCGGCGGCACCCGGGTGCTGTCCGACCGGATCGTCGTGCGGATCACCTCGAAGCCCGGCGAGACGTTCGTCGACCGGATGATCGCCCTGGTCGAGGGCGCGGCCCGGCAGCGGACGCCGAACGAGATCGCGCTGAACATCCTGCTGGCGTCGCTGTCCGTCGTGTTCGTGGTCGTCGCCCTGACGCTGAACCCGATCGCGGGCTACTCCGGGGCGTCGGTGAGCGTGCCGGTGCTGGTCGCCCTGCTGGTCTGCCTGATCCCGACGACGATCGGCGCGCTGCTGTCGGCCATCGGCATCGCGGGCATGGACCGGCTGGTGCAGCGGAACGTGCTCGCGATGTCCGGGCGCGCCGTCGAGGCGGCCGGCGACGTGACGACCCTGCTGCTCGACAAGACCGGCACCATCACCTACGGCAACCGGCGCGCTGTGGCGTTCCTGCCGCTGGCCGGGGTCGACGCGCACGACCTGGTGCAGGCCGCCGCCCGGGCGTCCGCCGCCGACCCGACCCCGGAGGGGAAGTCGATCGTCGACCTCGCGGCCGGCCGGGGCGTGGCGGGCGACGCCGCGACCCTCGCGGCCGGCACCGGGATCGTGCCGTTCACGGCGCAGACCCGGATGAGCGGCGTCGACCTGCCGGACGGCGGCCTGATCCGCAAGGGCGCCGGCTCCGCGGTCGTCGCGTGGCTCGAGGCGGACGGGCCGCTGCCCGCGCCCGTGCGGCAGGAGCTGGACGGGGTCGTCGAGGGCATCTCGTCGGACGGCGGCACCCCCCTGGTCGTCGCCGCGCGGGACGCGTCCGGCCGCGGCCGGGTGCTCGGGGTCGTGCACCTCAAGGACGTGGTCAAGGACGGCCTGGCCGAGCGGTTCGCCGAGCTGCGCGCCATGGGCATCCGCACGGTGATGATCACCGGCGACAACCCGCTCACCGCGAGGGCCATCGCCGCGGAGGCGGGGGTGGACGACTTCCTCGCCGAGGCCACGCCCGAGGACAAGCTCGCGCTCATCAAGCGGGAGCAGGAGGGCGGCCACCTCGTGGCGATGACCGGCGACGGCACCAACGACGCCCCGGCGCTCGCCCAGGCCGACGTCGGCGTCGCGATGAACACCGGCACCTCGGCCGCCAAGGAGGCCGGGAACATGGTCGACCTCGACTCGGACCCGACCAAGCTCATCGACATCGTCCGGATCGGCAAGCAGCTGCTCATCACCCGCGGCGCCCTGACGACGTTCTCCATCGCGAACGACGTGGCGAAGTACTTCGCGATCATCCCGGCGCTGTTCGCCGGGGTGTTCCCGGGCCTCGCGGCGCTCAACCTCATGCAGCTGTCGTCCCCGGCGTCCGCGATCCTCTCGGCGATCGTGTTCAACGCGCTGGTCATCGTCGCGCTGATCCCGCTGTCGCTGCGCGGGGTGCGGTACCGCGCGGTCGCCGCCTCGCAGCTGCTCGGCCGGAACCTGCTGATCTACGGCCTCGGCGGCGTGGTCGCGCCCTTCCTCGGCATCAAGCTGATCGACCTCGTCGTCAGCCTGCTGCCCGGCTTCTGACCCCCTCGGACTGAAGGAGAGAGCCGTGAGCTCCCCTCGCACCACCTGGTCGCACCTCGTCGTCTCCCTGCGGGCGATGCTGGTCCTCACCGTGATCCTCGGCGTCGGCTACCCGCTGGTCGTCACCGGCCTGGGCCGGCTGATGCCGGGCCGCGCCGACGGGTCGCTCGTCACCGGCGCCGACGGCGCGGCCGTCGGGTCCTCGCTCCTCGGGCAGTCGTTCACCGACGCCGACGGGCGCCCGCTGCCCCGGTACTTCCAGTCCCGGCCGTCCGCGGCGGGCGACGGCTACGACGGCGCCGCGTCGTCGGGGTCGAACCTCGGCCCGGACAACCCGGACCTGGTCGCGGCGATCGAGGCGCGCCGCGCGGCCGTGGCGGCGCTGGAGGGGGTCGACGTGGCGGCGGTGCCCGCGGACGCCGTCACCGCGTCCGGCTCGGGGCTGGACCCGCACATCAGCCCGGCGTACGCGGAGCTGCAGGTGCCGCGGGTCGCGCGGGAGCGGGGCATGCCGGAGCCGGAGGTGCGCGCGCTGGTGGCCGGGGCGACGACGGGGCGGGCGCTGGGCTTCCTGGGCGAGCCGGGCGTGGACGTCCTGGAGCTGAACCTGGCGCTGGACCGGGCGTCGGCCTGACGGCGGCGGGCCGGCAGCCCCGGACCCGCTGTCGCTACCCGGGGCGGTGCGCCAGGACCCGACCCTCGGGCGGGTCCGCGTCCGGGTCCCGCACCGCCTCCAGGTCGACGACGAGCCCGGCCTCCCGCACCCACCCGGCGACCCGGGCCACCGGCCGGCGCTGCGCGCGCAGCGTGACCGGGATGCCGCCGTAGCCGCGGGTGGGGGAGCGGATCTCGTCGCCCACCTGGAACCCGAGCAGCAGCACGCCGCCCGGGCGCAGCGCCCGCGCCACGCGCGCGACCACCCCGGGCGCGGCCGCGTCGGGCACGTGGATGAGCGAGTACCAGAGCAGCGCGCCGGCGAGCGACTGCTCCGGGAGGTCGAGCCGGGTCATGTCGCCGACGTCGAACCGCACGCCGGGGTGGGCGGCCCGGGCGATCGCGACCATCCGGGGCGACAGGTCGATCCCGCGCACGTCGACGCCCCGGCCGTGGAGGTGGCCCGCGACCTGGCCCGGCCCGCACCCGATGTCGGCCACCGGCCCGCCGCCGACCGCCGAGGCGAGCTCGCCGACGAGGTCGAGCAGCGCCCGGTCGTGCGGGTCGCGGGCCGGGTAGCCGCGCGCGACGAGGTCGACGTACGCCTCGGCGACGGCGTCGTAGGAGGCGCGGTTCCGGTCGACCCAGTCGTCGGTGTCCATCGCCGTGACGCTAGCGGTGCCCGCCGACAGCCTCGCCGGGCGCGGCGGCGAGGGCCGGCGGGGCCGCCCGCGGCCGCGCGCGGGTCGCCCCCAGCGTCATCGCCCCGAGCACCACCGCGATGCCCACCACCTGGCGCCACGACAGCACCTCCGCCGCCAGCACCGTCCCGAGCAGCACGCCCGTGACCGGGTTGAGCAGCCCCACGAGCCCGACCGTCGACGGGCCGAGGTGCCGCAGCGCCGCGAACCACGCCACGTTGGCCACGGCCGTCGCGACCAGCGAGACGTACGCGAACCCGAGCAGCGCCGTGCCGTCGAGCGCCGGCGGTGCGCCCTCGACCACGACCGCGACGGGCAGCAGCATGAGCGCCCCCGCGACGAGCTGCCAGGCGGTCAGCGGCAGCACCTCGACCTCGCCCTGCCAGCGGTTCGCGAGCACGTAGCCGACCGACGACATCAGCATCGCGGCGACCGAGGCGAGGATCCCGCGGGGGTCGAGCGCGGCGCCGTCCCCGCCGCCCAGCAGCATGACCGCCACGCCGACGACGCCCAGGACGCCGCCGACCACCGCCCGGAGCCGGGGCCGCTGGCCGAGCAGCACCCAGGCGGCGAGCATCATCGCGACCGGGCCCACCGCCATCACGGTCGACGCGATGCTGCTCGGCAGCGCCTGCGCGGCGACGTAGACCAGCGCGAAGAACGCCCCGACGGTGAGCGTCCCCAGCACGGCCGACCGCCACCACCACGACCCGCGCGGCAGCCGGCGGGCCAGGACGAGCAGCACGATCCCGGCGGGCAGCGCCCGCAGCACGCCGCCCCACAGCGGGCTGTCGGCGGGCAGGGTGTGCCGGGTGACGTAGTAGGTGCTGCCCCACAGGACGGGAGCGATCGCGGCGATCGGCAGCCAGCGGCGGTTGTCTTCCACGGAAGGCACTATACCTTCCGCGGAAGATATGATGGCGGCATGGCACCCGACCACGTCGACCGCATCCAGCAGGAGTGGGCCCGCGAGCGGCCCGACGTCGACGTGCGCCCGCAGGGCGTCATCGGCCGGCTGCACCGGCTCGCGCTGGCCCTGACCGGCGAGATCGCCGAGGTCTACCGGGAGCACGGCCTCGGTGAGGGGGAGTTCGACGTGCTGGCGGCGTTGCGCCGGGCCGGGGCGCCGTACGAGCGGGCGCCGGGCGACCTGGCCGCGCACACGATGGTGACGACCGGGGCGATGACGAAGCGGGTCGACCGGCTGGAGCGCGCGGGCCTGGTGACCCGGCGACCGAGCGCGGAGGACGGCCGCGGGCGGGTCGTCGCGCTGACGCCGCGCGGCCGCGAGGCGATCGACGCGGCGTTCACCGCGCACATGGCGAACGAGCGGCGGCTGCTCGACCTGCTCGGCCCCGAGGAGGACGCCGCGGAGCTCGAGCGGCTGCTCCGCCGGTGGCTCGCGGCGCTCGACCGCGGGGCGTGACCTCGGCTGCAGGGTGCGCGGCGACCGAGGCCGGCGACCCCGGCGGGATCCGTGCCGACGGCGACTCCACATCCGGGGGCCGGGCCGCGTTCTAGGGGGGCAAGCGCGTCCCACCCACCTGGAGGTCCCCGTGACCCGCACCACCCGACCCGCCCGCACGCGGTCAATCCGCCTGCTGACCATCGGCGCCGCCGCGTCCGGCCTGTGCCTCGCCGGCGCCGGCCTCGCCGCCGCGGCGGGCGCCTTCACCGTCGAGCCCCGCCCCGAGCTCGTCGCGGAGTTCGACGCCGCGAACGAGGGCACCGACTTCGGCGAGATGCCCGCCGGCTACTCGGAGGAGCAGTACCGCGCGTTCTGGACCTCCGGATACACGCTGGAGGACCTGACCGCGCTGCAGGAGCTGTGGTCCGTCGACGAGATGGAGGCGAAGGCGCGCGCCGGGCAGGCTGTCCTGGACGGCGCGGCGCTGCCGTTCGCGCCGGGCACGCACCAGTACGAGGAGCCGTCGGCCGAGACCGTGGCCGCGATCGACGCGTTCTTCGCCGCCGGCTACGACGGCGAGGACGTCGCGGAGCTTGCCGCGCTGTGGAACACCGACACGGTCGAGACCAAGGCGCGTGCCGGGCAGCTGCTGCTCGACGGGCAGACTGTCCCGGTGGCCCCGTCCGGCACCCCGGCCGGCGCCTGACGTGATCCCGGCACCGCGGACGGCCCAGGAGACCACCATCGCCACGCTGACCCTGCGCACCGGGTTCGAGGTCGAGCTGCTCGCGCCCGCCGGCTCCGACCGGCGGGTGCTCGCGGACGACCTCGCCGACCGGTGCGGCGGGTCGGTCCGGCGGTCGTCCCACACGGACTCCGAGCCGTCCGCGGTGCCGGGCGTCGGGCTGTTCCGGCACCTGTCGCCGGCGTTCGACGTCGTCGGGCCGGACGGCGCGCCCGTCGCGCGGCTGGTCGACGACATCACGCTCGAGGCCGACCTCGCGGCCGGCCCGCGCACGCCGCCCGGGCACCGCGGCTGGTACCGGGTGCTGTGCGACGACGCCCGCCTGCTGCGCCTGGTCGAGCGGCACGTCGACCCCGGCGCGGCCCTGCCGGACGTGCTGGCCCCGGTCGCGGCGCTGTTCGGCACCGTGGTCGAGCTGGTCGGGGGCGCGGCGCGGGTCAACGACGCCACCGGCGCGACCGTGGCGGTGGCGATGCCGCTGCCCGGGGGCCGCGAGCGCCCGTGCGAGGTGATCACGCCGCCGCTGACCCGGGACCACGGCGCCGCGCTCGACGCGCTGCTCGCCCCGGCCCGCGCCCTCGGGTTCACCGTGCCGGTGGAGGCCGCCGTGCACCTGCACGTCGACGGCGCGCCGTTCCGGACGCCCGCGTCGTTCGCGAACCTGGTCCGGCTGTTCGGCCGGTGGCGCGAGCCGCTGTGGGCGGCGCTCGGGACCAACCCGGCGTGCCGGCGGCTCGCGCCGCTGCCGGCCGACCTGGTCGCGCTGGTCGAGCGCGGCGACGCCGCGGACTGGCCGGCGCTCGCCGCCGCCGCCCGCGGGACCGGGCTCACCAAGTACGCGGACGTGAACCTCACCCAGCTCGTCGCCGCCCGGCCCGTCCGGGACACCGTGGAGGTGCGGATCCTCCCGGGGTCCGCCGACGCCGCGGAGATCGTCGCCCGGGCCGCGCTGGTGGAGCGGCTGCTGCTGCGCTGCCTGGACGACCGGCCCGTGCCCGCGCCCGGGGCCGACGTCGCCCGCGACCCGGCCGGCGCGCTCGCCGCGCTCGCGGGGGTCCCCGCGTGACGACGTACCTGCCCGTGCCGGGCCCCGAGAGCGCGCCGACGCCGCGCGTGGTGCCGCTGCCCGCCCGCGGGGGCGGCGACGCGCGCGCGGCCGCCGGTGCGCCCGGCTCGCTCGACGACCTGGTGCGCGCGCACCTGCCCGGCCTGCTGCGCT
>Ga0164306_10001278_pt1 | contig 11079 bp, 9 predicted proteins | sample Whisoiple_242_MG_FD_110213 | JGI IMG/M metagenome (GOLD analysis project Ga0164306, IMG submission 110213) | Soil microbial communities amended with fresh organic matter from upstate New York, USA - Whitman soil sample_242_MG | ecosystem: Environmental > Terrestrial > Soil > Unclassified >... | reverse complement strand
TGCAGATCGGCCCAGACTGGGACCTGTGGGTCACGGCGGCGGGCGTCGAGACGCCATCTGGTCCGGTTACCGTTCTCGTGGGCGCGGATCGTGAGCCGGTAGAAGATGTCATCATGACGGTCGCAACACTCCTTGCCGTCGGCGGGCCGATCGTGATCGCGTTGGTTGCATTCGGCACCTATCGGCTCGTCGGCGCGGCTTTGCAGCCCGTCGAACGCATCCGCGCACGCGTCTCGTCGATGACCCATTCCAAGCTTGCCGAACGGATACCGGTGCCTGCGGCGGATGACGAGGTCACCCGCTTGGCCGTAACCATGAACAACATGCTGGATCGACTCGAAGCGAGTCAGAGCGCTCAACGCCGCTTTATCAGCGATGCATCACACGAACTGCGCAGCCCGTTGGCGTCGATCACTGCCGCGCTGGATCTTGCTCACCGGCGTCCGGATCTCTTGGATCAGTCGTTGATCGACGATTCGCTTCTTCCTGAGGCGCAACGAATGCACAGCCTGGTAGAGGACCTTCTGCTGCTTGCCCGCGCCGACGAGCGCAGTGGCCGAAACATCAGAATCGACGTCGATCTCGACGACATCGTCTTGGCCGAGGCCGAGCGCGTACGTTCCCTCACCCACCTGAAGGTCATCGCCGATGTGAAGCCGGCGAGGGCGTCTGGCGACCCGAGCGCTTTGTCGCGCCTCTTGCGCAACCTGGTCGACAATGCCGTCCGGCATGCACACGATGGCATTCGACTCGAATGTGCGGCCGTTGGCGGCAGTGCCCGGGTGCTCGTCTCGGACGACGGGCCGGGAGTACCAGCAGCCGATCGCCAACGGGTGTTCGGTCGCTTCGTCCGACTGGACACACCGCGCGATCGAGCCGCCGGCGGCGCAGGCCTTGGTCTATCGATAGTCGCTCAGATTGTCGAGGCACACCATGGCATCGTCAGTGTTGACGATTCGCCCAGCGGGGGCGCGCGCTTCGTCGTCGATTTACCCCTAGCCGCCGACGAAGCGGTAGCCGACGCCACGAACGGTTTCGATGCTGTTGCCGGAGAACGGTAGATCGATCTTACGGCGCAGATATCTGATGTATACCTCAACGATGTTCTCGTCGCCGTCGTAGTTGGTATCCCATACCGCCCGAACGATTTCACTCTTGCTGACCACTTCGTCGCGATGGCGCATCAAGAACTCCAAGACGCTGAATTCCCTTGGCGTCAAGGTCAGCTCGGTTCCCGCCCGTGTCACCTTGTGACGCGACGGGTCGAGTTCGATATCGCCTGCAGTCATTATCACGGGCCGCTCGGGTGCGCCTCGCCGCACCAGTGCTCGAAGTCTGGCGAACAGCACGACGAACGAGAACGGTTTGACCAGATAGTCGTCCGCGCCCAGGTCGAAGGCGTCGGCCAGGTCGTACTCGCCGTCCTTGGCCGACAACATGAGCACTGGCGTCCAGATATTCTGTGCCCGCAGATCCCGGACGAGCTCGTAGCCGTTCTTACCCGGCAACATAATGTCCAGGATGATCGCGTCGAAAGTGCCTGATGCGGCAGTGTGAAAACCGTCATCGCCACGATGCTCCACGTCGACGACAAACCCCTCTGACACCAGGCCGCGGCGAATCGTCTCGGCGAGGCGGACCTCGTCTTCGACTACCAGTACTCGCACGGCTCCATCCATCCGGTCGTCGTGACCTGTACCAAGTACAACAGACCCACGGCCATTGCCGCGACGAGTTCTCAGCGTCCGTTCAGCCGGTGATCGCGACCCTGAGCAGGTGATGAACGCCATCGGTACCTGGCTGACTGATCTGATTGCGGCTAATGGCGAGGCAGTGGCGGTGATTCTGCTTCTTACTGTCAGTGCCGTCGTCGTCGGGATCGGATTGGGCTACCGCGATCGCATGACGCGTTGGTGGTCGACGTCGATTCGGGCCGTCGGACTGCTGATGGGCCTGGTCGTGGTCGCGCTGCAAGTACACCAACGCGGCTGGTTGGTGGACGTCGACAACGACGTCACCAATTGGATTGTCGGCCATCGCAGCCCGGTTTCAGATCACGTAGCCCTGGCGGTGACCAATGCTTTCGGACCGGCCGAAACCGCCTGCGCTGCAGTGCTCGTCGCAATACTGGCAGCGGTTCGCTTCCACTCCGGCGTCAGCGGGCTCGCCGTTATCGCCGCTGTCGGCAGCGCCTCTGCGTTGTGCACGGCTCTGAAGCTGCTGCTGGCGCGCGCTCGACCCCCCATCGGAATTCAGGAAACGCTGGAGACGGACTACTCGTTTCCTTCGGGTCACGTCACCGGCACCGTGGCGTTGTGCGGCATGCTGGTCGTGGTCGTAGGAACGCACCGGAGCGACGCCGTCAAAAGGTGGCTTACCTGCGCCGCGGTCATCGTCGTCGCTGCGGTCGCGTTGAGTCGGCTTTATCTTGGGGTTCATTGGCTCACCGACGTGTGGGCCGGCATGTTGCTCGGGTCGGCGGCAGTAGCGATCGGCGCGACGGCTCTGCGCGGGCTCATCGACCGCGACGACGGGGATACCACATCCGATCACACCTACAGCCCGCATCGGCGCGAAGCACCTCTGTGAACGTCGCGCTGGGCACCGGGATTCTCAACCGGGACGCTTCTTCCCCACCACGTCCTCGGCGGGGTGCACGGGGTCTCGTCGCTCCGTTACCGGTCCCTGGCTAGGCCGGATTCCGATCGTCCGTGCGCAGATCGAACTCGTACTCATCGGCACCGTCGTGCTGTCGACAGTGCCCCCGCTCGTCAACTACATGAGTAGGCGGCGTGCTCCGAACCGCATTGCCAAACACAAGCGCCGCTCGATTCTTCGGGAAGTGATCACCGTGGCACGGCGATACACGCGAATCGACGGCGCAGGTTGGCATCCGCCGGCAGCACGCATCAAGCGGGGTCGGGATGGCGAATAGTCGGAAGCACGGCTCCGAGGGGTCCGCGGACCGCACTGCGCTGTTCAGCGTGATTTCAGCTGTAACCGCGCATAGTGGTCCCGTAACCCGCCAGCCAACGACGAGGACGCCGATGATGCGAGCCCAGTACGCAGCGACTCGCCCCGCGGCAGCCATCGCCGGGATGTCGGTGATCGTTCTCACCGCAGCCTGCACAGGCACCACGCCGGCTCCGGGCACGTCGATCGCCGCACCGCCGCCCTCGGCGCAGCGCCCGGCCACCTCGAACGCCGGGCCGAAGACGCTTACCGAGCCTTACGCACCCACGATCGACCCGTCGGCGTTCACGACCACGATCAGCAACCCGTACTTCCCGCTAACACCGGGGACGCGCACCATTTACGAATCAAACAGCCCCGATGGCCTCCAACGCACGACCACCGAGGTCACCCGGGATACCAAGAAGATCATGGGCGTGCCCACCGTCGTGGTGCACGACTTCCTCACACTCAACGGCAAGCTGACCGAAGACACCTTCGACTGGTATGCACAGGATCGCGACGGCAACGTCTGGTATTTCGGCGAAGACACCAAAGAGTTCGCTGACGGCGCCGCGGATACGACGGGATCCTTCGAAGGTGGTGTCGACGGCGCGTTACCCGGCATCATCATGCCGGGGCACCCTGTTATCGGCGACCGGTACCGGCAGGAATACGCCAAAGGAGTCGCCGAGGACACAGGCGAGGTGCTCAACCTGACCGGCAACGACAGCACCCCGCTCACCGGACCGGTTCAGAACCTGCTGGTAACAAAGGACTCCGACCTGCTTGATCCCGGGGCACCAAGCGAGACCAAGTACTACGCCCACGACGTCGGGCTCATCCTCACCCTGACCGGCGCCACGGAGCGGGAGGAGGCCGTCGCCGTCGAGAAATTCTGACCCTCACCGAAGCGCCATTCGCGCATCGGCGTCAGCGGAAGCCCTTGGGTACGGTGGCCGTCATGGTCGGCTTCGCAACCGGTGTCGGAAATGCTGTCGGCGGGGTGGTCGTGGTCGCTGTTGCGCCTAACGTCATCTGACTAGCCGCCTCGGTCGCCACAGTCCCAGTCCCACTACCGGTCTGTTCTTCTTTCAATGCCACGGCCAGTGCGGTCATGACCACGATGGCGCTGGCGGCGATTAGCGCCAACAGCGGCTTAACGATTTTCTGCTGGTTTGATTCCACGCTGACCACTCCCAATCGCTCCTGGTCGGTTCCTCGACACCTCGGCGACCACCCCCCTGTAGAAATGCCCTCGGCGAGCACACCAGGGACAATGGCCGCACAACATTGGTACGCCTCTGGAACTGAAGGAACGCTGAAGGCTCAGGTGAGAAAGACGCCGCCGGGACGCGCCGTCATCGTCGGGAAGGGGTGCTTATAGGGGGGCGTGAGCCAGTCGCCGCGCAAGGTGCAGGCCCGTGTGCCGTCACGCGGCGGTTGACGCTCGGCGGGGTTCGAATGGCTAGACAGTGACCGGCCTTTCGGCGAGTAGATCAAGCAGCCGGTCCCTCTGGCCCCCACGTTCGGCAGAGAAGTCGTACCAACCGGCAAGTTGTTCGCGCCTTGATCGATGCGCCTCTGCGCGGGCCTTGTCGATCAGGTTAGGTGCCTTGAATGTCGGCGACAAACAACAGTCGGACTGCCGCCATTGCGCGGGTCGGCATGGCTTGATCGTCCGCAGATTGCGAGCTAAGGAGTAGAAGTGCTCGCCGAGCTGCCAGCCGTGGAATTGCTCGTCGCCGACTTGACAGTGGCGCCTGACAGAGCGCTCTTAGCCGCTGAGGTAACGGAGTTGATGCCTCCGGTGATCGCCTGCGTCGTCTTCTTGGCCACTCCGTTTACCGCCGACGCGATGTCGTTCGCACCGTGCAGAGAAGACGATCCATTGACGATCGGCCCGCGGATGATCGGCAGTTGCGGCTTGGTCGCAAGCGGAACAAGCGGATGCGGCGGCGTGCTCAGCTCGGGGCTGACCGGGAGCGAATGTGAAACCGGCGTGGAACCCGTCGGTGTCGTGTCGGTCGGAGCCGGGTCGCCGAGACCCTGCTGGCTGATCGCCCCGTTCGTGCCCGCCAGTGGAACAGGGGCCACAGTAGCGGCCTGTTCTCCAGTCTTGGGATCTGGGCCACCCACCCCGTACGGATTCGTCACCTCTTCCGTCCCGAGGGCGCGACCGACGCCGGCCGCGGCCAGGCCGTTGTCCAACCCTGTAGGAACGGCGACGAGGAGATTCGTCCCGAATGCGGCGGGGTTGGGGAAGTAGAGCAGGTTGAAAGGTGTTGGCTCGCCCGGGCTTTTTGTCCGGTCGTAGCCGGCCTCAACGATAACGCGCAGTGCCGGATCCAAGGTGGTGGCGACGACCGGTCCGACCACTGGCACCATCGCCACCGGCATCAACAGCGGAAGCGTTGTGGTGGGAATCAAGTAGTACTGGGTGTCCCCGTATGTGCCCTGGTCGACGAGGGGGGTGTTGGGATCGTTTATTGCGCTTGGGTACTGGCTGTGCAGTAACGCGAAGCCCATGATGGCGTTGGCATCGGCGACGACGTTGAGCGGATTCGTCGGTGCGTCGGCAACGCCGTCGTATTGCCGGGCAACGTCGTAGGTAGTGATGTTGGCGTTCGGGTCATTACGGCACTGGCAGTTGTCGACGCCCGCTGTCTGCGTCGGTGTGGCACCGCTGAAGGTCACGCCCAAGATCGGGATGGTCCCCAGAGCCACACCACGCTCCAAGATCCCGCCGTTCGGCCTGTTCGGATTAGCGACCAACACATAAGTGGGGACGGGCGCGCCGTCGGTCCAGTTGGCATTGAGGTCCCGCTTGTACAGCGTGACTACCGTCGCGCCCTGCGAGTAACCCCAGAGAACATCCCCGGTTGCGACGGGCTGATCCTGGAGCGACTGCACACCCTCGGCGACCGACTGGTCAAACGTCGGAGAAAAGATGTAGCTAGGCGGCGTGATGGGACGAAAGGTGGCCGGGTAGGGCACGATAAAATATGGACTGGGCGAGGTTGGTGGCTCCGGCGCCGGAGCGCCAACCGCCTGGTCGTAGTCGTGGGCGAACTGTGGGTACGCCGAGTCCGGGATCTGATTGAACGCGCTGTTGGTGCCCTTCACGATGTACACGGTGGCTGCCAGCGTGAACGCGCTGGTCATCGTCGACGTGAGAGCCAACATGAGAGCCGCGAGGAGGGTCAGCAGGGCCACACCTATTGATCGGACGGCAAAACGCATGTGAAATCTTCCCCCGCAACTGAAGTGATTAAAAATCGGATGTCCGCGAGAAACAGTTGACCCGTCCCCCACCTCGCGGTATACGAGAATTATGCACGACGTCAGCCCCCGTGTCACCCCCCGTGGCTAAGTTTCTCGCTTCCAATACCGCTGCCTTCGCGGCCAAGCACTTCGGCGCATGAACCAATCGCTCGGCTGCACTTAGTCGAGCGATATGGCCTGATAGCAAACCGTGTCCTGATGGAAGAACGCGGTCACGAGCACACAGGAAGCCGTCATCGCGAACAGCACCGTCACCTGCTTGTGCTCCGCCGATCGGCTAACCCTTTTGACGAGAGTCGTGGGGCGTGCGCCCAACATATCTGACGACAACGCCGACGACAGTCCAGCATCGCCGCACCTACGACTACACCACGCCGGGATGTAGGTCGTGCCTGGTCACACCATTCGCCTGTGCCTACGGATCAGAAGGTTAGGGTCTGGTATGTCCTGATAGCCGAGAGGACCATTCAACTGTGAACCCAAACGCCAGTCCGAGCGTCGCTCCCCTTGCCGCGGATCTGCAGTAAGCGCATATTTCAAAAGCCGGTTTGGTGCTAGCCCTTCGGGCTCGATTGCCCCTGCCTGTGGAGTTCCACCTCCCGGAAGATGCTGCGTAACCCGGCCACTGCATCCTCGCCTTCCCGGCCGAGCAGGTCGCGGGCTGGCACTCGAGCACCTCGCAGAGCGTGGCCACCGTGGCGCTGGAATACAGCCGTCGCTCGATGAGATGGACCTGCCGAATACCACTGCAAACACGGCGAGCAGCGCGTGTAGGGACCTTCTGCGCCGGGTGATGCACAACCAAGGCCATCGATTATTCATCGCCAATGACCAAGATTTACCAAGAATTGTCAGAATCGGACCGGATAGCAGAATCCCCGAAACCCGCTGCACAACAGGATAATTCGGCACCTTGTAGCGAGGACAAGAATGCTCGGCTGGTAATCCGCAGGTCCCAGGTTCGAGCCCTGGTGGGGGCACCAGCACGTTGTATGACGTCGGGTGATGCTTGACGTTTCTACTTCCTGACAGTGTTTCGGCTGATGCTTTACACCTACTTCGGCTGATCCTTGACACTCCCGATATGAGGGAGTTGAGCGTGGCTGAGCAGCGGTATCAGGCCGTGTTAGCGGTGATCAGTGATGGGCTGTCGATTTCGCAGGTCGCCGGAAAAGTTGGGGTGTCTCGTCAGACGCTGCACGCCTGGTTGGCCCGGTATGAGGCCGAGGGTCTTGAGGGGTTGGTGGATCGGTCGCATCGGCCGGGGTCGTGTCCGCATCAGATGCTCGTCGAGGTCGAGGCCAAATTGTTGGAGCTGCGGCGGTCGCGCCCGTATTGGGGACCGCGGAGGCTGGTGTTCGAGCTGGCCAAACGGGGAGTGTCGCCGGTGCCGTCGGAGTCGGCGGCTTATCGGGCGCTGGTGCGGGCGGCGATGATCGATCCGGGTCTGCGGGATCGGCGTTCGCGCAAGTGGAAACGCTGGGAACGTGGCGCGCCGATGGAGTTGTGGCAGATGGATGTGGTGGGCGGGTTTCCACTGTCTGATGGCTCGTCGGCCAAGGCGCTGACCGGGATCGATGACCATTCCCGGATGTGCGTGTGCGCCCGGTTGATGGCCGCCGAGCGCACTCGGGCGGTCTGCGATGGGCTGCGTTCCGCGCTGGCCACTTATGGTGACCCCGAGCAGATCTTGACCGATAACGGCAGGGTGTTCACCGGCCGGTTCTTTCATCCACCGGTGGAGGTGCTGTTCGACGCGATCTGTCGCGAGCATGGCATCGAGCATCTGTTGACGCAGCCGCGCAGCCCGACCACGACGGGCAAGATCGAACGGTTCCATCGCAGCCTGCGCGCGGAGTTCCTCAGCAGCGCACCGCCGTTCACCAATCTCAAGACCGCTCAGCAGGCTCTCGATGAATGGGTTGATGACTACAACCATCATCGCCGCACCAGTCGTTGAAGATGGCCACCGCGGCGCAACGGTTCGGCGCACCAGCATCGCCGCCGTCGAACGCAACGATCAGCCGCGCCGACCGCAGCGGCCAGGGTTGGGTGAGTCGACGCGTTTGCGCCAACGGCATCGTGTGCGTGTCGTGGCAGCAGGTCAGCATCGGACGCCACTACGGCGGGCAACGCCGCGATGTTCACGTGGACGGCGACCTGCTGCGGTTCTGGATCGGCGACCAATTGGTCAAAACAGCCGCACGCAAAAGCACCGGCGAGGTACGAAACAAACGGGCCCTACGCACCAGCGGCCAGGCCTAAACCAAACACAGAGTGTCAATGATCAACCGAAACAGATCCGTCAACCTTCAACCGACTCTGAACAGGTCGCACCAGCACGTCGTCGCAAGTAGCGAGGACCTGCGCAGGCCCGGGGACCCAAGGTGCTGCGTCACCGTGCGCGCTTCGCGACCGCAGTAGCTCGCCACAACAGCCGGTACCCTGATCCGCCGTGCCGGGTGACACTACGACCGCGAGGATGAAATGGGCTTTCCCGACTGCCTTCGTCGCCGTCGAGATTGAATCCTGTGATTCTGCACGATTTGCAGACGACAACCGGGCTCCGTAATGCATTGCTGCGCTTGAACTATCGCCACCGTGTTTTGACCGGAGAGCCGACGTCGGGTCAATATCTCCTGCAATCGACCATGGCCCCGGCGGTCAACCGTGGCGCTGGCCGGCGTCTTCGCCTTGGACGATCGGCGACCCCGGGTACTACGTCCTCACCCGGATTCCCGGGCCATGAGTTTCCGCCGTCGAATCAGGAGAACGAGAGGAAGCCCTTCGAGTAGACCCAGGCCGTCCCGTTCGGTAGCCCTTCGAAGCCACCGAGCTCGATCTGCCCGACACGGCACCAGTCGTCCCGGCAGGGCTCCATCAGCGGATGTACTTCGCCGGCGGACAAGGTGCCGATCTTCTGGCCCTGGCCGTCGGGCTTGTCGTAGATGTCGGTGTCCGCGATCACCGTCGCGTCCCCGAGCCCCTTCGGCGCCTGTTGTTCGGGCACCAGCTGCTTCGGTGCCGAGCCCGCCCCGCCGCCGACGGCACCGCCGGCACCGTTGTCAACCTGGTTGGGTGACGGACCCACCTTCTCGGGCTCCGGGTTCGCGACGCAGGCGAATTGCGTGTTCGAGTCCCAGTTCTGTGTGTCGCCGTTCAACTTGAGCGTGCCGTGTGCCCGGTTGTCGGGACCGATCAGCCCATCGAGGATCAGAGTCGGGCGGTCACCACGCCCTACCTCCAGGTGAATACCGACCCCGTGGATATAGCCGGTCACCGGGCCCGACAAGTCGCCACCGTTGGGATAGTGCGATACGGCCGTGGTGTCGACGGTCGTGCTCGCGTTCACGGTCTCGAATGTCGTGTTTCCGGTGACGGCCTGGTACTTGATATCGACCAGCCCGCCGGGAAACTGGTACGCGGCGCATGCAGGGGCCAGCGGCAGAGGTAGAAGCGGGCGCGCCTGCGCGGCCGCCGGCATCGCGAGCGCGCCGATTGCAACCATTACGCTCGCCGCAGCGAGGGCCGCAGGCAGCTGCTTTACGGTCATGTTCTTTCCTTCCGGTGACGACTTACGGGAAACGCTAGGTTGAGAGGGGCGGCAAAAAAATAGGGTGTTTCCCTATGGATCGCGGCCACAGCATGGTGGTTTTCGGTTCCGGCCGGGACGGCGGTCACCCGGCGATCGCTCGATTGCCCTATCGTCATCGACATTCCCGACACCTTGATCACAGGAGCACCAATGCTTACTCGGCCGTTCCCGAGAGGGGCATTGGTCGCGGCGATTGCGACAGCGAGCCTCAGCGTCGCCGTCACCGTGGGAACCGGGTCGGCGAACGCCACTCCTGAGGATGATGCATTCATCGGCATCGTCAAGCAGCTCAACATCCCGGTGCCCTCCCCCGACGACGCAGTCCAGGTGGGGCGGGGCATCTGCTCGGCGATGGACGCTGGGAGGGTCGAACCGGCGCCCACGGTCCGTGGCGTGGTCAGCAGCCTGCGATCGAAGGGGCTCGACAAGGGGCAGTCCGTGGGTCTGCTCAGGGGTGCCGTCAGCGTCTATTGCCCGCAGTACACCGCACTCGTCGCACGCTGACCGCCCTGGTGGCGCCCGTCCTGCTCGACGACCCGAACGACCTCTCCGCGCTGCGCGCCAAGGGCGCCGACCCCGACGAGCTGTTCGCCTCCTTCGCCGCATGGGCTCAGGAGAGCGGCACCACGCTCTACCCGGCGCAGGAGGAGGCGCTGATCGAACTGGTCAGCGGTGCCAACGTCGTGCTGGCCACACCGACCGGTTCCGGCAAGTCGCTGGTGGCCATCGGCGCGCTGTACGCGGCGCTGGCGGCGGGAGCCGCGAGCTATTACACCGCGCCGATCAAGGCGTTGGTGAGCGAGAAGTTCTTCGCGCTCTGCGACGTGTTCGGCGCGACGAACGTCGGCATGCTTACCGGCGACGCTTCGGTCAACTCCGCGGCGCCGATCATCGCATGCACGGCGGAGGTGCTGGCCAACATCGCCCTGCGCGAGGGCGCAGAGGCCGAGATCGGCCTCGTCGTGATGGACGAGTTCCACTTCTACGGCGACCCCGACCGCGGCTGGGCCTGGCAGGTTCCGCTGTTGGAGTTGCCGAACGCACAGTTTCTGCTGATGTCGGCGACCCTCGGCGACGTCACGTTCCTCCGTGAGGACCTGACCCGGCGCACCGGTCGGCCGACGGCGCTGATCGCCAACGCCGAGCGCCCGGTCCCGCTGCACTACTACTACGCGACCACGCCGATGCACGAGACGATCGGCGACCTGCTCGACACGAAGCAGGCGCCGATCTATGTTGTCCACTTC
>Ga0164306_10001271_pt1 | contig 11118 bp, 8 predicted proteins | sample Whisoiple_242_MG_FD_110213 | JGI IMG/M metagenome (GOLD analysis project Ga0164306, IMG submission 110213) | Soil microbial communities amended with fresh organic matter from upstate New York, USA - Whitman soil sample_242_MG | ecosystem: Environmental > Terrestrial > Soil > Unclassified >... | reverse complement strand
TCGAGGCCGGCAGCCGGCCGGATGCCGGGCGGCCGGCCGTGCACCGGCAGACCCTGGCCGTGTACCGCCTGCTCGACGAGATCAGGGCCGAGCATCCCGCGCTGGAGATCGAGTCCTGCTCCTCCGGCGGCGCCCGGGTCGACCTCGGAATCCTGGAGCGCACCGACCGGGTGTGGGTCTCCGACGTCATCGACCCGCTGGAACGCCAGCAGATGATGCGCTGGACCACCCAGCTGGTCCCCCCGGAGTACCTGGGCTCACACATCGCCTCCGACCAGTCCCACTCGACCGGCCGGCGGCACGACCTGTCCTTCCGCGCCGGGACCGCCGTGTTCGGGCACCTCGGCATCGAGTGGGACCTCACGCAGGTCGACGACGTCACCCTCGACGAGCTCGCCGAGTGGGTCACCTTCTACAAGGAGCACCGGCACCTCCTGCTCGGCGGCGACGTCGTGCGCGTCGACAGCGGCGACCCGAACGTGCTGGTGCACGGCGTCGTCGCCCCGGACCGGTCGGAGGCCCTCTTCGCGATCGCGACGGTCGGCACCCCGCACCACTCACCCGGGCCGCGGGTGCGCTTCCCCGGCCTCGGCGCGACGACCCGCTACCGGGTGCGGCCCGTCGTGGTCGGCCGGCCGCCGTCGGGGCTGGTGGCGCCGGCCTGGTGGGGCGCCGATGAGTCGGAGCCGGACCCGGCCGCTGCCCCCTCGATGGACCACCCGCGCACGGTGCGCCGGAGCGCCCGGTACCCGGGCACCGTCCTCAGCGGGGCCACCCTGGCGCAGGTCGGGTCGACACCGCCGGTGGTGCACCCGGACCAGGTCGTCCTGTTCCACGTCCGGGCCGAGGAAGCCCGGGGCGCTCCGGACTGAGCCGAGCCGCCTCTCGCCGAGCGGCCGACGTCGTGCGGTCCTACTGTGAGCCGCACCACATCCGACCTGTTCAGGAGGACCCATGGCCCGACGTCGTGCCCTGGTCACCGCAGCGTTCGCCGCGGTGACGGCACTCGTGATCTCGGCGGCCCCGGCCGGCGCCGCAGCACCCTCGTACGTCGCCCTCGGCGACAGCTACTCGTCCGGCACCGGAACCCGCAGCTACATCGCCGACGGCACGAGCTGCCTGCGCTCGGTCTACGCCTACCCCTCGCTCATCGCCTCGGCGAAGGGGTACGCCCTGAACCTGCGGGCCTGCTCGGGCGCCAAGATCGCCGACGTCACCGGCACCCAGCTGTCCGCCCTGACCGCGAGCACGAGCTACGTCACCATCTCGGTCGGCGGCAACGACGCCGGGTTCGCCGACGTGCTCACCACCTGCGCCCAGCCGGCCTGGTTGAGCAACTGCAACGGCGCCGTCGACGGCGCCCAGGCCTACATCCGCAACACCCTGCCCGCCGCCCTCACCTCGCTGTACGCGAGCATCCGGTCCCGGGCGCCGCAGGCGAAGGTCACCGTGGTCGGCTACCCGCGCATCTTCAACGGCGAGGACTGCAACCTGCTGACCTGGTTCTCGCCCACCGAGGAGAGCCGGCTCAACGCGACCGCCGACCTGATCAACTCCACGACGGCGGCCCGCGCCTCGGCGGCCGGCTTCGCGTTCGCCAACCCGACCTCGCGCTTCGTCGGGCACGCCGTGTGCGACAGCCCGGAGTGGCTCAACGGCCTGTCGAACCCGGTCACCGAGTCGTACCACCCGAACAAGACCGGGCACGCCAGCGGCTACACCCCCACGGTCAGCCCGTTCGTGACCGGCGCGACGGTGACCGTGACCGCGGCGCTGATGACCACGGCCCGGGCGTCGTCCGACCGGCTCGCCCGCCAGCAGCGGGCCCACGCGGCGGCCGACCGGCAGATCGCTCCGGAGGTCGTGCGCACGCCCGACCTCACGACGGCACGCGCCCGAGCCGCGGCGGCCCGGGCCGGGGTCGACCTCGGCTCGCGGGCCAGCATCGACGCCGCCGACCGGGTCTGGTCGGCGCGCCAGGCCGCCGAGTTCGCCGGGCGCTGAGCCGGCGGCCGGCCCGAACCGGCACCCGGACCCCGTGAACGGCCGTCGCCCCGACCCGAAATGGTCGGGGCGACGGCCGTTCGATGCAATCCCGCTCGGCACCGATCCTTTTCCCTCACCCGGGCGATCTGCCGTTGGCGCGGTCCGCCGTTGTTGGTTCGATGGCGGTGAGAGTCCGTGACCGCCTCGAGCGAAAGGACCTGCCCCGATGACTGCTCTCTCGTCCGCAACCCTGGCCACCCTGTCGGCGTCCACCCCGACGTACGACCGGGAGGCGGCCTCCGTCGGGATCGTCCACTTCGGGTTCGGGAACTTCCACCGCTCGCACGTGGCGATGTACCTCGACGCGCTGATGGAGACCGGCGCGGGGCTGGACTGGGGGATCTGCGGCGTGGGCGTGCTCGAGCAGGACGCCACCATGCGCGACGTCATGCAGGCGCAGGACTGCCTGTTCACCCTCGTCGTGCGGCACCCGGACGGCTCGCTGGAGCCCCGCGTCGTCGGCTCGGTGCTCGAGTACCTCTACGGGCCCGACGACGCCGCGGCCGTGGCCAAGCGGCTCGACGACCCCGCCGTGCGGATCGTCAGCCTCACCGTCACCGAGGGCGGCTACCTGAAGAACCCCTCCACCGGTGACTTCGACGCCGAGAACCCCGCGGTCGTGCACGACCTCGCCCACCCGGAGGACCCCCGCACCGCGTTCGCGTACATCGTCGGGGGCCTGCGCCGCCGCCGCGACTCCGGCGCCGCCCCGTTCACCGTGCTGTCCTGCGACAACCTCCAGGGCAACGGCGACTACGCCCGGCAGGCGGTCGTGGGCTTCGCCCGGCTGACCGACCCCGAGCTCGCGACCTGGATCGACACCTCGGTGACCTTCCCCAACTGCATGGTCGACCGGATCACCCCGTCGACGACGGATGCCGACCGCGAGGCCGTGCAGCGCGAGTTCGGCATCGACGACGAGTGGCCCGTACCGGCCGAGCCGTTCACCCAGTGGATCGTCGAGGACGAGTTCCCCACCGGCAGACCGCCACTGGAGTCCGTCGACGTGCAGTTCGTCGACGACGTGCGGCCCTACGAGCTGATGAAGCTGCGCCTGCTCAACGCCAGCCACCAAGCCATCGCCTACTTCGGCGCCCCACTGGGCTACGTGCTGGTCGACGAGGCCCTGGGCGACGACCGCATCCGCACCTACCTCGAGCGCTACATGGCCGACGAGGCGGCGCCGACGCTCGGCGAGCTGCCCGGCATCGACCTCGAGGGCTACATGGCGACCCTCATCGAGCGGTTCAGCAACCCGCGGATGCGCGACACCCTCGTGCGGCTGGCCACCGACGGCTCGAACCGGATGCCCACCTTCACCCTGCCCGCGATCCGGGCGAACCTCGAGGCCGGGCGCGCCATCCGGCTCGGTGCCGCCATGGTCGCCGCCTGGGCGGAGTACTGGGCCCTGATCGGCCGCGGCCGGATCGTGCCCCCGGAGGTGCCGGATGACGTGCATGCTGCGGAGATGACCGCCGCGGCGGGCGACCCGCGCCCGGAGGCGTTCGTCGAGATCGGTGTGCTGTTCGGTGACCTCGCCGGCGACGACACGTTCCTGCAGGAGTACCTGGCCGCGCGGCGGTCGCTCGTCGAGCGGGGCGTGCACCCGACGCTCGACGACCTGCTCGGCTGAGCCCTACTGGCCCGTGGACGCCCGCTCGGCGTCCCGCGCCGCCTTCAGCCCCAGGCTGAGCACCTCGTTCGGCGGCTTCAGCGACGACTCCATGCGCCGGTAGGCCGATGGTGTGCACCCCACCTCGGCCAGGAACTGCCGGTTGAAGTTCGCCATGTTGTGGTAGCCGCTGAGCGACGCGACCCGGGTGACCGGGTGGTCGGTGGAGTCGAGCAGCCGTCGGGCGTGGGCCACCCGCAGCTTCTTGACCATGTTGCTGAAGGTCAGGCCGGTGGCGCGCTTGAAGTACTTCGAGAAGCTCGGCTCGGACATGTAGGCCAGGTGCGCCGCGGTGGTCAGCCGGATGTCGCCGGTGAGGTTGGAGAAGATGTAGTTGAGCCCGGCCTCGCCCGCGCTGCGGGCGCCGTCGTCGTCGGGCCGGCCCATCCACTCGCTGGCCACCGTCTCCCACTCGCCGTCGGGGGCGTTCGCCATCAGGCCGAGCAGCTTGAACAGGTGGCCGACCCGCTCGGGACCGCGGGTGGCGACGACCGACATGATCTCCTCGGCCGCCCGCCAGCCGGTGGCCCCGGAGAAGACCAGGCCGCGGGTGGAGTGCTTGAGCACCTCGTCGATGCCCTGCAGCTCGGGCAGCAGCTGCATGCACTGCCGGATCCAGCCGTCGGTGAACTGGATGACGGCGTCGCGGTCGACGGCGACCTGCCCGGGCTCGAGGTCGCTGACCCAGTCGTGCGGGAGGTTCGGGCCCATGATGCTGACGTGGCCGGGGCCGAAGGTGCCGATGTGGTCGCCGGCGATGAAGCTGCCATGGGTCTTGGTGATCAGGTGGATCTCGTACTCGGGGTGCGCGTTCCAGCCGCAGATCTCGCTGGGGAAGTCGTGGGTGATGACCCGCACCGAGTGCTGGGGGTTCTTGGGGATCACCTCACGGCGCGGGATGACCTCGGCGTAGGGGCTCGCCGGCTCGGCCGGCTCGGGGCGGTCGTCGCGCGCCGAACGCGCACTGAGCCCGGGCTGATACAAATCCGTCATCGCGGTGCCTCCGCTTCCTCGCCAGGCCGCCACATAACGGTCTGGTAACGGCGCGTGCACGCCGGGGAAGCCCGGACCGCACCGTCCGCCACTCGGAATAATAGTACCGACAGCGGCTCGGTTGCGTGCTTGTCGCCTCTTTCGCGGCAGTCCTACATTTGCGCTAGTTCCACGCAGCGAAGTGCAACCTCCTCCACAAAACACATGCCGATTCGCTCTATTTCGTCATGCCTTCAGCCGCGCCGGACGAACACGAAGTACCCCTACCAAAGGAGTTAGGATGCTTTCCAACAAGCGCACATTGACCGTTGGGGTCTTCGCGCTCTCCTCCGCCCTCGCCCTGGGCGCCTGTTCCGGCGCCGGCGGCGGTTCGTCCGACAACGGCAGCGCCGCATCCGGTGGCAACGTCACCCTCAACCTGGCCACCGTGAACAACGGCCAGATGAAGGACATGGAGCAGCTCAAGACCGAGTACGAGACGGCCAACCCCGGCACCAAGGTCAACTTCCAGGTCATGGAGGAGGGCGACCTGCGCAGCGCGGTCACCGCCGACGTGGCCAGCGGAGCCGGCCAGTACGACATCGTCACCATCGGTGCGTACGAGACCCCGCAGTGGGGCGCCAACGGCTGGCTGGTCGACCTCACCCAGAACCTCGCGTCCGACACGGCGTACGACGTCAACGACCTCCTCCCGCCCGTGCGCGTCGCCCTGACCAACGACGGCAAGCAGTACGCGGTGCCGTTCTACGGCGAGTCCTCGATCCTCATGTACAACAAGGAGGTCCTGGACAAGGCCGGCGTGACGATGCCGATGAACCCGACCTGGCAGCAGGTGGCCGATGCGGCCAAGAAGGTCAAGACCAAGGACATGTCCGGCATCTGCATGCGCGGCAAGCCCGGCTGGGGCGACCTGTTCGCGCCGCTGACGACGGTCGTGCAGACCTTCGGTGGCAACTGGTACGACATGAAGTGGGACGCCACGGTCAACAGCCCGGAGTGGAAGGAGGCCGTCACCTTCTACAAGACGATGCTCGACGACTCCGGTGAGGCAGACCCGGTCTCGTACAGCTTCAACGAGTGCCTGACCGCCCTCAAGGAGGGCAAGTCGGCCATGTGGGCGGACGCCTCCGTCGCCGCCTCGATGCTCGAGGCAGCCGACTCCCCGGTGAAGGGCAAGATGGGCTACGCCCACATGCCGGTCAACAAGACGCAGGAGTCCGGCTGGCTGTGGAGCTGGAACCTCGCGGTCCCGAAGTCCACGAAGAACCAGGACGCCGCGATCAAGTTCGTCAAGTGGGCCACGAGCAAGGAGTACATCAAGCTCGTCGGCCAGAAGATCGGCTGGAGCAACGTTCCCCCGGGCTCGCGCACCTCGACCTACGACATCCCGGAGTACAAGGAAGCCGCCGCGGCCTACGCGCCGATCACCCTCGACGTGATGAGCGGGGTCAACCCCAAGCAGCCGGGCGTCAACCCGCAGCCGTGGGTCGGCATCCAGTACGTCTCCATCCCGGAGTTCCAGGACGTCGGCAACCAGTGCGCCCAGTTCGTGGCCGACTACATCGCCAACCGCTCCTCGGTCGACGACGCCCTCTCCAAGTGCCAGGGCATCGCGGCCACCGCGGGCAAGGCCCACCAGTAGGGCCGGCAGCACCACCGGCGTTGGGGCCGGCCGCCTGCGGCCGGCCCCAACCCCTACCCCCTCTGATATCTCGCAACGACGCGAAAGAACGAGGAAAGCGCATGACCACCACTGCCACGAAAGCACCTGCGCCGCCGGTCGACCCGGCCAAGAAGAAGGTTCAGAAGAAGCACGCCTGGACCGCCCGCGGGCTTTTGTTGCCCGCATTCATCTTTCTCATCGTCCTGACCCAGATCCCATTCCTGGTCACCATCGGTTTCTCGATGATGAACTGGAACCTGCTGTACCCGGCCCAACGTGGTTTCACCGGTCTCGACAACTACAAGACCGCGCTGAGCTCCGGGGCCCTGTGGCCCTCGATCGTCGCCACGGTGCTGATCACCGCCTTCTCGGTGGTGCTCTCGCTGCTGCTCGGCCTGCTCTTCGCCATCCTGCTCGACCGCAAGCTGCCCGGCCGGGCGATCGCCCGCACGCTGATGATCACCCCCTTCCTGATCATGCCCGCGGCCGCGTCGCTGATCTGGAAGTACTCGATGTTCGACACCAACATCGGGATGCTCAACTGGGCGTTCGCCCAGGTCGGCCTCCCCAAGGTGTCGTGGAGCACCGAGCACCCGATGGCGACCGTGGTCATCGTGCTGACCTGGATCTTCACCCCGTTCATGATGCTGATCCTGCTGGCCGGCCTGCAGGGCCAGTCGAAGGAGACCCTCGAGGCCGCCCAGGTCGACGGGGCCGGCGCCTGGCGCACCTTCACCTGGATCACGCTGCCGCACCTGCGGATGTACATCGAGATCGGCACCCTGCTCGGCTCGGTCATCATCCTGCAGGTCTTCGACCCGATCGCCATCCTCACCAAGGGCACCGGCGGCACCAAGACGCTGGCCTACCTGCTCTACGAGCGGGCCTTCATCGGGCTCAACGTCGGTGAGGCCGCGGCGTACGGCGTCGTCACCGTCCTGCTCACCATCATCGTCGCCACGATCGCCCTCAAGACGACCTTCAAGGTCTTCATGGCTGGAGGAAGCCGATGAGAATCTCCGTCAAGAACTCGATCATCAACGTCCTCACCTGGGTGCTGGTGCTGCTGTTCTTCTTCCCGGTCTTCTGGATGTTCCTCAACGGCTTCAAGCCCGAGTCGGTGGCCTCCTCCATCCACCCGAAGCTGTTCTTCACCCCGACCCTGGACGGCTACCAGCTGGCCATGGACCGCGGGATGGCCGCCTACATGCAGAACTCGTTCATGGCCTCGATCACCGCCACGGTCGGCTGCGTGCTGCTCGCCATCCCGGCCGCCTACGCGCTCAGCCTGCGCAAGGTGCGCAAGGTCGAGAGCACCCTGTCGTTCTTCATCTCCACCCGGTTCATGCCGGTGGCCGCCGTCGTGCTGCCGCTCTACATGATCCTGAAGAACCTCGGCGGCCTGGACAACATCTGGGTCCTGGCGATCGTGTACATGTCGATCAACCTGGCCATCACGGTCTGGATGATGCGCTCGTTCTTCCTCGAGGTGCCCTTCGAGATCGTCGAGGCGGCGCGGGTCGACGGGGCCGGGCTGTTCCGCGAGATCGTGCGGGTCGTGCTGCCGATCGTGCTCCCCGGAGTCGCGGCGGCCGCGCTGATCTGCTTCATCTTCAGCTGGAACGAGTACTTCCTCGCGACCCTCCTGACGAGCAACGTCGCCCGCACGACGCCGCCGTTCCTCGGCAGCTTCGTCGACGGCCGCGGTCAGTTCCTCGCGGTGCTGTCGGCGGCGGCCACGCTGGCGGTGCTGCCGGTCATCGCGGCCGGCTGGATCGCCCAGAAGCAGCTCGTCCGCGGCCTGTCCATGGGTGCGGTCAAGTGACCTGCCACCCGAACCCTCCCTCGCACACACCAGGAGCCCATCGATGAGCGCGCTCTCGCGCAGCCTGCAGGACACCGTCGTCGTCGTCACCGGAGCCGGTGGCGGCATCGGCGGGGCCACCGCCCGCCTCGCCCTTGAGGCCGGGGCCAAGGTGGTGGCCGGCGACGTCCGCGAGGATGCCGTGCAGCCGCTGCTCGACGAGTGGGGCGCCGACCGGGTGGCCGTCGCCACCGGCGACGTGCGCCAGGAGGCCACCGGCGACGCGCTCGTCGCCGCCGGGGTCGCCGCCTTCGGCCGGGTCGACAGCGTCGTCGCCAACGCGGGCGTCGGCTTCTACGGTGGCCTGCTCGACGTCGACGCCGACCAGATCGGGCTGATGATCGACGTCAACCTCAAGGGCACGATCTGGCTGGCCCGGGCGGCCGTGCGGCAGTTCCGCGTCCAGGGCGACGGTGGCGACATCGTCGTCATCGGCTCGGTGGCCGGCCTGCTCATCGGCGGCGGCAAGGAGGCGGTCTACGCCGCCACCAAGGGCGCCCAGATCAACCTCGGCACCGCCATGGACCGCGAGCTGCGCAGTGAGGGCATCCGCACGACCGTCATCGCGCCGGCCGGGGTCAACACCCCGTTCGCCGCGGCCGACGGCCGCTTCGGTGACGGCGACCCCGCCCAGGGGCCGTTCATGGAACCCTCCGACATCGCCGGTGCGGTGCTCTACACGCTCTGCCAGCCCAGGCGCATGCGCACCGAGCTGTGGACCATGTGGAGCCTGGCCGAGCAGCACTGACCGGGAGCGACCGAGGTTCACGGTCGAACCCGGCCCCCCCGGCCCGGCCCTCCCCTGTGGGGTCGGGCCGGCGGGCGGCGCCCAGCGCTGAATGGGCCCAGCGCTGGGCGTCCCACCGCGTGTGCGGCCCGCGAGCACTGCTGAGAGAGTGAGCACCATGCCTGAACGCCAGCTCGTCGCCGGGGTCGACACGTCGACCCAGTCCTGCAAGGTCGTCGTCTGCGACGCCGAGACCGGGGCGGTCGTCCGCACCGGTCGCGCGTCGCACCCCGACGGCACCGAGGTCGACCCTCGCCACTGGTGGTCGGCCTGGCAGGAGGCGAGCGGCGACGGCATCCTCGACGGCGTCTCCGCCATCGCGGTCGGCGGCCAGCAGCACGGGATGGTGCTGCTCGACGACCACGGTGAGGTCGTGCGAGATGCGTTGCTGTGGAACGACACCCGTTCGGCGCACGCAGCCGACGAGCTGGTGGCCGAGCTCGGAGCGCAGGCCTGGGCCGACGCGACGGGCCTGGTGCCGGTCGCCGCGACCACCGTGAGCAAGCTGCGCTGGATGGCCGACCACGAGGCCGACAACCTGGCGCAGGCCCGCACCTGCGTGCTCCCCCACGACTGGCTCACCGGCCGCATCCTCGCGGACGGCGCGACCGCCCCCGACGAGTGGACCACCGACGGCGGCGACGCCTCGGGCACCGGCTACTGGTCCGCGGGCACCCGTGAGTACCGCCCCGACCTGCTCCGGCTCGCCACCGGCACCGACCTCGCCGTGCCACGGGTGGCGGCGCCGGCCGAGGTCGTCGGCCACACGGCATCCGGGCTCGCGGTGGCCGCGGGCACCGGCGACAACATGGGGGCCGCGCTGGGTCTCGGGCTCCGGCCGGGCGACGTCGTCGTCTCGCTGGGCACCAGCGGCACGGCCTTCGCGCGCAACTCGCGGGCGTCGGCCGACCCCACCGGCAGCGTGCAGTCGTTCGCGGACGCCGAGGGTGGCTTCCTCCCGCTCGTGTGCACCCTCAACGCCGCCCGGGTGAACACGGCCGGCGCCGCCATGCTCGGCACCGACCACGCCGGCCTCGACCGCCTCGCGCTGGCCGGCGCACCCGGGGCCGGCGGCCTCATCCTGCTGCCCTACCTCGACCACGAGCGCACCCCCAACCTGCCGACGTCCACCGGCTCGCTGCACGGCCTGACCCGGTCGAACGCGACCCCCGAGAACCTGGCCCGCGCCTTCATCGAGGGGATGCTGCTCAACCTCGCCGCCGCCGTGGATGCCGTGCGCGCGGTGGGCTGCCCGGTCGAGCGGGTGCTGCTCATCGGCGGTGCCGCGGCGTCGACCGCCATCCAGGAGATCGCGCCCGACCTGTTCGGCGTCCCCGTGGCAGTGCCGAGCCCCGGCGAGTACGTGGCGGTCGGGGCGGCGCGCCAGGCGGCCTGGGCGCTGGCCGGTGGCGACCACCCGCCGCGCTGGGACGTCGACGTCGACGTGACGGTCGAGCCCGGTGACGTCGCCGCGGGCGCCGAGATCCGCGCGCGGTACGACGCCACGGTGGCCGCCGCGTACCCCTCCGCCCGCTGACCGTGGTGCCGGGCGGGCGGCGGCCGGGAGCACCGTCGCGATGAGGGCGGTCGTCTACGACGCCCCCCGGCGGTTCAGCGTGCGCGAGGTGCCCACGCCCGAACCGGGGCCCGGCGAGGTCCGCGTGCGCGTCATCCAGACCGGACTCTGCGGCACCGACCTGCACCTGCACGACGGGCAGTTCATGGCGGTGTACCCGATGGTGCCCGGCCACGAGGTGCTCGGCGTGGTCGACGCCGTCGGTGACGGCGTCGCCGGCCCGGCGGTCGGGGAGCGGGTGGTGGTCAACCCCAACGCGAGCTGTGGGCGGTGCGGCTACTGCCGCGAGGGCCGGCCCCTGCTGTGCGACGACCTCACCGGTGTCGGCTCGAGCCTGCCGGGCGGCTTCGCCGAGTTCCTCGTCGCGCCCGCCGTGCAGGTCTTCTCCGTCGAGGGGCTCGACGACGACACCGCGGTGTTCACGGAACCCACGTCGTGCGCCGCGCACGCGGTCGACGTCATCGCGCCGCGGCACGGCTCGACCGCACTGGTCATCGGTGCCGGGCCGACCGGCCTG
>Ga0164306_10001268_pt1 | contig 11130 bp, 11 predicted proteins | sample Whisoiple_242_MG_FD_110213 | JGI IMG/M metagenome (GOLD analysis project Ga0164306, IMG submission 110213) | Soil microbial communities amended with fresh organic matter from upstate New York, USA - Whitman soil sample_242_MG | ecosystem: Environmental > Terrestrial > Soil > Unclassified >... | reverse complement strand
TGACGCTGATGCTGCGCGACCAGGACCGTCTCGAGAAGCTGCTGCTCGACGAGAAGCGGCCCGTGCAACTGATCGTGGCGGGCAAATCGCATCCCGCCGACGAGGGCGGCAAGGCGCTGATTCAGCAGGTGGTGCGGTTCGCCGACCGGCCCGAGGTACGACACCGCATCGCGTTCCTGCCCGACTACGACATGTCGATGGCCCGCCAGCTGTACTACGGCTGCGACGTCTGGTTGAACAATCCCTTGCGTCCGCTCGAGGCGTGTGGCACGTCGGGAATGAAGAGCGCGCTCAACGGCGGGCTGAACCTGTCCATCCGCGACGGCTGGTGGGATGAGTGGTATGACGGCGAAAACGGTTGGGAGATACCGACTGCCGATGGCCTGGCCGACGAGAGTCGGCGCGACGACCTGGAGGCCGCGGCTCTCTACAGCCTGGTCGAACGATCGGTGGCGCCGAAGTTCTACGACCGCGACGACAGCGGCGTCCCCATCCGCTGGGTCGAAATGGTGCGGCACACGCTGGAGGTGCTCGGCCCGAAGGTGCTGGCGTCGAGAATGGTGCGCGACTACACCGAGAAGTACTACGCGCCCGCCGCGCAGTCACTGCGCAGAACCGTCGAGCCCCGCGAGGACGGCGGCGTGCCCTTCGGTGCCGCCTGGGATCTGGCCGCCTACCGGCAGCGTGCGCATGAGGCCTGGCCGAAGATCCAGATCACCGATGTGGACAGCACGGGGTTGCCGGACACGCCGCTTCTCGGGAGCGAGCTGACACTCACGGCGACCGTGCAGCTGGCAGGTCTGCGTCCCGACGAGGTCTCCGTCCAGGCGGTGCTCGGCCGGGTCGACACCGCCGACGGGTTGATCGATCCGGTGACCGTGCCGATGCCGCACACCGAAACCGCCGACGGCGGCAACGAGATCTTCTCGACGACGACGCCGCTGCCGGTCGCCGGTCCCGTCGGCTATACGGTGCGCGTCCTGCCACACCATCCGCTGCTGGCCTCCGACACCGAGCTCGGACTGGTGACACTCGCCTGAGATTGCACCGATTCGGCTGAGTTCGGGTCGACCGGCTCCGCGGTCGATGTAAGTTCCGGTGATGTTTCGCTGCGCTGCGTTGTTGGCCACCTGCGTGATGGCGTCCGCATTGATCGTGCCGATCGCATCGGCCGATCCTGAGGCCGAGCCCGTCGTCGACACGGCCGAAGCGGCGCCTGCACCACCAGACGGTGCTGTGCCCGACGGCGCGCCGCCACCGGTGGAACTCGTCGAATCGTCGCCACCTGCCACCAGCAAGTCGCCCGACGGCTGGACGCTGACCGTGTCGGCCAAGGACGAGACGCAACAAGTGATTGCGCCCCTGACCACGGCGATCTCCACCCGCGAGTACGAGGTCGGCGGTCTGTTCAACGCCAAGATGGAGGGGCCCGGCGAGGCCGACCCGCCGGAAGGCACGTTCGAGGTCGGCTACCAGATCGGCTGCGGGATCGACATGAGCACCAGCAATGGTGTGGTGATGAGCGGCAGCCTGGGCTTCTCACCAGGCCTGGGTCTCGGGGGTCTCGGCACCGCAGCAATAACGGGCATTCCGACGGGAATCGCGCCCATCAGCGGGTCCCTCGCAGTGGCGCTCAAACCGGGGATCATCAACGTCGTCCCGGTCAGCAAGAAGCAATTCAAGGGCGCGGCGCCCTGGATTCAGATAACGGGCTTCCGCGTCAAGATCGACGGGTGCGTCGGCGAGTCCTTCATCCGGTCATATGCGTTCCTGACGCGGTCCACCGACGTCTCCGACGCGATCCTCGGCTACTACGGGGTCACCAAGAAGGTTTAGCGATTTCGGCGTGATTTCCGTCGCTCAGCGCCACTTTTCACGCCGAACTCGCTACTACGGGAAGCGCTTGAAGCAGCGGTCCTCATCGCCGAGCACGCCGATCCGGAACGCGTCCATCCGGGAGAAGCCGGCAGGCACGGTCTCGCCGTTGACGTCGCTGGCGGCCAACCCGTTGGTGAGCAGACCGGAGATCGCCTCGTCGAGGTCACCGGCGGTCAACGCCACGGTGTTGCCGTCCGCCGTGGTGACAGCATGGGTCATCTTCGTCGTCGCCACCCCGGTCAGGCATGCGGTGCGAAGCGCGGCCTCCGCGCTGTCCAGCGACATGCCACCGCGTTCGTGCTGCAGGGCCAGCATGTATCGGGAGACGAGGACCGAGTACGCCGTGTTGTCCCCTGACACCACACCGCCGTCCCTGCTGGGACCCGATGGCGTGCCAAGCGTTTCCAGCTCTCGTACGTCGACAGCGATCGTGTTGGTGGCCGGGCAGAACGAGACCGGCGGACTGGGCCGCGCGTCCGGGCAGTCGGCCGCCGAATCCGCGTCGAGGCTGAGTTCGGGCGGGTCGGCCGGTGAGAACAGCGTCCCGAGCGCCTCGACGATCGACTTCACCGACTCCTGGGTGACCGGCCATTCGCCGGTCTGATCCTCCTGCAGCTCGACGGGCAGGTCGCCGCGACGTTGAGCGATCTCCTTTTCGTCGATCGCCGCGCACGAGGAAGCGCCGTCAGTGAAGCCGAACTGGAAGGCGCTGATCCGCTCGAACGCCGAGCCGTGCTCATTGTCGTCGGGGAGATACTCGTTTTTACTCAGCAGTGGGTCGCTGAACGAAATCATCGCCGCCAGTACGTTGTTCAGCCCTTCGCCGGTGCTCAGGGTGAAGCGGGGGGAGTTGTCCTCGGCTACCCAACGCATGTATGCGCCTGCAAAACAATCGGCTTGTTGCTCGGCGACGAGCGTCGGGGTGCCCTCCTTCTTGAGCTTGGCCTGCCGCTGAATCGCGTGCCCGTACTCGTGGGCCAGCACGTTGGTGACGGCGATATCGCCGAAGTTGTCCTTCAATTCGGGTAACAGCCTCCCGCGGTCCCACCCGATGGTGTGGTCGAGGAAGCAGTAACCGGCGTTGTCCAGGCCGTAGGTGTCCAGCCCGCAGAACTCCCGATTGTCGTATCCGTTCGCATCCCAGGAGATCAGCTCCTTGACAGGGGTGAAGTCCTTGTCGAACGTCTCGGGGTAGGCAGTCCCCCAGAAGTCCTCGATGTCACTGATCGAGGATGCGGCGAGCGCGTCGATCTCACCGCCGTCGCTGTCCTCGACGTCGCGCGACGGTCGCTCGGGGACGGGCCGCAGCCCCGACGGCCCGTCGACGGCGGGCATGCCTGCCACCTTGAACGGATCGTCGAAGACAGAGACCGCCGTACCCGTCACCGTGGTCGAGCACGACGCGATGAGCAGCGCTGCACCGACGGCGAGCACCGCCCCGGTGCCGGATCGTCGGCTCATTGGCGTCACGATAGTGCGGCGTTGGCGGTGTGGAGGCGTTCCAAGGCCTGCCGGACTCGGACCGGGTCCGTGGTCGCCCAGAACGGCGGTAGCGACGCGCGCAGGTAGTCGCCGTAGCGCGCGGTGGCCATCCGCGAGTCCAGCACCGCCACCACCCCCCGGTCTTCGGTGCGCCGTAACAGTCGGCCCGCGCCCTGGGCGAGCAGCAGCGCGGCATGGCTGGCCGCAACCGCCATGAATCCGTTGCCACCCCGGGCGGCCACCGCTCGCTGGCGCGCGGACAGCAGCGGATCGTCGGGTCGCGGGGATGGAATGCGGTCGATCAGCACCAGCGACAGTGACGGACCGGGCACGTCGACGCCCTGCCACAGCGACAACGTGCCGAACAGCGATGTCGACGGGTCGTCGGCGAACTGCTTCACAAGTGCCGACGTGGTGTCATCGCCTTGACACAGCACCGGCGTTGACAGTCGCTCGCGCATCACTTCGGCGGCGGCCCGCGCGGCCCGCATCGACGAGAAGAGGCCCAACGTACGACCGCCCGCGGCATCGATCAGCGTCTGGATCTCCGTGAGCTGCTCGGCGGAGCCGGTGCCGTCGCGTCCCGGTGCGGGTAAATGCGCTGCGACGTAAAGGATTCCGGATTTGGCGTGCTCGAACGGCGAGCCGACGTCGATGCCGCGCCACTGCTGCGGTTTGTCGTCCCCCGTCGTCAAACCCCATGCCGCGGCCATCGCGTCGAAGGACCCGCCCACGGTCAGCGTGGCCGACGTCAGCACCGCGGTGGACTGGTCGAACAACCTGCCGCGCAACAGACCTGCCACCGACAGCGGCGCCACCCGCATCACGGCGCGGATCGATCCGCGGTTGTCCTCGTGGTCGAGCCACACCACGTCGTCACGGTTCGGGATCTGGGGAACAAAGGACGCCACTATGCGCGTCGCGGTGTCGCTGATGTCCGACAGCGCTGTCACCGCCTCTGCGCGCGCCGACGCGGCCTTCGGGTCCGACGGCGACATGTCGATCGCCGATCGCACCCGGCTCGCGGCGTCCCGCACCGCGATCAGGTAGGTCGTCATTTCTTCATCGAGGCGGTCGATGCGACCCGGGGTCCCGTCGTGTATCGCAGACGCGAACGTGGCCGCCGCGGCCTCCAGTCGTTGTGCCAGTTCGGGTTCGACGAGCCGCGCGACGCGTCGGGACGCTGCGCTGAGCACGGCGTTGGACAGCTCGGCGGTGGCCACGCCGGTGACCCGGTCCGCCAGTTCGTGGGCCTCGTCGACGACGAGCAGCTCGTGTTCGGGAAGCACCGCGGCGTCGGAGATGGCGTCGATGGCCAACAGCGCGTGGTTTGTGACGACGATATCGGCGTGCCCCGCCTTGTCGCGTGCCTTCTCCGCGAAACAGTCGGTTCCGAACGGGCACCGCGTGGCGCCGATGCACTCCCTGGCCGAAACGCTGACCTGGCTCCACGACCGGTCCGGCACACCGGGTGTGAGCTCGTCGCGGTCACCGGTGTCGGTGCTCGACGACCAGGCGATCAGGCGTTGTACGTCCCGCCCGAGCGCGGTTGACGCCGCCGCGTCGAACAATTCCTCTTGCGGGCGATCGTCCGGTTCTGCCGAGCCGTTGTGAATCTTGTTCAGACACAGATAGTTTCCGCGCCCTTTGAGCAGGGCGAATGTCGGCCGTCGGGGCAGGGCGCCGGCCAGGCTGTCGGCGAGCGCAGGCAGATCGCGGTCGACGAGCTGACGCTGCAGCGCGATGGTGGCCGTCGACACCACGACGGGTTCGTCGGTGGCGAGCGCCCGCGCGATTGCGGGCACCAGGTAGGCGAGCGACTTGCCGGTGCCGGTGCCCGCCTGAACGGCGAGGTGCTCGCCCGAGTCGAACGCGTGGGCGACGGCCTCGGCCATCTCGACCTGACCGCCGCGCTCGCTGCCACCGAGCGCGGCGACCGCGGTGGCGAGCAATTCAGGGACTGCAGCTGCGTCGGGCGTGGTTCCTCCTACGCGCCTCGGTCGGCGGACGGAATCATCCGGGTCGGAATCGCGGGTTCGCCGCGGGACAGCTTCAGGCCGTCCCACGGCAGGCTTTCCAATCCCGCCGCAACGCGGTCGCGGGCCGCGGACAGGTCGAGATCCGCGACCGGTTCACCGTTCTGAACCAGGGGAACCGTCAAGTCCCGCGCGACCAGCTCGGACTGCGGTGCGGCTTCGCCGGCCGGATAGACGAGCTCCTCGACGACGGTTCCCGACGGCTTGGCCAGCCGGGTCGCTCTCTTGCGGCCACCGTGGGATTCCTTGTGCAGGCTGCGCTTCTCCACGGCGATACCGTCCACCTCGACCAGCTTGTAGACCATGCTCGCGGTGGGCGCTCCCGAGCCGGTCACGACCGATGTGCCGACCCCGTAGATGTCGACGGGTTCGGCGCGCAGCCCGGCGATCGCGAACTCATCGAGGTCGCCCGACACCACGATGCGTGTTTCCGTCGCGCCGAGCTCGTCGAGTTGCGCGCGGACCTGCCGGGCCAGCACCCCGAGGTCGCCGGAATCGATGCGGACCGCGCCAAGTTCGGGGCCTGCCACTTCGACCGCGTTCGCGACGCCCGCGGTGATGTCGTAGGTGTCGACGAGCAGGGTGGTGCCGACGCCGAGCGCGTCCACCTGGGCGCGAAACGCCGCCACCTCGTCAGGGCCCTCGGCAGAGGTGTGCAGCAATGTGAACGCGTGGGCGCTGGTGCCCAGCGCGGGCACGCCGTGGCGGCGCTGGGCCTCGAGGTTGGACGAGCCAGCGAACCCGGCGAGGTAGGCGGCCCGTGCGGCGGCCACCGCCGCCTGCTCGTGTGTGCGACGGGAGCCCATCTCGATGAGGGTGCGCCCCTCGGCCACGCTCGCCATCCGGGCCGCCGCCGACGCGATCGCTGTGTCGTGGTTGAAGATCGACAGCGCCAGCGTCTCCAGCACGACGCACTCGCCGAAGCTGCCGTGAACCGCCAGCACCGGCGAGCCGGGGAAGTACAACTGGCCCTCGGCATAACCGTCGACGTCACCGCGGAATCGATAGTCCGCCAGATACTCCAGGGTGTCGCTGTCGAGGAAGTCCGAAAGCGCTTGCAGCGCCGTGTCGTCGAAGGTGAACTCCGCCAACGCTTCCACGAAGCGTGCGGTCCCGGCGACCACGCCGTAGCGCCGCCCCTCCGGCAGCCGACGGGCGAACACCTCGAACGTGGTGCGCCGATGCGCGGTCCCGTCGCGCAGCGCCGCCGCAAGCATGGTCAGCTCGTACTTGTCGGTCAGCAACGCCGCGGTCACCCCGCAACCGTAACCGTTCCCGTGCCCTCCTAGGCCCCGGCTATTCTGGGCAGATGGTTACCCCAGCGAAGACCCGTCCGGGAACTCGCGAGGAGAAGCACGTCGACACCGCCGAGGACACCGAGTCCCCGTGGGTGACCCTCGTCTGGGACGACCCCGTCAACCTGATGACCTACGTGACCTACGTCTTCCAGAAGTTGTTCGGCTACAGCGAGCCGCACGCCACCAAGCTCATGCTGCAGGTGCACAACGAGGGCAAGGCGGTGGTGTCGGCGGGCAGCCGCGAGTCGATGGAAGTCGACGTGTCCAAGCTGCATGCCGCAGGCCTGTGGGCGACCATGCAACACGACCGCTGAGACACCGGAGCCGGGACGCAACAGTGCGCAGATGGAAGCGGGTCGACACCGCAAGCGGCACGCGCTTTCGATCGGCACTGGCATCGCATGAGGCCGCGCTGCTCGAGAGCCTGGTGACGTCGATGGTCGCCATGCTCGAGGAGCGCGAATCATCCTCGCCGCCAGACGAACTCGAGGAGATTACCGGCTTGAAGACCGGTAACTCACGTCCGCCGGAGGACGAAACCATGAAGCGGCTGCTGCCCGATTTCTTCCGGCCGCAGAACGAACACCCTGCGGGGTCGGGTACCGCCGAGAGCCTGAACAGCGCGCTGCGCAGCTTGCATGAGCCCGAGATCATTGCCGCCAAACGCCATGCGGCGCAACGGGTGCTGGACACGGTGCCCAACGGCGGCGGCCGGTTCGAGCTGACCACCGACGATGCGCATGCGTGGGCGGCTGCCGTCAACGACGTCCGGCTTGCGCTGGGCACGATGCTCGACATCGGCCCGGAGGGCCCCGACGGGATGCCTCCCGATCATCCGATGGCGGGCCATTACGACGTGTACCAGTGGCTGACGGTGCTGCAGGAGTATCTGGTTCTCGGGCTCATGGATAAGAAGTGATGAGCGCGTGCGCGACGAACAGACAGCCATGAGCGCTATCACCGACGTCGGTGGAATCCGCGTCGGCCAACACCATCGAGTCGATGCGGACGCGACGCTCGGTTCGGGCTGGGCGAGCGGTACCACCGTCGTGCTGACCCCGCCGGGCACCGTCGGTGCGGTCGATGGCCGTGGCGGTGCGCCGGGCACGCGGGAGACCGACCTGCTGGACCCCAGCAACTCAGTGCGCCACGTCGATGCCGTCGTGCTGTCCGGTGGCAGCGCCTACGGCCTCGCCGCGGCGGATGGGGTGATGCGTTGGCTCGAGGAGCACGGACGCGGGGTGGCGATGGAAGGCGGCGTGGTGCCGATCGTTCCCGCCGCCGTGGTCTACGACCTGCCCGTCGGCGGCTGGCAATGCCGACCGACCGCCGCGTTCGGCTACTCCGCCGCCGAAGCGGCCGGAACAGAGGTGGCGCTCGGCACCGTCGGCGCGGGGGCGGGTGCGCGCGTCGGAGTGCTCAAGGGCGGCGTCGGAACCGCGTCGGTGACGCTCGAATCGGGTGTCACCGTCGGCGCGATCGTCGTCGTCAACGCCGCGGGCGAAGTGATCGATACCGCCACCGGGTTGCCGTGGCAGGCCGACCAGGTCGAGGAGTTCGGCCTGACCCGTCCACCCGCCGACCAGATCGCCGCGTTCGCCGCCAGGAATGTCGAGTTCAGCCCGCTCAACACGACGATCGCGGTCATCGCCACCGATGCTGCGCTGAGCCCGGCCGGGTGTCGCCGGATCGCGATCGCCGCACACGACGGCCTGGCGAGGACGATCCGGCCCTGCCACACCCCGCTGGACGGCGATACCGTTTTCGCGCTGGCGACCGGCGCTGTCGAGGTGCCGCCGGATCCCGAGACGCCGGCATCGATGTCCCCCGAAGTGTCTCTGATCACCGCCGTCGGAGCCGCCGCGGCCGATGTGCTGGCCCGGGCGGTGCTCGTCGGCGTGCTTGCGGCAGAGTCGGTGGCCGGAATACCGACCTACCGGGACATGTTGCCCGGAGCGTTCGCAGAACCGGCTTGAGTGAGGAAGGGGATGCCGTCGTGCTGGTGATTCGCGCCGATTTGGTCGACGCGATGGTCGCACATGCCCGCGCCGACCATCCCGACGAAGCGTGCGGCGTGCTGGCCGGTCCGGAGAGCTCGGACCGCCCCGAACGGCACATCGCGATGCTCAACGCCGAACGTTCGCCGACGTTCTATCGTTTCGACTCGATGGAGCAGCTGAAGGTCTGGCGGGCGATGGACCAGGCCGACGAGGTGCCAGTAGTCATCTACCACTCGCACACCGCGACCGAGGCCTATCCCAGCCGGACCGACATCTCTTATGCGTCCGAACCCGACTCGCACTATGTGTTGGTCTCCACCCGCGACCCCGACGAGCACGAGTTGCGCAGCTATCGCATCGTCGACGGGGTCGTCACCGAGGAACCCGTCAAGATCGTCGAGCAGTACCAGATCAGAGAGAGCCCATCGACATGACCGTTACCGTCTCCGTGCCGACCATCCTTCGCAGCCATACCGGCGGTGAGAAGCGAGTCACCGCGTCGGGCGACACCCTGCAAGCCGTGATCACCGACCTGGAGTCCAACTACTCGGGCATCTCCGATCGCCTCGTCGACAACGGCAAGTTGCACCGCTTCGTCAACATCTATGTCAACGACGAAGACGTGCGCTTCTCCGGTGGACTCGACACCGAGATCTCCGATGGCGATTCGGTCACCATCCTGCCCGCAGTCGCAGGCGGCTGATTTTGACGCGGTACGACTCGCTGCTGGAGGCGTTGGGCAACACGCCGCTGGTGGGTATGCGGCGGTTGTCGCCGCGCTGGGACGACGCCGACGGCGAACCGCATGTGCGGCTGTGGGCCAAGCTCGAGGACCGCAACCCGACGGGCTCGATCAAGGACAGGCCCGCGCTGCGGATGGTCGAGGACGCCGAGCGGCGCGGCCTGCTCGAACCCGGCGCCACCATCCTGGAGCCGACCAGCGGCAACACCGGCATCTCGCTGGCGATGGCTGCCCTGCTCAAGGGCTACAAGATGATCTGCGTGATGCCGGAGAACACGTCGATCGAGCGCCGTCAGCTGCTTGAGTTGTACGGCGCGCGGATCATCTTCTCGCCCGCCGAGGGTGGGTCGAACACGGCGGTGGCGCACGCCAAGGAGCTGGCGGCGCAGAACCCCGACTGGGTGATGCTCTACCAGTACGGCAACCCCGCCAACGCGGACGCGCACTACCTCGGCACCGGTCCCGAGCTACTGGCCGACCTGCCCGAGATCACGCACTTCGTCGCCGGTCTCGGCACCACCGGCACGTTGATGGGCACGGGACGGTTCCTACGGGAGCACGTGCCGGGCGTGCAGATCGTCGCCGCCGAGCCGCGCTACGGCGAAGGGGTGTACGCGCTACGGAACATCGACGAGGGCTTCGTGCCCGAGCTGTACGACCCGGACGTACTGACCACCCGCTACTCGGTCGGTTCCTTTGATGCCGTCAAACGAACGCGGGAGCTGGTCCAGGTCGAGGGCATCTTCGCAGGCATCTCCACAGGCGCGATACTGCACGCCGCGCTCGGTATGGCCGCCAAGGCGCGCAAGGCGGGCGAGCGAGCCGACATTGCGTTCGTGGTGTGTGATGCCGGTTGGAAGTATCTGTCGACCGGCGCATACGCCGGTAGCCTTGACGAAGCGGAGGACGCTTTGGAAGGGCAGTTGTGGGCATGACAGCAGTGCGAGAAGCGGAAGCGGATCGCTCGTGACGCAGCCGGGTTATATGACCCAGCCGACTCCGAAGAAGCGGCCGGCGTGGGTGGTCGGCGGCGTCACCATCCTCAGCTTCGTCGTGCTGCTCTATATCGTCGAGCTGTTCGATTCGCTGTCGGGTCACCGGCTGGACGAGAACGGCATCCGGCCGATGGAGACCGACGGCCTGATGGGCATCCTGTTCGCGCCGCTGCTGCACTCGAACTGGGACCACCTGATCGCCAACACGATCCCCGCGCTGATCCTCGGATTTCTGATGACGCTCGCCGGCATGTCGCGGTTCATCTTCGCCACCGCGATCATCTGGGTTCTCGGCGGATTCGGCACCTGGCTGGTCGGCAACATCGGTGCGCACTGCCCGTACGTCGGCGTCACCTGCGAGACCAACCACATCGGCGCGTCGGGCCTGATCTTCGGCTGGCTGGCGTTCCTGATCGTGTTCGGCTTCTTCACCCGCACGGTGTGGGAGATCGTGGTCGGCGTTGTCGTGCTGTTCGTCTACGGCGGCGTCCTGCTCGGCATGCTGCCCGGCACCCCCGGGGTGTCGTGGCAGGGGCACCTGTGCGGCGCGATCGCCGGTGTCGTTGCGGCGTACTTGCTGTCCGGGCCTGAACGGAAGGCGCGCGAGCTTCGGAAGACCAAAGCGACGAACCCATATCTGACGTCGTGAACTCTTCCCTGGCGCCCGTCGGGATCTTCGATTCCGGCGTCGGCGGACTC
>Ga0164306_10001267_pt1 | contig 11135 bp, 9 predicted proteins | sample Whisoiple_242_MG_FD_110213 | JGI IMG/M metagenome (GOLD analysis project Ga0164306, IMG submission 110213) | Soil microbial communities amended with fresh organic matter from upstate New York, USA - Whitman soil sample_242_MG | ecosystem: Environmental > Terrestrial > Soil > Unclassified >... | reverse complement strand
TGCTGGAAAGCCCGATCGGGCGGTGCTCTCGGCAACCTGGCTGCTCGAGGGCGCGGCAGTCGGCGTAGCGCTGTCCAAGGTCGCGGCGACCGTCACGCCCTCCGTGACCGTCACGGGTGCGGCCGTCACTGTCGCCGTCACGGTCACCGTTGCGGACACGGACTTGGTCACCGTCACGGCGTCCGCGGCAACCGTGACCGTTGCTGGCGCTCCGGGTCCAGCCGAACAGCCAACGCAAGCGAAGAGGCCAGCCGCCATGGTCGTCGCAATTAGCATGCGCATCGTTCTCGAATCGGACACGTGGACAGCATGCAACAAACACGACCCGTCGGACGACTAAGTCACCCATCCGGGAATTCCCACGTGATTATTCTGCTGGGTGCGCCGGTCACGGTTGTTGCAGCGCTAAGCAGAAATGGCGTGATCGGTGGGGCCAGGACGGATCAATGTCCCGCAGGACCCATCCCATACGGGAATTGAGGTTGTCGATCCAACCGAGTCGGTCAAACCGGCTCATCGCAGGTTTGTCAACGGCAACCCAACCTTCTACCAGGAGCAGGGCGACAATTACTCGAACCCAAGGCCACGCAGTGGTCAGTACTGGACTGCCGTCGACACAGTTGAGGGTGTCGTCGGCGGGGGCGAGGAGCGAGCGGCGCGTCGGCGGGAGCCGGTGCGGCGGCCGATGCGGCCGGTGTCGTGGGCGCACATGGCGACCTCGACGCGGTTTCGGGCGCCGAGCTTTCGCATGAGGCTGGCGAGGTGTGCTGTGATGGTGCTGGGGGTGATCTAGAGCTCGCTGGCGATTTCATTGTTGGTGCGGCCTGGGGCGACCGGCACGAGGATTTCCTCCCGGGACTTGCCAGCCCGGCGCTGGATTGATCGCCCGGCCACTCTGGCGTGGTTGGGCCACGATCGTCAGCTGACTTCGACCTCGAGTTGGTAGACCTCGTTGGTCGGGTGGCCGGCTCGCTGGTGGATCCGCATGATTGCCTCTTTGCTGGGGGCGCTCGATAGGCAGAAGGCCTTCCCGGCCTCCGGGTCGAGCCAGGCCCGCTCGAAGGTGACGCCTTCCTCGGCCTGGATGTTCAGGTCTTGACGGTGAGCCTGCTGCAACTGCTCTCGGGTGATTCCGATGAACCCATCGTGGACATCCATGTACTTGGGCATCTCATGATCCTTCCGTTTCTGGGGTGGCGACCGAGACGCGCCAACCTGATGATTTCCGGCGGCGCCTTGCCGCCGACTTTCGTTTGTCCGGGCCTCGCCTGGTGTGGGTCTGCTGGACTGACCACATCGGGTGTGGGGTTCATGAACTCAGGGAACGGTATTCCCGGTGTGGCACATGGCCCGAGCCCGCCGGCGCCTGACCTTTTCCCCGGGTTATTCCAGGCTCTCGGGTCGATACCCGGAGCAGAGCATCCTGATCCAGGTGATGTGCGTACCGTCTGATTCGTAGTATGCGTGTTGTTCCACGACGTATTCGGTGTTGTTGCGTTTCACCCCCAAGCGGTAGGTGACGCGTTCCCGGTCGCGGACCTGCCCGCAGGTCACGGAGCGCAGTTCGTGAATATCGTCCTGTGGGCCGAACCACACCCCCAGAATGATGTCATCGACGGCCTTCTCGGGTGTCGAGGCCTGCCAATGCCGTCCCGGTGTCAGGGCCTGGAAGTCGATCTGATCTGCGAACAATTCCCGCATCCGGGCGCTGTCCTTGGACGCCAGTGCTCGTGCGAAATCTTCACCCACGTTGGTACGCATCGTGACCCTCATTGTCAGTAGCTGAACGTAGTTGCGGGATCGTCACCGATCCACTGCCACATCGGCACGGTTCCGCCGAGTGAGGCGTTCTCAACCAGGGTTCGCTCCGCGAGGTGCTTGGCGGTGAAGCAGATCGGGCAGACCAGGTAGGTCCCGCCAGCTGTGCCGAACCTTTGGGTGAGGTCGGCCAGTGGCGGGCAGCCCTCGCAGGCGACGCCGACAGCGATGCCTTGGGTGGCGAGCCGGACTGCCTCCTTGGTGAGGAACATCAGGGTTCTTCGACCCTGCTCGGCGGCGCCGACGGCCACCAGGAAGGCAACTGTCACCTTCTCCGGATCTTCCAGTCCGGTGGTCAGGCTGATGACGGCCTTACTCATGACTGCCTCCCAACGGCTTGTCTGCAATGCCTTTCGGTTCTGATGGTGCTCCCGTTCAAAGCCGTGCCACATGGGGCGGGCGCCTCATCTTTGGTTTTGCTTTTGGCATGATTCCGCGCGGCGGTGACGGGTTTCGTCCCGCGACTCCCTACCGGGTCGGGTTTGTGGCAACGTGGTGAAGTGGACAACGGCAGGGTCCCGGGTAGTGGTTCGGCGCCTCGGCGCGCTGAGGTGCTTGCCGCCTTGTCATTGGGGATCGATCTCGGGCTGGGCCAGCCGATGGAGCACATGCTCCGCGCGGCCGTGATCGCCACCCGCCTTGCGGACAGGCTGGGTTTGGCCGCCGACCAACGCGCGGTGGTCTACTACGCTGATCTGGTGGCCTGGATCGGTTGCCACGCGGACGCGCCCGAACTGTCGGTGATTTTCCGGGACGAGATCGACTTCCGGGCGGGCACCTATGACGTTGATATGAAGGGGATTTCGAGGGCCGCGTTCATGCTGAAGCGGGCGGCTGCTGAACGACACGCTGTCGACGGTGGTCGCAATGCGTTGAGATTTATGGTCAGCGGGCGCCGGCAGATGGCGGAGATCCTGAACTCTCACTACGTCTCCGCCGGCACGCTGGCGGATCGGCTGGGTTTGGGTTCCGGGGTTCGAAACGCCATTCAACACACCTTCGAACGGTGGGACGGGACCGGGCTCCCCTTGGGGGTCCAGGGCGATGCCATTCCCATCGAAATGCGTGTTGTCCAGCTCGCTGACGTCGCCGAAGTGCATCTGCGGGAGTACGGCCCCGACGCGGCGGTTGCGATGGCCCGGCACAGGAGCGGCAGCCAGTTCGACCCAGCGGTGGTGTCGACTCTCGACAGGTACTCCTCGGAAGTGCTCGCTGACATGCCCGGCGATGATGCCTGGCAGGCGGCGCTACAGCAGGCGCCGGATTCAGACCGGCCGCTCACCGAGATGGAACTCGATGAACTGCTGGTCGCGCTGGGGGACTTCGTCGACCTCAAGTCCGGGTTCCGGCACGGTCATTCCAGGGCTGTCGCGACGCTTGCGGCCGAGACCGCCCGAGTCATGGGTCTGCCCGATGACGACATTCATCGCTTGAGCCGAGCCGGCGCGATCCATGATCTCGGGAGGTTGGGGGTTTCCAACGCGATCTGGGACAAGGCAACAACGCTGTCCTCCGCCGAGCGGGAGCGCGTCCGGCTATACCCCTACCTCACCCAGCGGATCCTTGGACGGGTCACTGGGCTCGCTCCGATCGCCGCCCTGGCCGGCTCGCACCGCGAACTCCTGGACGGCAGTGGATATCCGAAGGGCGTCGACGCCTCATTCCTGACCACTCCCGCCCGAATCCTGGCAGCAACCGACAGGTACCAGTCGCTGACCGAGAACAGGCCACACAGAACAGCTCTTCCCGCGGAGGCGGCGGCTGTAGTCGTCGAGCGAGCCGCTCGTGACGGCACATTGGATCCCGTGGTTGTCGAGGCCGTGGTTGCAGTTGCCGCGCATCGGCCCACTCGGCGGCCGGTCCGGCAATCCGGCCTGACCCCGCGCGAAGAGGAGGTCCTTTCCCTCGCCGCTATCGGCCGGTCCAGTCGCGAAATCGCGGCAGAATTGGTGATCTCCGAGAAAACGGTGCGCAATCATCTCGAGCACATCTACACGAAGGCCGGGGTCTCCAATCGCGCCAGCGCCAGTCTCTTCGCGGTGCAGCACGGGATCGTCACCACTGCCCGCTTCCGCCGCTGACCGAAAATATTGACGCGAGGTCCGCAGACACCACACGCAAGGCTGGACGGCAGCCGGGTCGCCTACGCCGAGCAGTTCCTCGAACCATCGAGTCACGGGACCCGCGAAGGGCTCCCGACGCTTCGCGACGAAGTCGAACCGTGGCCGCTTCGCAGTCCGCCGAGTGCGTGCGTTGCTGCCGATACGGTCGCCGGGCGTGACAGGGGATGCCATAGGGTCCCGTCGATACTGCTGTAAACCTGGCTGGTCGCGGGTCCGACCCTGCTCGGCAACGTCTGATTGTGTCTTTCGGCCATGGCAGGGCGGTTTGTCACCGCAAAGCGGGCCGTAGATCGCCGCTGCGATTGGTCACCAGTGGCCGGACATACTGGTCGGGACTCAAGCCATTCCGCCGAGTACAGCGCGCATGCGAGCAGGCGTGTACATGCCTGGCCACAGGACACCACCGACGTCGATGGCTGCGGATTCGGCCAGTGTGCCGATCAAGTAGGGAAGGTAATGCATTGCGCGGATGAGGGTTTCGAGTTCCTGGGCGGTGTGCGGGTCATCGGCGGCGTAGCCGACGGCCCAGGTCTCCGGTTGATGGGTGGCGGCCGGTACAAGTTTGTCCCAGTCGATATGCGAGAAGGCCCGGGTGACCCGGACTGCGGGGAGAAGCTGCGCCATCCATGAACCTTCGGTGAGCGAGCCGTTGAGGCCTGCTGCGCGAGCGTGGCCGGGTAGCCACGCATTGTCGGTGTCGACCAGCAACTTGCCTTCTAGTTCGTCTCGTAGTGATGTGACCAGATTCCGGGAAGCGCTGTGCAGGACCGCCAGGAAGACACAATCGGCTCGTGCTGCGTGCTCGAAAGTGGTCCGCTCCACCTGGAAAGGCATCCTGTCGAGCTTGGCTGAGTTCGGCTGTCGGGTCCCTAGGCTGACCGAGTACTCCGCTCGCGACAGGAGTTCGGCGATGCCCTGCCCTACCGGCCCGGACCCGAGAACACCGATCGACGGCAGTGAGCTCTGCGCGGCGTTCACGATGTTGCAGGATCAGGAGCTTTGGGGAGCATGGGTTTCAGCCGCTCGGACCAGCATTTCGGGCTGATCGTGAGCAGCGGCCCACAGGGTGTAAGGGTTCCCTAGGTGCGGGTATCGGTCCAGAACGGCACGGAGAAGGTCTCTTGGTGAGTCGCAAGATGCCGCCGCGTGGTTGAAGTTGGCCAGGTAGCTGCGTGACTCGTCGAGGATTCTTGCCGCGTCGTCGTTAGGTGCCACAGGATCCTTGTGGCCGGTGATGACCTCTCGCGGATGAAGGGCCTCGATCGCGTCCAGTGCCTTCATCCAACTGTGCCGGGTTGCTGCAGTTGAGCCGGCCAGCCACATGTGCATCCCGTTGTAGGCGACGTCGCCGCTGATGACAATGTCGAGTTCGGGGATGTGGACGACGCTGGACGCCGCGATGTCGGTGTGTCCGACGTCGATGGTGACAAGGTCGTGTTGTCCGACGCTCAATGTGTTGCCGCTCAACGGATTCGGCGCGGCCGGATGTTTTGTGAGCTGACCGGGGAAGAACGAGGTCCAGACCTGGAGATATCCGGCGCTGGTCTGTTCGCGGGCAGCGTCGGCGACTTCGGGTCGGGCGACCAACCGGGCATCGGGGAATTGCTCCAGCACCGTGGTGGCTCCGAAGAAGTGGTCAGCGTGACCGTGGGTGACGTAGATGCTCGTGAGTTCTCCGACGTCGGACCGTGCGATCCAACGTCCGAGCTCAGCGCCTTCGGTGATGGTCATCAATGAGTCGATCAGCACCGCCTGCCCGTCGACGGAGATCAGGGTCGCGGTGGTGGCGGGCCAGGTGGCCTGGCGTCCTGGTTCCCAGTCCGGCAGCGAGTTCGGGATCGGTTTGTACCCGCTGAGGTAGGTGCTCACTTGTAGTGAATTCACGGTGAAGACTCCTTGCGTTGTCATGAACCCGCGGCGGGTCGGATGCTGCCGACACGGCCCCCGGACGTCGTACGGGTCGGATTCAGTTGTGGCACGGCTGGGGGTTCCCGTCTGCAGCGTTGACACTTCTGGCGGCTTGCACGATGAGTTGGTTCACCGCGTCGGGATGGGTGATCAAGCTGTCGTGTGCGGAGTGGATGGCGGTGATGCAGGCGTCGGCCTGCTGCGCCATGTATTGCTGTGCTGCGGGCGGGATCGCCTTGTCGTCAAGGCTGACGAGATCCCAGCTGGGCAGTTTCGCTGCTGGTCCCGATTGCTCGGTGTACGCAGCCACGGATACCGGCCGTTGTTCGGCGGCCATCACGGAGGCCTGACCAATTGAACGGTCGGCGGCGAAAATGGCCCGGAAGTCGGCGGGGTTGATGTACACGTCGGCATCATTCGGTGTCCCGGGGCCGGTTGGGGCCGCTGCGAGAGCCGGGTTGTAGGTGGGCCGGAAGATCAGCGTCTGCTGAGTGAGGAGCGATCCGGGGTAGTTGTTCTTGTCGGTGTAATAGGACGCCGAGCGTCCCTGTTCCGGGATGAATGCCGAGATGTACACCAGTGCCTGGACATTGTGTGCGCTATTCGCGGCGGCCGCGATCACCGCCCCACCGTAGGAATGTCCCACCAGGACAACAGGTCCCGGGATGGTTGCCAGCACCCCGTCGATGTACTGGGCGTCGCTGGCCAGACCACGCAGTGGGTTGGACGGTGCAATCACCGGATAGCCCTGCTTGATCAGGAACTGGATTTCTGTGCTCCACCCGCTGGCGTCGGCGAACGCGCCGTGCACCAGCACGATCGTCGGCATGGCCGTTGGGGCGCCTGGGTAGTTGGACTGGAAATCTGCGGAAGCAGTGGCCGGCACTGCACCGGCGACGGCCGAACCCGCAGCAGCCGGCAGCACTGCCAGCGCGCTGACGCACAGCGCGGCCGCGACTGCCGTCCCACCCACCCGGCGTGATGCCAAGATCCGCCGATATGCCCTGTCGCGGTTCACTTCAGGGCCGACCTGATGAATGCTGCGGTCTCGACCGGACGGCTGATGAACGCGCAGTGGGACGCCTGGATCGTCTGCGTCGTCGCCCCCATCCGTTGGGCCATGAACTGCTGGACGTCAGGATTGATGGCATTGTCTTCGGCGGCGACCATGTACCAGGACGGAAGTGTCTTCCAGCCTGCCGCAGTGCAGTTCTCGTTCAGGGTGGCCGCGGCAACCGGACGCTGCGACACCGCCATCACCGACGAAAGGTCGGCGGGGAGGTCGGAGCAGAATGTCTCCCGGAACGTGGCCAGGTCGATGTACAGCTCGGGGCCACCCGCTGCGCCGACCGCGTCATAGGTACTGGGGCGGGCGTTGGCCGCCAGCAGAGGAACTGCGAACGGGGCCTGCACCGCGCCGACGCTCTCGCCTTCGTCCAGCCCGAATGCGGCCAGGTAGACCAGTCCGACAACGTTGTTGAGTGTCGCTGAGGCCTGGGTGATGATTGCGCCGCCGTAGGAGTGGCCCACCAGCAGGACGGGCCCGTCAATGGCGGCCACGAACGCGCCGACCGATGCCGCGTCGAATGCCAGGCCGCGTTCCGGATTGGGCGGGGCAAGCACCGGAATGCCGGCCGATTGCAGTTCGCGTATCACGCCGTACCAGCCGGAAGCATCGGCGAAGGCGCCGTGCACCAACACCACCGTTGTCTTCGATTCGTTGTCTGCCATGGGATTTCCTTTCCTTGTGGGATCAGCTACCCGGATGAAAGCCGTGGACCCGTGGCCCTTCTCGAGTCGGAGCAGGTCCGAGTAGCAAATGGCTTGACAGAGAACGCATTTGCCGCCCGATTTGCTTGTGGTGTCGGCCACTGCGTCTGTGCCTGGGACACAAGATAGGGCGCAGCGATTCCGGGCACATCACCTAAACACGTGACCCTTTGGGACGCTCTGCTATCCCCGTGTCGGACGTGATGCCGCCATGAAGGCTCCACTTTTCGGGCCATCGATCGCGCCTTCAGGTAGAGCGTTGACGAGCTGTACCCGCGAGTGGACGTCCATCTTCATGAACACCGCCCGCAGATGAGCGCCGACCGTATTGGTCGATATCCCCAGGCGATCCGCAGCGGATCGATTTGTGTGGCCTTGGACGATGAGACGTGCGACGAGTAGCTCCGTGTCGGTCAGCGATCCCCATCCCGACACTGGCTTGGCCACACGTCGCCGGCCGGTCCTGAGGCCGGCCTGGGCCTCGGCGAGAAGGGCCTGCACGTGGGCGAGTGCCGGTCCAGCGCGGAGCCCGTCGTAGATCTCGCAAGCCTGCGTCAACTGCTTCGCCGCCAGCTCACGGTTCCCATACCGCAGGAGCAGCCCTGCGTGATCGGTGAGTGCAGTGGCCAGAATCACTGGCCGGGGTGATTGTCCGAGCAGTTCGACCGCGTGTTCAAGGCTGCCCAAGTCGTCATGGACGAACCCACGCACCTGGAGCGCCACACCACGGAAGCTCAGCACCCCGGGATTGCGGAGAGCGGCGCTGTCCGCCCGTTCTACCGTTTCCCGGGCAAAGCCCCGATCCCCGGCCGAGACTGCGATTCCGGCACTCAACCGCATCTGGTCTAGCAGCCTCGGCCAATAGGTGCGTGATGCCGAGTCACTGGCCAGTAGGGGTTTCAGCAGCCGCACCCCCTCGTCGAAGTCCGACTCGAAAGCGGCGATCCGGGCCCGGGCAAGGATCAGACCCGGAGCATGGACCGCGTCCCAGGCGCCCAGTTCGTCCTCGGCGACGGCCAGGATGGTGCGGGCCAGGGCGAGATCTCCGTGGACGATGGCGATGGTGCTCATCACAACCCGTGCGTCGAGTCGATGGACGAAGTTGCCGAGCTCGTCTCCCACGTCCAGGAGCGTCTCGGCCGCGACCACAGCAGCGTCGAAGTGCGCGAGTTTGAAGTCCTGCCACAATTGGGCGCGCAGCAGAGACGGGAGTTCAGCGGTGGAGTGCTGGCCCTGGCCACGCGCAACGAGGGAAAGTAGTACTTGAGCATCATCGAAGCGGTCGATGAACTGCAGAGACGTGATCTCGTCAGCGAGGAAACCCGGACCGAAGCTGATGCGGAGCCCGTGGAACAGCTCGTGGGCACGGACGTGCCGGCCCTCGTTCTTGGCCAGTTCGCCCAGTGCTTGGAGTGCGATCTGTTCAGTAGCGCGGTCGTGGATAGCCCGCCCTCGGTTCAAGGCAGATTCCGCGGCAACTGATGCTTCATGACCGGTCCCGATACGGCTCAGCGCAAGTGACCGCAAGGCTTCCAGACGTGCTTTCAGCGCTTCCGTCATCGCAGGGTTTCTCAGTTCGCTCTCGACCCGGGAGGCAAGGTGGTCTGCAGATCCGGTCAGCCAGAGCGCCCGGGCGGCAAGGATTTGCAGACGTGCACGTTGCTCGGCGAGGTTCGTGCGCCGCAGTAGTCGATCGATCACATCAATCGCATCGACTCCGTGCTGGGCCTCAATCAGCAATTCGGCGCACTGGCCTCCGAGCGTCAACCACTCCGGGTCCTCCGGCGATACGCAGGAGAACGCCTCGACGATCAGCGCCGCGGCGGTGCGCGGTACCGAGTCGATGCATTCCAACGCCGCGCGGCGCAGGATCGTCACTGCATTCGGGTCTCCGCGGAGCGCGGCGGGTCTGGCATGGGCGACCGCGTCGACGGCACTGCGCCCGATGCTGATCAGGAATCGCGCGCACACCCCGTGCAGCGTGGTGCGGTCGGCTTCGGGCAGGTTGTTGTAGACAATCTCGCGTACCAGATCGTGTCGGAACTCGATGGTGTCGTTGGGATTGTTGATCAGTCCCAACTCGCCGGCATGGGACAAGGATGCCGCCAGCAGAACCGGGTCGATGTCGAGAATCTCTGCAGCGTCGGTGATGTCGAGCGGCCGACCCCAAACGGCGGCCAGCTGCAGCGCCCGGTTCGCTGTGCTGCCAAGAAGTCGCGTTCGAGATCGGATGGTGGCGCTCAGCGCTTCGGGTAGTGCGGTGTCGATCCGGCCGAGTTTCCGCTCGAGTGCGATTCCCTCGGCCAATTGGATCGTCAAGAATGGGTTGCCGCCGACCATGCGTAACCAACTGCGGTCATTCCCGACTGGTGGTGCGCCGAGAATGTCCGTCGCCACCGCGATGACGTCCGCGTCGGTCAGTGGCTGCAGATCAATGTGCTCGATCGACGTGCCCTCGAACTGGCCCGCTGCACGGAAGTCAGCGAAGACCTCCGCAGGCCGGCCACGTGCGGCAACCGACCAGACGACCGGCGAGTCCGCCAGCCGGCCTGCTAGCGTGCGCAATGCGAAGCGGCTCAGACGGTCCGCCCATTGCAGATCGTCGATGACCATCAGTACCGGGGATCGCTGTGACCGTTGCTCCAGCAGATCTCCGACGGCCTCGACCAACCACAACGGCCGGTCGTAGAGAGCGGCCAGGCCGCGGAACTCGGCTTCGCTGAGCACGGGATTCGAACCGGTGCGCAGTGCATGCAGGACGGGTGCCCCTGGGGCGATCTGACTGACCTCGTCCGCTTTTCCGAAGCCGACGGCGAACTGTGCGGCCACCGCCTCACGCTGAAGAACCCGCAGCAGGGCGCTTTTGCCGATACCAGGTTCGCCCGACAGCAGGACAGTCGAGCCGCGGCCGTCGACCGTCGCGCCAGCGAGCAACGTGCCCAACCGCGCGATCTCGGCTGATCGGCCTCGCAGGACCGGCTCTACCATCTGCCATCCCCTTGGGTTCGTAGCGGCCTAGACGATCGACCCAATCCCGTTGTGCTGGCATGGACTGGTTGACCCTAGTCCGTGTAGCTCCAGCGTGGACTTGACACCACGACACGGTCCTAGGCGACGTTTGCAGTGCAGATACGGGGCATCGGGGCCACGGGGTGGCCCGCCACAACATCCCGACGGCCTGGACGACAAGTAGCCCACCCGGCGTCGGGCAGCGGTGGACCGCGACGGGTCGCGACGCTGCACGCCAAACATGCCGACCCAAGAGCTGTTGATGGCGGTCGCTTCAGAAATCGTGGCATCGCTGCGCGTGGGCGCCATAGGACTCGGAAGCTACATATCGTCGACGACAGCGTCGTCAGGAGCGCAGTCTCTGAACGGATGTCCTCGTTATTGACGGTCGTCGAGAACCTGCTCGACGAGATCGGCTGAGCGAACCCGAATCTGGCCCAATCAGCGATCTTCTCCGAACAAGAATGATCAGGGTGGCGCCGGCTCCAGGCCGACATGCCGTTTGCG
>Ga0164306_10001266_pt1 | contig 11136 bp, 11 predicted proteins | sample Whisoiple_242_MG_FD_110213 | JGI IMG/M metagenome (GOLD analysis project Ga0164306, IMG submission 110213) | Soil microbial communities amended with fresh organic matter from upstate New York, USA - Whitman soil sample_242_MG | ecosystem: Environmental > Terrestrial > Soil > Unclassified >... | reverse complement strand
TTGTCGAGAGAGATCTTGTAAATGCCGCCCTGACCCTCGTTCTCGGGTATCGCGCCGAGCGTCTCGGCGATCGCAACCTGTTGCTCGTCGCCGATGTCCAGACCGCGGAAGAAGACGACGCCGCGCTGTTCCAACGTCGACCGGATGCTGCCGGCCTCCCGGCCACTGAGCAAGGTGTCGAGATCGGTTCTGATCTCACTGCCGATTCTCGGCTCGAGATCGACGACGTCCAGCTGTGCAGAGGTGAGTCCCATGATGTCAGCTCACTCTCGTGAGAATCGTGCTGGCCGAATGCTTTACCCGCGGCTGCTTCCACAGCTCGACCGCGAGCGAGACGGTGATCAGCGAGTACAGCAGGTTGCGGAGGTTCGCGACGTCGTCGGGAAGAGGTTCGGAGTAGTCGAACTTGTCGATGTAGGCGACGGCCTCCTCGGCGAAAGGAAACACCTGGTCGTAGAACGCTTTGATCTCGTCCATGGAACTGTTGACGCGCTTCACGTAGCGCTCATGACCGTCCTCGATGGCCCACTCCGCAACGAGGTGGTCAAGTTGCGAGAACTCGGGCGGCAGAGTGAGACTCACCGTCCTGCCTCCCCTGCCTCGACGTAGTCGGCCACCGTCTTGTGCAGATGGCGGAGCAGGATCTCTTCGTCGTTCATGGTGAAATGCGTCAGCGCACCGCTGTTGAGCATCGCCTGCAGTCCCTCCGAAGGGCTGGCGTCCTCGAGGATGATGTCGTTGAGGAACGTCATCGTCAGCTCCTGGCCCAATCGCTCCTTATGGGTGGTGGGCGGCTGGTAGTACGCCTCTGTTTCGAAGATGTGCGAGTGCGGTCCGGTGGGCCAGTGCGTGTGCACGGTGAAACCGGAGGCGCCGAAGATCAGCACGAAGTTGGGGAAGAACTGATACGAGTCGAAGCCGTACTTGTCCGACCGGGTGGGATTGATTCCCGGCGGCATCGGGCCCTTGTCGATCCGCTTGTTCCACGGCCCGGCCGCGCTGGCCTCGAAGACGCACTCGATGGGCTTCGAGTACGGCGTCTTCTGGGACGGCTCACCGGAGAAGGAGAACATCCGATGCGGGCCGTTGAGCTGATACGCCAGTGCATCGGTGAACGGGTTGGGTTGGTCGAACGCCTCTCTGGCCTCCGCGGTCAGCGCGCCGAAGGACGAGGCGTGCAGGTAGGGCCCGTGGTAGCTCTCCGCGAAGCCGTCCAAGAAGATCTTCCAGTTGCACTGCAGTTCGGCCTTGAATCGATACACCTGGTGCGGCCCGTCGAACGGGTAACCCTCGACGTCATGCGCCAACCCGCCGAGGAACGACCGCACCGGCTCGGTGTTGTGCGGGTTCAGATTGACGAAGATGAACCCTTCCCAGACCTCGCACTGGATGGCGGGCACCCGGCAGCTCTCGGCGTCGAAGTCGAGCAGCAGATCCTTGCGGGTCGCGGAGTGCAGTGAACCGTCCAGTTTGTAGCGCCAGCCGTGGAAGCGGCAGTACAGCAGGGGCGCGCGCCCGGCCACCTCAGCGAACGGGTCGTCCTCCCACAGCATCTTGTTGCCGCGGTGCGGGCAGATGTTGTGAAGCGCGCGGATCACGCCGTCCTTGCCCCGCACGATGATGATCGAGGTGTTGAGGAACCTCAACTCGCGGGTGAAATAGCTGCCCGACTTCGGAACACGCTCCACCCGCCCCATGTAGAGCCAGGTCTTCTTGAAGACGTGTTCGCGCTCTTTTTCGTAGAAATCCTTCGAAACACAGTCTTCGAGCGACACCGGCCCGCGGCCGAGTTCGGGATAGGCGTCGGTCCAGTGTCCGCTTGCGGGTTTGGTCACCAGGCTGTTGTGACTCATCAGGCCACCTCCCGGCCGAACGTAACAGCTGGTGAATTACTCAAAACAGATGCAAAACCTCAACACCCTGTTGCATATTTGGAACAGACCATGGAACAGAACCTGCCCTTCGACGTCGACGCCCTGCTGGTGTTCGGCAAGGTGGTGGAGAACCGCAGCCTCTCCAAGGCGGCCGCGTTGCTCGGCATGCCCAAGTCGACCGTCAGTCGAAAGCTGACGAAGCTCGAATCCGACCTCGGCATCAAGCTGCTGCGCAAGAACACCCACCAGCTGACCGTCACCGACCTCGGTGAGCAGATCTACGCCCACGCCGCGAACATTTCGTCCGAGGCAAACGGCGTTCGGGCCCTTGTCGAGGGCGCAAGGCAGGAGCCACAGGGTGAGCTGAAGGTGGCGATACCGGTCTTCGTCGGCGTCGACTACGCATCCAGGGTTGGTGCGACCTTCCTTCAGCGCCATCCCCACTCACGCCTTGACATTCGGCTGGTCGACACGACCGTCGACCCGATCAAAGACGGATTCGACGTGGTTTTCGGCACCGGACCGCTGCAGGATTCGACGCTTATCGCCCGCAAGGTATTCGATCTGGAGCTCTTCCTCTGCGCTTCACCGGGCTTCGTGCAGAACCTGGACGTGCCGCTCACCGTTCCGACGCAGCTGAACACGCTGCCCTTCATCGACTTCGGGTTCGCCGGTCCACGCAAGCTGACGGTCTCGAAGAACAAGCGACACTACGAGCTGACCCCGGCGATCCGGGCCCGTGCCAACAACTTTCAGGTGTGCAAGCAGTACATCCTGCAGGGCCTCGGTATCGGCGCCATGCCCACCCAGATCATCTGTACAGCCGAGCTGCGCGACGGCAGCCTGGTTCCCGTGCTGCCCGACTGGGATCTGGAACCGCTCGAGGTGCACATGATCTATCCCTTCGAGCTGTCCTACTCCACGCTCATCAGCGCGTTCTACGACGCGGCGCGCGAAATCATCATCGAGAACATCGCCCGCACTTAGTGATTTCGGCGTGAAAACCCGCGCTCAGCGCCGGAAATCACGCCGAAATCGCAGGAGTATTGCTGCGCCGGTCATGATCTCCCACGCGATGATCGAGTACACCGCACCGCGTTCCACCAGGCCGGCGGGCAGAAGCCGAGATCCATTCGCGCCGTCGATGATCAGTGCGACAAGACATGCCAGCCCGACGACGCCGATGGCGACGCTCACCAAGCGATAGCTCCGTGACGCACCGAGTCGGCGACTGCCGAGCCCGGCGATGATCGCCGCGACGTTTCCGCCGACGATCGCCAGTCCGGCACCAACGACATGCCAGTGACTACCACTTCTGAAGGCGCCGACCGCAACGTTCCCGATCGCATTCGCCGCCGCGGCGATCACGAAACCCCAACCGGCCCAACCCAACGTCGGAATGGAACGCGCTACGACGACCGCGCCGATGAGAAGCAGCGATCCATGCACCATGAACGCGCCGTAGTTCATCACCGCGGAGACCCCGAGATCGCTGATGAAGTCGTCGACGTAGCTGTAGCCGGGGGCCTGCGCGGCAGCGATCGCCTCGCATACCAGGTACACCGTCGCGCCGGCCAGCCAGACGACAGCTGCCGCGCGCACCCGGTTCATACGAACAGTCAACATGGCCGGCGGTCACCGGAATATGCAGCAAACATCCACCGGATTGCCGATATACGGATAAGCCCCTCTGCCGTCGCGCCGCTGAGAGAAGTCGGGCCGCCTGCGAGATGCCTGCGCCGAACATCCGTGGCAGCGACGCCGCTACACCCGTTCCCGACCTGTTTGCCGACTGTGGCGCTGCGCGAGCAAATATCGTGTTCGCCGCTCGCAGGAAAGCTGCTCACACCAGCAAAAATAGCGAAGTGCCATCACCGTCAATGAAATGCCTACGAGGCGTTGCGGAGTCTGCTAGCGTACCCCCAAGCAAACAGATTTGACTGGGCCGTCAATGCCCTGCGCATACAGCTAGCTCAGCGATCAAGGGTCTGCCGGATCGGGGGTGGCGCCGTGACAGCGACAATCGCCCAGTTTCTGCACGCCAGCGAACGAATCGACACCGCAGATCAGGCGACCTTCAACGGTTTCAACGGTCTGCACGGAGGACTGGCGGTTGCGATGCTGGTCCGCGAGATGCGCGTGGTGGTTGCCCCGGACAAAGAACTGGTCAGCGTCACTGCGCGCTTCATCCGGCCACTGGTCTGGCCGATCGTGTTGGACGCTGAGGTCGTCAGGAATGGCCAGACGCTCACGGTCGCTCGTGCAGCCGCGTCGTCTCACTCCGGCAAGAGCGTCGAAGCCACCGCGACCTTCGGCAACGGCGTGTTGGGCGATGGCCCCACATTCGCACCCGAGATGCCGTCCGGAATCGCGGCGCTGTCGGAAGCCGCTCCCTTCACACCTCCGGCTGAATTCATTCCGATCTCGCGGCGGATGAAGATTCGCTCGGCCACCACCGAACTGCCGTACAGCGGTTCGACCCGCCCGGTGTTGTGCGGATGGGTCCGCCTCACAGACGAGGTGTCCTCGAATGAAGAGCGGATATCGATCCTGATCGACTGTCTCGCTCCTTCCTATACGGCGGTGCTCAGTGAGCTCAAGGCCGTGCCGACGGTTGAAATGTCAGTTCAATTCTCGGCCGGCGCGGCAGAGTCGACATTCGACTGGGTGCTTGTGCTTGCCAGGACGACATCCGCCGACTCACGAGGCTTTGTCCGGGAAGCAATCGACATGTGGACGGAGGAAGGCCGGCATCTGGCGAGCTGCGCCCAGTTGCGAATCGTCCGCTGATCAACCGACACGAAGAGGGGTCGGGCACCTGAACAATATCGTCTCAGTCCTCTCGGCCAGATCCTCGTCCGAGGACCTGGCGTATGTATTCCTGTCGGACGGCACGCCGGACACCGAGACACGATGGACATTCGCTGACACCGCGGCGAACTCCAGCGCTTACGCTGCTCACCTGAGTGAGCGCGGTATCGGCGCCGGTGACCGTGTTGTCCTCGCGCTGAACCCCGGCCTCGACTACATCGCCGGGCTGTACGGACTCATGGAGCTCGGCGCGATTCCGGTGCCGTGCTTCCCGCCTCTGCGGCCGAAGGACTCGGACCGCTTCCATGCGATCGCGCGAAATTGCTCTCCGCGCGCGATCGTCATCGACGCCGCATACCACCAACAAATTTCGGAGATACGAGACCGTCTGAGACTCGACCGGCTGAGCCCGCACGTCGTTTACCCAGAGGATGTCGCGCCGACGAGTACCGCTACGCCCCGCGCGACCATCTCTCCCACCGACATTGCGCTGATCCAGTACACGTCCGGCTCGACAGGTTCCCCCAAAGGCGTCTGCCTCACCCACGACAACCTCGTCAGCAATTGCCAAGCCCTGAGCCGCAGCATGGACGACGATCCCAGCAGGGTCGGACTCTCATGGCTGCCGCCCTATCACGACATGGGGCTGCTGGGCACCATCATTCTGTCGATGTACCAAGGTTGGCCACTCGTTCTCATGTCGCCGATGCACTTCGTGCAACAACCTCGCCGGTGGTTGGCGGCGATCAGCGAGTACGGCGTGACCACCACGGTGGGCCCGAACTTCTCGCTCGAGTTGTGCGTGGACGCGTTGGGCGAAGACGAGACCGACGATCTCGAGTTGTCCACAATCAGGGAATTGTATTGCGGCGCGGAGCAGGTATCGGCCGGCACACTCGCGCGGTTCGAGCAGACGTTCGCCGCTCTCGGGTTCGACGGAAGAGCGATGATTCCCTGTTACGGGTTGGCCGAAGCGACGCTGTTCGTCTCCGGAAAGTACGCAGGATCCACGTACCGCACGATGCGCATACGCGCGGCGGACGGACAAGACCGGACCGTCGTCAGCTGCGGCCACGTCGACAGCGAGCACGCGGTTCGAATCGTCGACCCTGACAACCTCGTGAACGTCGATGACGGCTGTGTCGGCGAGATATGGATCTCGGGGCGGAACGTCGCTGCGGGATACCACAACCACCCCGAACTGACCGCCGAAACCTTCCACGCACCGCTCTCCGGCGACGACAAACATTACCTCCGTACGGGTGATCTGGGGTTCATCAACTCGGGTGAACTCTTCGTCACCGGCCGGATCAAGGACCTCGTCATCGTCGGCGGCCGAAACATCTATCCGCAAGATGTCGAGATGCCCGCGGTCGACGCTGACCCAGATGTCTCTGCCGCCGTGGCATTTTCGATCCCCGGCGAGAGTTCGGAGCAGTTGTGTGTCGTCGCAGAGGTTCGTCGCGCGAGTATCTCAGCGGCGATGTACTCGAGAATCGACGAAGCCATTCGATCGAGCGTCACAGCGGAATTCGGCATCAGTCCCCGCATCTGCTTGTGTCCGAAAAGGACCATTCCGACGACAACCAGCGGGAAGGTACGTCGGCAGGAGACCAAACGGCTGCTGCTCGCGAATGTGCTGCCTACTCTGCAGCCCGAACCGGACACGATGCAGGGTGCAGGAGCATGAGCGGCAATCACGTGGTTTCTCAGAAACCCACTGCGGCAATGACAACGCCGCCTGACGACATCGAGCGCGATGTCCTCGCGAGTCGCCTCGCCTACCTCACCGTCGGATTGCCGGCATTGGGAACGGTCGGCGCCGTGGTATACGCGCTCAGCGACGGCCTCTGGGTCTCCGACATCGTGCTGTTCGCCGTCATGTACCTTCTGACCTCGCTGGGCGTCGAGGCGGGCCTGCACCGCTACTTCACCCACCGGTCCTTCGAGGCGTCCGAACCGGTGAAGGTGTTCCTCTGTGTCGCCGGTTCGATGGCTGCCCAGGGCCCTGTGATCTTCTGGGTGGCGAACCATCGCATCCACCACGCATTCGCCGACACCGACCGCGATCCCCATTCGCCGCGACCTCAGGGCGCCGGTGTCCTCGGTCGTGCGCGGGGTTTGTGGCACGCGCACGTCGGCTGGTTGTTCGATGTCAAGAGAGTCGACTGGAGCCGACACACCCGCGACTGGCTCGCGGATCGTCGAGTGATGCGCATCAACGCGCACTACTTCTCGCTGGTACTGCTCGGCATCGCCTTGCCCGGAGTCATCGGCGGTCTCGTGACGCAATCCGCGCACGGCGTCATCGGCGGAATCCTTTGGGGCGGTCTCGCACGGATCTTCGCACTCGACAACGCCACGTGGGCGGTGAACTCGCTCGGACACACCATCGGTCACCGCGAGTTCCAGCTACGTGACGACAGCCGCAACATCGGCGTACTCGCGCCGCCGACGTTGGGTGGGTCGTGGCACAACAACCATCACGCACGGCCCAGTCTTGCTCAGAACCGCCGCCACTGGTGGCAGCTCGATCCCGCGGGTGAGTTCATCCGGATTCTGGATTGGGTCGGGCTGGCGCGCAATGTTCGATACGCCAATTCGTCGTCGCAGGACTCAGGGACTGACCGTGAAACTCGAAACTGATAATCCGACAGCCACTTCGACGAGCAAGGAAGAATCGCTTGCCCGGGCGGTAGTCCGACTCAATCCACGGAGCGCGCGGGCGAAGCGCGTGGTTGCCCTCGTGACAGTCGGGATACCGGCGATTGGGTTCGGGGTCGCGGTGTACCTAATGCTCACCGGCCGGGCTACTGTGCTCGACTACACACTTTTCCTGGTGTTCTATGCCGTCCAGATGTTCGGAATCACGATCGGATTCCACCGATATCTCGCGCACAAGTCCTTCAAGACGTCTCGGTTCTTCGAGGGTGTGCTGATGATCACCGGCTCGATGGCTCTCGAGGGCCCTCTGCTCTTCTGGGTGACCACGCACCGTCGCCACCACCGCTTCGCTGACGGACCCGGCGACCCACACTCGCCCAACCTCAGCGGCGACGGCCTCCGCGGCACATTGAAAGGCCTCTGGTACGCCCACATTCCGTGGATGTTCAGCGATCAGGAGTCCAGGGTATCGGTGTTCGCGCCCGATGTGCTGCGTGATCGGCGTCTGTACAGCTACAACCGAACGTATCCGGTCTGGGCTCTGATCAGCCTGCTCCTTCCCGGAATTCTCGGATTCGCCATCGGCGGGAGCCTCGCAGCTGCGTTCTCCGGCTTCATCTTCGGCGGACTGGCGCGCGTTTTCATCGGAAATCAGGCGGCGTGGTGTGTAGGTTCCATCAGCCACATGTTCGGTTCACGTCCATTCGTCAACAAGGACGACAGCGCCAACAACTGGCCGGTGGCGATCTTCACCTTCGGTGAGGGACTGCAGAACAACCACCATGCTTTCCCCAGCGCCTATCGGCACGCAATGCGTTGGTGGGAACCCGATCTGAGCGGATGGGTCCTTGCCATACTCGCCAGGGCCGGCATCGTATGGGACTTACGCATGCCAGACCGCGAGACCATCGACAGCCGGTTGCGGCGAAACCGCACAAGGTCGGCGTCTCCCGAGACGGACGGGCAGACACGTTGAGTATCTTCAAGAGAACAAGGACACCTGCCGTCGAGGGCCCGCTGACGCAGGGGAAGCTGCGCGCCTGGCTGGTCACCGAACTGGCACGAAGGGTGAAGTGTCCCGAATCGGAGATCGATACGGCCAAACCGTTCGACGTATACGGCCTGGATTCCCGTGCAGCCGTGCAGGTATCGGGCAAGCTGGAAAAAGTCGTCGAGCGCCGGCTGTCTCCCGCGATCCTCTTCGATCACGGAACGATCGACGACCTTTCCCGGTACCTGAGCCGTGAGCTCCGACTGCAGAGTTGATGTGCATATGGTCCAGTCCATCATCCCCGTGACACCTGATCGGCGCTTCGTCGAGTTCGTCGAGAAGAGCGCAGCGATCGAAGGCCGTAAGCTGCTTGCCGCGATCCCCCGTGAGTACATGAAGCCTTCGGTTGCCCGGGGATTCGCCGGCCTCGCCGTCAGCGCAGCGTTGTATCTCGGAGCCGTCATCGGCATAGGTGTTCTGGACCAGTGGTATCTGACCGTGCCGCTGGTCCTGATCGCCGGACTCGGCGGTTGGGGAATGCATTGCATCGGACATGACTGCGGCCATGGCTCGTTCTCGCGTAGCAGGCGACTGAATTTTCTTGTCGGACACGTGGCACTCCTGCCCCTGCTCTATCCATTCCACGCATGGCGGCACGTGCACAACTGGCACCACACCCACACCAACAGTCTGGAGTTGGACAACGATTGGCGGCCGATCTCCGAGGAGGTCTACCGCCGGATGCCGTTGCGGCATCGCGTTCTCTACGTCGGCATGCGGACGTGGGCGGTATGGGCAGGGTCGATCAACTACTGGATTCAATCGATACGCCCAGGTAATTTTCCGAAGAAGACCACCCGCCGAGAAGTGCGGCGGTCAATCATGTGGGTTGCCACCGCAGGCGGCGCATATCTCACCGCGCTGACTTACCTCGTCGGCTGGCAGGGCCTCCTCCTCTGTTTCGTCGCGCCCTGGTTCGCCATCCACGCGTGGTTCAGTATCACCACACTCATGCATCACAGTTCCGAAGACATCCCATTCCTGCCGGCCCAGTACTGGAACCGCAACGCGAGCAAGCTCCTGGTGACCACTGATTTCATCTATCCGCGGTGGCTTCTTTTCCTCACGCACAACATCTCGCTGCACACAGCTCATCACGTCTCCACCGCCGTGCCGTACTACCACCTCCGCAAGGCACAGGCCGCGTTGACAGAGGCGTATCCGGACATGGTCAGGGTCGAGAAGGCCACCGTGCCCAAACTGTGCACCATCCTGCGCAAGTGCAGGTTCTACGACCCCATCACAGGTCTGTACTCCACCGGTCGGATGCAGAGAGCCGATCCTGCGAAAGCCGGCCGCACGTGAGTGGTACGCACCTGGCGAGGACGCTGGCGCGTGTCCACCGCATCATGCCGGGTATCGCCGGGCGGGTACACACGTCGCTGTTCATCAACACTCGCAGATTCGACACCTTCCCGGATGACCTGTGCCCCTTGGGCGCCCGCAAGTTGGCCGTTCATGGCATACCAAGAGTCGCCGCGGTCTACGCGTGGGGCGAGGGTGAACCGACAGTCCTAGCGCTGCACGGGTGGGGCACCGACATCACCACCATGTCCGGCGTTGTCAACGCATCGCTGGCGCTCGGAGAGTCCGCGCTTTGCTTCGACGCTCCTGGACATGGTGTCTCACCGGGCACCACCGCGACGATTACCGAATATGCCGATGCTACATCCGCAGTCCTGCAACGCTTTCCGAGCATCCGAATCGTCGTTGCCCACTCCCTTGGATGTATCGCGGCAGTAGCAGCCATCGCGGAGTCCGAGAAGACGAGCGTGCGCGACTTGTTGTTGCTTGCCCCGGCGTGCTCCCTTTCGCGCGTACTCGACCGCTGGGCGGCGCAAAGGCGTGTGCCCGAGCCCGTCGTCCTGCGCGTCTACTCCGAACTCGACCGTCGCGACGGAGTGCCGGTGTCCCATTGGGACATCAGGACACTCGGCATTCCGCGCGCGGTTCGAGTTCGCATCCTGCATGACCCCACGGACGCAGCAGTGCCGCTGCGGGACTCGTATCTCATCGCTGAAGCCATCCCTGCGGAAGTCCAGGAGGTCACGACAGGCACGGGTCACGACGGACTCATCGGCAGCGCCGAGATGCGGGCGGCCCTCACGGCCTGCCTGCGACCAGAAGCACGATCATCGAGCGAGTCGCCGAGCAGGAAGGCAACGCGGTGCCGCTAATCGAGTCACCCATACCAACGGTATTGCGCGAACGCGCGGCGCAGCAGCCCGACGTCACCGCGTTCACGTACATGAACTACGACGACGACTGGGTCGGTCGTCCCGAGAGCCTGACCTGGTCACAGCTCTACCGGCGGAGCTCGGGAATCGCGCAGGAGGCGAGGCGCCACGCGGCCGCCGGCGACCGAGCACTGATAGTCGCACCGCACGGGCTCGACTACGTCGCGGCCTTCATCGGCGCAATGCAAGCCGGGCTCATCGCGGTTCCGCTGACCGACCCGCAGTCCGGGCATGACGAACATGTGCAATCGGTGGTCCGTGATTGCACACCGTCGGTCGTTCTGACAACCGGCGCCCTAGCCGGCGATGTCGCCGGATACACCCAATCGCTCGAGAACCGATCGGCCGCCTCTGTGATCGCGGTTGACCAACTGGATCCCGGTACGCCGAACACACTCGACGTGACCGATACCGACACGCCCGGAATCGCTTACCTGCAATACACCTCCGGGTCGACGCGTCTACCCGCTGCTGTCATGGTCTCGCACGGCAACCTTCT
>Ga0164306_10001264_pt1 | contig 11138 bp, 7 predicted proteins | sample Whisoiple_242_MG_FD_110213 | JGI IMG/M metagenome (GOLD analysis project Ga0164306, IMG submission 110213) | Soil microbial communities amended with fresh organic matter from upstate New York, USA - Whitman soil sample_242_MG | ecosystem: Environmental > Terrestrial > Soil > Unclassified >... | reverse complement strand
GGCATCCCGATCCTCGTCGTGCTCTGCGTGCCCAAGCTGCTCAACGCGATCATCGACAAGATGCTGCGCACCATCAAGCGCGAGCCCCTCGAGCACGGCCTCTCGGCAGGCGCCGTGCTGCGCGCGGTCGTCATCTTCGTCCTCGTGTGGGTCGCCTTCGGCGTGCACACCCTGCTGCTCGCCCGGGCGGTCGCCGGGGACGCCTCGCCCCACCCCGACCTCACGACCGCGGCGATGACGGGCTACGCCCTGTCGGTGTCGCTCGGCATGCTGACGATCGTCCTGCCGGCCGGACTGGGTGCACGCGAGGGATTGCTCACCCTCATCCTGTCCACCGCCATGCCGACGCCGGCGGCGGCCGCTGTCGCGATCATGTCGCGCTTCATCGTCACGATCGTCGACGTCGTCGCAGCGCTCGGCGGGTGGCTCTACGCCCGCTCGCACCACCTCATCACCGAGCGGCACGCCGCCGCCGAGAGCGACGTCAGCGTCTGACCCGTCGCGGTCCGACCCGTCGCGGTCCGACCCGTCGCGCGCAGACGCTCAGCGGCGCTCGAGCACGAAGACGGGGATGAGGCGGTCCGTCCTCGTCTGGTACTCCGCGTAGGGCGGGTAGGCCGCGACGCACCGCTGCCACCACTGCTCGCGCTCCTGGCCCTCGAGCTCGCGGGCGTGCACGGGGAACGTCTCGGTGCCGGCCTGGAGGTCGATGTCGGGGTGGGCGAGGAGGTTGTGGTACCAGTTCGGGTGCGCCGGTGCCCCGCCCTGGCTCGCCACCGCGGCGAACGACCCGTCGTGCTCGACGCGCATGAGCGGCACCTTGCGGATCGCCGCGGTCTTCGCGCCGCGCATCGTCAGCATGACCACGGGCAGGCCCATGATGTCGACCGATGCGGTGGTGCCTGTGCTCTCGATCGTCTCGACCTGCTTGCGGACCCACTCGCTGGGGCTGGGGACGTACTCGCCGGTGATCGTCATGACGGCAGGGTAACCCGCTGTACACGCACCCAGCCCCCGGTGGTCACCGGGGGCTGGGAGGCGAACGGGGGAGGGCTCAGGCGGCGCCGGGCTCCGGGGCAGAGCTCCACGGGTACTTCTTGACGAAGTCCTCGACGACCGTCGTGTTGAGTCCTCCGCACAGCTGACGGTGACCCATCTGGGCGCCGACCTTGCCGGTGGCCTGGTCGACGTCGGCGGCCCAGTGGGACAGGGCGTACTTCTTGCCCGCGGGGAACGCGCCGTGGGCCGGGTCCCACGGGCTGATGAGGAACTTGTTGGCCGACTCCTTCATGGCGTTGACCTTGGTCGACAGGGCCTGGAACGCGGCTGCCTGCTCCTTCTCGACGGAGCGGTCGTACCAGAGGATCGTGTAGCCGTGCTCGAGGTTGTGCACCAGCGTCTCGATCTGCGGGGCGTCCGCGACGGTGTAGACGCGACGCCCGTCGACGGCCGGGACGGCGAAGTGCTTGCCGCTCGACGGCGGGACCGTGGAGTACGTGATCTTCGTGACGTCCGGCTGGTTGGTACCCGGGCCGACGTGGTCGCTCGAGCCGCTCGCGGGGTCGTTGGTGATGGGGTCGCACGAGGCGGCGGCGACGTCGCCGCTGATGTTCTGGAGCGCCTCGTCCTTCTTGTTCTGCTCACCGATGATCGCCCAGGCGACGGCCGCGCCGATGATGGCGATGACGGCCACGCAGGCGCCGATCACGACGAAGAGGCGACGGCGCTCGGCTTTCTTCTGGGCGGCCTGCATCTCGGCGACGCGCTCGCGGCGGTCTCGGCTCGTCTCGCGGGCCATCGTTCCTCGTTCCTGTCGGTCTGTCGGCGGCGGCCGGTGGGGCCGGTGGGGCGGGGGTGTGAGTCGCTCGTCGACGGACGGGTCGTCCCGTGCGGCGACGGTGCCGAGTGTAGGCGAGGATGTTGTGGTGCCCGAAGCCCCGACCCGCCTGTGGCGCAGCGACCGCGAGATCGCGCTGCGTGCCCAGCTCGGCGTCTTCCGCCGGGGCTCGGGTGACCCGACCTCACGCTTCGGACGCGACGGCACGGTGACGCGGGCGGCGCAGACGCCCGACGGCGTCGGCACCCTCCACCTCGTGTGCCGCCCCGGGGACGCCGAGGTGCAGGCCCAGGCGTGGGGTCCGGGAGCGGCGTGGCTGCTCGACGCCGTGCCGGGTCTCCTCGGCGACGACGACGACCCCTCGGGCTTCGAGCCCCACCACGACCTCGTCGCCGAGGCGTGGCGGCGCTTCTCCCACTGGCGGGTGCCGCGCTCGGGTCTCGTCTTCGACGCGCTCGCTCCGGCGGTCATCGAGCAGAAGGTGACCGGTCAGGAGGCGTTCTCGGGCTACCGCGTGCTCGTGCGTCGCTTCGGCGAGCCGGCGCCCGGACCCTTCCCGGGGCTCATGGCCCCGCCGACGGCAGCCGGGTGGGCGGCGGTCCCGTCATGGGCGTGGCTGCAGGCGTCCGTCGACGGCGCGCGCTCGCGCACCGTCGTGCGGGCGGCGGGGTATGCCGGCCGGCTCGAGCAGGGGGCGTCCGTGTCCGTCGCGGAGGCGCACCGTCGCCTGCGGGCTCTGCCGGGCGTCGGGGTGTGGACAGCCGCCGAGGTGGCGCAGCGAGCGCTGGGCGACCCCGACTCCGTGTCCTTCGGCGACTACCACGTGGCCAAGGACATCGGGTGGGCTCTGACCGGGACCCCGGTGGACGACGACGGACTCGCCGAGCTGCTCGAGCCCTACCGCGGGCACCGCTACCGTGTGCAGCACCTGCTCGGTCTCGCGGGGCACCACCGGCCGCGCCGCGGGCCGCGGATGGCGCCACGCACGCACCTGCCGACGCGCACCCGCTGAGCGACGCCGGACGGCATACCAACTCGTGGTCACGACGTGTCACGCACGACGGCCCGGCACCCCCTGACGGTGCCGGGCCTTCGTGCGTCCTGCCGCTCGGTCAGCGGCGGTAGGAGACGACCACGCTCGGGCGCGGGAATCCGTCGGTGTGCGGCCAGGTGCTCGACGGCGCCTCGAAGGTCGCGCCGTCCGTCTCGCCGGGGTGCTGCACGGCGACGAAGACCGAGCGCTGGTCCTCGGTGACAAGTGGGCCGCACGTCTCGGCGCCGAACGGCACGGTGAGGAACTGCTCGACGCAGCCGCGGTCGGGTCCGGAGACCGGCACCCGGAAGAGGCCGTCGTTGGAGCCGAGGACGTTGCCGTCGGTCGAGATCCAGAGGTTGCCGACGGCGTCGAAGGCGACGTTGTCGGGGCAGCTGATCGGGCTGACCTTGGACTTGTCATAGCCCGCGAAGTACGTCTCCGGCGCTGCGGGGTCTCCGCAGACGAGGAAGAGGTCCCACGTGAACGTCGTTGCGGTGTGGTCGTTCCCGAGCTCGGTGAGCTCGAGGACGTAGCCGTTGCGGTTGCCCGACTTGCTCGTGAGCGGTGCGTCCAGGCTCGCGCGGACCATGCTCGAGGCGAGCGGGTTGGTCTCGTCGGTCGGGTACTTCACCCCGCGGTCCGAGTTGTTGGTCAGGGCGGCGTAGATCTTGCCGTTGACGGGGTTGGGCTCGACGTCCTCGGGACGGTCCATCTTCGTCGGGCCGACGGTGTCGGCGGCGAGTCGGGTGTTGACGAGCACCTCGGCGACGCTCATGCCGGGGACGTGGGAGCGGGTGTCCGAGGTGAGGGCGATCCACGTGCCCGCGCCGTCGAACTCGCCGTCGCCCGTGCCGTCACCGACGAACTTCGCGACGTAGAGGGTGCCCTTGGTCAGGAGGGTCTTGTTGTGCGCGCGGGCGGCGCGCGACTCGCCCTTGCGGAAGCGGTCTGCCGAGACGAACTTGTAGAGGTAGTCGCCGCGCTCGTCGTCACCCATGTAGGCGACGGCGTGGCCGGACTCGGAGATCGTGACGTTGGCGCCCTCGTGCTTGAAGCGGCCGAGCATCGTCTGCTTGACCGGCGTCGAGTCGGGCTCGAAGGGGTCGACCTCGACGACCCAGCCGAAGCGGTAGGCCTCGTGCGGGTGCTTGCTGAGGTCGAAGCGCTCGTCGACGGTCGACCAGCCGCGGTTCGTCACGGCTGCGGTGGCGAGGCCGTAGCGCCTGAACGACGTGGCGTTCGCCGGGTCGACGGCGCCGCTCGCGTCGAAGTAGCCGTTGAAGTTCTCCTCGCCGGACAGCACGGTGCCCCACGGGGTCGTGCCGCCGGCGCAGTTGCCGAAGGTGCCGTTGACGCGGGTCCCCGTCGGGTCGGCTGCGGTGCGGAGCAGCTCGTGGCCGGCGGCCGGGCCGTGGAAGGCGAACTCGGTGTGCACGGTGACGCGGCGGTTGTGGTGGGCGCGCCGGTGGTCGGCGCGGATCCAGGATCCCTGGGCGCGTCCGCGCTCGATCGTGACGACGGACATGCCGTGGGCGGCCATCGCGATCTTCTTGATCATGGCGTCGTCGTACTCGCCCGTCGGGAACATGAGGTTCTCGTCGGTGTACTCGTGGTTCGTGACGAGCAGGGCGCGTCGACCCTCGAGGGGCAGCACGCCGACGTAGTCGTTGTTGTAGCCGAACTGCTGGGCCTGGGCCTCCGGCGTCTGGGCGTGCGCGTCGAAGCGGGGTGCGCCGGCCTCGACCGGGTCGCCCCAGCGGATGACGACGTTGTGGGTGAACTCGGGGGCGTTCGTCACGGCGTCGGCCCGGTTGGGCGCGACGGGCGTGAAGGCGGCGCGGCCGACGTCCGCGGTGGTGCGGCTTCGGCCGGCTGCGGCGCTGGCGCCGGCGGCCGCGGCGGGGGTGGCGGTCGCGAGGCCGCCGACGACGAGTGCGCCGGCACCGATGGCGCCGCCCTTGAGGACGGACCGGCGGGCGAGAGCGCCCTCGACGAGGTCGCGCATCGCGGGGTTGGCGCTCTCGTTGGGGACCGGGGCGTCGCAGGCGTTGTTGCAGCGGTACTGGCACGTCATGCGGCTGCGCGAGCCGTGGCGTGGCGTGGCGATGAGGGGGAGAAGCTTGGGGGTCACGGGGGTGCTCCTTCGGCGAGTGAGTCCGCCGCGCCCCTCTGGTCGGCGCGGCTGGGAACCGTCTGTGACGTTAGGAGCGCCGGGGGAGCGGGTGGGTGCTCCTTCGGTGGCCATCGGGTGAACTCCGCGTGTCCCCTTCGTCAGGGGGCGTATGCCGCCCGAAACCACTCGTCGCGCGCCGCCGCGGGTGGGACTCTGGTCGACATGCGGATGCTCTTCGCGACGACGGCGGGAACGGGGCACTTCGGCCCCATGGTCCCGGTGGCCCGGGCGTGCGTCGAGGCAGGGCACGAGGTGCGGGTCGCGGCCCCGGAGTCCTTCGCGAACCACGTGGCGCGGGCCGGACTCGAGCACGTGCCGTTCGACGACGTACCGCAGGAGGTCATGGGCCCGGTCTTCGCGCGGCTGCCGTCGCTGACCCCGGAGGAGGCCAATGCGACGGTGGTCCGGGACGTCTTCGGTCGGCTCGACGCGCAGGCCGCCTGGCCGCGGGTGCAGGAGCTCGTCGACGCGTGGGCGCCGGACGTCGTCCTGCGCGAGCCGTGCGAGTTCGGTTCGCTCGCCGCCGCGGTGCGCTCCGGGGTGCCGCACGTCGAGATGGCGATCGGGCTCGGGAGCCTCCAGCAGTGGGCCGGGCAGGCGCTCGTCGATCCGCTCGGCGAGCTCGACGGCGTCACCGGCCTCGACCAGGGGTCGTGCGCCGCGGCGATGTCGTCGGCGCCCGTCCTGTCACAGGTCCCACCGAGTCTCGACGTTCCGGACCACGTCCCGGGCGCGAGCGATGTTGCGGTTGAAGACGTCCCGACGGTCACCCGCTATCGAGACGGTGCGGCCCGCTCCGGCTCGGGGAAGGTCCCGTCCGGATGGGGCGATCCCGACCTCCCTCTCGTCTACGTGACGTTCGGGTCGGTGACGGCAGGCTTCGACGCGCTGAGCTCAGTCTTCCGTCTCTCGCTCGACGCGCTCGCCGACCTGCCCGTGCGGGTGTTCCTCACGACGGGGCACGCGGGAGACCCCGAGACCCTGCGGCCGTGGCCGGACAACGCTCACGTCGAGCGGTGGTGGCCCCAGGACGACGTCATGCCACTCGCGTCGGCGGTGGTCGGGCACGGCGGGTTCGGCACGATGATGTCCGCGCTCGTCGCCGGGGTGCCGCAGGTGCTCGTGCCGCTCTTCGCCTTCGACCAGGAGGTCAACGCCCGGCGCATCGAGGAGGTCGGGGCGGGCCTTCGCCTCGGAGGTCGCCACGAGGCGATGCCCGAGCTGGCCGGCGCCCTCACCCGGGTCCTCGGCGACACCGCCATCCGCTCCCGGGCGGCCGCGCTGGCCGACGAGATCGCGACGCTTCCGGCCGCGTCCGAGATCGTGGCCCCCATCGAACGGATCGTCACGAGCGGACTAGGCGGCTGACGAGCTGGGCGTCAGAGCCCCGAAGCGCTCAGCCGTCGACTAGGTCGTTCGTGGGGCCACGCGTACGCCCGGAGGCGCTCCCAGCCAGTCGATCTGGTACTCGCTGCCAGAGGGGAGCTTCGCGCTCATCTTCACCTCGAGGCTCGACTCGCGCGTCACCGAGAGCGTGGCGTCCATGCCGAAGGCCTTGAAGCCGAGACTGAACCCGCCACTCGCCTCGATGCTCACGTCGCGCTCGAAGCTCGTCGGCTTCGTGCCCGCGTCCCTGAGGTCGACGACGAAGGACTTCTGGATGACCAGCACGGGCGCCTTGTCGACGACACGCACCGCGAGCTCCAGAGGACCGTCGACCCGTCGAGGCCAGACCACGAGCTGACGGACGGCCTCGTACTGCCCATCGTGGGTGACGAGACGCGCCTCCCACGCGACGGGCAGCGAGACGAACAAGACCTGGGTCTCGCCGTTGCCGGCCGTGATCTCGGACGTGTCCGTGATGGTGACCTTCGCGTCAGCCGACAGCCCGTTGCCCGCGATCTTGAACTCGAGACCACCACCGTGTGCGTCAGACTTGCTGAACGACGTGGTGACCTCCGCGTCCGCGCCGGGGGGCGAGGCCGCCACAAGTGCAGGTACGTCCACATGGCCCTCACCGGATCCGAGCACCTCGTACCGTTCCCGGTCGCCCCACCAATGGCCCAGATCGCGTGCCGCGGAGCGCGCGGCGACCTCGTCGCGGGCTCCGGCGGCCTCGTCGAGCTCTCGGAGCTGTCGCTCCACGACCGTGGGCATGGGCGACCCGTCGCTCATGCTGGGCCTGAACCGGTCGACGCCGAAGTCGAGCGGCGTCTCGAGCGGGTCGACGTAAGTCACGGTCGCGCGCCCCTGCGGACGCAGGGTCCCCTGTGTGGTCATGGCTCGGACTCCTTCTGCGCTGGGAGTGATCCATCGACGTTACGCGCGATGACGTGAGCCCACGCGCGAACGGTGGTTCTCGGCTGAAGGCGGATCAGGGGATGTGGCGCTCGGCGTCGACCTCGTTGCGCATCTCGACGAGCGACTGCGCGTGGTCGCGCAGGGCCACGTCCTCCTCGCTCACCGGCACCCAGGGGCGCGCGGCGACGGCGGTGCCGCGGACGTCGAGCGGCACGAAGACGATGAGCGAGTGGGTCGTCAGGTCGAGGTCGCCGGTCGAGGGGTCACCCGAGCGGACGTGGACGCTGATGTGCATGCTGGAGGTACCGGTGAGCAGCAGCCGCGCCTCCACCTCCACAAGGTGGCCGATCCGGAGCGGACGGTAGAAGCGGACCCCGCCGGCATAGACGGCGACGTTGGACGCCGAGCTGGTCCACTGCGTGGCGAGCACGTGCGCGGCCTCGTCGATCCAGCGCATGACGATGCCGCCGTGCACCTTGCCGCCCCAGTTGACGTCGGTCGGGGCTGCGAGGAAGCGCAGCACGACGCGGGGCGCGGTGCCGGCGTCGCTGTAGGTCTGGGCGGCCATGGCGGCGGCGATCTCGTTGCGCAGACCGATCCGGGTGACCGCGCTCTCCTGCCACTCGCGGTCGTGCTCGTCCTCGGGGACGAGCTGGGCGACCGGGGTCGGCCGGCCGTGCTCGTCGACGGCGACGAAGACCATGATGCAGTCGGTGGTCGGGCGCAGGTCGCCGTCCTTGGGGTTGCCGGCCGAGACGGTGACGAGGATGTGCATGCTCGTCGTTCCGGTGTGGATGATGCGAGCGGTGGCCTCGACGAGGTCGCCCACCTCGACCGGCCGGGTGAAGCGCACGTTGCCGACGTATGCCGTGACGCTGTACGTCCCGCTCCACCCCGCAGCTGCGGCGTAGCCCGCCTTGTCGATCCACTCGAGCACACGTCCGCCCCCGCCCGTGCCGGAGTAGCCCGCGTCCGTGGGTGCGGCGAGGAAGCGCAGGGTGATCTCTCGGGCGCCGCGCGGCATGGGTCCTCCTGGGGGCCTGGGGTGTGCGTCACGAGAGTGGCAGAGCGGGGGCCGTCGTGGGCGGTGAGTCCGACGTCCGGCGCGCCGGACGGTCGAGCAGGGCCACCTGGACCGGTGTCGAGCGGCCGTCGACGACGAGGTGGCCGCGACCTGCGCGGCGCGTGCTGTCGATCTCGAGACGGACGCCCAGCACGTCGCCATCACCCGGGGACGTCGCACCGAGCAGGATCCCGACCCCGTCGCGCGACACCTCGGGGAGGAGTCCGCGGAACGCGCCGTTCGCGCGGGCCAGCTCTGCTGCGACCACGACGATGCCCTCCGTGCCGTCGACGAGGCGAGCAGCCTCGACGAGTGCCGCCTCGACCCGGCTGCCGTCCACGAGCTCGGCGTCGTCGACGAGCAGGCACAGATCTGGATCGTCACGCCGCATGCCGACCAGCTCCGTGGCGTCGTGTGGTGTCAGGGTCGGGCACTCCTGGCCTGCCGCCCAGAGGGACAGGACGGACCGGCGGGGACTGACGACACAGACGCGTCGTCCCAGCCGGAGCAGCTGTTCGCCGACGGTCACCAAGGTGGTCGAGCGCCCGGACCTGTTCTGTCCCGCGACGACGACGCGACGGTGACCGGCGCCGAGCGGCAGGGCGAGGGGTGCGGCGTCGTCACCGCCGACACCGATCCACAAGCCGTCCCGGACCGGTGGCAGGTCCTCGAGCCGCACCTGCTGCGGCAGCGCCGAGATGCGCCAGGGGACGCGGGCGCGTCGGTCCCGGGAGCCGGCACGGTGGACGTCCACGACCCGGGCCACGGCCTCCGCGACGTCGCCGGGTGAGGTGGCGGCCAGCTGCACCTCGTGGCCGGTCCGGAGGTCGATCGCCCGTCCGGGCGTCCTCGTCGTGCTGGCGAGCTCGGGCGAGACGCCGGCCAGGGTGAGGTCCAGCGGGTCGGGCAGGTGGAGGGCCAGCCGGTGGTCGAGCAGGCCCGGAAGCCTGCCGGAGAGGATGGCCCGGCCACCCGTGACGGCGAACCTCACCCCCGCCCGGGGGCCGTCTCGCAGCAGGCGGTGCAGCTCGTCGACGGCGGCGCCGTGGTCAAGGCTCGACAGGGCCTCGTCGAGCGACTCCCAGCCGTCGACGAGCACGACGGTGCAGGCGGCCGCGGGCTGGTCGCCGTCGACCACTCGGAGGAGGCGGGCGACGAGGCGTCGGGTGCGGGTCGGGTCTGCGCCGTCGGTCACGGTCCCGACGTGCGGGAGCGACGCGAGTGCGGCGCACGGCCCGGCGACGCCCTGGAGCACGTGCACGTGCACGTCGTCGGGTGAGGTGCTCCCGGCAAGGCCGAGGGCGAGGGTGACGAGCGCGGTGGAGCGGCCCGAGCGTGGCCCACCGGCGATGCCGAGGTGGCCGCGGTCGCCCGCGCGCCACCAGAGGGTGTCCTGTCGCTGTTCGTCGGGCACGTCCACGAGACCCATCGGCACGTCGAGCGGCGGCGTCGACCCCGACGCGCGCGCCGCAGCAACCATCACGTCGGCCGGGGTCAGCTCGGTCGGCAGCGGCGGCAGCCAGGGAGAGGGCTGGGAGGGGATGCCGGCGCGACGAGCGGCGTCGCGTGCTGCGTCGACGACGGCGAGGAGCTCGCTGGGGCGGGGCTCCTCGTCCGAGACGTCCTCGGGAGGGGCGATCGGGGCCAGCAGGTCGCGCGGGACGACGCGGGTGCGATCCGCCGACTCGGGCCCCTCGACCAGCGGGCCGCCGAGGTAGGCGGTCTGCACCGTGGTCAGGCTCCGGTCTCCGGAGCGTAGGCAGGCTCGTCCGGGCGCTCGCGGGTCGAGCGACGCGGCGTCTGCGGCGTCGACGACGTCCTCGCTGTCGGCGCGGTCACGGACCCGGAGCGCGATGCGCAGGGCGATGTTGGCCCGCATGTCGGCGGAGACGATGCCTGCCGGGCGCTGGGTCGCCAGCACGAGATGGAGACCGAGCGACCGACCGAGGGCCGCGACGCGCACGAGGCCCGCGATGAAGTCCGGGAACTCGTCGGCGAGGGCCTTGAACTCGTCCACGACGATGACGAGGCGGGACATGGGAGGGAGCTCACGGCATACGCCAGCGGAGCGCCGGTAGTGGTCGAGGTCGCGCGCGGACGCCCGCGCGAGCAGCCGCTCACGGCGCTTCATCTCGGCATCGAGCGAGGTGAGCGCCCGCGCCGTGAGGTGAACGTCGAGGTCGGTGACGAGGCCGACCGTGTGCGGCAGCCGCGCGCAGTCGCCGAAGGCCGAGCCACCCTTGTAGTCCACGAGGAGCAGGCCGAGCTCGTCCGGCCGGTTGCTCACGGCGAGGCCGGTCACGAGGGTCTGGAGCAGCTCCGACTTGCCCGACCCTGTGGTCCCGCCGACGAGCACGTGCGGTCCGTCCGTCGCCAGGTCGACCATGAGGTCGCCGTCGGTCGACCGCCCGAGGAGGGCGACCGGACGACCGGTGCTGCGTGCCCACGACAGCGCCAGGCCGTCGCCGGTCGTGGGGTCGACGCCCGCGCCCCGGTGCAGCTCGACGAACGACACGTCACGGGGCAGGGCTGCCGATCCTGACTCCGGTGTGGCGTCGACGTACGGCGCCAAGGCCCGGCTGACGCCTTCGAGCCAGCCGACCGACGGCAGGTCCGGGACCACCCCGGTGAGGGTGTGCCCCTCCGCACGAACCGTGGCCGACGGTGCAGCGGCGTCCAGCTCCACCGTGGCGCGCGTCTCGGCCGGTAGCGCGGAGACGTCCGTGTC
>Ga0164306_10001262_pt1 | contig 11144 bp, 9 predicted proteins | sample Whisoiple_242_MG_FD_110213 | JGI IMG/M metagenome (GOLD analysis project Ga0164306, IMG submission 110213) | Soil microbial communities amended with fresh organic matter from upstate New York, USA - Whitman soil sample_242_MG | ecosystem: Environmental > Terrestrial > Soil > Unclassified >... | reverse complement strand
TGGGACGCCAAGCTCGCCGAGCTCGGCGCGCACGTGATCGTCGCCCGGCAGGCCGTGGTCGCCGCGCTCGACCCGTACGTCTCCGACGCGTACGAGCGGGTCAGCGACGGCCAGGGCGCCGCGCAGGTGGGCTACCGGTCGTCGCTCGCCGCGGCGCTGGCCGGCGCGGACGCCGACCGGGACACGCTGCCGCCCGCCGCCGGCCCGGCCCAGCCCGGTGCCGACTCCGCCACGCCCGCCCGCGCGGTCGAGGTGCAGATGCTCGAGGCGCTGTCCCGGGTCCGGCCCAAGGAGCTCGAGCGCGGGGTCTGCCTGATTGGGCCGCACCGCGACGACCTGGTGCTGACGCTCGGCGACCTGCCTGCGAAGGGGTACGCGAGCCACGGCGAGTCCTGGTCGGTCGCCCTCGCGCTGCGACTCGCGTCCTACGAGCTGCTGACCCACGGCCCGCGCGCCGGCACCACCGAGGACGCGGCGCAGCTCTGGGTCGCCGACTCCGGCCCGGACGGCGAGCCGGTGCTCATGCTGGACGACGTGTTCGCCGAGCTCGACGCGAAGCGGCGCGAGCGGCTCGCCGCCATGGTGGCCGGCGCGCGGCAGGTGTTCGTCACGGCGGCGGTCCCGGGCGACGTGCCCGAGGCGCTGGCCGGCTCCCGCTACGACGTGCTGGCGTCGGAGGTCGCCCGTGTCGCCTGAGGACGCCACCTCCCGCCCGGGTGCCGACGACGCCGCCCCCGCGCCGGGCCCGGACGCCGGCGACGCCGCGTCGTTCGACCCCGCGGTCCCCGTGTCCGAGCAGCTCGAGGTCACGCCCGCCGCCCAGATGGCGCGCCTGTCGCTCGCCCGGTTCCGCTCCGTGGCCCGGTCGAAGGGCTACCGCCCGGGCCAGGCGCCCCGCGGCCGCTCGCCGCTGTCCCCCGCCGAGCTCGGCGGCGCCGGCGTGCACCCCCGCGACCCCCTGACGGTGTCGGCGACGATGGCCGCGCTGTTCCGGGACCGCGGCTGGGTGCAGGAGGTGTCCGTCGGCGGGGTCGTCGGCCGATGGCGCGAGGTCGTCGGCGACCAGATCGCCGACCACTGCACGCCGGAGACGTTCGCCGAGGGGGTCCTGGTGGTCCGCACCGACTCCTCCGCGTGGGCGCAGCAGCTCAAGATGCTCGCGCCGCAGCTGGTGCGCCGGATGGCGGAGGACGTGGGCGAGGGCGTGGTCAAGGACGTCCGGGTGCTCGGCCCGCAGGGCCCGGGGTTCGGCAAGGGGCGCCGTTCCGTCAAGGGCCGGGGGCCCCGGGACACCTGGGGCTGACCGGACGGCGCCCGCCCCGCGCGACGGCGCGCCGGACGCGGTCCACAGGCGGACCCGTAAACAGGGGTTTCCGGCGCGGCGCCGGGTACACTGGGAATCGACATCTCTGGCGCGTCTGCGCCGGTCCAGGACGCACGATCTCCGTCGTCGTGGAGTGATCCGCCCTCCCGCCCGGAGGACGGGCGCCTCCGCCGCGTGTGAGAACTGAGGAGCACCACCGCCCGTGGCTGATCTGAGCCCCTCCACCGGACCTGACTCCTCCGCACCCGGGGGGACGGTGAACGGGACTCCCGCCTACGACGCGTCCGCGATCACCGTGCTCGAGGGCCTCGAGGCGGTCCGCAAGCGTCCCGGCATGTACATCGGCTCCACCGGCGAGCGCGGCCTGCACCACCTCGTCTACGAGGTCGTCGACAACTCGGTCGACGAGGCCCTCGCCGGTTACTGCGACCACATCGAGGTCACGCTGCTGGCCGACGGCGGCGTGCGCGTCGTCGACAACGGCCGCGGCATCCCGGTCGCGATCCACCCCACGGAGGGCAAGCCGACCGTCGAGGTCGTCATGACGATCCTGCACGCGGGCGGCAAGTTCGGCGGCGGCGGCTACGCGGTGTCGGGCGGCCTGCACGGCGTCGGCATCTCCGTGGTGAACGCGCTCTCGACCCGGGTGCAGACGGTCGTGAAGCGCGACGGCTTCGCCTGGGAGATGGACTTCGCCGACGGCGGCAAGCCGGCCAGCGAGCTCCGCAAGGGCGAGGCGACCACCGAGACCGGCACGTCGCAGACGTTCTGGGCGGACCCCGGCATCTTCGAGACGGTCGAGTTCGACTTCGAGACGCTGCGGTCCCGGTTCCAGCAGATGGCGTTCCTCAACAAGGGCCTGCAGATCTCGCTCACCGACGAGCGTCCGCAGCACGGCGACACCGAGGACGAGGTCGCGGGCGACGACACCCCGGCCGCCGACGTGCCGGCCGCGCGCACCGTCACCTACAAGTACGACGGCGGCCTCGTCGACTACGTGAAGCACCTCAACTCGGCCAAGAAGGTCGACCTGGTGCACCCCGAGGTCATCGACTTCGAGGCCGAGGACACCGAGCGCAAGCTCTCGCTCGAGGTCGCGATGCAGTGGACCAGCGCCTACTCGGAGTCGGTGCACACCTACGCGAACACGATCTCGACCACCGAGGGCGGCACGCACGAGGAGGGCTTCCGCGCCGCGATGACCTCGCTGGTCAACCGCTACGCGCGCGACAAGGGCATCCTCAAGGAGAAGGACGACAACCTCACCGGCGACGACATCCGCGAGGGCCTGACCGCCGTCGTGTCGATCAAGCTCGGCGAGCCGCAGTTCGAGGGCCAGACCAAGACCAAGCTCGGCAACACGGAGGCCAAGACCTTCGTCCAGCGCGTGGTCAACGAGCAGTTCGGCGACTGGCTCGACTCGCACCCGAACGAGGCGCGCGACGTCATCCGCAAGGCGATCCAGGCCTCCCAGGCCCGGCTCGCGGCCCGCAAGGCGCGCGAGGCGACCCGGCGCAAGGGCCTGCTCGAGTCCAACTCGATGCCCGGCAAGCTCAAGGACTGCCAGTCCAACAACCCCGCCGAGTGCGAGGTGTTCATCGTCGAGGGCGACTCGGCCGGCGGCTCCGCCGTGCGCGGCCGCAACCCGCAGACGCAGGCGATCCTCCCGATCCGCGGCAAGATCCTCAACGTCGAGCGGGCGCGGCTCGACCGCGCGCTCGGCAACGCCGAGGTCCAGGCGCTGATCACGGCGTTCGGCACCGGCATCGGCGAGGACTTCGACCTCTCCAAGCTGCGGTACCACAAGATCGTGCTCATGGCCGACGCCGACGTCGACGGCCAGCACATCCGGACGCTGCTGCTCACGCTGCTCTACCGGTACATGCCGGAGCTGATCCTCAAGGGTCACGTCTACATGGCGCAGCCGCCGCTGTTCCGGATCAAGTGGTCGAACGCGCCGCACGACTACGTGTACTCGGACCGCGAGCGGGACGCCGTGCTCGCCGACGGCCAGGCCAACGGCAAGCGGATCCCCAAGGACAACGGCATCCAGCGGTACAAGGGTCTGGGCGAGATGGACTACTCGGAGCTGTGGGAGACCACCATGGCGCCGGAGCACCGCACGCTGCTGCAGGTCACCCTCGACGAGGCGGCCGCGGCGGACGAGATCTTCTCGGTGCTCATGGGCGAGGACGTCGAGTCCCGCCGCTCGTTCATCCAGCGCAACGCGCGCGACGTGCGGTTCCTGGACATCTGACCGCGCCCGACCCTCCGCACGACCCCGGCGCACGCCGCGCGCCGGGTCCGTCCCACCGAAGGACCCTGACCTGTGACTGAGCTGACCGGCGACAACATCGAGCACGGCCGCATCGACCAGGTGGACCTGCAGCTCGAGATGCAGCGGTCCTACCTGGACTACGCGATGGCCGTCATCGTGGGCCGCGCGCTCCCGGACGTCCGCGACGGCCTCAAGCCGGTGCACCGCCGCGTCCTGTACGCCATGTACGACGGCGGCTACCGGCCCGACCGGCAGTTCTCCAAGTGCTCGCGCGTCGTCGGCGACGTCATGGGCAAGTACCACCCGCACGGCGACACGGCGATCTACGACGCTCTGGTCCGCCTGGTGCAGGACTGGTCGCTGCGCTACCCGCTGGTCGCCGGCCAGGGCAACTTCGGCTCCCCCGGCGACGACCCGGCCGCCGCCCCGCGGTACACCGAGTGCAAGATGGCGCCGCTCGCCATGGAGATGGTCCGGGACATCGACGAGGACACCGTCGACTTCCAGGACAACTACGACGGCCGCACCCAGGAGCCGTCGATCCTGCCGTCCCGGTTCCCGAACCTGCTGGTCAACGGCTCCGCCGGCATCGCCGTCGGCATGGCGACCAACATCCCGCCGCACAACCTGCGCGAGGTCGCCGAGGGCGTCCGCTGGCACCTGGACAACCCCGAGGCGTCCAAGGAGGAGCTGCTCGCCGCGCTGCTCACCCGCGTGAAGGGCCCCGACTTCCCCACCGGCGCCACGATCCTCGGCCACCGAGGCATCGAGGAGGCGTACCGGACCGGCCGCGGCTCCATCACGATGCGCGCGGTCGTCGAGGTCGAGGAGATCCAGGGCCGGATCTGCCTCGTCGTCACCGAGCTGCCGTACCAGGTCAACCCGGACACCCTGGCCAAGAAGATCGCCGACCTGGTCCGGGAGAACCGGGTCCAGGGCATCGCGGACATCCGCGACGAGACCTCGGGCCGCACCGGCCAGCGCCTGGTCATCGTGCTCAAGCGCGACGCCGTCGCCAAGGTCGTGCTGAACAACCTGTACAAGCACACCCAGCTGCAGGACACGTTCGGCGCCAACATGCTCGCGCTGGTCGACGGCGTGCCCCGCACGCTCAGCCTGGACGCGTTCATCCGGCACTGGACGACCCACCAGCTCGACGTCATCGTCCGGCGGACGAGCTTCCGGCTGCGCAAGGCCGAGGAGCAGATCCACATCTACCGCGGCTACCTCAAGGCGCTCGACGCGCTGGACGAGGTCATCGCGCTCATCCGCCGCTCCCCCGACGCCGACGAGGCGCGCACCGGCCTGATGGCCCTCCTGGACATCGACGAGGTCCAGGCGAACGCGATCCTCACGCTGCAGCTGCGCCGCCTGGCCGCCCTCGAGCGCCAGCGCATCCTCGACGAGTACGCGAAGCTCGAGCAGGAGATCCTCGGCTACCGGGAGATCCTCGCGTCCCCCGAGCGCCAGCGCGGCATCGTCCGCGAGGAGATGGACGAGATCGTCGACAAGTACGGCGACGAGCGCCGCACGACGATCCTGCCGTTCGACGGCGAGGTGTCGGTCGAGGACCTCATCGCCGAGGAGGAGATGGTCGTCACCATCACCCGCGGCGGCTACGCCAAGCGGACCCGCTCGGACAACTACCGCGCCCAGCGCCGCGGCGGCAAGGGCGTGCGCGGCGCGCAGCTGCGCGAGGACGACATCGTCGACCACTTCTTCGTGACGACGACGCACCACTGGCTGCTGTTCTTCACCAACCTGGGCCGCGTCTACCGCGCCAAGGCGTACGAGCTGCCCGAGGGCGGCCGCGACGCCAAGGGCCAGCACGTCGCGAACCTGCTGGCGTTCCAGCCGGGCGAGAAGATCGCCCAGGTCCTGGACCTGCGGGACTACGAGCAGGCCGAGTTCCTGGTGCTCGCCACCAAGCGCGGCCTGGTCAAGAAGACCCGGCTGGCGGAGTACGACTCCAACCGGTCCGGCGGCGTCATCGCGATCAACCTGCGCGAGGACGAGGACGGCCTGCCCGACGAGCTGGTCTCGGCCCGCATCGTCGACTCGGTCAACGACCTGATCCTGGTGTCCCGCAAGGGTCAGTCGCTGCGGTTCACCGCGACCGACGAGGCGCTGCGCCCCATGGGCCGCGCGACCTCCGGCGTCACCGGCATGAAGTTCCGCGCCGACGACGAGCTGCTCGCGATGGACGTCGTCCGCGAGGAGGCGTTCCTGTTCACGGTGACCCAGGGCGGCATCGCGAAGCGCACCGCGCTCACCGTGGAGAACTACCGGGTCCAGGGCCGCGGCGGCCTCGGCATCAAGGTCGCCAACCTGCCCGAGGCGAACGGCGACCTGGTCGGCGCGCTGGTCACGGACGCGGACGACGAGGTGCTGGTCATCATGGAGCGCGGCAAGATCGTCCGCTCCGCCACCTCCGAGGTGAACGCCACCGGCCGCACGACGCAGGGCGTCATCTTCGCCAAGCCCGACAACGGGGACCGGATCATCGCCGTCGCGCGGAACATCGAGCGTCACCTCGGTGACGAGGCGGGTACCGTGGGTGAGACGGGCGAGCCGGACGTGACCACGTCCGCGGCCCTCGAGGACACCAGCGCCACCACAGCTCCGGACGCCCCGGTGGCTGACGAGACCTCCGAGGAGGACGCGTGAGCGACACGCCTCCGTCGATCCCGCCCCGCAAGGGCGACGCCGGCGACAAGCCCACCGGCCGCACGGCGACCGAGCAGGCCGAGCGCGGGTCCGCGCCGGCCGCCCAGGCGCCCGCGGCCAAGGGCCAGGCCGCCAAGGGCCCCGCCGCCAAGGCGCCCGCCGCGTCCAGCCCCGCCACGAAGGCGACCCCGGCCGCCTCGGGCGCCCCGGCGCGCACGTCCGCCGCAGCGACGACCACGACGCAGGAGCCGGTCCGTCCGGCCTCGTCCGGCGGGTCGTCGACGTCGGGCGCGGCGTCCGGCGCCGCCGCGGGTGCCGCGGCCGGTTCCGCCGCGGGCGCGGCCAAGGCCGGCTCCGGCAAGGCGTCGACCGCCACCGCCGCGCGGCCCTCCGGGACCTCGGCGCTCGGTGGCTCCGGCCCGCGCCGGGTGCGGCTCGCGATCTCGCGGGTCGACCCGTGGTCGGTCATGAAGCTGTCGTTCCTCATGTCCGTCGCGATCGGCATCATGATCGTCGTCGCCACGGCCGTCGTGTGGATCACGCTCGACTCGCTGCACGTGTTCGCGACGATCAACGACCTCGTGACCGAGATCCTGGCCGACTCGAACATCGACCTCATGCAGTACGTCGAGTTCGACCGGGTGCTGTCGATCGCCACGCTGGTCGCCGTCGTGGACATCTTCCTCATCACCGCGCTCGCCACCATCGGCGCGTTCCTGTACAACATCACGGCCGCGCTGGTCGGCGGCGTGCACGTCACGATGACGGACGAGTGACCCCCGGTTTGGGCGGGACGCCCCGGCTGGGGTAGTCTCGTCCGGCACGCCAGCACGCTGGTGTGCGGAGGGCCTATAGCTCAGACGGTTAGAGCGCTTCCCTGATAAGGAAGAGGTCAGAGGTTCAAGTCCTCTTAGGCCCACTCCCGAAGCCCCGTGGAGGAATCCATGAAGAAGCTGCTGCTCCTCGCGGCGGTCGCCGCCGCGGGTTACGTCCTCTGGACGCGGTACGCCGCGGAGCGCGACGACCGCGACCTGTGGGCCGAGGTCACCGACCCGGTCGAGTAGTCCTCCGCTCCTCTCCGCCGCCGGCAGCGCGGCCGGAACCCGGTCGTCCGCCCGCGGGCGCGGCCGCACGGGGCCATGGCGCAATTGGTAGCGCACCTGCTTTGCAAGCAGGGGGTTAGGGGTTCGAGTCCCCTTGGCTCCACCACAGATCCTCCCCCGTCCGCGCGCGCGGAACCCGCCCGCGGGACGCCGACCCGCCGCTAGCGTGGGCGTCCCGCCGCCGAGGAGCAGCCCCGGCGCTTGACGCTGTGGGAGCCCGTGCGTGACCGACCAGCCGCCTCTCTCCGCGCCCGGCGACGCCGCGCCGGCCGCGGGTGCCGGGGCCGCGCGACACCCGGAGCAGCGCCCGGCGCGCGACCGGTGGTCGCTCGCCTCCGCGGACGCGTGGACCGTCGTCGGCAGGTGCCAGGCGATCCTGCTCGGCCTGGTGCTCCTGCTCGGGGCCGTCGGTGTGGCGTCCGACGTCGCGACCGGCGGCGGCGGTCAGGCGATCACGAGCATCGCCTGGATCGGTGGTCTCGCCTGGCTCGTCCACGCCCTGGCGACGCTCGTGGTGGGCTACCCGGTCGGGGTCGCGGTGAGCCGGCTGCTGCCCCCGGACGTGTCCTGGCCCGGGGCGACAGCGGCGTACGCGCTCGCCGGCGCCGCGTGCGGTGCCGGCGTGGTGCTGGTCCTGGGCGGGCTCGCGGACGCCCCCTTCCCGGCAGCGCCGTGGGCAGGCCTGGGCGCGGTCGTCGCCGCCGGGGCCCGGGCGTGGGCGCACCCGGCGATCCGCCGTCGCCACGCGGCCGCTGCAGGCCCGGGCGGCGCCGTGCGGGGCTGACCCGCCCGGGGACCGCGTCGGTCGCCGCGCGCTGGTCTCCGTACCGGCCGCCCGTACCGGCCCCCGCACCGCTGCCCGCGCACGACGACGGCCCGGCACCCTCGCGGGGCCGGGCCGTCGTCGTGGCGCGCCGGTGGGGCTCAGGCGGTCGGGGAGCCCTCGTCGGTACCCGTGGTGCCCGTCGTGCCCTCGGCGGCCGTGTCCGGCTTCTTCGGCGCCGCGCGGCGCGGGGTCGCCTTCTTGGCGGCCTCGGTGACCTTCTCGGTCGCCTCGGCCACGCGCTCCTCGGCGGCCTCACGGACCTCCGCGACGCGCTCGGCGGCCTTGTGCGTCGCCTCGCGGCCCCGGGCCACGGCCTCGCCGGCGGCCTGGCCGACCGCGTCGGCGGCGTCGCCCGCGCGGGCCCGCAGCTGGTCCGCGGCGGGGGCCTCGGGCTCCCACGGCTCGGCCCACGGGTCGGTCGTCGTCCGCGAGCGGGTCCAGGCGAACACGGCGGCGCCCGCGCCGAGGATCGTCGCGAACAGGAAGAAGCGCTTGGCACCCTTGTGCTGCTTCTTCTCGGCCTGCTTCGCCGCGGCGGCGGCCGCAGCGGCGGCGGCAGCGGCGCGGGCCTTCTTCTTGCCCGCCTCCTTGTCCGCGACGTGCTCGACGGCGGAGCCGGCGCGCTCGGCGGCCTCGTTCACGGCCTGCACGAGCTTGGGCAGCAGGTCGTCGACGAGCTTGTCGTGCGCGGTGTCGATGACCGGGCTCGCCTTCTCGGCGGCCTTCTCCACGCGCGGCGCCGCCGCCTTGACGCTCTCCTTGTAGAGGTGGTCGATCCGCGGGATGAGCCACTCGACGGCCGCCTCCACGCGGGGCTGCGTCCACTCGACCGCCTGGCCGGCTGCGCCCTTGGCGAGGACGGCGGCCTCGCCGGCCTGCACCTTCGCGGTGGCCGCGAGCTTGCCGGCGCCCTCGGCGGCCTTGCTGCCCGCGTCCGCGAGGGCTGCGGCGGCCTGGCCCTTGAGGCGCTCGGACGTCAGGTGGTCGGTGACGGCTTCGATCTTGCTCCGTCGGGTCAGGAAGGCCATGTCCACACTCTCCTGCTCGGGCTGGTCAGGTGGCTCCCCACTCTGCCACCGTCCGGCCTCCCGCGCAGGTGGCAGCGCTGTGTTCGTCCGGGGAGAACACCGCTTCCTCACCCGGCCGACCCACACGTCCGCGTGACAGGATGGCGGGCATGCACGCGACCCTGCACACGAACCGTGGCGACATCCGCCTGGAGCTCTTCGAGAACCACGCCCCGAAGACCGTGGAGAACTTCCGCGGCCTCGCGACCGGTGAGAAGGAGTGGACCGACCCGGCGACGGGCGAGCCGCGCACCGGCGCCCCCCTGTACGACGGGGTCATCTTCCACCGCGTCATCGACGGCTTCATGATCCAGGGCGGTGACCCGCTCGGGCGTGGGACCGGCGGCCCCGGCTACACCTTCGACGACGAGATCCACCCCGAGCTGCGGTTCTCCGAGCCGTACCTGCTCGCGATGGCCAACGCCGGCCTCCGCCGCGACCCGATCACGGGCCAGGTGGGCGGCACGAACGGCTCGCAGTTCTTCATCACCGTGACCGAGACGCCGCACCTCAACGGCAAGCACACCATCTTCGGCAAGGTCGTCGACGCGGAGAGCCGCGCCGTCGTGGACGCGATCGCGACCACCCGCACCCGCCCGGGCGACCGCCCGGTCGAGGACGTGGTGATCGAGTCGGTCTCGTTCGAGTCCTGACGCCTCGATGACCCAACCGCAGCCGGGCCCTGCGCCCACACCCCCGCCCGTCTGCCCGCGGCACCCCGACCGCATCGCCTACGTGCGGTGCCAGCGGTGCGGCCGGCCGACCTGCCCGGAGTGCCAGCGCCCGGCTGCGGTGGGCATCCAGTGCGTCGACTGCGTGCGGGACGCCCAGCGCCAGCAGCGTCCCGCCCGCACCGCGTTCGGCGGCAGGATCACGGGCGGCCGCCCGGTCGTGACGCTGACGCTCATCGGGCTGTGCGTGGTGAGCTACGTCCTCCAGCTGACGACGGCGACCTGGACGCGGGACCTGGCCTTCGCGCCGTACATCGGCGAGTACGAGCCGTGGCGGTTCCTCACCGCGGCGTTCCTGCACTCGCCGGGGAACTTCGCGCACATCGCCTTCAACATGATCGCGCTCTGGTCGGTCGGGCCGTTCCTCGAGGCGTCGCTCGGCCGGTGGCGCTACCTCGCGCTGTACCTGCTCAGCGCGATCGGCGGCTCGGTGATGGTGCTGCTGCTGGCGTCGCCCCTCGACCTGTCCTGGGTCACCGGCGTGGTGGGCGCGTCCGGCGCGGTGTTCGGCCTGTTCGGCGCGGTCCTCGTCGTCCTGCGCCGCGTCGGCCGGTCGGCCGGCGGCATCGTGGCCGTGCTCGTCATCAACGCGGTCCTCGGGTTCGTGATCCCGGGGGTGTCCTGGCAGGCCCACCTCGGCGGCCTGGTCGTGGGCGCCGCGCTCGGCGCCGCCTTCGCCTACGCCCCGCGCGAGCGGCGCACGCTGGTCGCCCTCGGGTCCTGCGCCGCGGTCGCCGTGCTGCTCGTCGGGGCCGCCCTGGTGACCTACGCGGGCGTGTGAGCGCGGTCCCCAGCGTTGCTCACAGGTGTGGAATTACAACCGTGTAGTTATCCACAGGGTTGTGCACCGCTGGGGACACGGCCCCCGATCGCCCCGATCTCCCGCGAGATCATCGGGGGAGGGGCTGGGGACAACCGTGGCGGACCTGGGGACGACGGCGGGAGCCCCGGCCGGGTGGCCGCCCGGAACGCGCGGCTCGGGGCAGCGCGGACGCCGGACCGGGCGACGTCGGCGTCGTCCCGGGCCCGGCGTGCCGGTCACTTCCAGCGGGTGGCCATCCCGAGGCCGACCAGCGCGAACGCGAAGCCGATCGCGAGGTTCCACGACCCGATCCCCGGGATCGGGAAGTCGAAGTTCGTGAGGTAGG
>Ga0164306_10001261_pt1 | contig 11146 bp, 9 predicted proteins | sample Whisoiple_242_MG_FD_110213 | JGI IMG/M metagenome (GOLD analysis project Ga0164306, IMG submission 110213) | Soil microbial communities amended with fresh organic matter from upstate New York, USA - Whitman soil sample_242_MG | ecosystem: Environmental > Terrestrial > Soil > Unclassified >... | reverse complement strand
TCGCCGCGAAGAAACTCACTTACGAGCACCGGCTGATCGATGACATGGTCGCGGCTGCCCTCAAGTGGTCCGGCGGCTATGTCTGGGCGTGCAAGAACTACGACGGTGACGTGCAGTCCGACATCGTAGCGCAGGGCTTCGGCTCGCTTGGCCTGATGACCTCGGTACTGATGACCCCTGACGGCAAAATCGTCGAATCGGAGGCCGCGCACGGCACGGTGACGCGCCACTATCGTGAGCATCAGAAGGGCAAAGAGACCTCGACTAACTCGATCGCGTCGATCTTCGCCTGGACACGCGGCCTCGCCCATCGCGCCAAGCTCGACAAGAACGACGCTTTGGCGAAGTTCGCAGCGACGCTCGAAAAGGTCTGCGTCGACACCGTCGAGAGCGGGTTCATGACCAAGGACCTGGCGCTGTTGGTCGGCGCCGACCAGAAGTGGCTCTCCACGACCGGGTTCCTCGACAAGGTGGATGCAAATCTGAAGAAAGCTATGGGCGCCTAGATGTATGGCCGGGCTTGTCCCGGCCACTACTTCTCTTCCGCCACCACCGCCGTCACCTCCCGCTTCACCGCGGCGGCCCGCTTCCCCACGCGATTTTCGACCACTTCCTTGACGCGCTCCGCAATGCGGGAGTCGCGCTGCATCAGTGCGTGCAGGTCGTGAGCGTCGAGACCTAGCAGGTTGGTGCGGGTGATCGCGGTCACTGTCGCGGTGCGGCGCGTCCGCCGCAATAGTGCAACCTCTCCAAAAAACTGGCCGGTGCCGAGCCGGACACGTTCCTTTTTCCCTCTGATCTCGATCTCGACCTCGCCCGCGGCAATGAAATACATCGAGCGCGCGGCATCTCCTGCCCGCATGATGATTTCACCCGGCTCGACCACCTGAGCTCTTAGCAATTCCATGATGTCCGATATTTCGGTCGCATCGAGTTCCCAAACAACGGCACGCGGGAAATCATGCCCCAGGTCACGATGAAATCACGGCGCTGGATCTGCTCGGCAAATGCGGTGGCAATGATGCCGACCGGCAGTGCCATGAGCACCAGACCGGCGAAGATCGTGCAGGTCGCAATGAACTTGCCGAGCGCGGTAACCGGCACCACGTCGCCATAGCCGATCGTTCCGATCGTAACGATTGCCCACCAGAAAGCTTCGGGGATGGTGCCAAGCTTTGCAGGCTGCACGTTGGCTTCAGCGAGATGCATCATCGATGCCGCGACGAGCGCGGTACCGAGCGCGATCACGAGGCAGCCGAACAATGCGCGCCGCTCATTGTAGAGGACGTCGAGCAGCGACCGCATCGCCGGCGAGTAGCGCGCGAACTTGAAGAAGCGCACCATCCGGAAGACCAGGAACACGCGCAGCTCGCCAGGCAGCACCATGGCGAACCAGAACGGCAGCACTGCTACAAGATCGATGATGCCGGCAGGACTCAGCGCGTATTTAAGTCGCGCTTGCCGCGCAGGCAGATGCTGATGTGGCCCGTGCTCGACGGCACACCACAGCCGGAGGCCATATTCGATCGTGAAGACAATGAGCGAGAAAAATTCGATGGCCGCAAAGGTGGTGGTGTAGCGCGCTTCATATTCCGGGATGGATTCGAGGGCCACCGCGGTTAAATTGATGACGATCAGAACGACAAGAAACCGGTCAACCGCCTTGCTGACGCGGTCGCCCACCGGCCCTTGCTCGAGTATTTGATAAACGCGCCGGCGCAAGCCTTTGAGGCGGTTGCGTGCCATGCCGCGACGATCCCCCTGCGCGAGTGTCAGCCCCCAAGCGCCGCTTCGATTGCCTTTAGTGCGTCTTCCGCTTTTGATCCATCCGGCCCGCCGGCCTGCGCCATGTCCGGACGGCCCCCGCCACCTTTGCCGCCGAGCGCTTCGGCACCTTTTTTGACCAGCTCTACCGCATTAAAGCGCTTGGTCAGATCGTCGGTGACGCCAACCACGATACCGGCCTTGCCATCCGCAGCCGTGGCGACAATGGCAACGACACCTGATCCGACCTGCCGCTTGCCCTCGTCAGCGAGGCTGCGGAGATCCTTGAGCTCGATTCCGGTAACCGCCCGCGCCAGCAGCTTAACGCCGTTGACCTGTCGCACATCGGCGGCATCGCCGTCCGCTTTCCCGCCCCCGCCCATAGCCAGCTTCTTTTTGGCCTCGGAGAGATCCCGTTCGAGCTTCTTGCGATCATCCAAGAGCGTTCCGATGCGTCCGGGCATCTCTTCAAGCGGGACTTTAAGCTCTGCAGCCGCGGCTTTAACGACCTGAAGCTGTTTGTTAGCGGCCTTCCTGGCTGATTTTCCGGTCAAAGCCTCGATTCTGCGTACACCGGCCGCCACCCCGGATTCCCCGACCAGCGAAACAAGGCCTATATCGCCGGTCCGGCGCACATGGGTTCCGCCGCACAATTCCACCGACCAGCCCATGGTGTTGCCGGTGCCCTCGCCCATCGCGACCACCCGGACTTCGTCGCCGTATTTTTCGCCGAACAAGGCGCGCGCGCCGGAGGCGATTGCGTCATCGACCGCCAGCAGGCGCGTCGTCACTGGCGCGTTTTGCAGAACGATGTCGTTAGCGATGTCTTCGACCCGTTCGATTTCCTCCGCCGACATTGGTTTTGGGTGCGAGAAATCGAACCGCAACCGGTCGGGCGCGACGAGCGAACCTTTCTGTGCAACGTGATCGCCGAGCACCTGGCGTAGAGCCTCGTGAAGAAGGTGTGTTGCCGAGTGGTTCTGACGAATTGCGCTGCGGCGCGCGTGATCGACATCCAGCAGCAGCGGATCGCCGACTTTGACCGGCCCCTGCTCCACTTTCACGACATGGGCGAACAGGTCGCCCGCTTTCTTTTGAGTATCGGACACGGCCAGCCGGACACCCTCGCGACGCATTTCACCCGTGTCGCCGACCTGGCCGCCGCTCTCGCCATAGAACGGTGTCTGGTTCATCACCACAGCGCCGCTCTCGCCCTTCTTGAGCTCGGGTACCTCCTTGCCGTCCATCACCAGCGCGGCAACGACGCCCTCTGCGCTCTCCGTCTCGTAACCGAGAAATTCCGTCGCGCCGATTTTCTCGCGCAAGCCGAACCAGACCGTTTCCTGCGCCGCCTCGCCCGATCCCGCCCAGGATGCCCGCGCCTTCGCGCGCTGACGCTCCATGGCGTCGGTGAAGGAAGCGATATCGACCGAAATCCCGCGCGAACGCAGCGCATCCTGCGTGAGATCAAGCGGAAATCCATAGGTGTCGTAGAGCGTGAAAGCAGTGTCGCCGTCGAACATCGCGCCCCTCTTGAGGCCTTTGCTCTTCTCGTCGAGGATGGCGAGGCCGCGCTCGAGCGTGCGCCGGAAGCGGGTCTCCTCGAGCTTGAGGGTCTCGGTGATCAGGGCTTCCGCGCGCAGCAGCTCAGGATAGGCCTGACCCATTTCGCGCGTGAGCACGGGAACAAGCTTCCACATCAGCGGTTCTTGCGCGCCGAGCAGCTCGGCGTGACGCATGGCACGCCGCATGATGCGGCGCAGGACGTAGCCGCGCCCTTCGTTTGACGGCAGAACACCGTCCGCGATCAGAAACGCGGACGCCCGCAGATGGTCGGCGATGACGCGATGTGAGGCCTTTTGCGGCCCGTTGGGGTCGACTCCCGTCAACTCGGCGATTGCGCGGATCAGCGCCTGGAACAGATCGATGGCGTAATTGTCGTACGTGCCCTGCAGCACGGCGGCCATGCGCTCGAGCCCCATGCCGGTGTCGATTGAGGGCCGCGGGAGATTGACCCGCTTGCCGCCTTCGAGCTGCTCGTACTGCATGAAAACGAGATTCCAGATCTCGATGAAGCGGTCGCCTTCGGAATCCGCCGAACCGGGCGGGCCGCCCGGAATCTTGTCGCCGTGGTCGTAGAAGATTTCAGAGCACGGTCCGCACGGACCGGTATCGCCCATGGCCCAGAAATTGTCCGAACCTGCAATGCGCAGGATCTTGCTATCCGGCAACCCCGCGATCTTCTTCCAAAGCTTGAATGCGTCGTCATCGTCGACATAGACCGTGACCAGCAGCCGATCCTTGGGAAGCGCGAAATCCTTCGTGACGAGTGTCCAGGCGAGCTCGATCGCCCGCTCCTTGAAGTAGTCGCCGAAGGAGAAGTTGCCGAGCATCTCGAAGAAGGTGTGGTGGCGCGCGGTATAGCCGACATTGTCGAGATCGTTGTGCTTGCCGCCGGCACGCACGCATTTCTGCGCGGTCACGGCACGCGAATAGGGCCGCTTTTCCAGACCGGTGAACACGTTCTTGAACTGCACCATGCCGGCATTGGTGAACATCAGCGTGGGATCGTTGCGCGGGACCAGCGCCGACGACGCAACGATCTGGTGGTCATTGCGGGCGAAGACGTCGAGAAAGCTCTTGCGGATGTCGTTGACGCCGCTCATTCGGACCGTGCAGTTCCTTATCGGGACCGGGGCTAAATCCCCGTCCGGATTTATGTTTTCAGCCAGCTATTTAGCGGCGGGGTTGCGTTAAGTCTAGGAAGGGGCACGGCCCACCCACAGCGCCGGTCATCGGCAGGCCGGGCTGGCGCCCTGGCTGCGCCAGGTCATTCAAAGCGCCTTCGCCCCCGTCCTCGGTGGCGGCCGCTCTACGCAGCCGGGTGCCGACGGGGGCGAATGCCTGACGCATCACACATGATACGCGTCACCGGAATGGTGCAGCGGAAAACGCAGGCGCCGCCGCCTCGCCTTACTACTCCTACATACTTTCGGGCTATGAATGGCCCGTTTTTCCTTTGCGCTTCGAGCTTTTCACCTTCGGGTCTTTGGCCTTTGCAGCCACAGCCCTGGGTTCTTTTCTCTTGGCGCCAGCACTCCTGACTTTGCCTTTCGCAGCTCCGGCCTTTCGTGGTTTAGCGGCCTCTGGCGCTGCGGTCGGCGCAACTGCTTCTGAAGTTTCGACGGGATAGGTCGGCTTGGGCGGGACAGGCAACGGCTCTTGCCGCACCTGCGCCGGCTCTTCGTTCGTGAGGGCTTCGCCCTTCTCGCGAAGACCGGCTCCGGACGGCAGCGTCGTTACAACGCCGTCCGGCAGCCCATCATCCTTTCAAGCCTCAGCTGCCTCGTCGTCATCGCTATCCTTATCTGCTGTCTCCCCCGCCATGATCGCCTCGGCGATCAGGCCAGCATTCTGGCGTACGGCGGCTTCGATCTTGTTGGCGATGTCGGGATTTTCCTTGAGGAATTGCTTGGCGTTCTCACGGCCCTGGCCGATGCGCTGGCTGTCATAAGAAAACCAGGCGCCGGATTTCTCGACGACATTGGCCTTGACGCCGAGATCAATCAGTTCGCCGAGCTTGGACACGCCCTCGCCATACATGATGTCGAATTCGACCTGCTTAAATGGCGGCGCCAGCTTGTTCTTGACCACCTTGACGCGGGTCTGATTGCCGATCACCTCGTCGCGCTCCTTGATGGCGCCGATGCGGCGGATATCGAGACGCACGGAAGCGTAGAATTTAAGCGCGTTGCCGCCAGAGGTCGTCTCCGGCGAGCCGTACATCACGCCAATCTTCATGCGGATCTGGTTAATGAAAATTACCATGGTGCGCGATTTCGAGATCGATGCAGTCAGTTTGCGCAACGCCTGACTCATCAATCGCGCCTGGCTGCCTGGCTGCACGTCGCCCATCTCGCCTTCAAGCTCCGAGCGCGGCACAAGCGCGGCAACAGAATCGACCACCAGCACGTCGATCGCACCGGAACGCACAAGCGTGTCGGCAATCTCCAGCGCCTGCTCTCCGGCATCCGGCTGGGAAATCAGCAGATCATCGACATTCACGCCAAGCTTGCGGGCATAGATCGGATCGAGCGCGTGTTCGGCATCGACGAAAGCGCAGATGCCGCTCTTTTTCTGGGCCTCGGCGATGGTGTGGAGTGCAAGCGTGGTCTTGCCGGAGGATTCCGGCCCGTAGATCTCCACTACCCGGCCACGCGGCAGGCCGCCGATACCAAGGGCAATGTCGAGCCCTAGCGAGCCCGAGGAAATAGCCTCAATGTCCATGGCCTTGTCGTTCTTGCCGAGCTTCATGACCGAGCCCTTGCCGAACTGACGCTCGATCTGGCTCAGCGCAGCTGACAGGGCTTTCGACTTGTCCATGGAAGATCCTTCAACGAGACGCAGGGCAGGCTGACTCATGATGTCGCGCTCCTTATGGCGGGGATTCGACCCCCCGACAACGCGGCCCCTGCCGCGCAGCCGGAATCGACTGAAGGACAGCAATGTACACTATTTGTTCTCTGTTCGCAATATGTTCTTTTTGGGAAATGGGGCCTGTTTCGACCCTTAGTGGCCGATTTTGAATTTGGGGGTGGCCCGTTTCGTTGCGACATCCGGGCATTTAGAGTGCGGGGATGGAAAATACCCCTCCCCAATTCCTTGCCGCAAGTATTGGCGGCGGCGCGGTTTCCAAAGATGGCCACGATGTCACGATTGAGTTTGGGGGCGACGGAGCCCTTCTTTGGGTCACACTCCCCGCTTCGCTTCTTCCACAACTGCAACTAATCGTGCGAGATCTTGACGCGCTCGCGATAGATGCCCGGAATGGTGTCGCCGGCCACTGGGCTGTGCCCGCCAAGAAAGGTTAGGCCGCCCCCAGTCCGGCTGGCCCCTGTTCAATGGTCATGATCGGAAAACGCGTACAGTTTCACGACGAGACTTGGCAGGAGCTCCGGTTGCTCGCAGCCGAGAGCATGAAGTCGTTCCAGGAGCTTGCAGATGAGGCCTTCAACGACCTGTTGAAGAAGCACGGCCGCCCCGCCAGCCTAAAAGACGCCCTGCGCAAGAGCGCTGGGCAAACCGCGAAGGTCATTCCACTCAAAAGAAGAGGACGCCCGTTCAAGGGCCGATCGTGAGGAGCCGCCAGACCCTGCCGGGGATTTTCCTCTTGTTCTCGGAAACTTGGTCTGGCTTGCGCGTTGCCAGCATAGCTAAGTGCCGTATCCGATTTGCCATTTCGCAATGCAATATCGTATATTGCGTTGCAGGAGTTTTATTGCCGCGGGGCCGGGGCGCGGCGGAGTGGAGCGTCATGTTGAAGTTTTTGCGTAAGTGCACCGCTATCCCGGCGGTGAAGTACTCGATCATCGCGATCACGAGCTTCCTCTGGCTGGTCGGATTTGCAGACCAACTTCCAGACGTTGAGCAGACTGTAAAATACGTTGGCATCTCGCTGTTGATGCTGGCAGTCGCCGCAATGGCCTGACCAAAGAGGACGCCCCCACCTACACGCCCAGGTGCCGGTGCAATATTTCCGGTCGCGCCTTGATCTCCTGTGCCGAGCCTTCGTGCGCGATGTGGCCGTTATTGATGATGTAGACGCGGCTTGCCAGCGTGAGCGTCGCAGCCAAATTCTGCTCCACAAGTACGATCGTCTGTCCGGCGTCGGCGAGGTCGCGGCAGGCTTTGACGAGGTCGCGCACGATCACCGGCGCGAGACCCTCGAACGGCTCGTCGAGCAGGATGATCTTTGGATCGCGTACGAGCGCGCGCGCGATCGCCAGCATCTGCTGTTCGCCGCCGGACAAATCCGTTCCACGGCTTAGGCGGCGCTCCTTCAACCGCGGAAACATTTCGTAGATACGCGCGAGCGGCCAGCGATTATCCGCGGTGAGGCCGGCGAGGACGATGTTCTCCTCGACGTTGAGACTGCCGAAGATACGGCGTTCCTCGTGCACCAATTGCATGCCGGTGCGCGCAATGGCATGACTCTTCTGACCTGCGATCTCGGCGCCGTCGAACACGATCGAGCCATCGCGCGGTGCCACGACACCCATCAGGCTTTTCAGCGTCGTGCTTTTGCCCGCGCCGTTGCGGCCGAGCAAAGCGACCACCTCATTGCGTTCGACGCGTAACGCAACGTCGAAGAGGATGTGGCTATCCCCGTAATAGGTGTTGAGACCCTTTACCTCGAGCAGACTCATTCGGCTGCCAACACGCCGTGCACGCCGCCCAGATAGGCTTCCTGCACTTTGCTGTTGCCCTTGATTTCGTCCGGTGCGCCTTCAACCAGCACCCGCCCCTCCTGCAGAACGGTGACGCGCTGCGCCAGTTCGAACAACGAATCCATATCGTGGTCGATGATGATCATGGTGCGGCCGCGAGCGATCGACTTTAGCAGCAGCACGGTCTCGACACGCTCACGCGGGCTCATACCGGCGAGCGGCTCATCAAGCAGCAAGAGGCTTGGCGAGGTTGCGAGCGCCAGGCCCACCTCGAGCCGGCGTTTCTCGCCATAGGCGAGATCCGACACCGGCGTGTCGGCGCGATCAACCAGATCGACCAGTTCGAGCGTGTGCTCAACCTGTTCGTCGAGGCCGGCAACTCGCTTGAGCGATCTGAACAGGTCGAGCCTGAACTTGCCGCGCAGTTCCGCCAGCGCCGCAATCGTCAGGTTCTCGCGCACCGTCAGGCGGTTAAAGAGCTGGTTGATCTGATAGCTCTTGGTCAGCCCGAGCTGACATGCATCGGTCACGGTCTTTCCGGTGATGTCCTGGCCTTCGAACAGAATCTGACCCGATGTCGGTGGTATTTCGCAGGTCAGCATCTTGAAAAAAGTGGTCTTGCCTGCACCATTCGGGCCGATGATGCCTCGCAGCTCGCCGTGGTTGACGGTGACATCGATGTCGGAATTGGCGGCTAGGCCGCCATAATGCTTGGTGAGACCTTTGACCTGCAGAATAGCGCCAGTCTTGCGGTCGGTTTCGCGGTGACGCGCAGGCATGGCAGCGATCGCCGGCTCACGCACCATTTCCGCAGCGGCGGCCCGCTGCTCGTCTTCGGCAGTGACGCCGGCGACGGGTGCCTCCTCGGGCGGTTCCGCCTTTTTCCTGGCACCGGTCACGAACGCGAGAAGATCCTCGATACCGCCGATCAGGCCGCGGCGCAGGAAGCAGATCAGCAGCACAAAGATCACGCCGAGCACCAGCTTCCAGGTCGCGCCGATATGCAGCGTGGTTTGCAAGAAATCGCTCAAGTAGAGCCAGACCGTCGCGCCGACTAACGGACCGAACAATGTACCGGCGCCGCCGATCGCGGTCTGCATGACCAGTTGCCCAGACGTGTCGAACATGAAGGCGTCCGGTGGCATGAAGCCTTGCATCACGCCAAGCAGACCGCCGGCAAACCCGGCATAGGCGGCCGCGACGACGAAAGCAGTCAATTTGTAACCGTGGATGTCGTGACCGACGGCAGCAGCGCGCAACGGATTGTCACGAATCGCGCGCAGCACGGCGCCCACCGGAGAACGCACGATGCGCAGCGCAAGCACAGTGCCGATGAAATACCAGAACGCGAGAAACGAGTAGAGGCTCCAATCGGTGTTGAAGCGAATGGTGGTGAAACCGAGATAGAGCGCCGGCGCCGGCACGCCAGGCAGTCCGTTCTCGCCGCCGGTGTAGGCCGAGAGCGGATTGAACTCCACGAAGAAGAAGACCTCCGCAATTGCCACGGTGATCATCGCAAAGTAGATGCCGGTGCGCCTGAGCGCGATCAATCCGACCAGATAGCCGATAACGGTCGCCACAATCGTACCCACAAATAGCGAAGGTACGACGTAGGGAAATTCTACGATTGTCAGGAGATAGGCCGCGACCATACCGCCGGTACCAAAGAACGCGGATTGGCCAAATGAGAGGAGCCCGGTGAAGCCAAACAGAATGTCGAACCCCAATCCGAACAGTCCCCACACCAGGATGCGGTTGATCGTGGTCGGCGTGAACCCGAGATAAGGCAGGACGAATGGCACGGCGATCAGCCCGACAGCTGTCAGGATTTCAACGAGTAAGGGGCGTTGCCTGAGCATCAGATGACCGCGCTCATTCGCGGCCGGCCGTGCCGAGCAGTCCGTAAGGACGCAGCACGAGCACAAGCGTCATGGCGACGAACAGCATGACGTAGGCGTAGCCGGGATTGAACATCGAGGTGATGCTGATGATTTCACCGGCAATCAGCCCGCCGAGAATAGCGCCAGGAAAGGACCCCACTCCGCCGATCACTACGACGACGAAGGTCTGCACCAGAATCGCCTCACCCACGTCGGGCGCGATCGAGACCACCGGCGCGTTGACGATACCGGCAAAGCCCGCCGCCATGGCGCCAATGCCGAACACCAGCATGAAGACCTTGTAAACGTCGATCCCAAGCGAATCGACCATCACAGAATCCTCAATACCGGCGCGCACGATCATGCCGATACGCGTGCGATACAGCACGACGTAGAGCGCAAGCAGCGCCACCGCGACGATTCCGAGCAGCGCGAGGCGGTAAGTCGGATAGACCATGAAGCCGAGCGAGGTGATGCCCTGGAACAGCGATGGCGGCGGCACGGCCTTTGACAGGCTGCCGAAGAAGAAGCGCACCGCCTCGACAAAGACGATGCCGAGCCCGAACGTGACCAACAGCTGGTCCTCATGTGGACGGCTGTAGAAGTAACGAATGATCCCCCGCTCCACCACCACGCCGACGATCATGACGAACAGCGAGCCGGCAAACACCGCGGCGATGAAGGAGCTCGTATAGGTGTAGGCGACCCAGCCGGCGTAACCGCCCAGCATGAACATGGCGCCGTGCGCGAGGTTCAGCACACCGAGCGTGCCGTAAATAATGGTCAGGCCGGACGAGATCAGCGCGAGCAAGGCGCCCAGCACCAGGCCGTTGAAGCATTGCGATATGAAATTCGCCCAATTGATCATGGTCGTCCCGGACAAGCGACGGCGAAGCCGCGCCGCAGGCGGTTGAACCGCCAGCGGCGCGACGTCTTACGTCGGGATTAGGTGTAGTCGCCGGGATTGCAGCCGAATGCGTCGGGCTTCTGCATCAGCGGCAGGCCCGGAACGACTTCGAGGACCTCCCAGAAGTCTTCCTTGTTTTTCATCGCCTTCGGCGCCTTGCCCTTGACGATGATCACCGGGCGGACGAGCTGGTGGTCTTCCTTGCGGAAGTACACTTCGCCGACGGTCGAGTCGAACTTCTCGCCCTTCTCGTACTCCTTGATAACGTCCGGCGGATAGAACGAGCCGGCGTTGGATACCATGCGCGCCCAGATCGCGAACGACATATAGGCATTGTTGGCGCCCCACTCCGGCTTGTAGCCGTACTT
>Ga0164306_10001260_pt1 | contig 11147 bp, 9 predicted proteins | sample Whisoiple_242_MG_FD_110213 | JGI IMG/M metagenome (GOLD analysis project Ga0164306, IMG submission 110213) | Soil microbial communities amended with fresh organic matter from upstate New York, USA - Whitman soil sample_242_MG | ecosystem: Environmental > Terrestrial > Soil > Unclassified >... | reverse complement strand
GGGCGGCCCAGCGCCGTAATTCCCTCGAAAATAGGATTTTGCCATCTGCTTCTTCGCGGCGTACAATTTCTTCCGCAATGTCCCGCTTCTTCCACGGCTTCACTTGACGGTAATCCGCCAAACCTCCGGTCGGACGTTCTCTACCCTCATCTCCTGCTAAGCCGAAAGGAAGACCCTTATGCTCCGCTCTATGTCGCGCAGAATTTCTGCCATCTCGCTTTTTCTATTGTTGAGTCTATGCGCCCTTGCCCAGAGCAAGTCGCGGCACTTTGAACTCAACTACTCTTTCACCGTTCGCATCACCGATCCCGGCAAGCCGCTCGACATCTGGTTTCCGGTGGCCCAGTCCGACCAGTTCCAGCAGGTAAAAATACTTTCCAAGAGCGGCGATCTTTCCCTGAAAGAAACCACTGAGCCGGAATACGGCAACAAGATGTTTTATGCCCACACCGACAAAGCAACACAGCCGGAGTATCACTTCTCCGTGAAGTATGACGTCGTTCGACTGGAGCACCTGGCGCCCGTCTCCATCAGGAAACCGGCGCCGGAGAAAGACCTTCGGCGTTTTTTGCAGGCCGATAAGCTGGTGCCGATCACAGGCAAGCCCGCCGAGCTGGCTGCCGCGCAGGTAAGGCCAGGCATGTCCGACCTGGAAAAAGGGCGCGCGTTTTACGATTACACCTTCTCCACCATGAAGTATGACAAGACGGGCACCGGCTGGGGGCGCGGCGACACGCTCTGGGCATGCGACGCCAAACATGGCAACTGCACGGACTTCCATTCGGTATTTATCTCCATGGCGCGCTCGCAGAAGATCCCCGCGCGCTTTGAAATGGGCCTGTCGCTGCCGGAAGGCCAGAATTCCGGCCAGATTGCCGGCTACCACTGCTGGGCAGAGTTTTACACCAGCGATCGCGGCTGGTTTCCGGTGGACATTTCTGAAGCCTGGAAGCATCAGGAGAAAAAAGAGTATTTCTTCGGCGCGCATGACGTGAACCGCGTGCAGTTCAGCGTGGGGCGCGATCTGCAACTCAGCCCGCGGCAGCGCGGCGAGCCCGTCAACTACCTCATCTTTCCGTATGTCGAGCTGGGCGGCCAGCCCTGGCCCAACGTGGCAAACGCTTTCTCATTCACCGATATCGCGGGTCACGAAGCCACGCGGGCGTCCCGCTAGAAATTGGGGGCGCGGTGCTTTTCGCAGCGGTCCGGTTATGTCTCCTCGTCCGGACCGCGATTTTATTGGCGAAAATGCAAGTCTATGAACTTTCAGATGCGCGGTTGAATTTCTTCCAAAATTGGTATTCACGAAATGTACACCAAATGTGTTGCATTTTCTTGTACATAACTATGTACAAGCGACTGATAATGGTGTGAAATTGACACGCGAGTTTCAGCACAAAATTGGGTTCCTGGGCTGGAGAGAGCCAGGGGCCGGAATTTATCACCTTGACGGGCCGATATACCGACGAACAGCAGAGGAGAAAAAGCTCAATGAGATTGTTAGAGAAGATGTGTTTCGTAGTGCTGGCCTCTGGGCTGGCATTGGGCCAGGCAACCGCAAATAATAGCGGCTCTGCCGGGACCGGGTCAGTTGCAGACGAGCTGAAGGCTTTGCGCGAAGCCATCAGCGAACAACAAAAACAGATTTCTCAGCAACAACAACAGATACAGAATCTGGAACAGCAGCTGCAGAGCAAGACCTCTGGTACGCCGCACGTGGCCGATGCCGCACTACGCACAGCGCCGGTACCGGTGGCTGCCACTGTGGTCCAGGAAACCGAGAAGCCCAAGGAATCGCCGCTCTCGTTCCGCATCGGCGGCACGGATTTCACCCCCGGCGGGTTCGTGGACTTTGAGAACGTTTTCCGCACCACCAATGCGACTGGCGCAGCCGGAAACCCGATTGCAACCAGCTTCGGCGCCATTCCCTTCAGCAACACGGTCCAGGGACACCTGACTGAATTTCGCTCCACCGGCCAGTATTCGCGCTACAACCTGAAAGTAAGCGGCAAGTATGGCGCCAACAACGTGGTCGGCTACATTGAAGGCGACTTCAATGGCAACGATGCGGCCAACGTGTTCGTCACTGCGAACGGTCACACCAACCGTCTCCGGTTGTACTGGCTGGACCTGAAGCGCGGCAAGTGGGAATTCCTGGGCGGCAATAGCTGGGGCATGGAAACCCCGAACCGCACTGGGCTTTCTCCAATGCCTTCTGACCTGGCGCTTACGATTGGCGAAGACGCGAACGTCCATATCGGCATTCCGTACACCCGCGCCGGTGAGTTCCGCGCGGTTTACCATTTCTCAGACCACTTCCAGTGGGGCGTTGGGCTGCAGAATCCAGACCAGTTCGTCAACGCCGGCGAAGTCATCTTCCCGTTCGCGTTCAATGCCGCTCTCGGAGGGCAGCTCGACGCCGGCAACAACACAACAGGCACGCCTAACCTGGGCCCGGACATCCACACCAAGATGGCCTGGGACAACGACGTGGACGGCAAGCATTTCCACTTCGAACTGGGCGGCCTGATGACCACGGTGAAGACTACCGCTGTTCCTATCGGCGGAACCACCTTCCAAAGCCATACCAGCATCGGCGGCGGGATCGATGGGGCCTTTAACTTCGAACTGTTCAAGGGCTTCCGCGTCCTGGCCAATGCCCTCTATGGAGACGGAGTCGGCCGCTACCTTATCGGGACCGCTCCACAGACCGTCGTGCGCCCGATTGGGACCGGTGTTGGAACCTTCACCATCGACAACTCGCTGGTCCACTCCGGAATGGCCCTGGTTGGCATAGAAGCCACCGCCAAAAAGAGCCAATTCGGCTTCTACTATGGCGGAATGTATGCCCAGCGGAACGCTTTCCCGGACGTAACCTCGCCGTTGGTGACTAAGCCGATTATAGGTTTTGGCGGGGCCAACTCACCTAACAGCGCAAACCGGGCCATCCAGGAAGCTACGTTCGACTGGACGCAGACCTTCTGGAGAAACCCACAGTACGGCGCAGTGTTCCTGGTTACGCAAACCTCGTACTTGACGCGCGCTCCGTGGTTCGTACCTGCCGGCGCGCCCAAGAATGCTCACCTGGTCATGAACTTTGTCAGCCTGCGTTACGCGCTGCCGTGATCTGAGCTTACCTTTGATGAACAAAGCGCCGGCTAAAAGCCGGCGCTTTTTTGTCGTTTCACTACAGTTGATTCGCGCGCATGTTTCCAGGTCATCGCAACAAGCGCGCTTTTGTGCTTTTTGCTCATGTTGTCAGTGCCCGCCGGTCATCGAGCCGGAGAGCGGTGTGATTTCAGTTAACGTATTCGGGTCCACGCCGCCGGTTTGAGGGAAGGGAGTCAATGACCAGCGAATCAGATTGCCGTTGTCCCCGAAGATCTGGAAGTTGCCGTAGTTGGAAACAACGCTGAGGCTGGTGGGATAGTTTCCGCCAGGGCCTGTCTGCTTGGCAGTGAATACTACGTCAAAGGCGCCCGAGCCGGCATATGTGTCCATGTTGCTGCTGGCGGTGACCGGAGAATTCGGATCGGAGTTGAAGGCGCTCACCAGCGTGTCGACGATGGTCTGAGGAATGCAAGGATTTCCGGCCCAACTAAACCCGAACGGGGGCGCGCCGGAGCAGGCTCCGTCATAGCTGATGGTTTTGGTCGTAGTGTTTACGGTGACGCTGATGGTGCCGGTGTCGCAAGTCTGGCCATCCAGGCAACTGAACTGTCCAGCGAAGCCCACAAGTCCCGTGGCGGGATTGTGCACCGTAACCGCGGTTCCGCTGGAAGGAATACCGTTCGCCACCACTTGCAATGTGCTGGCGCCGCCCTCCATGTTGCCGGGCAGATCGAATTGCGTGGATACAATCGTCCCGCCGGTAGCCACGGCCATGGTGCTGTGATTATGGGTCTTGGCATAGAAGACATGCCCGGTGGAGCTGTTGGTAATGCGCACCAGCGGGAAGTTTGTCGCTTGTTGAACGTCATCGCCGTAGCCGGCGCCTTGGGAGAGACCGTTGAATTGCATCCCGGAAATCGAATTGTTCTGGGCGCCGGCCGTCAGGCTGGTGGAAACGGAAGTAATAACAGGGCGCCAGGCATTCTGGAATGTCCCGGCAGGGCTATAGACCGCCATGTGGGTAGAGCTGTCCGTGAACAAGATCTGCCCTGTGGGAAGAACAAGCAGACGCCCGGTGAATGCTTTTTCGCTCGGTATGTTGGGTGGATTAGCGACTTGAGTCAAGATGCTGCCATTAAACTCGAAAAACACCACACCCGCACTGCCATTGGCCGGGCTTGTCTCAACCAGGACGTTGCCACTGGGAAGCAACGCAGCCGGACCATCGGGAACGCCGAGACCACTGGGGAAGGTAGGCCCGGTGGACCATTGTCCGGTGCTTGAGTTGTAGATGGCGCTACTGGAGTTGGCGCCGGCGGCAAAGACGGTGCCATCGGGCCGAAGAACGGCAGGACCAATCTCACCGCCGGAAATCAGTGAGACCGACGTGCTGCCCGCGGAAGACCAGGTACCTGTGGAGGGATTGTAGGTTTCAGTATTGAGTATGTTGGAAGTATCAATAGTCAGGACCTTGCCATTGGGCAGCAAAGCCCAGCCTTCTTCGCCGTTGGAGTCGCTCTTGCCGCTGCCGGTGGTGGTCCAGGTGAGATTGGAGGCGTTCAGCAAATGCTGCGAAGAGGAGCAACAGTCGCCGAGCATAAAAGTGCCATTCGGCAGCACTGCGCTGGCCGCATCTCCTATCATGGAAAATCCGGACGGCGGGGCAATGGAAGTCCAGACGTTGGTGCTGGGGTCATAAATGGCGCCTTGGTTAGTTTCGACCTGGGCGGGATTGCTGAGATTGAATTCGCCTCCCACAATCACCAAACGTCCATCGGGCAGCACGGCTGATCCATAGTAGAGTGGTCCATATCCAGATGGCATGCTGGAAATCTGCGACCAGACCGGATTAATGTAGCCCCCGTTGCTGTCGGGAATCATTCTGAACCAGTTGCCGGTAGGAACGACCATGTTGCCCGAGGTAGTCATCTGCTGCACCAGAACAGTGCCATCGGTAAGAAGAATGGTAGTTCCGGCGCGCAGGTTAAGAGGGTTGACCACGGCGGTCCAGGTTTGGGCCTGCATTCCTATGGCAAGAACAGCTACCATGAATGCAAAGGCCGCTACGCGAACAGTAAAAGCGGAAAGACAAGGCAGTAAGAGAGATTGCCGACCATGAATCATATAGCATCCTTTCAGGTGAGAATCGACGAGAGGCAGTTCGGGGTGCGGTCTATGGCAGTTCAAATATCACCGATGAATTCACGTGATAACTAAACCGGAGCTAAACATCTCTAAAGGTGCGCTGATCCGGCAATGCAATCGATTCCTGTCATAAAACTATCGAATGCCGCAATGACCAGCAGGAGAGGGCCCATTCAGAGTCTCTGGCCAGGAACTCTGATTTGTAGATTAGAGTATCCTATGAGCTAAAGCGTTGCTATAGTTTAGGGATAGTTTTGTCGGCGAATGTTCCAAAACGGAACAAAGAATCGAATAATATATAACTATCTAAACTATGAGCGTTCCGACACAGTAGCCATCTTTATTAAAGTTATTATTCGAAACGGAACTATAGTTGTATAGTGATAGATGAGAATAGATTTACTTGTCTGGGTGTTATAAAATGGCTATAGATGATGGGCTGGAAGCCATTACAATGCGGATTACAGTGCGCCTGTTTTGTTCTAGCGGCGTGGACTGCCGGCCTTGTCGTCGCGCAAGCCGCGCCTCACACCCGCGTTGAACTGATTTCCCGGCAGACTGCGCTTCGTCCCGGCTCTGACCTGCAACTGGGCATTCATTTCATTTTGGAACCGGGCTGGCATATCTACTGGATCAATCCCGGCGACTCAGGCCAGCCCCCGTCTCTTAAATGGCAACTGCCGCCAGGCTTTGCCGCCGGTGAGATTCAGTGGCCGCGCCCGGAACGCATGCAAGCAACGCCGGAGCTGGCCGACTATGGTTATCACGACGAGACGCTACTCATGGTCCCAATTCATGCGCCGCCGCTCATCAACAACGAACAGTTGCGCGGGCTGAGATTTGCCGTGGAGGCCAAATGGCTGGTCTGCCGCGAGGTCTGTATTCCGGAGCACGCTAATCTCGAGCTATTCTTGCACTCGGGTGCGGTCAGGGAAAACCCCGCCACTGCGAAACTGTTTGCCGGCGCGGCCAAGCTGTTGCCAATCGCGATGCCACATGGCTGGAAAGCCGAGGTGGAATCCCGCAAAGACAATTTTCTGCTGACCATCGCGGCAAACAGGCAGCTCACGAAGGCCATCTTCTTTCCGCTCGATCCGGGACAAATCGACAATCCTGCGCCGCAAACGCTTCAGCCAACGCCTTCCGGCGCAAAGATCACTTTGAAGAAATCCGATCTTCTTCTCAAGCCGATCAGCGTCCTGCGCGGCGTGCTGGCCATCCCCGGAGGCCCGGCCTATCGGATTGAAGCGCCTGTGCGCCACCCGATACAATGATGGCCGGCAGAGATAACCAAGGAGTAGCCATGAAAACCTTTCGTCACTTATTGCATGCTTGTGCGCTAATGGCGCTGATTGCGCCGGCATTTGCCGTCAGGGTTGGAGAACCTGCCCCCGGATTCACGGCTGTGGATAGCAACGGCAGGCAACAGCGCCTCTCTGACTACAAGAGCAAATACGTTGTGCTGGAATGGCACAACCAGGGGTGCCCGTACACCAAAAAGCATTATGAAAGCGGCAACATGCAGCGCCTGCAAAAAGAGTGGACAGCCAAAGGCGTGGTCTGGCTCACGGTCATCTCTTCCGCTCCGGGTACGCAGGGATTTGTTACGCCTTCGCAGGAAAACGATTACTTAAAAACGATGAACGCCGCGCCGACTGCCGTGCTGATGGATCCCGGCGGATCTCTGGGCCATCTGTATGGCGCCAAGACAACGCCGCACATGTTCATCATCGACCCTGGCGGGATGTTGATCTATAACGGCGCTATTGACGATCATCCAACGTCCGATCAGGGTGACATCGCGGGTTCCAAAAACTATGTTTCCACCGCGCTGCAGGAAGCTACCAGCGGCAAGCCGGTGACCGAGCCCGCTACCCGTCCTTACGGCTGCTCCGTCAAATACAAGGATTGAGGTCCCGCCCAGAAGATGCGCCTGCCCGCCGAACTGCTGGACGCGCTTCAACAGGAAACCGAGAAGGTAGACCGGCGCAAGCTTGTGCAGGCGGCCTCGCAACTCACGGAACGCTATAAGGCCGCAGATTTCTCGTCTCCAGCCATCGCCACGGAAGCGCAGCGCGCCGCTTATCTCGCCGTGCGGTTGCCGGCCACGTATGCCGCTCTCCGGCGGGTATTTGCGGAAATCAATCTGCAAGCGCCGCAGGCTGAAATCACAAGCATGCTCGACCTTGGCGCGGGGCCGGGGACCGCGCTGTTTGCCGCCAGCCGGCAATTTGCTTCCCTGCGACATGCCACGCTGGTGGAAGCCGATGCGGAATGGATCGCGCTGGGCAAGCGAGTGGCTGCGCCGCCGAAGCTGCCGGGCGGGCTCAACGTGCAATGGTCAAAGCAAGACCTGCGCTCCGGCTTGTCTTGTGAGAAGCATGATCTGGTCGTGATTGCGTATACGCTGGGAGAGCTTCCGCAAGCCGCGGCCGATGCGGCGCTTCATAAGGCATGGAAGTGCGCCGGGAAATTTCTGGTGGTTATCGAGCCGGGAACGCGCCGAGGCTTTGCCGCCGTGAACGCCGCGCGCTCCGCGCTGATCGCGCATGCCGCGCATGCCTTTATCCTGGCGCCGTGTCCGCATGCCGGCGCGTGTCCCATGGCCGCTGCCGGCGACTGGTGCCACTTCTCCCAGCGCGTGGAACGCACGTCGCAACACCGGCAGTTGAAGGGTGGCGACCTGGGATATGAAGATGAGAAATTTTCCTACGTCGCCGCGGCCAAATTTGCCATGCCGCCGGCCGGGCCGCGCATTGTCCGCCATCCGGGGAAGCACAGCGGACACGTTCAGCTGGCGTTGTGCATGCCACAAGGCCGAATTGAAAGCCGGACAGTGACGCGCTCCAGCAAAGAAGCTTACAAGCGGGCGCGCAAGGCTGAGTGGGGCGATGTGTGGATTGAATAGAGTAGTTTGCAGTTACCGTAAACCTTGCAGGGAGCCCTCAGGGGCTGACATCTGAGATGATAACGAGATGATTCTTCTGGCCAGCGCGCTGCCGTTTCTCCGATGGATGGTGGATTTCATCCAGTGGGCCAAAGGCATGGGGCCAACCGGCGGCGTGGTGTATGCCCTGTTTTATATTGCCGGCACGGCGCTGTTTTTTCCCGGACTGCCGCTGACTCTCGGCGCAGGGTTCCTCTATGGCGCGGTCATCGGCACGCTGGTTGTTTCGCCCGCGAGCGTTGCCGGGGCCAGCCTGGCATTTCTGATCGCGCGCTATTTTGCCCGCGACTGGGTAACGCGGCGGCTCAAAAAATATCCGCAGGCCGCGGCCATTGACCGCGCCATCGAAAAGAACGGATTTAAGGCCGTGGTCCTGCTCCGCCTGCAACCGGTGCTGCCGTTCAACATCCTGAATTACGCGCTGGGGCTCACCAGCATCCGCCTGCGGGACTACATGCTGGCCTCGTGGATCGGGATGTTTCCCGCGACGGTGCTCTATGTCTATCTTGGCTCCGTGATGAACGATATTTCCGATCTCCTGCGCGGACGGCCCAACTCCGGCATGGCCGGGCGTTTCTTACTGTGGGGCGGGCTGGCGGCGATTGTGATTCTGGTATGGTGGCTCGGGCGCGTCGCCAAGAAGGCGCTGCGCGACGAAATGGGTACAGGTCCCACGGCGGCATGAAACAATGAGCCTCGCTCACGGCCGCCGCCGCATTGATCGCGCCGGCATCTTGAGAGGGCAGAGAGATTTTTTCTATGCAGGAAGCCATGGTCTGCATTTTCGTCAAGCCGCCTGAACCCGGCGCGGTGAAGACGCGCCTGATCCCGGAGCTTGGCCCGGAGCGCACCGCGGAGCTGGCGGAAGCCTTCCTGCAGGATACGGTTGCCATGGTCCGCGCTCTCCCCTGGGCCGAGTGCATCATTGCCGCCACAAAAACTTTTGCCCGCGATTACTTCAAGCCGGAAGAGGTCTGGCTGCAATCGGAAGGCGACCTGGGTGAGCGGCTGGAGAAAGTCCTGCGGCTGGCGCTCAAGCGCAGGGAGATCGTGCTGGCCATCGGCGGCGACAGCCCCGGCCTTCCCGCGGCTTATATGGAACGCGCCCGCCAGGCGCTCAAGACCGCCGACGCCGTTCTTGGCCCCTCCGCTGACGGCGGCTTTTACCTGATGGGACTCAAGGACTGCCCTGTGGGCGTGCTCGATGGCATTCAGTGGAGCCATTCCACCACGCTCGCCGCCACCGTCCACAAGCTGGAACAGTTCGGCATGAAGACCGTGCTGATCGATCCCTGGTTTGATATCGATAGCCATGAGGACCTTGAGCGCCTGCGCCGCCAGCTGGCCAACGATCCCACGCCCGCTCCGCACACCGCGGAATGGCTGCGCCGGGCTTTTCCTTCGAAATGAGGAATCTCGTGGAGGTCGATGGCGAAGTATCAATTCAAATTTAAGCCATTACCGAAATCAATCTCGGGGTACATTTCCCGAATTCCTTTGCGGCCTCTGCGTCCTTTGCGGTGAAATTCTGGCGCATGCCAAAATGAAAATTTCGCCGGAATGAAAGTGCCGTCAAAATGAAGATCTCGGTGGTCATCCCCGTTTTGAACGAACGCGGCTCGCTGCCCGCGACCATTACCGCGTTGCGTGCCTGCCGCGGCATTGCTGAAATCATTGTGGCCGATGGCGGCAGCACAGACGGCACCGTGCAGTGGCTGCAAGCCCAGCCGGACGTGGTGCTGGTGCGGTCTATCCGCGGCAAAGGCCCCCAGATCAACGTGGGAGCCGCCGCGGCTTTCGTTCCAGATGATTCCGATATCTCTGAAACCGCCGGGATTGCCGAGACCGGAACCATCGAAACCGCCGCAAGCAAAACTGCCGCCACTTCAGGCCCTTCCAATCACGTTCTGCTCTTTCTTCACGCTGACTGCATTATTTCGCAGCCCGCGATGGACGCGCTGCATGCCGCGCTCGCTGATCCGCGACTTGCCGGCGGCGGATTCTACATTCGCTTTGCCGAATCACGTCCACGCTCGCTGCGGCTGGTGTCCTGGGGCATCAACCTGCGGGCACGGCTGCGCGGCTCCGCCACCGGCGACCAGGGCATCTTCGTCCGCCGCGACGTGTTTCAATCCATCGGCGGCGCGCCCGAATGGCCGCTCTTTGAAGACGTGGAATTGGTGCGGCGCATCAAGAGGGCAGGGAAGTTCACGGTCATAAAGACGCCGGTCACCGTCTCCGGCCGCCGCTATATTCAGCACGGCGTCCTGCGGACCGCGCTCCTTATCTATTCTCTGCGCTTTGCTTACTGGCTCGGCGTTCCACCGCAACGGCTGAAGAACTGGTTCAAGGACGCGCGAACTGATCAGAAGTCGAAGGGTGGAAAAGCCAAAGACTGAAAAGCCGGCGCTCGCCATTGACTGCTGCAGCGGCTGCAGCGGCCATCAGAGACAACCGGGTAATGGTACAGTTTGAGTTTCAATTCATCGCTTACGCGATGAACGTCTTTATTCGCTTCGCTCACCCAGGACTTAAAGTCCTGGGCTGGGGCCCGCGATTCCATCCCCACCACGCGAAAGTCGCGCGTGGCGGGGGGCCCCACGCGAGCGAATCGCTAGACGCTGATACTGCTAGTGTGTCAGTTTGGTATTTCCCACTTTAATTATGTCGTCATCCCGAAAGGCGTAAGCGAGCCCCGCGTTTTCATCAGCGGGCGAGTAGCCTTGAGGGACCTTGTGTTTGAGTGACATAAACTCAATGTAATAAAAAGCACAAGGTCCCTCGGTCCTACTCGCGCGCTGAAGAAAACGCGCGCTCGTTCAACGGACCTTGATTACATGACGACAACGGCCTCCGGAGCGTCTCGAGTAAACTCGATTTGCTTAAGACCAAGAGCTCGAGACGAGGAGGCCATATGCAGTATATAGGTTGTGACTTTCATCCG
>Ga0164306_10001257_pt1 | contig 11161 bp, 9 predicted proteins | sample Whisoiple_242_MG_FD_110213 | JGI IMG/M metagenome (GOLD analysis project Ga0164306, IMG submission 110213) | Soil microbial communities amended with fresh organic matter from upstate New York, USA - Whitman soil sample_242_MG | ecosystem: Environmental > Terrestrial > Soil > Unclassified >... | reverse complement strand
CGGACGCCGGCCCTCCCAGCGTGAGGATGGTCTCGCCATGCCGGCATCCGAAAACCTGCACAAGAGCCGACATCCCTCAGTGGCGTGCCGTCAGTTCACAAGTCGGCGGGCGGACCGAACTAACGACCCGCCGCCGCTTCCGGCCAAGAGCAAGAACGGCTGTCGTGGCCTAACCGTTCAGGCTCGAAGGCACCTAGTCGATGCTGAGGCTCTTTACGTTTGGGGGCCGTTTCATGTCCAGCAACGGCACCGGATTTTCTGGGCGTTGCAGATCGGGTCTCCAATCGTTCGAGGCTCCGCCCGGAACCCGCCGGATGCTTGGAAAGTCGACGATGGACTTATTGAACTCCATCACGACCGGGACGATGAGTGCCAAAACCCAGCGATAGTGGGCGTCTCCTTTTTGATTGCATTCTCGTCGCCCGGAGCGACCACGATGGAGAGCGCCGAACGGATCGGGATGCGTCCGGTAATGAACGAGGCGCGGCCCGCCGTGCAGCTTGCTTGACCGTACCAGTTAGTGAACGTCGCGCCTTCCTTGGCGATGCGGTCGATGTTTGGTGTTGGATGACCGAGCGCAGCGCCGCCCCCGCTATACGCGCCGAAATCGTTCCAGCCAGTGTCGTCGGTCATCAGCATGATGACGTTGGGTCGCTTCTGCTGTTGTGCGGATACTGGAAGGTTCATCACTGCCGTAACAGCAACGCCCGCCAGCAGGCCCCGCCATAATGCGCTTCCAATTTTCATGGGACAGCTCCTTGGCTTAGCCTTACCGAATTTGCGGCTTAAGTCTGAGCGAAGACCGTATCCGCCGCCATGCGATTTCGGTAGGTCGCATTCAAGATACAGCAATGCGCGAACTGCCCGCCAATTGTCCGATTGGGGTCACGAGCGGCCGCGCCCATTCGCGCGATCAGTTCGTGTATGACCGCAAATCTGTGAAAGCTGACGTGATTTCGCTGCGGCGCCTCGCGCTGCCGCTCATGCTCCCGGTTCTCAGCAAATGGCAGCTAGACAGCTATTCGCCAGAACATCTAACGTGAGCGGAAACGACAATGGCTCCGCGGATCACTCTCAATCTAACTGCCGATGGTGAACTTGAGATTTGGTTGAACGCTGAAGGCAGTTTTGGTCAAAAAACTACAAGGGCTGTCCGAGAGAAACGACCATTTCACCTGGGACCCAGTCCCAACGGCGAGATCGAAGTCTCCAGTCGCACCTACCGATCTGACGACAAGCTCTTGGACTACGGGAAAGTTCTCTTCCGAGCAGACGCATGGGACGTCGAGCATTATCCACATGTTATGGGCCAATCGACGCGGTAGTCGGCAATATCCGTGGGTCATCCACGACGGCTTTGGCATGCTCACGCCACGCTCGGTTATTGGGTAATCTCGGAAGTGGCGGCTATTCGCCTCTCGCCAACCGCTTGTCAGTCTGCGACCGCCTACTCGTCCTCGTCGTCTTCCTGCCTCATCCTGGCATGCTTCGGCAACGGCTTGCCGAGCAATCCCGTGACCATCGGCTCACGCGAAGCATAGGAATTGCGGCCTGTTGCGCGCGCCGCGACTTCCTCACCCGAAACGGCGGCAGGCTCGCAGATGATCGGCCGGTGCGGGCGGCGCATCAGGTCCACATGGATATGGTTGTAGTGATAGACGTTGGAGCCCGGCGCCAGCACCGTGGTGAACTCGCGGCAGGCCGAAGCCTGCACATCGTGCAGAAAGCCCTGCTCTTCCGGCATGCCCCTCCAGCCTGCCTCCACCGAAATGCGCCGGCCGTCGGCCAATGTGAACGCCGCGATATCCAGCGCGTTGCCGAAGGCGTGTTCGGAGATATGCGCATTCGGATTGCCGTTCATGCCACGGCACGAATAGGCGGAGATCTGCTTGATCTCGACGACGCGGGCGCCGAACCAGCGCATCGCGGCGGGCTGCACGGAATCGGCCAGCCAGTGATCGAGTACCGAGACAATCGGACAGGCGAGCGTCGCGGTGGGTTTTACCGCAACCGCTCCGAACGCCGCGACGGGATTGCCCTGGGTCGGCCCGGGGCCGAGCCTTGGTACGTCTGTCCTCGGATAACCGGCGGCGAGTGGTGCGGCTGGCGTGGTGTAAGGCGCAGAATGGCGGTTGCGTGGCGGATAGCCTTGCGCATCCGGATATGGACGGATGCCCGGTTGCGTCGCGGGCGGCTCACCTTCGGCTGGCAGGTCGATTTCATCTCCTTGCGGAGCAACGCCGGGCGCGCTGAGCGAAATCGGGCGGCCTGATGGCGTGGCATAGCCAAGCTGGCGCGTTGCATAAGGCTGCGGCTGCGGCGGAGGCGGCTGCGAGATCGGCCAGTGCGGCTGGCTGCCGATATTGCCGGGTGGTCGCAGATCGTCATCGGCAAAACCGAAGCTGGAACTGCTCTCGCCGAGCGCGGCAACCTTGAGCGGGAATTCCGCACCGCAAACGCCAGGACCGGAAATCGGATCGATCCGGACCAGTTCGGCATTCTCCTTGACCGCGCCGGATTTCAGACACGCAATTTCGGCCTCGGCCCGCCAGGGTTCGCGCTCCTGGGTCTGAAAAAGCCCGCGACCGCACCCCGCTAACGAGACAAGGACGAAGGAGCCGACGAGATACAAACCAACTCCGCGCGTCATCCGCGCAACTTCAATGAATTTATTTAAGGACTCTTCAACGCCTTGATTTCACGACTTTTTAACCACGCCACAATGGAACCCGGATGCGATAGAACAGCAACGCTGACTTTTTCCGGCCGGAACGGCTTGCTAGCCTTGCGCGTTACAACGGTCTGCGACGAGAACCAGGGAGGTTTCCCATGACTTTCGCCAGCAAATTGAGCGTTGTTGCCGCATATCTTGCTTTCGCCTTTGTCGGCGCAATCGTGCTCGGCATGTTCTGAAAATCAACGCGTCACAGATTTCTGCACGCCCGGTGGCCGGGATCATTTCAGCCACCGGGCGTTTTGCAATGGTAGTACCGACCCGCCAGTATCGGTCGTGCGCCAGACATGCGCCAGTTCAGGACACGGCGATTACAAATTGGACAGCGGTATTGCCGTCGGCATCGTCATTATCGCGGTCGCGCCGGCTGCGCTGCTCGTAGATGCCGCGGATCGATATCGAGACGCAGGAAAGTGGAGCTGCAATGCCTTGGTGCTTCGATGTGGATGCGGTGTCCACCGATCACGAATGAAAATGAATCACCGGCGCCAGCAGGCGAGCCGAACAGCGGTGGAGATTCTCGATGTGACCTGAGTCATCCCGAAATCAGCGATCACGCGGTCGGCCTCGCCGGCATCGCCATGTGACGCGCATCACAGAGCACAGCGTCCCGCAGACGTAGGTTATGGCGAATTCAGGGGATGTCGAACTCACCAGCTACCTACGGAGGCTCACATGAAGAAGCTCTATATTCTCGCGGCGCTGTTGATGGCGAGCACGGCCGCCCATGCCGGCAACTCGATTTCCTTCGACATCGAGGGACACCATATTCACATCGCATTACCCAGGAATTGCAGTTCGCTGTCGTGCCTGCAGATATCGGCGCCCGGTCTTTCCGGCCCCAATTTCGGTTCTACGTGGAACCGGGACGGCAACAAATATGATGACGACAGATATGATGACAAATACGACGGCAATTATAGCGAGAAGTCACCGGCGCTCGCGCAGAAAAACTCGCCCGCTCCAGCCATGCAAGCTGCCGCGCCGGGTGCCCAGGCAACCGCACCTCAACAACTGACCGCGGCGCAATCGGTTGCCCCCGGTGCAGCCACGAGCACCCCCGACCAGACGACGGTCGCTTCCACGGCTACGGTTGCGCCGACGCCTGATACTATGGCGCCGGCTGCCGCGCCCGTTGTTCCGGCTCCCGTCGCGCCCGCGCCCGTCGCATCCGCGCCGGTGCCGGTTGAAGCGACAGCGCCCGTTTCGGACCCGAACAGCCCGATCGGCGTCTGGGCGACCGAAGAGAACAAGGGCAACGTTCGCATCGAGCCGTGCGGCCCCAATCTCTGCGGCTATGCGGTCAAAACTGGCGAGAAGATCCTGATCAGCATGAAGCCGTCGGGCTCGAAATGGACCGGCCGGATTCATGATCCCGACAGCGGCAGCAATTACGACTCGACGATCGCGCTGAAGGGCAGCAATGCCCTGAAAGTTCAAGGTTGCGCATTCGCCGGCATGTTCTGCGGCGGCCAGACCTGGAAGCGCGTCAGCTAGGAGAACAATCCAGAAGCGGCACCCGCTTTCCAAAAAGATCGCGCTCGTTGCATTAGAATTTTTCCAAGACCAGGTGCCGCGTCCCTGCAAATCCGGGACGTGGCATCTAATCGTTTTGCCCTATACAACGATGCGGCTGTCTGCATTCATGCGGCATTCAGCAGACGGAGTCCTCAATCGGCAGGACTGACGTTCGCATCTCCGGCGAATTCAAGGCATCGTGATGAAGTATCGGCTTTCGCTAGTCGCCTGGCTCGCATTTCTGCTGCTGGGTGGCGCAACCGGAGCCGGTGCGAACACCGTTCCGACCGAAGCCGCACCAATGCCGTTCATCGGCAACGCAACATACGGCCTGACACGACTGGCGCAGGCAGCGCCGGCAGCGGCGCCCGCCGACGCGCAACCCGCCGACGACGAGCCGATCGGAAACGTCGCAACCTTGACCGGTACGGCGACCGTGACCCGCAACAACACGCCGACACCGCTCAAGTTGCAGGACGACATTTTCCTGAACGACGTGCTGCAGACTTCGGCGAATTCGACGCTCGGCGTTACCTTCAACGACGCCACCACGTTCAATCTCACCGCCAATGCCAGGATCGCGATCGACAACTATGTCTATGAAGACGGCGGCAAGCAGAACTCCGCGCTGTTCGATATCGCCAAAGGCACGGTCGCGTTCGTCGCGGCGGAGGTCGCCCATAGCGGCGACATAAGATATCGACACCGACCGCTACGCTCGGGATTCGTGGCACCACCGGCCTTGTCGAGGTGCCGGAGGGTGCCGCTGCCAATAATCCGAACAACGTCGCGATCAAGCTCTATCCCGACGCCGATGGCCGGGTTGGACGGATCGAGGTAAACGATCGCAATGGTGCGCGGCTCGGCTCCCTGACACAGGGATCGAGCGGCTTCACTATCCGCCGCGGCGCAGGCGGGCGCTTTACCGCGGCGTGCCCTGGTGATCTCGCCGCAGCAGGCGTTACGCGACCAGGGCATCGTGCGCCAGGTTCATGCCGCCCAGAGCGTCGGCCGCCAGATCGTCACCCGGCAGCGCCGCGTTACGTCAGGCCAATCCGAACCGGAATAATTTGCGCAATAATCCCGCGCGTCGGCCCGGCCTGCAGCGACAGAACGGTTTGCCGCAACACCCCGGCTCGCCGCAAGCGCCGCGCGGGCCGGAACGTCAGAATCAAAATCGACAAGAACAAAATCGACAAGGCCAGGTCCAGCCGTCATCGGGCGCGCCGCATGCAGTGAATGGTGCCGCTGTACGGCAGCCCGGCTCGCCGCAGCATGGATTGCAGCGGCCCGGCGTTGCGAACCGGCCGGCCCTGCAGCGGCGCCCTCCCCCGAAGGGCAAGCAAGAAAAGGAACGGCGCTAGCCTGTCATTTTCGATCGCTGTGCGAGTCCACCTCTCCTATTGGGAGAGGGAGTTCGCTTCGATTGTGATAAGTGCCAGGCTCCAACTATCGAGCGTATTGCTTCACGCCGGCTTTCGCATCAAGCGCTGCCCGGCACGGATGCGCGCTCCCTCCGAAATGTCCTCGCAAAATTCAAAATGGTCCGGCGTCAGCACGATGATGGTCGAGCCGTGCTCAAACCAGCCAAGCTCGTCGCCCTTCGCGGCCGGGACGTCGCAGGGAAACAGCACCGGCCCCTTGCTCTGCGCGTTGAGAATCCGGTCGAGAAAATGCAGCCGGATGCTGGCGACAAGGATGGCCGCCACCGGCACCAGCGTCACCGCCTCGCCGCTTGAAAGCCGGGTTTGCAGCACCGCGCGCTCGTTCTTGCAAAACAGCCGCTCGACCCGCTTCAAGGCGATCGGATTGACGTTCCAGGTGTCGCCATGGATAAAGGTAACCCGCTCGATCAGACAGTCCGCGGGCGCATGGAAACGATGGTACATGCTCGAGGTCAGCCGCAGTGTGATGAAACGCCCGTTGCGGTGGGTATCGACCAGCGCGGGATCGCCCAGCAGATCAAGCAATGAGTAAGGCGCGCCTTTGATCTGAAACAATTCAGTGTCGGCGATCGCGCCGAACGCGCCGACGATGGCGTCGCAGGGACTGGCCACGATCGACGGGTCGAGATCATACGGACGCAGGCCGGGACGCAGTTCACGGGTAAAGCAATCGTGCAGACTTCTAAAACTGGTCTTGCGCGCCTCGGAAAGATCGAGATCGGAAAACATCCGCCAGCAGGCGATCGAGAGATCGCGAACCAGCGGCTGCTCGATCTTGCTGAACCAGCCGATGAAGCGGGTCACCGCCGCGCGCGGTATCCGGTTAGTGAGCAGGAAGTTCAGGTCCTCCTGCTGTGTCAGGCCGGCGATCAGGCGCCGGATTGTCATGAATCTGTCAGGAGGATTCGCTAGCGCCGGCGGCATGGATTCGCCCTTTCCGATTCTCTCGTTGTCCACCGCCGCGGTCGCAGGCGCCGCGGCTGTCTTCCCCAAATTGCAGGCGCGGCTGGCGCTGTCGCGGGCGAAGCACCGCTCGCTCGGCGGCCACTCCAAGATGTCGCGCATGGTGGCGCGCGTCATCCCGTTTTATGAATTCGACATCAACGATTTCTTCCGCGCCGATGGCGCGCCGGCTTCCGTTGCAACGCAACGCCAGGACGGTTTCTTCGGGCTGGCGCGGCTTTATGACGAGCGCTTTGCCAAAGGCCGCAAATTGACGGCGGAGGCAGCGCAGCACATTTCCGACCTGCAATTCACCGAAACCTACCGGGTGCCGTTTCAGTTCAGCCGGCTGGTGCGCGAACATCTCGGCACCGGCGCCTTCATGCAATCCTCGGCCGGAGTCACCGTCACCGATCTCGACGGCAATGTGTTCTACGACCTGACCGGCTCCTACGGCGTCAACATCTTCGGTAACGACTTCTACAAGGCGTGCATCGAGCGCGCCGAGAAGCGCGCCCACTCGCTCGGTCCGGTGCTCGGGCCTTATCATCCCGTCATCATCGAGAACGTTCGCCGGCTGTGCGAAATTTCCGGACTCGACGAGGTCTCGTTCCACATGTCCGGCACCGAAGCGGTGATGCAGGCCGTGCGGCTGGCGCGCTATCACACCCGCCGCTCGCATCTGGTGCGTTTCGCCGGCGCCTATCACGGCTGGTGGGGTGACGTGCAGCCCGGCGTCGGCAATCCGGTGTCGCCGCACGAGACCTATACGCTGGCCGACATGTCCGAACGCGCGCTGCACGTCCTGAAGACACGCAGCGACATCGCCTGTGTGCTGGTCAATCCGCTGCAGGCGCTGCATCCCAACGTCAATGCGCCGAGCGATTCCGCGCTGGTCGACAGTTCGCGCACCGGCCGCGTCGACCGCGCGGCCTACGCCGAATGGCTGAAATCCCTGCGGGCGATCTGCACCGAGCGCAACATCGTCCTGATCTTTGACGAGGTTTTTGTTGGCTTCCGGCTCGCCGCAGGCGGCGCCCAGGAATATTTCGGCGTCCGCGCCGACATGGTGACCTACGGCAAGAGCCTCGCGGGAGGCCTGCCGGTCGGCGTGGTCTGCGGCCGCAAGGATCTGATGCGACGCTTTCGCGACGATCGTCCCGTCGACATCTGCTTCGCGCGTGGCACCTTCAACTCGCATCCCTATGTCATGATGGCGATGGACGAGTTCCTGAGCCGGCTCGCCGAACCGGCATTCCGCGCGGTCTATAGCGGGCTTGACGAGACCTGGGACGCGCGGGCGCGGCAGCTCAACGATCTCTTCGTTTCGCGCGACCTGCCGGTCCGGGTCAGCAATCTGTCGTCGATCTGGATGGTGGGCTACACCGAGCCGTCCCGCTACAACTGGATGCTTCAGTACTACCTGCGCGCCGAAGGGCTGGCGCTGAGCTGGGTCGGTACGGGCCGCCTGATCTTCAGCCTGAACTATTCTGACGCGGATTTCACCGAGGTGGCTGCGCGCTTCGCCAATGCGGCGGCGAAAATGAAGCAGGACGGGTGGTGGTGGCACGAGACTTCGCTGACCAACAAGAATATCCGCCGCCGGATTCTCAAGGAAATGCTGACCAGGCGTCTGGGGCGATAGACCAAAGACATTAGTGTCCGTCATGGCCGGGCATAGCCGTCCGCAGGACGACGTCGCTTCCGCTCGCCTATGCCCGGCCATCCGTGTCTTGCTTGCTCTCAAACTGAGTGCGATCGCTTTCTCAACAAAGCGCAAGCCGTAAAGACGTGGATGCCCGGGACAAGCCCGGGCATGACGGTCGTATTCAGACATATCTTTTGTCTTTGGCCAACGCGCGCTCAGACCGCCAGTTCGCCGTGCTTTTCGAGGCCGGGATCGATCAGCTCGCCCTTCAGCAAAGCCAGCGGCGCCTTGTAATAGAGTTTGAAATCGCTGAACGGGTCAGTCAGGATCTTGGTCATCCAGACCAGGCCGGTCTCGACGTCGCGGATGAAGAACAAGTGCACCGTGCGGAATAGCAATCCGCCGACACCCACCGCAAGCCAGATTTTGGCGACCTGGCGCATGAAATCAGTCGCTGACACCCAGGGCTTGAACATTCCGAACAGGGTCGGGTCAAGATACAGCACCAGTGGCGACAGCGCCCAGATCGTCATCAGCACGACCTTGCGCCGCAGATTGTAGCCGACCTTGATCTCTTCCTTGTACTGGTGGGTCGCCTGATTGACCTGATCATAGCCTTTTGGCTCGAAGAAGAAATGACCAGCCTGCCGCGTCGTCATGGAGACCAGCCAGCCCACCAGAGCCGCGGCCAACGGATCGAAGAACATCATCGCGTAACCGACCAGAAAACTCAAAGCGCTGACAAAATGCAGGCTCTGGTTGATGCGGCTATGATGGTAGTAGCGATGGTCGTCCCAACGCTGAATTCGTAGAGCCGTTCTAAAGTTCTTGATCATGATTTTCTCCAAGTCGGCATCAACCTACAGCGATTCGATGTCCGGCGTGTGACGACATCATAATGACATATGACATCAGGCAAACCGGACGCCTGATGGAAAGCCCAAGAACCGACTCGGGCGGGCTTCCCTTCAGGCAGCCGCCCTAGGCAGCTTTGGCGATATCGGTTTTCCGGAAACGGACCAGCGAGAAATGGCCGAGCGGCGGAATCAGGCGGCGCTCCGCCAATTCCATGCCGTGTGCGCCGGCGAGCCATTGCGCGTAGCGTGACCAGGCAAATTCAGCGGTCCGGAAACCGAGCGGGCGCACCACCGGCTGTAGCCGCTGCTCGATGAAACGGCGAACGCCGGTATCGGCGCTGACCCGGGTCAGGATAATCAGCTCGCCGCCGGGCCGCAGTACACGGGCGAACTCGTCCAGGGCTGCTTCCGGATTGGGCACCGCGGTGACGACATATTGCGCCATTACGACGTCGAACGAGTTATCGGAGAATTCGAGCTTCTCCGCGTCCATCACCGCAAGGCCCTCGACATTGTTCAGCCGCAGTTCGCTGACCCGGGCTTTTGCCTTGCGCAGCATGGCTTCCGAAATATCGGTGCCGAAGATGCGAAGGTTCGGCGCGTATTGCGGCAACGAAATGCCGGTGCCGATACCGACTTCAAGAACCCGGCCGCCAAGCCTGTTGGTGGCCTGGATCGCCGCCTTGCGGCCCTTGCTGAACACGCCGCCGAACACGAGGTCGTAAACCGGTGCCCAGCGGTCATAGGCCCGCTCCACCGTCTCGCGATCAAAGTCCAGTTCTTCGGTGCCGTCCAGCTTCAAGATTTGCGCCATGATTGATCCAACTCGTTATGGTGATGGTTTCGTCTAACCGCGTGGTGATGGTTTCGTCTAACCGCGCACCGCGGTTCTGCCCGCAATCGAGCGGGTCGGCCGTAGCGAACGGCTCGGCTGCAATGCGGTGAGGTTGCCGATGAACTGCCGCGCACTGTTTTCCCACGAACGCTCGATGGCAAAATTCCGGCACGCCTCGCGCGACATACCGAGCGCGCGGATGCAGGCCTCTCCGAGGTCTTCGCTGAGCGCGCCGATCGGATGGTTCGCGATCACATCAAGCGGACCGGTGACCGGAAAGGCCGCGACCGGAGTGCCGCAGGCCAGCGCTTCGAGTTGCACGACACCGAACGTGTCGGTGCGGCTCGGAAATACGAACACATCGGCCGCCGCCAAATGCGACGACAGATCCGCTCCCTTCTTCTCGCCAAGAAATATGGCCTGCGGATAGCGGCGTTCGAGTTCGGCGCGCTGCGGCCCCTCCCCGATCACGACCTTGGATCCCGGCAGTTCCAGCGCGAGAAAAGCCTCGAGATTCTTTTCGACCGCGACACGGCCCATGGTCATGAAGATCGGCCGCGGCAAATCCAGCTTGGCCGGCGCGTCAGGGGTAAACAGATTGGTGTCGACCCCGCGTCCCCAGAAGCCGAGGCGGCGGAAGCCGCGTGCATTCAGTTCCTGCCGCAGCGAAGCCGTCGCGACCATGGTCATGGCGGCCGCGGAGTGAAAATGCCGCAGCACTGCATAGCCCACGCCGGCCGGGATCGACGTGCGGACCTCGACATATTCCGGAAAGCGCGTCGTATAGGAGGTCGTGAAGGCAAGCTTGCGGCGGCGACAATGGGCCCGCACCGACCAGCCGATCGGACCTTCGGTCGCGATATGAATGGCGTCGGGCGCGGCTGCTTCGATCCGTCTTGATATCTCGCGCCGGTTAGGTAGCCCGATCCGCAGGCCGGGATAGGTGGGAAGGCCGAGCGAGGGGAATCCTTCCGGCGTCAGGAACGCGATGTCTGCGTCAAGCGCGGCGGCGCTGCGCGCCAACGAGGTTAAGGTGCGCACCACGCCATTCACCTGGGGATGCCAAGCATCGGTCGCAATCAAAATCCGCATCACGGGAGCCTGAGACCTCCTGATTCTCAATTTCCCGACGTTCGGCCAAGGATATTTCAGGCGTATGACGTCCTCGAAATGTCGGATGGG
>Ga0164306_10001256_pt1 | contig 11165 bp, 8 predicted proteins | sample Whisoiple_242_MG_FD_110213 | JGI IMG/M metagenome (GOLD analysis project Ga0164306, IMG submission 110213) | Soil microbial communities amended with fresh organic matter from upstate New York, USA - Whitman soil sample_242_MG | ecosystem: Environmental > Terrestrial > Soil > Unclassified >... | reverse complement strand
GCCTCCTCGTCGCCGGAGATCACCTCCGCGACGGCGCCCGGCACGACGGCGCCAAGCACGTCGGATGTCATGGAGAAGAAGTCGTCACGGTTCGCGGCGTCGCGGGTCGCCGACGTCGCCACCATGCGAACCTTTGAGACGTCGTGGCGGCGCAGGAGTTCGGCGTAGTCGATCAGCGCGCGCTTCGTCCGCTCGATCGCTTCTGTCGCGAATTGTCCGGTGGCATCGACACCCTGACCCAGTCGCACGATGCGCATCTCGCGGTGGACGTCGCGCAACTGCCCGTCGACCGCATCGGCGATCAGCAACCGGATCGAATTCGTCCCGCAGTCGATTGCACCCACTGTGCTCACGTCCACACCTTCCCATCCAGGATCCCCACCATGCCCGGCTCGGCAGCCAGCAGCGCCAACGCCTCGTCCCCAAACGGATTCACGCCAGGACCCGTGGCCAGCGAGTGCGCGATCAGCACATGCAGACACTTCACCCGCTCGGGCATGCCGCCACCGGAGAACGTGGTACCCAGCGACTCGATCGCATCGCGTTCCGCCAGATACAACTCGTGCGCCCGGCGGTACGCGGCGGCCAACTCCGGTTCGTCATGCAGACGATCGGTCATATCCCGCATCAAACCCGATGACTCGAGCCGGCTCGCCGCGGCCGTCAACACCGGATGCGTCAGGTAGTACAGCGTCGGAAACGGCGTTCCATCAGGCAGTCTCGGAATCGTCTTGACGACCCCGGGTTCTCCGTTCGGGCATCGATAGGCGATCTCGAGGACGCCGCGGGGCTCGCGCCCCAACTGCCGCGCGACGGCGTCGAGATCCGACCGGTCAACCACCGGGAGGCGGTGCCGGCGGTGCGGGCGGAACGGACGGCACCGTGGTCGGGACATTGTGCGGGTCGTCGGCGATGGTGTGCCACAGCGAGGTGTACCACGGCTGGCCTGCCCGCGCGGCCGCGACTTCCTGAGCCGGCTCACCGGGCAGCACGGCGCCGGGAGGCAATTGCACCTGGAACGGGATATCGCCCGGCTTGACGAAGCCGAGTCGCTCGCGGGCCTGCGCCGCAATGTAAACGGGGTCAGCGAGTTTCGCCTTCTGCTCCTCGAGCTGGGCGATCTCGGTGCGCAGCCGTTCCTCACTCGCGGCCAGCTGCTTCATCTCGGTGCGCTGGCCGAAATACGTCCGCACCGGGCCCGCGATCGTCAACGTGAGCACGCAGACCACGGCGGCGAGAATGGCCGCCCGCCGCGCGGCGGAACCCAGCCGCTGCTCGGACTGCTGTTCGGCCGTCTCGGCGATCGACTGGCGAATCGAGTCCGCGCTCGATTCGCCTTCGGGCTGCGGCTTGGCCCGTGTTTCGGTCTTGCGCGGCTCGCGCCGCACCGGCGAGCCCGTTCGCGGTCGGCCCTTGCCGGCGTCGCCCGGCTTGCCCGACTTGGCTGACTTGGCCGGTCGGGATGCCGGGGACCGCCGCTTCGGGTCGGGCCGCTTCGCTTCGGGCACGGGCTATTTGGCCTCCGGGGCAAACCTGGGGAACGCGAGGTCACCGGCGTAGCGCGCGGCATCCCCCAGCGTCTCCTCGATACGCAGTAGCTGATTGTATTTCGCGACGCGCTCGCTGCGGGCGGGCGCGCCGGTCTTGATCTGACCGCTGCCGACCGCGACCGCCAGGTCGGCGATCGTGGTGTCCTCGGTCTCGCCGCTGCGGTGGCTCATCATCGTGCGATATCCGCTGTTGTGCGCCAGCGACACCGCATCGAGAGTCTCTGTCAGAGTGCCGATCTGGTTCACCTTCACCAGCAGTGCGTTCGCCGCACCGCGCTCGATACCCTCCTCGAGCCGCTCGGGGTTGGTGACGAAGAGGTCGTCGCCGACGATCTGGACGCGATCGCCGATCGCATTCGTCAGGTTGACCCAGCCGTCCCAGTCGTCCTCGGAAAGCGGGTCCTCGATCGAGACCAGCGGATAGGCGTCGATCAGCCCGGCATAGAACTCCGTCATCTGATCGGCGCTGCGGGTCTCCTTCTCGAAGCTGTAACCCGTTCCGTCGGTGAAGAATTCGGTGGCTGCGACATCCAGTGCCAGCGCCACGTCGGTGCCTGCCTTGAAGCCCGTCGCGTCGATCGCCGACAGGATCAGATCGAGCGCGGCCTTGGTCCCTGCAACGTCTGGTGCGAACCCGCCTTCGTCGCCGAGCCCGGTTGCCAGCCCCTGCTTCTTCAGCACCGCCTTCAGCGAGTGGTACACCTCGGCGCCCCACCGCAGCGACTCCTTGAAGTTCGGCGCACCGATCGGGGCGACCATGAACTCCTGGACGTCGACGCCGGTGTCGGCGTGCGCGCCGCCGTTGAGGATGTTCATCATCGGCACCGGCAGGATGTGGGCGTTGGGGCCGCCGACGTAGCGGAACAACGGCAGCCCGGCCGACTCGGCGGCGGCCTTGGCCACCGCGAGCGATACGCCGAGGATCGCGTTGGCGCCGAGCCGCGACTTGTCCGGTGTGCCGTCGAGGTCGAGCAGGGCCTGGTCGATCAGCCGCTGATCGTCGGCGCTCAAGCCGATGACCGCGGGTGCGATCTCGTCCAGCACCGCCTCGACCGCCTTGTGCACACCCTTGCCGCCGTAGCGTGAGCCGCCGTCGCGAAGTTCGACCGCCTCGTGCTCGCCGGTGGAAGCGCCGGACGGCACCGCCGCCCTGGCGAATGTGCCGTCGGTCAGGGCCAACTCGACCTCGACCGTCGGGTTGCCGCGGGAGTCGAGGATTTCGCGAGCTCCGACCTGCTCGATGATGGGCACTGGCGTTCTCCTTGATCGGTCGGGTTGGGCTGCGGGCCTAAGCCTAGAACGTGCCCGCCGGGACGGTGCGACTTAAAGTGGGTGGCCGTCGGCGTATGCGGTCGCCCAATCCCGCACGGTGCGGGCGTACTGCTCGGAAAGGTTGTAGGCGCGCAGCGCATTCATCCAGCCCCGCGGCGTCGAGAGATCCTTGCCTCGCCAGCACAGATAACCGGCGGCCGACAGCGCGGCGTCGTCGAAGTTGTCGGGGCTGACCTTGCCGTCGTTGTTGGCATCGACCCCGTAGAGCCGCCATGTCTCCGGGATGAACTGCATCGGCCCCATCGCGCGGTCGAGACCTCCGTCGCCGTCGAGCTTGCCTCCGTCGCTGTCGATGATCTCGAGGTTGCCCATCGTGCCGTCCAGGCGCACACCCCTGATGGGCGGCGTGACATCGCCGTTGGGCGCGATGTTCGCGCCGCGGTAGGTGCCGTGATGGCTCTCCACCATCCCGATCCCGGCCAGTGTCGGCCAGCTGATGTGGCAGTCGGGGTTCTCCACCTCGGCGACCCTGGCCGCATACGCGTAGGCCTCGAGCGCCGTTTTCGGGATGCCGAGCCTCGGCGCGCGTTCCGCCGCCCAGTCATGCAGCTGGTCTGCGGGCCTGCCCTTGATATGGGTGTCGACCTGCGGCACCGGATCGCCCGTCGGCGGCGGCACGCCCTCGGGAATCGGGGTGCCGAGCTGCCATGAGCAGCTGGAAGCCATCAGCAGCACTGTCGCGCCGATCACCGCGACAGCCCGCAGCCAAAGCACTGGCAACACCGGACTCCCTCAAACCCCTTATTTCTTACACTTCATCGTCCCACGGCCCGCGGAGTGCCCGTGGAAACCGCCCGGCGTTCCGCCTTTTCTTAGGACAGGCAAACGATATTTAGGTGTGCCTACCCTCGGCAGGGCAAAACCTTGTAATGTTCCCCGCGTCAACTACGAGGAGGCTCAATGAAACTGCATCTCGCCTGGCCCGTGTCGGTGACGACCGCGGCCTTGGTCCTTGCCGGATGCTCCAGCAGCGATTCGGGCAGCCCCGACGAGAGCAGTGCCTCGAGTTCGGCCGGCGAGACATCGACGTCGGCGGCCGCCGCGCCCGGCCCCGAGCTTCAGAAGGCGGCCGACGACTACAAGGGCTACGCCGTGGCCCAGGCGGCCGAGTTGGTCAAGGTCGTCAAGGTGTTCACCGACGCAGTGCGCGCGGGAAATCTCAAGGCCGCCCAGGATGCCTTCGCGCCTTCGCGTCAGCCGTGGGAGCGCATCGAGCCCATCGCCGAACTCGTCGAAGACACCGACGCCAAGACCGACTCTCGCGTCGACGACTTCGCCAATGTCGACGACCCGGCCTTCACCGGCTGGCATCGGCTCGAGTACCTCCTGTTCGAGAAAAACACCACCGAGGGCGGCGCGCCGTTCGCCGATCAGCTCGACACCGATATCGCCAACCTGCACAAGCAGCTGCCGAGCGTCGAGGTCAAGCCGATCAACGTGGCCAACGGCGCGGCCGAGCTCATCGAAGAGGTGTCCCAAGGCAAGCTGACCGGCGAAGAGGATCGCTACTCCAAGACCGACCTGTGGGATTTCGACGCCAATCTGCAGGGTTCGCAGGTCGCCGTCGACAAGCTGAGCGGACCGCTGAAGGACGCCGACGCTGAGCTGCTCGGCAAGATCTCCGCAGGCTTCTCTCAGTTGTTCGACACCATGCGGCCGCTGCGTCAGGGCGATGGCTGGGTCAACTTCTGCCCGGAGAACAGCGAGTTCCCGTCGTCGCGCTGCCCGGCGGTCACCGTGACGCCACAAGTCGCCGACGCACTGAAGGCCCAGCTGGCCGGGCTTTCGGAGAATCTGTCGCAAATCGCGGGGGCACTGAAGCTCAGTTGACCGACCCGACGCAACGACGAGGGATCTCGCGCCGCGGCTTCGTCACCGGGGCGCTGGGTACCGGTGTCGCGGTAGGCGCGGGCGCGGCGCTGGCCGGCTGTTCGTCGCCCGAGCCGGCCACGCCGTCGGTCCCGCAAGCCGCATTCATCCCATTCGAGGGTGCGCACCAGGCCGGCATCACTACGCTGCCGATCCCCGAACAGGGTTTGGTCGCGTCGTTCAACCTGCACGTGCGGGACCGCGCAGGACTGAAGACGACGCTGCAGGACCTCACCGACGAGATCCGCGGGCTGATGGCGGGCAAGCCGCCGGAAACCCGCGATCCGGCCTATCCGCCCGTCGACTCAGGAATCCTCGGTGAGAAGCCGCCCGCTGACAACCTGTCCGTGCTCGTAAGCGTCGGGGCGTCGCTCTTCGACGACCGGTTCGGTCTGGCCGATCGCAAGCCCAAGGAACTGGACACCATGCCGTTCCTGGCCAACGACAGGCTGGACCCGAAGCTGTCTCACGGTGACATTTCGATCATCCTCGAGGCTGGGCACACCGACACCGTGCAGTTCGCGCTCCGACAGTTGATGCGCCGCACCCGAAGAGAACTGACCCTGCGGTGGATGATCGACGGGTATGCCCGAGGCATCGGTGCGGGTCAGACGTCGGAGGCCGCAACTCCGCGGAACCTGTTGGGCTTCAAGGACGGAACAGCCAACCTGGACGTCGACGACGATGCCTTGATGGACCAGCATGTCTGGGTGCAACCCGATGACGGCGAGCCGGAGTGGGCGGTCGGTGGCTCGTATCAGGCCGTCCGCATCATCCGGATGTTCGTCGAGTTCTGGGATCGCACCCGACTCGCGGAGCAGGAGAAGCTCATCGGGCGTAAGAAGGTCAGCGGCGCACCGCTGGGCATGACCGACGAATTCGCCGACCCGGACTACGCCGAAGACCCCGACGGAAAGCGAATCCCGTTGGATGCCCACATCAGGCTCGCCAACCCCCGCACCACGCAGACCGAGAAAAACCGAATCCTGCGAAGGGGTTTCAACTATTCGCGTGGTTTCGACGGCGCGGGCCGGCTGGACCAGGGGCTGGCGTTCATCGCCTACCAGCGAAGCCTGAAGAAGGGGTTCCTCGCCGTGCAGAACCGGTTGAAGGGCGAGCCGCTCGAGGAGTACACCATGCCAGTGGGTGGCGGCTTCTTCTTCGTGCTGCCGGGGATTGCCGGGTCCGACCGGTTCCTGGGCGATCAGCTCGTCGACTGACCCTGCGCTGCGCGCTATTTGGGCTCGACGACCCCGACCTCGTCTGCGGGTTCGACGGGTTCGACGCCGTTGGTGCCGATGTCTTCAGGCGTCGGCTCGGGGACCTCGACAGGTCCGGGTTCGGGCACGTCGACCGGCCCCGGTTCCGGCACCTCGACGGGCGACGGCTCCGGAACGCGGTCCGGCGCGGGCTCGGTGTCGGCGACAGGGTGCGCTGACGGCCAGAACGCCCGCCACTCATCCTCTGAGATGACCTCGAGCGAGGCGATGTCGAGCTCTTCGGGAACGTCCTCGCCGCGACGGGCGGCGGCGATCGCCCGCTCTACCGTGCGCACGGTGTCCATGAACTCCAGAACGACTGTCCGCAAATCGTTCTCGGCATCACCGGAGGGAGCCACCGAGACGCTCATCATCGCCGACGGGATCAGTTCGGCGGGCAGACCGGACTGCGTCACCCGGTCAATCACCTTCTGCGCCAACGCCAATGCGGGCTGACCTGTCGGCACACCGTCCAAGGCCGAATCGAGCGACTTCGCCCGCTTCTCCATCGCCTTGCGCTCTTCCCACTGCGCGAGTTGGTCGGCCAGCGATATCGGCTCGCCCGCGAGCACCGCGGGGACGCGGTTGGCCAGCTTGCGAAGCAGCGAGTCGGCGACGTCGTCGATGGAGAACGGGTGCTGCGGAGCGTCCTCGGCGATGCGGGCCTGAAACAACACCTGCAGCAGAACGTCGCCAAGCTCCTCGCGAAGTTCGTCGGCGTTGCCGCTGCGCACCGCATCGAACAGCTCGTAGGTCTCCTCCAGCAGGAAACGGCGCAGCGAGTCGTGCGTCTGCTCGCTCTCCCACGGACCCGCCGTGCGGAGTTTGTCCATCATCGCGACGGCGTCGATCAGCCGCTCACCGCCCTGCGGGTCGGGAGCGGCGATCAGGTTGTCGCCTGCGGCCAGTCGAGTCTGCACAGCGGGATGGTCGGGATCCGAGGACAGCAGCACCGGCGCGTCGTCACCCTCGTATGCCGGGCGCGCTGACGGCAGCGACCACGGCACCTTGACCGGCATCTCCTCGGTGTACTGGACGTCGCCTGCAAGCAGTTCGACAGCCTCGACCGGAATCAAAGAGGGGCGGCGCGGATCGACCAGAACGACAGTCATCTCGCTTGTCGCTTGTCGTCCGTCACCGCTGTACCTCCGACGTCGGTTATATCAACCTCGTCCTGCGGTTTTCCATTCAGGGCCAATACCAAACCGGCCACCATCCGGATCAGCTCGAGGTCGCGTATCCGGGGTGCGCCGACCCCGCTGCCCGACCGCGGAATCGGCACTTGCACCGTCGACGTCGTGGCACGGTAGTTCGCGCTCGGATACATCCGCTTCAGCCGCATTTGCGCGGAGTCCAACAACGTCAGTGGCGACACCCGCAGCGTCGCCTCCGACGGTGCGCTGATCTCGGTGACGCCGTACTCGCGGGCCAACAACCGCAACCGCGCCACCGACACCAGCAGTTGCGCCGGCTCGGGTAGTGGGCCGTACCGGTCGACGAGCTCGTCCACCACCGCACCGACGGCGTCCTGGTCCGCGGCCGATGCCAGCCTGCGATAGCCCTCCAGCCGCAGCCGGTCGCTGGCGATGTAGTCCGGCGGGAGGTTCGCGTCGACAGGCAGATCGATGCGGACGTCCTTCGGTTCCTCAACGGCGGCAACGGTTTTGCCGTCCGCGGCGGCGCGGTAGGCCTCGACGGCCTCGCCGACCAGCCGCACGTACAGGTCGAATCCGACGCCTGCGACGTGCCCGGACTGCTCTACACCGAGCACGTTGCCCGCGCCGCGAATCTCCAAGTCCTTCATCGCGACGGCCATGCCCGCGCCGAGTTCGTTGTTCTGCGCGATGGTGGCCAGCCGGTCATACGCCGTTTCGGTCAGCGGAACCTCGGGCGGATACATGAAGTACGCGTATCCGCGCTCACGGCTGCGACCCACCCTTCCGCGCAACTGGTGCAGCTGCGACAGACCGAACGTGTCGGCCCGTTCGACGATCAACGTGTTGGCGTTGGAGATGTCGAGGCCCGTCTCGACGATGGTCGTGCAGACCAGGATGTCGTATTCGCGGTTCCAGAACCCCTCGACCGTGCGCTCCAACTGCTCCTCGGGCATCTGTCCGTGCGCGACGACGACGCGTGCCTCGGGCACCAGCGCCTGCAACCGCGCGGCCGTCTGGTCGATCGACCGCACCCGGTTGTGGATGTAGAACGCCTGTCCGTCGCGCAGCAGTTCGCGGCGCAGCGCCGCGGCGATCTGCTTGTCGTCGTGCTGACCGACATAGGTCAGCACGGGGTAGCGCTCCTCGGGCGGGGTGAGGATCGTTGACATCTCCCTGATCCCGGCAAGGCTCATCTCCAGGGTGCGGGGAATCGGCGTTGCGCTCATCGTCAGCACGTCGACGTGGGTGCGCATCGACTTGATGTGCTCCTTGTGCTCGACGCCGAACCGCTGCTCCTCGTCCACGATGACCAGGCCGAGGTCCTTCCAGGTCACCCCGGTCTGGATCAGCCGGTGGGTGCCGATCACGATGTCGACCGACCCGTTCTTCATGCCCTCGAGCACCGCCCGCGACTCGGTAGGACTGGTGAACCGCGACAGCCCCTTCACGGTGACCGGGAACCCGGCCATCCGTTCGCTGAACGTCTGCAGGTGCTGGTCGGCCAGCAGCGTCGTCGGCACCAGCACCGCCACCTGCTTGCCGTCCTGCACCGCCTTGAACGCCGCACGCACCGCGATCTCGGTCTTGCCGTAGCCGACATCGCCGCAGATCACCCGGTCCATCGGGATGGCCTTCTCCATGTCGCCCTTGACCTCGGTGATGGCGGTGAGCTGATCGACCGTCTCGGTGAAGCCGAAGGCGTCCTCCATCTCGGCCTGCCACGGGGTGTCCGGGCCGAACGCGTGCCCCGGCGACGCCTGCCGTTTGGCGTACAGCGACACCAGTTCGCTGGCGATCGCGCGGACCGCCCGCCGTGCCTTGGTTTTGGTGTTGGCCCAGTCGCTGCCGCCCAGTCGGCTCAGCGTCGGGGCTTCGCCGCCGACGTACCGCGAAAGCTGGTCGAGCGAGTCCATCGGAACGAACAGCTTGTCCGACCCGCCGCCGCGCTTGCTCGACGCGTACTCCAGCACCAGATACTCGCGCCGTGCACCGCCGACCGTGCGTTCCACCATCTCGACGAACCGGCCGATGCCGTGCTGATCGTGCACCACCAGATCACCCGCGGCGAGCGCGAGCGGGTCGACGACGTTGCGGCGTTTTGCGGCCAGCCGCTTGCCTTCCGGCGCGGTGACCCGGTTGCCGGTGAGGTCGGTTTCGGTGATCACGACGAGGTTGGCCCCGGCCAGCACCACGCCGTCGTGCAGCGGCCCCTTGAGCACGCCGACGACACCCGGCTTGGGCACTTCACCCGGCTCCAGCATCGCGGCGGGCGTGTCGGCGTCGGCCAGCTGTTCGCAGACGCGGTGCGCGGTGCCGGTTCCCGGCGTCACGACGGCCGCCGATCCGCCGGTGGCGACGTGCGCGCGCAGCATCGCGAAAATCTCGTCGACGCTGGACTGCTGTCCGCGGGCCGAGGGTGACGGGCGGATATCCAGCTCGATCGCCGCTTCGTCACTCAGCTGGCTGAGCGTCCACCACGGGTGCCCGGCCGACCGGGCCGCCGCGGTGACGTCGTCGAGGCCCAGGTACCCCGATGCGCCCAGTTCCTCGAGGTCGATGGGCGCGTCTCCGCCCACCGCTGCCGTCGACCACGACGCTTCGAGGAACTCGCGGCCCGTCTTGATGAGGTCGGCGGCCCTGGTGCGGATCTTCTCGGGGTCGCAGATGAGCAGCGGCGTGTGCGCGGGCAGGTGGTCACTGAGCTGCGACAGTTCGGCGGGCCGTAGCAGAGGAAGCAGTGCCTCCATGCCGTCGACGGGGATGCCCTCGCCGAGTTTGGCCAGCATGTCGGGCACGCTGCCGGGCACATCGTTAGCGGTTCGCGGGTGATCGGCCGCGAGCTCGAAAGCGCGCAGCCGGACGTCGTCGGTCAACAGCAGCTCGCGGCACGGCACCGCGATGACGGTTTCGACGTCGATGTCGGGGATCGAGCGCTGGTCGGCGACCGCAAACATCCGCATCTCGGAGATCTCGTCGCCCCAGAACTCGATACGGACGGGGTGTTCGGCGGTCGGCGGAAACACGTCGAGGATCCCGCCGCGCACCGCGAACTCGCCCCGCTTTCCGACCATGTCGACGCGGGTGTAGGCCAGCTCCACCAGCCGGTGGATGACGGCGTCGAAGTCGGCCTCGTCGCCGAGTGTGAGGGTGACGGGTTCGATGTCGCCCACATCGGGCGCCATCGGTTGCACCAGCGAGCGCACCGTGGTGACCACGACCCGCAGCGGCGGCCCGAGCCGCTCGTCATCGGGGTGCGCCAACCGGCGCAGCACCATCAGCCGCGCGCCGACGGTGTCCACGCCCGGCGAGAGCCGTTCGTGCGGCAACGTCTCCCACGACGGGAACAACGCTGCGGAGTCGCCGAACACGCCGCGCAACTCGGCCGTCAGATCGTCGGCCTCGCGGCCGGTCGCGGTGACGACAAGAAGCGGTGTCGCCTGGGCCAGCGCGCTGGCGGCGAACAGCCGGGCGCTCGCCGGGCCGATCAGCGTGAGTTCAGCGGGTCTGTCGGCAGCACGGCTGATGACGTCTTGCAAACAAGGATCGCGCAGTGCCAGCTCAACCAGCCCAGCGATCGGGGTTTGGACACTAATGGTCCCCGATGCGGTCATGATGATTCCATCCTAGGCACTGGTGATTTCGGCGTGATTTCCAGCGCTGGGCGCAGGTTTTCACGCCGAAATCGCTACTCGTCGAGCAGCGGTGGGTCGTCCTCGAGGTGCATCAGCCCGTTCCAGCACAGGTTGACCAGATGCGCGGCGACGACTTCCTTCTTCGGCTCGCGCACGTCGAGCCACCACTGCGCCGTCATAGACACCGACCCGACAAGCGCCTGGGCATACAGCGGCGCCATGTCGGGATCGAGGCCGCGGCGGGAGAAGTCGCCGGCCAGGATCGACGACACCTGGTTGACGGCGTCATTCAGCAACGTGGAGTACGTGCCCGAGGTGATGGCGGCCGGGGAGTCCCGGATGAGAATGCGGAACCCGTCGGTGCGT
>Ga0164306_10001255_pt1 | contig 11169 bp, 10 predicted proteins | sample Whisoiple_242_MG_FD_110213 | JGI IMG/M metagenome (GOLD analysis project Ga0164306, IMG submission 110213) | Soil microbial communities amended with fresh organic matter from upstate New York, USA - Whitman soil sample_242_MG | ecosystem: Environmental > Terrestrial > Soil > Unclassified >... | reverse complement strand
CCGATGAGCGAGGTCGCGATGAAACGTCGCACCGGCACGTCGAACCAGTAGTCCGCCGCCGCGCCGAAGACAGGACGGGCTGCGGACGGCAACGCAGCCACCAGCACCGCGGTGTCGGCGTGCGAGGCGTGGTTGGCGACGACGACGCAGCCGCCTTCGACGTTCCATCGTCCGGTCACGGTCAGCCCGCCCGAGACGGCGCACACCGTCCGCCAGAGCCGTTGCCGAAGCACGCTCGCAACCCGAATCCTGGTCATGCCGCGATCTCCGCCATCGGCCGCGTGACGGCGTTGAACGGCTGGGTGACCGCACTGATTCGCTGGGTGGCCGCGTCATACGGTTGGGTGGCTGTGCTGAACCGCTGTGTGACGGCGTTGAAACGCTGGTGAGCAGCGGTGAACGGCTGCGTGATCGCGTCGAACTGCTCGAACAGGGCGACGCGTTCGGTCGGTTCGATCTGCATGTCGCGTCCCAGCGAGTCCTGCGTGCGCTGCGCCTTCAGCTCGCGGTGCGCGGCCCGCAGTCGCAGGACCGTGGTCAGAAGCGATCCGTTCACCAACTGCGTCAGCAGGATGGGCATGATGACCGGGAATGCAGTGGCCAGCACCAGGAACAGGCAGCGTTCGGTCTTGCCGAGCGGTCCGCCGTTGCGACGCGTGAGGCCTGCCGCGGCGACGGCCAACGATGCGAAGGTCGGCAGCGTCGCCGCGAGCGCGGCCAGCAATACCTGGAGTACCGGCCAGGACAACCAGTTCAGTCCGGGGCCGTGCTGCCGCGCCGCCCAGACCGCCAAGCCTGCGAAGGCGAGCAGATCTGCGGTGCGGTCGCCGAGTTCGTTGACGACGAAGCCCCACGGCCTGCTCACCCCGCGGGCTCGGGCCACCGCTCCGTCGAGGTTGGCGCCCGCCAGCCGGAGCACCATGAAGACCGCCGCCAGCGGCCACCATCCGAACGCGATGGCAGCGCCAGCCGCACCTGCCGCGGCGACGCCTGCGGCGGTGAAGACATCGGGAGACACTCGCCGGGCCACAGCGGTGTCGATGATCGGAGTGAGCCTTGCGGTGAACCACGGCTTCAATGCGTACAGGCCAGTCATGCGGGTCCCACGAGAAGTCCAAGGGACTGGGTGATGAGTAGCGACGTCCGTGTTCATGGCTGGCTCCTTCCTGTCGTGCCGAGTCCTGCGAGGCGTGCACCGCCTGGTGGCGGTACGTGCGATGAGTACATCGAGGCCGACCGGCTACCGATCCCAAGAACCGGACATCGACGTCGCCCCGACGGGGGTCGCGGTAGCTAGCTGTGTGACTGACGGTGGCTCCGGCAGGTTGGCCCGGGACGCAGCGCGTAGGAGACTTGCGGCCTGCCAAGACGACGAGACGTCCAATAAATGCAATTTGTCCGAGGGTGGCGGCTGAGGCCGCGCGCCGAGCACACTAACGCTGCGCGCGGCGCATCAGGCGCCACGGAAGAACAGAGGGACTCCATCATGGCAAGCCCAACGAGCAACGACCCAATGGCAGCAGTGCGCCAATACGTCGATGCCTTCAACACCGGTGACGCCAAGGCAATGGCGGCGGCATGCGCTGACCCGATGCAGATACTCGACGGCATGTCGCCCCACGTATGGCAGGGGCCAACAGCCAGCGACGACTGGTATAGCGACGTGCTGGCCGAAGGCGAGCACCTTGGCGCATCTGGCTACCGCATAGCACTTGGCGAGCCACGCCATGTCGATGTCAATGACGAATACGCCTATGTCGTCGTTCCCGCCACGATGTCGTTCGACCTTAGGGGCACGCAGGTCACGCAGACCGGCTCGGTTTTTACGCTCGCGCTTCGCAAGATCAGCGCAGAGTGGCACTTAACGGCCTGGGCTTGGGCTAAAGGCAAGTAGCTAACTAACACACCCACCCAGTGCTTCCGCGGCGCCGCGTCCATTTCGGTTTTCGGCGTTCGCGCGACCCAAGGACGCCACCGATAGCTTCACCCGCATCAATATCGTGCCCCCACGGGACTCGAACCCAGAATGTGCGGATTTTAAGAGCGTTCTACCTGGTGATTTGTAGTTAGCGGCCAGCGACGGCAAGAGATGAAATTGTTGGTCTAGCTGCGCAAATAGCGATGACTGCGTTTGGTTCTTATTGGCTGCTGTCGAGTGCTCTGCGGACTGTCTGCGGACTGTGGACCTCGAGCGACCACGGCGTACAAGCGATCCAAATGACCGAGCGTTGTCAGCGCGGCGTCAGCACACAGGGGCCAAACGGTTGAGGATCATGCAGATCCATCCCTGAACCTCCACACAAGCGGTGGGTGACCGTGACTGGCATACGCTGCTTGATGATGCGCACGATGCGGTTGTGCGGTCGCAGCTCACACGGTTCGGTGCCGCGAGGTGAACGCATCCGGCGACGGGTTCCTCGCGATGTTCGACGGCGCCCGCAGCGAGCGATCCGTTGCGCCATGGCAATCTGCGACACGGTGCGGGCATTGGGTATTCAGGTGCGTGCTGCTGCATACCGGCGGGCGTGAACTCCGTGGCGACGATATCGGAGGCATCGCCGTGCACGTCGGCGCGCGGGTCAGTGCGCTGGCCGGACCAACGATGTGTTGGTGTCCAGCACATTGCGCGACTTGGTGATCGGGTCAGGATTGGAGTTTGAGGACCGGGGTGCTCATGAGCTAACGGGGGTGCCCGGCGCGTGGCATCTCTTCGCGGTCACCTCTGCAGAGCGGCGGGTTGCGGCGGAAGTGATTTCGCCTAATTAAGCGCTTGTCGGTCAGTAGCGTTGTTCGCAGGTGTGTCCGACAACCGAAACAGCTTCTTACGCGAAAACGCCGCAAAACCCGCGGGATACAGCAACCGGCATACAAATGCGGTTCTTCCGGAGAGTGCGGGACGCTTCGTCTATGGACGGGAACCGTTATCTCCTTGCATGGGTCGTTGCGGCTACCTCATCGTTGCCGATTGGCGCCGATACATTTGTGGCTTCTGGGCGGCCGCGGAGGACGATGCTGCCATGCGACGCCCACTGCTGGCGCTCGGCTGTATTGGCGCGCTCGATGGCCGCCGCCGAACATAAAATTCGTCGATCCGATGTCTTAGCGAGTTCGGCCAGCCGCGCGGCCTCGTTTACCGGGTCTCCGACCACGGTGTACTCGTAACGGTTTTGCGCACCGATGTTGCCGGCAAAGACGTGACCCGCCGAAACACCGATACCGAAGTCGACTTCTGCAAGCTGCCGCAGTCGCTTTCCTAGGTCACGCGCGGTTGCTAAGGCGTTCGATGCGGCGTGCGTCGTCGGCAGCGGCGCCCCGAATACGGCTAGGGCGGCGTCGCCCTGGAACTTATTGATCAGACCGTGGTGTTGATCGACCGCGTTGACGACGATCTGGAAAAAGTCATTGAGAACATCGGCGACCCGTTGTGGCGGTCGATTTGCCGCCAACTGCGTGGAGCCCACCAAGTCGATGAAAAGAATTGCAGCCTCCCGCACGTCGCCCGACAGCAGTGTGCCCTGCTCTAGCGCACGACGAGCCACGTCCGTGCCCACATGGCGGCCGAACAGGTCGCGTAACCGCTCACGCTCGGCGAGACCGGCAACCATCCGGTTGAAACCGCGCTGTAGGCGGCCGATTTCAGAGCGCTCGTACACCCCGACGTAGGTCCCCAGTCGCTCTTGTTCGACGTCTGCCATGGCATCGACGACCTCGCAGACCGGATCTGATATCGATCGAGATATAAGAATCATGATAGGTAATCCCAAGACCACCGCCGCAAGCGAAACCACCAGCACCGGAATACCAACCGGCGCGGTTTTTTCAATGATCCAGCCGCGGGGCTGAATGATGACGATTACCGCGATCACCCCGAGGGGCAGCCCACCGGACAACAACCACATGACGACGAGGCGCGCGAGCACCCCGGGGGCCGTCACGCCCTCCCCAGATCCTGCGGTGGCGGCGATTATCACGGGACGAAGGGTTCTTTGGGTGAGCAGAAGGCCCGTTCCGGCCGCCGCGCTTGCGCCGACTGCGATGCCCAACAGGCACGGCACTGCGAAACCCAGGCCGCCATTGCGATTTAGCAGGATGAAAATGGTGCCGGCGGCCGCCCACGTCGCCGCTAACATCGCCGATTGGCGAGTGATTAGGCTCAATGCCGCACGTCGTTGGCCAGGACCCGGTTCGCTGCCCGCGACGTACCAGCGCAGCGTCGGCGCTAAATTGACCAGGGCGCCGACCGCCGTGACGATCGTTCCGAGCACCGCCAGCGCCACGGCCAGGATCACGTTGTGAAGCGTCAGATAGGCCTGCGCCCCGCTGGTGGTGTGGCCGCTGAGCGGTATCAAAATGGCCGCCGACTGAGTGAGGGCGATGATGTGGGCGAGTACCAGGCCGGCTGCATAGTGGGTTGACAACCTCCGGCCGTTGGCACGGCCGTGCGGCTGACCCGTCACCACGGTCACCGTGCCGTCGTGTCTGGGCGCCAGCTGTTCATCCGGCGGGTACGGGGCCTCGAGTGTCTCGAGCTACCTTGGGATGACCCACTTCGAGGGTGTCTATTGCCTTTATCCATGCCAAACTCCCACCTCGACAGCGTCGGTCGCCCGCGCCTCGATATTCCGATGCAATGCGACGTTAACGGGCGGCGCCGCGCAGCCCGCGAAGACGACGCCTGTAACGCACTGCAGCGTTAGCTAGATACCTAGCACCGCGGGTATGGACCAGACTCAGCTGCAGTGCAACTTGACTGGCAAATGCGTCGGCCCACGCAGCGAGCTGTTGGTCGACCAAGTTGTCGGGCCGACGGCTGCCGAACTTCATCGACGAGTGCCTACGCATCGAAGCCCGGTTAAGGGTGACTTCCGGCTGTCGCGGGTGCCGATGACGGTCGGCGAGGAGGCCCTCGGTGCGGACTGCACCGTGATGGTGATCAACGGGGCCGCCAATCGTGACCCGAGACGTTCTAAGGATCCCGATAGTTTCGACCCCGACCGCAAGAACGACGTCAGCATCTGGCATTCGGTCGTGGCATTCTTTTTGGTCTCGATCGGTTAGCGCGGGCGCCGGAGGCCAGACGCAACGCGACCGCGTGCGATGCGGCGGCGGCCAGCGCGGGCAGACCTGCGTACGTACGAGAGTCGAGCAGGGCCGGCCAAGTGTGTCGACTATTGGGCCTGTCGTTCTTGGCAAGCCGATCGCCTAACCACCACAGACTCATCGGAACCCCAAAGGGATACAACAGTAGGTGATCTGCAAGGGGGTCGCGGTGGTAACTCACCGCGGCTCCGCCCTCGGTGTAGGTCTGAACCAGTTTGTCCACGTCGGCAACGTCGACGATCCTGTCGTGGACACCTTGGATGAGTAGCAGAGGCATGCTCGGTACCTTCTGCCCGAGCCGCGTCACCTCGAAGACGTGCCGAAGTTCGGTCAGCGCGAACAACTCCTCGAAGCTCACGTCGACATAGTCTGCGATGTCAGCATTGCGGAAGCGCCGGATTGCGCCTCCGGTCGACAACCCCTCGATCTCCGCGAGCAGGGCCTTCCCTTCGTCCGTCGCGTGTTCGTCGACGACCTTTTTCGCCTCAGGAAACACGTGGACCAACGACGCGATCATCAACGCTGCAAGACCCGCCCACGGCGACGCATTCAGTCGGCGTGCAACACTTTCGGGATCCACCACCGGCGAACCCAACACTGCGCCGACGATGTCAAGCTCGGGCGCATAATTCGCGGCGGCTTCGGCGGCCCACCCGCTCGCCAGGCCGCCCCCTGAATATCCCCAAACCGCCATCGGGGCATTGGGTGAAAGGCGCAACTCCGCATAGTTGACAGCGGCACGCAGACCGTCGAGAACACGGAAGCCTGCCTCGTACGGGGCGCCCCACATGCCCTTGAGGCCTTCATGATCTGGGATGCTGACCGCCCACCCGCGGGCCAGGGCTGCGGTGATGAAAAGGAACTCCGCCTGCACGGAGGCCCCGACCAGTTCGGCACCGCGTCGCAGGGCATATGACGGAAAGCACCGCGCCGCTACCGCATCGATGGCGCATTGGTAGGACAGCACCGGACAGTTCGCCGGGTCCTTTCCGCGCGGAACGACCACCGTGGTCACGGCGGCTTCCGGACGACCCTGGGCGTCGGTGCTGCGGTACATCAGCTGCACCGCGTCGCCGGCCCGGAAGCGACCGAAGAACGACACCTGCACCCGCCGTGACCGCAACACCGTCCCGGGTGCCACCCCGTCGAGACCGGCGGGGCTGGTGTAGAAGGGGTCTCGATCAGGCGTGGCGATACCAGGGCGGTTCCAAAAATACGAGTTCACTGTCATGTGTCACTTTCGGCTGACGGGACTCGAACACGTTCGATTTCTACGTCGTTCAGTCGAACACCCCGTCATCCCGGCCGTAAACTCCTGCTCCCCCTAAGGCACGCTGAATCTGGAAGCGGTTGCCGTTAGCGTGACACCCGGGACCCTGCCTGAGTCTTGGCCACGACGGTTCCGCCACCCGCAGCGAAATCTCCAATGGCGACCCTGCGCGTCAGGTAGTTGATCTGAACGTAGATGGCATAGAGCACGAACGCGGGCAGGATCATATAGGGCACGTTCTCGCCGACGAACTTGAACCACAACCCGAACGCGCCTTGTCCGATATCGCTGAATCCGGCGCGTATCTCCGCTACGTAATAGGCCACGGTGCCGGTGAGCAGAGCGGCGATCCCCAGAAAGCTGAGCCACAAACAGCGGATCCGCGACTCGTCGGGCAAGTCGCGACGGAGCAGTCGAATCCACGCGATGAACAGCATCGTGCCAACTACAACGGAGACGAACTCCAACCCGAAGATCCAGTTGTCATGACTGCCGTAGCGTTGATCAGCAAGCCCGTACTGCCACCACAGCCAGCGCCAGCCGGGTTCTGAGGTCGGAGTCCACAGATTGAACGGATGCCCGATCAGAAACGGCAATTCGTAGGTCAGTTGGCTGCCAACCGTCAGGGGAAGGTAGATCAGGGTAAGTTCGGCGCCCAATTGAAGCCGCGATCGCTGCTCTCCAGGTGCCTTCCAGAACAACACTATTGGCAGAATTATCACCGGCAGGCCGAAAAGCAGGTTGGCCGTGACATCCAACGTGAAGCTTGGCGCCAACAGCCCAGTACCTACTCCGATGGTCGTGCCAACGAACACGACGCCCACGACAGTGAACAGGACGGTGTAAGCCTTTAGGCGGTGCGGTGCAACGGGTCTTAAGAAGTCGGGGTCATGGGTTTCCATAGCTTCGCCTTTCGGTTGCATAGTTCAAATCAATTACTCGGGACTGCGGCAACTCTCGTCAGGTGAATGGGCAAATGCGTCGGCCCGCGCAGCGAGCTGTTGGTAGACCAAGTAGTTGGGCCGACGGTAGTGATTCGGGTGACGCGGTCGACGAGTTCACGCAGCACTGCTTGCGCCTCCATGCGTGCCAGAGGAGCTCCGACGCACATGTGTGCGCCGTAGCCGAAACCGATATGCATGCGCGGGTCGCGGTCTGCGCGGTATTCGTCAGGTTCCTCGAACACGAGTGGATCGCGGTTGGCCGCACCGAAAGACAGGAGCACGCGAGCGCCGGCGGGAATGGTTACCTCGCCGACCTTGTAGTCCGCGCGCGTATAGCGGTAGAGGTTCTGGATAGGGCTGGAGATCCGCAGCTGTTCCTCGACGGCGATGGGAATGAGGTCGGGATTGGCGCGGATGAGATCGTATTGGTCGGGGTTGTGGGCCAACGTGTCGAACATTCCACCGAGTAGGTTGGTAGTCGTCTCGTTACCGGCAATGAGCAGCAACAGGGCAACGTAGAACAACTGATCGTCGCTCAGGTCGCCTTCGGTGTTGTGTTCCAGCAGCCGCCCAAGCATGGTGTCCGAATCTTTGAGCTCACCGGAGGCGAGGTGACGCAGGAAATAGCGCCGTAGCGCGAGGACTGCGCGCATCGAGTTCGCAATGTCGACAACACCTTTGGGTGTCGGTGAGAAATTGATGATTCGAACACTGTTTTCTGACCAACGTCTAAAGTCGGCGACGTCGGTGTCTGGTACCCCCAGGATCGCTGCGATGAGACGCATCGGCATCGGTATCGCAAGCCGTTCAACCACGTCGCAACCGGGCTCATTGATCACCTTAGATACCAGTTCGGCTGCAAGTTTGTCCGTTATTTCCTGCCAGTTTTCCAGCGCGCCGCCCGTGAAGCCGGGCTGGACCTGCTTACGTAGTCGGGCGTGCTGGTCGCCGTCGGTGAGCACTAGGAGGTCGGCCGCCATCCTGACGCGCGTTACGCCCCGGGCGCTGGTGACCTGATCTGTGTCGCGTAACGCCGCGCGGACGTCATTAAGTCGGCTGAGGATCCAGGTGGCACGTTTGGGGTTGTAGTGCACGCGCCCGCTGCGATGCAGCGCTCGGTAGGCTTCATGCGGTTGAGCCGCGGTGGCGGGGTCCAGGGGGTCGTAGTCGGTGTTGACCGCGCCAGTCCAGCCTCGATAGCCCTGCCGGTGCGTGCGGATCGCCCCGGTGAGATTCATTTGGAAGGCGCTGCCAAGCGGTTTAAGTAATGTAACGATGCCGCGCGGGCTGTTCACCGCCATGACCGTTGCACCTTTCGTCCGTTAGTAAAGAACGCAAAGGTCTCGGGCCGGCGAGGCGGTACCGTGCGGGTCGGAGTGAAATGCGTTGTGCGCCAAAGCAAGGGTCTCCTCAAGCTCGCCGATGCGCGGGCATGCAGAACGGGTGGGCGCATGCCGACCGAAAGTGATGGACCTCGACCGTCATGCCCTCAGGTTCGGCGCTGGTGCCCGTATCGTCAACGGTGCGACGCGAAGTTGAAAGGCCCGTTCGGATACTACTCAGGAAGCGTTTCGCATCGGCACCATCTGACCAGCGCGTTCTCTTTTAGAATCCCGTCCAGAATTCTCACCACGATAAAGCCGTTTTAGCCTTGTCGCTCGATGAACGGCTGCATGTGCGCAAGCTTATTCTGCAGAACCGGGATCCCCGGGACGTGCCCCTGCCGGTGGGGGTGTCGGGCTCGATGTGCCCACCCTGAGCTCGTCTAATGTCGTCAATGCGTCGTGGGCTCCTGTGAACATCACGACCGTCAAGTGCGCGGGTCGAAGTTGCGAGACCCAGTGGCGGGGTAGTGTGATGATTCCTCACGACAGGCGTGTGAGCCGGGTGAACCACTCAAGATAATTCTCAACGCGAGAGCGCGAATTTATCTGTCGGCAGGACGGGGACAAGGTGTCATGACACGTGAGGATTGGTTGGTCGGCCGCGACCGAGGGAGCGAAGCCGCCGACCGGATCTACGACGCGGCCGCAGAGCTGGTCTCGCGGAAAGGATTCGAGGCGTTCACGATTGAGGCACTGGCCGCCATAGTGCATTGTTCGCCGGCAACGATCTATCGTCACGCGGGCGGCAAGGCCGCGATCCGCGAAGCCGTGACCATGCGCACCTCCTCACGAATCGTCGGGTTAGTGCGTGAGGCGATCAAGGGTTTACAAGGCACTGAGCGTGTAGTCACGGCGATAATGGTTGCGCTAGAGCACATCCGCGCCGAGCCGCTCGGTGACCTGATGATGGGTTCGATCCGGCCGAGCCACGAGGGCGAATGGTTGACTGCGTCGCCGGGCGTGGCCCGGCTGGCTCAGGAGGTGATCGGTTCCGACGACCCGTTGGCGGCGCAGTGGTTGCTGCGGGTAACCCTGGCGCTGTGGTACTGGCCAGCCGAGGACCGCGAAATCGAGCACGCGCTTGTGAGACGCTTCGTTGGCCCATCGTTTAGCTAGCGCCAGCAGCCGCAATCGGGGGTTCTCCGCGTTCGCGCACTCGGTGGGTCCAGCTGCGTCTGCCAGTCCTAAACTTGCCCTTCGCAGCATGAGAGAAAACTCTAGGGATTTCTCACCCAAATGTGCAGGTGCAGCTGGTACGAGCTGTCGGGCAGGTGGCTGACCGGGGTCGAACCCCCTTTCAACCTCGTGGCGCCTCGTTGACGGTGTCATCAGGTGTCACCAAGCTGATCTGGATGATGACAGCGCAGCGTTCACGCGAGGCTGGCGTCGGCGGTCGGTGGCGGCCGTCGATCGTCGCGGTGGGTAGCTATGCCGTGACGACTCGACCGTGGCGACGCGGTGGGCAGACAGACCTGCAGGCATTGGCTTGCCCGAGATCAGGGGCCCCGCTTTGGCTTTCGTGATAACCCAGAGATGCTGCAACGATGCCAGCTGCGTGTCGGTGTGCCCAGTCGATTGCATCCGCCCCTCGCCGGATGACCCCGAATTCAACACGACCGAGATGCTGCACATCGATCCGGAAGCCTGCGTCGACTGCGGCGCATGCGTACCTGTCTGCCCGACCAGCGCGATCCGCTACGAGGTCGATCTGACTGAACCGTTGAAGCGATACAAAGACATCAACGCCGCCTACTTCGAGCGGCACCCGCTGCACGCAGATCCTCGACGATTAGATGAGAGGCCCTCACGTCCGCCCAAGGAACTGGGGACCCTGCGGGTCGCGATCGTCGGCGCCGGACCGGCCGCATGCTATGCGGCCGACGAGCTGTTGGCCCGGGCCAACGTCGAGATCGAGTTGCTGGACAGGCTGCCTACGCCGTACGGGCTCATTCGCGGCGGCGTGGCACCGGATCACTCCCAGACTAAGGATGTGGGTCTGACCTTCGGGGCGAGGTTCGTGACAGACGCTGTGGGTTTGCACCTCAACGTCGAAGTCGGTAAGCACCTCACGCATGAAGAGCTGATGCGCCACCACCACGCCGTGATCTACGCCGTCGGCGCATTCGAGGAGCGCCGGCTCGACATACCCGGTGAGGATCTGCCCGGAAGCCATCCCGCCTCCGAGTTCGTCGCGTGGTACAACGGGCATCCCGATTACGCCGATATGACATTCGATCTGTCCGGACAGCGCGCGGTGGTGGTCGGAAACGGCAACGTCGCCTTGGATGTGGCGCGAATCCTGCTCCTCGACACCGACGAATTGCAGAACACCGACATCGCAGACTATGCGCTGGACGCTCTGCGGCGCAGCAACATTCGGGAGGTCGTGGTTCTGGGACGACGCGGGCCATTGCAGGCGGCCTATTCTTCAACGGAGTTTCTCGCCTTCAACCACCTGCCGGGGGTGGAT
>Ga0164306_10001254_pt1 | contig 11170 bp, 10 predicted proteins | sample Whisoiple_242_MG_FD_110213 | JGI IMG/M metagenome (GOLD analysis project Ga0164306, IMG submission 110213) | Soil microbial communities amended with fresh organic matter from upstate New York, USA - Whitman soil sample_242_MG | ecosystem: Environmental > Terrestrial > Soil > Unclassified >... | reverse complement strand
TCTCGAGCGCCACGCGGGGACCATCGATCGGTTCAGCCATCGCGACCGCGACGGCCCGGTTCAGCTCGACGATCGGCGACGGCGCGATCTGTATCAGCCCGTCGTACAGCGTGACGATCCGGTCCCAGTCGGTGTCGCAAGCCGTCGGCGCGCTTGCATGGCATTCGGCCAGCGCGGCCTGCAACGCGTAGGGTCCCCAGCCGGTGCCTCTCTTTTCGACGGCCTGCGCGGCGCGCTCCAGTGCAGCGACTCCTCGGCCGATCTGCGCACGGTCCCACTTCGTGCGGTTCTGGTCCTCCAGCAGGATCGGTGTCCCGTCGGCTTCGGTGCGCGCCCCGAACCGCGACGACTGAAACTCCATCAACGACACCAACCCGTGCACCTCGGGCTCATCGGGTACCAGAGCGGCGAGCACGCGGCCGAGGCGCAGCGCCTCGGTGCACAACTCGTCGCGAACCCAGCGTTGACCGAACGACGCCGAGTAGCCCTCGTTGTAGATCAGGTAGATCACCGACAGCACGGCCGACAGCCGCTGCGGAAACTCCGATCGGTCGGGCACCTCGAACGGCACGTCGGCCGCCGCGAGCGTCTTCTTGGCCCTGGTGATCCGCGCCGCGACGGTCGGCGTCGACGTCAGGAACGCCCTGGCGATCTCGTCGGTGCTGAGGCCGCCGACCACGCGCAGCGTCAGCGCGATCTGACCTTCCCGCGACAGAACCGGGTGAGACGAGATGAAGATCAGCCGCAGCACGTCGTCGTCGATCCGGTCGGGATCCCAGGCGGGCTCCTCGATTCGGGTCTCCAGATCGCGGGCCAGCGTCGCGTATTTGGCGTCCAGGTTGTCCTGCCGTCGCCAGGTGTCGATCGCCTTGCGCTTGGCAACGGTGGTGAGCCACGCGCCCGCGTTGCGCGGCACGCCGGCGTCCGGCCACTGCGTCAGCGCGTCGACCAGCGCTTCCTGCGCCAGATCCTCGGCGAGGCCGACGTCGCCGACAACCCGCGTCAGGGTGGCCACGATCTTGGCGGCTTCCATTCGCCATACCGCGTCGACGGTCTGGCGGATATCAGTCGACGACACGTGCCCATTCTGCCGAGGGAAGTCACCTTGCACCGCGAGCGTGCGTGTTTGCACACGACACGCCGCCTAGCGGTGACATTCTGCGCACGCTCGCGGTGCAAATCAGCCGACGGCGCGGCCCGCACCCTCCCAGAACTGTGCGCGCACGGCCTTCTTGTCCGGCTTGCCCAATGCGGTCACCGGCACCGAGTCGACGACGATGACCTGCTTGGGCGACTGCACCGAGCCTTTGCGGTCCTTGACGGCGGACTGGATCTCGGCGGTCACCTTCGCGACCGCCTCGTCATCAGTCGGCGCATCGGGCCGCAACACGATGACGGCGGTCACCGCCTCACCCCACTTCTCGTCGGGGGTGCCGATGACACAGACCTGTGCGACCGAAGGATGTTCGGCGACAACGTCTTCCACTTCGCGCGGGAACACGTTGAAGCCGCCGGTGACGATCATGTCCTTGGTGCGGTCGACGATGTACCAGAAGCCGTCCTCGTCTTCACGGGCAAGGTCGCCGGTGTGCATCCAGCCGTCGCGAAACGTCTCGGCCGTCGCCTCGGGTTTGTTCAAATATCCGCCCGAGAGCAGGGGGCCGGAGACGCAGATCTCGCCCACCTCGCCTTGGGCCACCGGCTGGCCGTCCTCGCCGAGCAGTGCCGTGCGGGCGAACAATGTGGGGCGCCCGCATGACGTCAGCCGCTTCTCGTCGTGGTCGGCCTTGGCCAGATAGGTGATCACCATCGGTGCCTCGGACTGGCCGTAGTACTGCGCGAAGATCGGCCCGAACCGCGCGATCGCCTCCTTGAGGCGGACCGGGTTCATCGCCGACGCGCCGTAGTACACCGTCTCGAGCGACGACAGGTCGCGGGTATGCGAATCCGGGTGATCCATCAGCGCGTAGATCATCGACGGCACCAGCATCGTCGCGGTGATCTTCTGTTCCTCAATGGTTTTGAGCACCTCGGCCGGATCGAACTTGGCCAGCACGACCATCTCGCCGCCCTTGACGATCGTCGGCACGAAGAAAGCCGCACCGGCATGCGACAGCGGGGTGCACATCAGGAACTTGGGATTTTCCGGCCACTCCCATTCGGCGAGCTGGATCGTCGTCATCGTGCTGGTGGCCTGTGCGGTCATCATGACGCCCTTGGGCTTACCGGTCGTGCCGCCCGTGAACGCGAGACCTGTCACGGTGTCCGGCGCCAGCTCCGCGGCGACCAACGGCTGCGGGGCGTACTTCGCCGCCTCGGCGTTGAGATCGACCGCGACGTCGGAGAGCTCCGCCGGCACGGGCCCGATGGTCAGGATCTGCTTGAGACCCGGCACCTTCTCCAGCAGACCCAGCGCCCGTTCCACGAACATCGGGTTGGGGTCGATGATCAGCGACGTGATCCCGGCGTCGTTCAGCACGTAGGCATGGTCATCCAGCGAACCGAGCGGGTGCAGCGCGGTTCGTCGATAGCCCTGCGTCTGGCCGGCGCCGACGATCATCAGGACCTCGGGCCGATTCAGCGCCAGCAGGCCGACAGCCGCGCCTGTGCCGGCACCGAGCGCCTCGAACGCCTGGATGTACTGGCTGATGCGGTCGGCAAGCTGACCACCGGTCAGGGTGGTGTCGCCGAGGAACAGCACCGGCTTGTTCTTGTTGCGCTTGAGGGCATCAACCGTCAGGTGGCCGGAGTGCAGGGGATGGCGCAGCAGGTCGCTCATGACTTCAGATTAGAACGTGTTACAGAAATGGTTTCAAGGGCCGGGCATATCGGCTTGACTGAAAGCGTGAATCAGCAGCTACGCGCCGCGATCCTCGACCTCGCCCGCGAGCGCGGACCGGCCAAGACCATCTGTCCGTCCGACGCGGCACGACAGGTCGGCGGCGACCACTGGCGCGACCTGATGGACGACGCCCGCGACGTCGCACGCCAGCTGGCCCGCTCGGGCGACGTGGAGATCTCCCAGAAGGGCGAGGTGCTCGACCCTGACGCTGCCTGGCGCGGACCCATCCGGATCCGCGCCAGGTAAGCGAAGGCGTCCGCATCACTCAGTGCGTCACCCAGTTGTGGATCGCAGAATTCAGTTTCGCAGCTGCAGCAGGGTGTTCGGCCCGAAGATGCGCGGAATATGCACTGCCGACACGTGACGAGAATACGTCGTTCACGATCCTCGACTTGATGGCCGTTTCCCGCGCCTGGACCGCCGGGCTGTGGAAATGGAACGGGCCGGATGCCGGGGTGGCGGCCGCGATGCCGGCGGGTGCGCCGACGCCTAGCAGGGCGCCCGACACGAGAACGCCGCCAACCAACGTGCGCGTCCGCAACGAGTGTCCACTGATCGCCTGATGTTTAGCCATGACATTCCTTTCTCGTTGACGCCGGCGAACCGCCGCCTGTCATGTTTGCTGCCAATCAACAGCAATGGAAATAGTCACTCGTTTTCAGTCGGATGAGCGCAGTAGTGCGCTACTTAACTTTTGTTCCGGGACTACGCAACTGGGCGGTCGGTGATGTGGTTTGCCAGACCTGATGAATGCAACCGGGCGTGGCCATCCGTATTCGCGCCACTTAGCGATTGCGGCGCGAAACGGAATTCCAGCACGCTGTTACTCGCACTTCCGGTGCTGGAATTCCGTTCGGCGAGAATCAGCGCGCCCGCTTGTCGGCGTCCGCGCGCGCCTGAGCGGCGATCTTCTCGGCCAGGTCGGCCCGCCACTGGATCTCCTTCTCGATCCACGGATTGTCGATCGGAAATTCGTCCGACTCGGAGACCCGGCGCACCTCGAGCTTCACGCCCTTGCCCAGCGGCGCCTTCTGCGCCCACTGCTTGGCCTCCTCCTTCGAGGACACGTCGAGGATCCAGAACCCGTTGAACAGCTCCTTGGCCTCGGTGTAGGGGCCGTCGGTGACGACCGGCGGATCGGCGTCGAAGTCGACGACGAAGCCCTCCTCGGGTCCGGTCAGACCCTCACCGGCCAGCATCACGCCGGCCTTGATGAGCTCCTCGTTGAACCGGCCCATCGACTCGATGACCTCGCTGAAGTCGATGTTGGCCTCTTGCATCGCGACCTCGGCCTCGGGGGTGGACCGCATGATCAGCATGTAGCGCGACATTTGTCTGTCTCCTTCGATCTGTGGTGAAGGGGCGCGTCCATCGTGCCCTCGTTGACGCGTCGATCGGCAACCCCGCCCAATCGACACGGCCCGAAAAAACTTTCAAGAAGTTTTCCAGAAAGGTGTGCGAGTCCCGTACGCCAAGCGCTCCTACCCGTGAGAGCAGCCCAAACCGGGAAGCGCCAGCACCAACGGGAGAGATCATGAACAGCTACTACGGCCCCCAGAACAGCTACTACGGCCAGCCCAACACCTACTACGCGCCCGCCCCGCAGCCGCAGTACGCTCCGATGCCGGTTGCGCCGCAGAACTCCGGTTCGGGCATGAAGATGGCCGCAGGCGCGCTGGCCCTGCTGGCGATCGGCATCGGCGCCTTCGCGCTCATGCTCGGCATGAAGAACTCGAATGTCGAGACCACCAGCGCGCAGAGCGCACCGTCGACGGTCTTCAACATCCCCTCGGAAATCAACATCCCGTCGCTGGACACCACCGCGTCGCCGAGCGCCCCGGTCGTCGTCAACAACCCGGCTCCGCGCGTCATCACGATCCCCGGCCAGGCCCCGGTCCAGCAGGCGCCCGTGCAGCAGGCCCCGGTTCAGCAGGCGCCCGTGCAGCAGGCGCCCGTGCAGCAGGCCCCGGTCACCGGCAACGGCGATCAGGCCAAGGCAGATGCGCAGGCCGCAGCGGATGCGCAGGCCAAGGCCGACGCGGAAGCGAAGGCGAAAGCGGACGCAGAGACGAAGGCTGCGAACCAGAAGAAGGCCGCCGCGCTCAATGCTGAAGCCACCAGCTTGCGGGCACAGGCCAACCAGGCGCGTCTCGACGCCTCGTTGCTGAGCCCGGACAAGGATGCGGTAGCCAAGGGCATGGCCGCAGCGCAAGCCCTCGAAGACCAGGCGACGGCGAAGGATGCCGAGGCAGCCGCGCTCGGTGGTTGATCCCACGTACTGCCCAGCCCAGGCCCCCTCTCCCGCCTGGGCTGGGCTCATTTCTGCCGTCAACCAACCGTCGTCCAGCAAGATGACCGTGTGCCCAAAGCCGAACTTGTCATCCACGGAACAGTTCTGACCGTCGACGACGCACAACCCACCGCGGAGGCGATGGCAGTGGCCGACGGTCGAATAACAGCCGTCGGCAGCCGGGCCGACATCGAACCGCTCATCGGGCCCGACACCGACGTCATCGACATCGGCGATGGCTGTGCGCTGCCGGGGCTGATCGAGGCGCATGGGCACCCGCTGATGGAGGCGATCGCGTTGTCGGACCGGCTGGTCGACATCCGGCCGGTGACGATCGCCGACGCCGGCGCCGTCGTCGCTGCTGTTAAGGCCGAGGTGACCAAGCGGGGAGACGACGGGGCGTATCTCAACGGCTGGGACCCGCTCCTGCAGAACGGGCTTCCCGAGCCGACGCTCGACTGGCTCAACGGCATCGCGCCCGATTCCCCCCTGGTCATCATTCACAACTCCGGCCACAAGGCGTATTTCAACTCGGCGGCGGCGGCTCGAACCGGGCTGACCCGCGACACCCCGGACCCGAAGGGCGCCCAATACGGTCACGACGCCGCGGGCGAACTGGACGGCACCGCCGAGGAGACCGGGGCGGTGTTCCCGCTTCTGGCCGGCGCGATACAACCCAGCGACTATCCGGCGATGCTGCTGGCCGAATGCGCGCGGTTGAACCGGGCCGGGCTGACAACGTGTTCGGAGATGGCCTTCGACCCGATGTTCCGGCCCATGCTCGACCAACTGCGCGACCAACTGACGGTCCGGTTGCGGACCTACGAGATGTCGACCGCCGAGATGAGCACCGACGAGTCAGTGGAAAACGGCGACGACACCGTGCGTCAGGTCGGCATCAAGATCTGGGTCGACGGCTCGCCGTGGGTCGGCAACATCGATCTGTCCTTCCCGTACCTCGACACCGCCGCGACGCATGTTATCGGCGTGGTGCCGGGGTCGTGCGGGCACGCCAACTACACCCGCGAACAGCTCACCGAAATCGTCGAGGCCTACTTCCCGCTGGGCTGGCAGATGGCCTGCCATGTGCAGGGCGACAAGGGCGTCGACACCATTCTCGACGTCTACGAGGCGGCGTTGAAAAAGCACCCGCGCACCGATCACCGGCTGCGGCTCGAGCACGTCGGCGCGATCAGTGACGAACAGCTGCAGCGCGCAGCCGATCTCGGCGTCACGTGCAGCATCTTCGTCGACCAGATCCACTACTGGGGCGACGTCATCGTCGACGGGCTGTTCGGCGCCGAACACGGATCACGTTGGATGCCATGCGGTTCGGCGGTCGCCACCGGTATGCGCATCTCGTTGCACAACGACCCGCCAGTGACGCCCGAAGAGCCGCTGCGCAACATCAGCGTCGCGGCCACCAGAACCGCACCCAGTGGTCGGGTGCTCGGACCCGAGCAGCTGATCACTGTCGAGCAGGCCATCCGGGCCCAGACGATCGACGCGGCATGGCAGCTTTTCAGCGACGACGTGATCGGCTCGCTTGAAGTCGGCAAATACGCCGATTTCGTTGTGCTATCAGAGGATCCGCGCACTGTGACCGCAGAGGACATCGCCGGCCTCGAGGTCCGCGCGACGTACGTGGCTGGCCGCAGTGTTTACGGCGCGGGCTGAGCGAGCATCCGCTCCAACCGCTCTCGCGTTTCCGCTGTCAGTCCGACGTCCTTGGTGTCCGGCCATTCGTCGATTTCGGCGATCGTGCGTTCGCACCATTGAACGAGCAAGCGGTAGAAGTCGTTCATGAACAGGCCCATCGGTTCGACGAGGTGAAGCCGATGCGGGAACGGCCCACCGGTGTCGAGCACGTCCCGGACGACCGCGTAACCCTTGGCGTAGAACTCGCGCGCCTGCCGCGCGGTGGCTTCCAGCGATTCGCGCAGACTGTCTTTGGTGGTCTGATCCCCGAGGAACATCCGGAGGAACCCCTCGACCTCGACGATGGGTGGGCCGGGCTCGGTGCCGAACCACTCCTGCAGTGCCGCGCGGCCTTCCGGTGTGATCGTGTAGCGCGTGCGCTGGCGACGCGGACCATCGACCACCTCCGCGGTCGCGTGCCCGCGCTCGACCAGCCGCTTGAGTTCCGCATACAGGTGCGCATCAGAGCGTGGCCAGAACAGGTAGAGGCCCCGTCGTATCTGGGCGACGATCTCGTAGGCGGTCCACGGCTGCAGGGCCAGCAAGCCGAGCAGCGCGAACGATGTGGTCGTCGGCTTGGAAGGCATCTCTTGACAATACTCCAATGTGGAGTAACTTAATGCTCCACATTGGAGTATGGGGGTGGGGCGTGAATCAAACGGACTACGACGCGATCGTGGACACCGACCGCGACGAGTTGAGGGACCGCATCGAGGTCATGCGCCAGCGGTTCTATGAACTGGCGCTGACCGCAGACCCGAGTGCTCGTTGCCCGGATTCGGCCTGGAACGTCCAGCAGATCGTGGCCCACGTCGTGTCGGTCGCCCAGCGTTACCGTGCGGTCGGCGAGAGCGGCGATTTTCGGCGCGCCCGCACACCACGTGAGCTGGATCAAATCAATCAGGAGGAGATGGAAGCGCTGCTCGCGCCCGTCCCTGTACTCGTCGACCAACTCAAGGCGCTCGACCCGCTGATGGATGAACTCTTCGACAGCATGGCCGAGGACTACTCCGTCGAATTCCACTTCGGCATAGAGGTTTCCGGGATCGTTGCGCAGATCAACTGGCTGTTGGAATTGGTGTTCCACGGCGAGGACATTGCGCGAGCTGTCGGGGTGCCGTGGGAGATTCGCGAACGTGACATGTTGCTGATGCTCCGCGAAGGCGCGGAGGTGTCACCCGCGTACGTGCGTTCAGACCTCGACCCCGCCATCGACATGTGCGTGGGACTTCAGGTTCCGGGTGCCCGACCGTATGTGATTCACGTGCACGACGGAACTGCCGAGATGCGCGCTCGTCAGCCGACCGACAGACCCGACGCCGTCCTGAAAGCGCCCGCGTCGACGATGATGAGGATGCTCATGGGCCGCATCGGGCCTGTCACCGCCACCCGGCGAGGGCTTCGCGTCGTTGGCGGCCGACGGCCATGGAAGGTGATGAAGCTGCAATCTTGCTACGACACAGCGTGATCCGAGGTCAACCCGCGACCGGGATGGCGATCTCGTTGCGGCGCCGAAACGGCAGGGTCCAGGGCGGATCGTAGAACCACGCAACAGGTTCGCCTGCCGTATCTATTCCCTTGTCGCCCAGGCTCTTTAGCAGCTCCTCGGTTTTGGCCGTGACGGCGGTCGAGCTGCGATCGCCGCTGAACCGCAGTACCGCCACCGTCTCACCGGGGACGGTCACCAACGCGACTTCGTCGTCGTCCGGTGTCGGCAGCGTGTCCATCGTCCACTTGGACGGCATGAAGAAGCGAATCGTCCAACGGTCGTCGGACATCCGCGACTGGCCGACCGGAGCCGTCATCGCGATGTCGTCGCCGCCCCGGTCGGACTGCTGGGCGACCGGTGCCGTCATGGCGATCGTCTGGTCCCGGTGGTTGCCGCCGAAAATGTATCTGGCCAGGCGTCGGAACCCGATACTGCGGGCGCGATCCTCGTCGTCGGCAACGACCGTCGTTTCCGCGGCAATGCGGGGACCGTACTTGCGGAGCTCGACATGGTCGGTCAGCGGCGTGCTGATGTGGTGGGGCTCTTCGGTGCCGATCCGAATGCCGACGATCGACAAGACGGACTCCGCAACCTGGCCGGGCAGCTTGGTGATGTTCATCGGTTTCGGTTGAGCTTCCAGATGTGGGTGGATAGGACGGTGGCGAACGCGCACCACAGCGGGTAGAGGGCAAGCGGTGCGGCCCGGGTACCGCGGACAGTCGCGGCGCGCCGAGTCAGATCGGCGCTGCTGACTGTCAGCACACCGGCCGCAATCGCCGATGTTCCGAGCAGTCGCTTGGTGAAGAAGAGCCAGGACCAGCCGGCGTTGAGCACAAGGTTGGCGGCCAGCGCCGTGGTGTAGGCCCGCTTGTTGTCGTTCTCATGACGCGCATCGAGGTCGTCGATGGTGGACGCCGACACGGCGGCGATATCCGCGTACAGGATGGGCCAGACAATCGGAAACGCTTGTCGCGGAGGCTGATACGAAGGCTTCTTCAAGCTCGCATACCACGCCGATTGCGCAGGCCGGCTCGCCAGTCCGCCGAGAACACCGGTTGCGGCGACGGCCAGCGCGTTGAGAGACAAAGTCCGGAGCTGCATGCGGCCCCTCCCTGTTTGGATTCAATACTTAAGTATCTTAAGTATATCCCAACAGGCGCGGAACTAAACCTGACACGTCATCGCCCAGCGGCAACGCGGTCGCGGCTGGGCGATGACGCGGTGGGACGGATCAGTGGTTAGTCGTCGGTGCTCTTCTTCGCTCCGGCGGTTGCGGTGGTCTGCTTGGCCGCGGCCTGGTTGCCAACCGCGCTGGATGCCGCCGGCCCCAACGGGTTACGGATGCCAATGTTGGCGACACCGATCTTGTTGTTGCCGGTGTTGAAGGCGCCGATGTTGCCGCTGCCCTGGTTGAAGAAGCCGACATTGGCGACGCCTTGGTTACCAACTCCGACGTTGCCAGCACCGCTGTTGTTGATACCGCCATTCAACGCACCCTCGTTGCCGGAGCCGAAGTTCAGCGCGCCGATGTTGTTGTTCCCGAAGTTGCGGGAGCCGGTGTTGTTGAGGCCGACGTTGAAGTCGCCGTTGTTGCCGATGCCGATATTCGCGACGGCTTCGTTGTCGAGGTCTGAACCTTGAAGTGGCCCGGCTTCGTCGACATTGTTGAAGCCGATGTTGAAGCTGCCCTCGTTGTCGGTGCCGATGTTGAAGTTTCCGGTGTTGTTGCTGCCGATGTTGAAGTTGCCGTCGTTGACCACGCCGATGTTGAAGTTGCCGTTGTTACCGGCACCCAGGCTGGGCGTGCCGGTCAGCAGGCTCAGCTGCACGTTAGGCGGAACGAGCGGCAACGGCGGCAGTGCCCCGCGCACAGCCACGGCGGGCGCGACGGCGACGCCGGCTCCGAAGGCGATTGCATCCCCGATTGCCGGCAGCGCTTGGGACCCGACGCTCGGCGGGGGCAGAAGGTCAGCGAGCGCACCCAGTGCAACATCGGGTGATGCGGTTTGCGGTACGGCCACCGGTGCGGGTGTGGAAGTGGCACCGGCGGCGATGACACCGGCGCCCAGGGCGGCGACGCCTGCGGCTAGAGAGGAACGAAGAGTAAGTTGCATGTGATACCTCGTGGCTCGGCGGGTAGTTAAGCAACCGAAAGTTATCCCGATCACATCACCGTCAAACGCTCGAAATCCTTACCGATTTCTGACCGAGGAATGGCGCCAGAAAGCATTGACATCGTGCCGTCGGTAACCGACATCGTCGATCGTCTGCATGTGGTCGCCCTGCCGATGAGGGTGAAGTTTCGCGGCATCACCGTCCGCGAGTTGGCGCTATTCGACGGCCCTGCGGGCTGGGGCGAGTTCGGCGCCTTTCTCGAATACGACCCGCCCGAAGCGGCGGCTTGGTTGACGGCGGCGATCGAGGCCGCATACACGCCGCCCCCGCCGACGCACCGCGACCGCATCGCGATCAACGCGACCGTGCCCGCCGTCGCCGCCGGGCAGGTGCCCGAGGTGCTGGCCCGCTTCCCCGGCGCGCGCGCCGCCAAGGTGAAGGTCGCCGAGCCGGGCCAGACGCTCGCCGATGACGTGGCCCGCGTCAACGCCGTTCGTCAACAGGGACTCGCGGTGCGCGTGGACGCCAACGGCGGCTGGACTGTCGTCGAGGCCGTCGAGGCCGCGCGGGCGCTGACCGCCGACGGACCGCTGGAGTACCTCGAACAACCCTGCGCGACGGTGCCAGAACTGGCCGAACTGCGCAGCCTGGTCGACGTGCCGGTCGCCGCCGACGAAAGTATCCGCAAGGCCGACGATCCGTTGCATGTCGTACGGTCGGGCGCCGCAGACATCGC
>Ga0164306_10001251_pt1 | contig 11175 bp, 11 predicted proteins | sample Whisoiple_242_MG_FD_110213 | JGI IMG/M metagenome (GOLD analysis project Ga0164306, IMG submission 110213) | Soil microbial communities amended with fresh organic matter from upstate New York, USA - Whitman soil sample_242_MG | ecosystem: Environmental > Terrestrial > Soil > Unclassified >... | reverse complement strand
CGTCACAAATGACATCGATTCCATCCAGAGCGCTGTCAGTTCTGGCGTTTTGGACGCGCTGTATTACTCCATGGTCCTGTTCGGGATGATCGGGATCATGTTCTACCTTGATTGGCGTTTCACGCTGATCGCGCTGTCTGTCCTGCCGCCCCTTTTTCTGTTGGTCTACACCTTCACTCGAAGGATCAAGAAAGCTTCCCGCGCGCTACGTAAGAAAGAAGCAGAAATGGTCTCCACCCTCCAGGAAGTGCTTTCTTCGATCCGGATCGTGAAGGCTTTCGGCCGGGAAGAGTACGAACAGAAGAGATTCGAAGAGGAAAGTATCGAAAGCGTCGATCTGGCATTGCAGGCCCGGAATATCAAGGCAAAGCTCTCTCCCGCGGTCGACCTCATTGTTGCCTGCGGAACCGCGCTGGTGTTGTGGTTTGGAGCCAGGCAGGCCCTGAATGGGATGTTGACTCCCGGGGTGCTGGTGGTCTTCTTTTTGTATCTCGGGAAAATGTACAAGCCGATGCGCGAGCTCTCGAAAATGTCCGATACCTATTCAAAGGCGCTGGTCGGCTGGGAGCGCATCAGAGACTTCCTGGCCATCGATCTTCAAGTCCGAGATCTTCGCGGCGCCTGTAATGCACCCGAATTTAAAGGTGAGATCGAGTTGGAACATGTCAACTTCGGCTACCTGCCTGACCGCATGGTCCTGAAGGATGTCTGCCTCAAGGTCAAACCGGGACAGGCGGCCGCCCTTGTGGGTGCAACCGGGTCCGGCAAGAGCACGCTGATCAGCCTGGTTCCGCGCTTTTACGATCCGCAATCAGGCGCAGTAAAGATCGACGGTGTCGATATACGCAAGTACAAGCGAAAGACGGTGCGGCAGCAGATCAGCCTGGTATTGCAGGAGACCCTGCTCTTCCGCGCTCCAGTCTGGCAAAACATCGCTTACGGCAAGCCTGAGGCCACGCACGATGAGATCGTCCACGCGGCGCGTTTGGCCAATGCCGATGAATTCATAGAGCGGCTGCCTGAAGGGTACAACACGATGATTGGCGAGCGCGGCGTCACTCTTTCCGGCGGCCAACGCCAGCGGATCGCCATTGCTCGCGCCATCATCCGCAACAGCCCAATTCTGATACTGGATGAACCATCAACCGGACTTGATGCCGCTTCGGAAAAGCTGGTGCTGGAAGGGCTAGAACGGCTGATGAAAGGAAAAACAACCATTATGGTCGCGCATCGTCTCGCGACCATCCAGCAAGCCGACGTCATTTTTGTCCTTAAAGATGGCGCAATCGAAGAGCGCGGCAGACATGAGGAGCTGCTGGCTGCGGATGGCCTATATGCGCAGTTTTATCGTCTACAGTCGCAAAAAGAGGACGAGGAGAGCGAGGCTGCAGCCAATCCTTTATTGAGTGGGGCCACTTGCGAGGTCAGTTGACCTTGCATAGGAGGAGACCATGTTGGACCATAAAAAGCATGCAATTGTCCCAATTTTTTTGTTCTTGATCATCTCCGTAATCAGCGGAGCCGCCTGGGCGCCAAAAGGCGGCAACAAAGCGCCAAAGCCCGGAGTCGGAAGCGCACCGGCCGTGCTATGGCGCGAGCCGACAGACATTCAATCGCGCAACCTGTTTTACGGTCCGGGAGGATCGGAACATCAACCCCACGGCAAGCTGTCATTCATCGAAGAGAAATTCAACGGGGTGAATCCCAAATTTGACGTTCACGATGAAGACGGCACTCGCTGGGCGGTCAAAATCGGCAATGAAGCCAAGCCGGAAACAGCGGCAACGCGTCTGGTCTGGGCCGTAGGCTATTTCACCAATGAAGACTATTACCTTCCTGAACTGAACATCGCGGGCGACCTGAGTCTCCGTCGCGGAGGAGCACTTAGCCATCGCACGCAGCTCAAAGACCTGCGCCTGAAGCGTCACAACCAAGGCGAACGCCAGATCGCAGATTGGGGCTGGGATAATAATCCATTCGTCGGCACCAAGGAACTCGATGGCCTCAAGATCATGATGGAGCTGATCTGCAATGTCGATCTTAAAGCGCCAAATCAACACATCTATGACGTGAACGGCGCGGAACAGCGTTATGTCGCCGCCGACCTGGGATCGAGCTTTGGGCTGGCGGGAAAAACGATTTTTTACAGTAAAGGCGTCCTCAAGGATTTTCAGTTCCGCCCTCTCATCAAGAACGTGGGACCGGAGTTTATCGATTTCTGGAGCTTTAAACATATTCCGCGTCAACATGCCAAATGGATCGGCGGCTATTTGGCCCAGCTTTCCGATGACCAGATTAAAGACGCATTCCGGGCTGCCGGGTTTTCTCCGGCAGAAGTGGAGGGCTTCGCACAAAAGGTACGGGAAAAAATCAATGAACTGGTCAATCTTTGAGGTGAGAGCAACTGTTCGGATAGAGAACGAAATTGCCACTAGGAGAGCAATTATGGTGAACCGAGGTTTCATAAGAGAACACATTTACCTGGCGCTGACAGTGGCGATATTGCTGGGCTGCGGTGTGGATAAGGCGCAAGACTTCGATGCGCTGAGAGATGCCCGAGCCCCGGAGGACTTCAACGCTCGAATACAGGCTTATATCAGCATTCATCATCACGCTGAAAAGCAATCTGGGGTCGCCGCGAACCCCGTCGCACTCAGCTCCGCAAAGGAGATCGCGAACCGTAAGCGCAAGATGGCGAAGCAGATTGCCCTGCTGCGCAAAGATACGCACGAGGGCGACATCTTTACACCAGAACTGAAGACTTACTTCACCCAGGTGCTGGATTCAGCCTACCAGGAGAATCCCGAAGCGATCTCCAGGGCGGTAGCCTGTGCTCCAAAGTGCGACGAGCAGATCGTGGCGGTAAACGCTCTCTACCCTAAACGATTGGGCTTCAGCATGATGACGCCGACCATGCTGCGCCGCCTGCCGCCTTTACCAGAGGAACTGGAGTATCGCATTGTGAATCGAGACCTGATTATTCGTGACCGAGAAGCCAATTTGGTTGTCGATGTCATGCGGAATGCTGTGGCTGCACCTCCAGGAGGCGAGGACTGCAATGATTGACCGCAAAGATTTCACTGATCGGCCATTACAGGAGAGAACGCCATGAAAGCAGGAATGCCATTTGTTCGGATGATCTGTACGATTTGTCTGCTCGCGTTGTTCATTTACTCCCCGAAGCCCTCTGTTGCACAATCACCCGACAGTAAGCCATTCGCCGCAAAATCTGCAGTTCAAACTGCGAGGGAACAGTCCGATACGTCCGAGCCGCCCCGTACGTTTAAAGAGCGTTTCTACGATTACAGCACTTCGACGTTCTCGCCCTTGGCTTTGTTCACGCCATCCGTGAGCGCCGGAATCAGCCAGGCGCGAAACTTTCCGCCGGAATGGAAGCAGGGCGGAGAAGGTTTTGGTAAGCGCGTGGCATCGAGTTACGGCGCGGCGTGGTAATAGAGAACACGATCAGCCTGGGCTTTTCGTCATTGGACCATGAGGACCTGCGTTATCCGCTTTCGACATATCCAAAGACCGCGATTCTCAAGCGCGCTGGACATGCGGTCTCGTATACCTTTGTGCCTAAGAAAGAAGGAGGCGGACGCCGCTTCGGATGGTCGCGTCTCATTGGCGGCTACGGAGCCGGATTTGTGGCCAATATGTGGTATCCCGCGAAGCATTCAGATACCAGGAATGCTCTTTATCTCGGCAGTGTCAATCTTGCCGGAGACCTCGGTGTCAATCTATTGAAGGAGTTCATCCGGCCTCACTTGGTGTTCGGGAGTACACGCAAGGCCTCCACTGCGAAGAAAGATGACGAGAAGAAAGGAAGCTAGAGCGTGTGTGCTCGAGTGTGTGCGCCTTCATTGGTTGGTCAAAGCTCACGGCGCGTCGTGACAACGGTCATAGCCTGCTCTTGCTTGGGTTTCTAAGCTGATCTTGAATAGGAGAAAACCACCATGAAAAGAATATTCATAATCGTTGCTATCTTAACGCTCTGCGCGGCGAGCATGTTCGGTGGCACGCCACAGTCAAAGCATGTTGTCCTGGTGGTAGAAGAGAACCACTCGTTCGATGCGGTCATCACCAGGGGTGGAATGCCGTATTTAAAGTCGCTGGCGGAGAGGTACACGCTCCTCACCAACTATTATGGCAACCACCATCCTTCCATCGGAAATTACTTCATGATGACCACTGGACAGACCATCAGCACCAACGATGGCTATAACGGTACGGTTCCGTATGACAACCTCATATCGCAACTCGTGACTGCTAATAAAACCTGGAAAGCATACGGAGATAGTCTTCCAGAGCAGGGGTATATAGGCGGGAATGAGCGGCCTTATGTCAAAAAGCACTTCCCGATCGCCTATTTCGAGAATGTCAGAAACGATCCAGCGCAGCGTAAGAACCTGGTGCCGGCGGAGCAGTTCATCGCCGACTTAAGAACCCAGGGCCTGCCTGATTTCAGCATGCTGATCCCGAATCTGGATCATGATGCGCATGACGGCTCGCTCAAAGAAGCGGATGATTGGCTCAGGCGCTACATCGAACCGCTGCTGGCAAATCCGGATTTTCAGAAAGACGGCATTCTGATCGTTACGTTTGATGAGTCGGTTAAAAGCGATCCTGATCATGGCGGAGGACACATTACGACCGTGGTTATCGGCCCGCTGGCGAAAGAGCACTTTGCAGACGCAACGTTCTATCAGCATGAATCACTATTTGCCACACTGGAACAGATCCTGGGACTGCCGCGGCTGAAACTGGTGGAGAACGTGGCTGCCATCGAGAATGCCTTCAAATAGTCTTCTGCACCGACGGCTTCGGAATGCAGTCCCAGGCCGTCGGGCTCGACTGCATCTCCGCCGCTCCTAAGAGACAACGGATGATCTGGTTTGATGGCTGGACTTTACACGGCCTGCCAGGACTCCAGAGGCCCACTTCTTTAACTCGAGGTATTCACGTGAATGGCGCGTCATGGCAAAGAATCGGGCGGCCGATTCCTTTTTAGTCACACGATTGTGGCGGATAAGATTCTCGATGTGGCGCTCAGACAGGCGCTCTATGTGAAAGAGTTTGCGATGGGCAAGGATATTGCGCAGAAGCCGTTCCATGATTTCAAGGTCGTGCCAGACGCCCACCGTGCGCTGCAATGATTTCAGCCAGGCCAGAGCCTCCTTGCTGCCTTCAATGTGCAATTTCGCCATAACCTCCGTGAGATAGCGCAGACGCTTGGCCGCAATCCGCATTCTGTGGATGACGTGTTCACAGGGATCGGAGCGGGATTTCTCCACCGCCACAGCAAACTCGCACCAGCGGCCATCCAGCGAGCGCAGGATGCGCTTATAAACGAGCGTGGCATTGCGGCTTGCCGTGGCCCGAGCATTGCCGTTGTGTCTGGCATTGCTGTCTAAATCGAAATCGTGTTTTACTCGCAAGTACGGAACCGCCAGGTTTACGCGCCCCAGCCTTTTCAGGGTATTTTCGGCCGTCCGGCGGCGGAGAGAATGGAGATACTGCCGTAGGATTTCCCAGGCATCGTTGTCCGGCCTTTTCGCGGCGATGGAATACTCAGCTACTGCGAGCAGGGCGTCGCAATCGCGAAGCCTTCCCAGAGTGCGACGGCAGAGCTTCAGTCGCTCACGCAATTTCTTGATATGGCGCGGACGCGGCTTGTCATAGACCAGCTCCAGTATCTGTTCCAGCCTCCGGCAAGTGATGCGCATGAGGTTCACTGCCGTGAGGTCCTCATTGCGAAGCACCAGCGGAAAGAGATCAATAAACTTGTCCATCTGGCGAAGCGCGATTTTTCGCAGCTTGGCCCACTCCCACGGCTCAGTATTTGTTCCGAGGTTTGCGGGCGATTGCTCCCGGCCATTTGAAGATATGGGAAGGCCGGCAGGGTACTGATGAAGTACGGTGTGGGATGCACTCATAGATTCACTCTTATGCGGCAGAACGGCCGCTGCTTGATGCGCTCTGCGTAAAAGGCAATGCAGTCCCAACTTGTTCATTCTTGGCCCGCGCCGTGCCCGCATCACTCCGCGGCTATGATCTCATCCTCATTCTTGGGTAGTTCGAAAGACGTTGACGTGAATCCGGGAAACGCATGCGGATCTGCATCCTGAGAGAGTTCTTGTACAAGGAAGTCCTGCTCCAGCCCTTTTTCCCGCAATTCCTCCATCAACTCAGACTGAATTCTTGTCAAGGCGTCGGCCAGAGCGCCGGGCATCCTTGCGCCTAGTCCGAATGCTCCTGGATTATTCAGCACACGCCCAATATCGAGATATAAGTCCTTGATTCGATTTTTCATGGCGCCTCCTTAAGTATCATCAGCATCGAGCGAGACTGCTGCTGAGGGCCGCTTCAATTCAATTATTCGCCTGTAACCTGAGTAATGGTGTGATGGCGGTCACTGTGACTGGCAGTCTGGAACTTTATTGCCTGCAGGTGTGATTGCCGTCACGGCCTGGGTAGGCTTCCGCCAATTAGAAATGATTCAGGTGGCTGACGCATTGAGAACGGCTATTTGATTGCGGCTGCACCCTTTGCGATGTCCAAAGCACATATATTTCTGAGTTTGTTGCTGCTGGTTCCGGCCGGCGGGCCCGCTCTCCCCGGCAGCTCTTTCCAGGCTTCGCAGAATGACTGTCAAGCTATCAAGGACCACGCCTCTGAGGATCCCAATGCTGCAGCAGCCGCGCAGATTTGCTCCTTGATCGAATCAGGAAGACTAGAGGAACTGCGTTGGCCGGATTGCTCCTCGTTTCGTACCCAGGTCAGGCAGTTCTACGTTTCCTCAGGATATGGACTGGCCTGGATTGAGCAAGGCCGCCCAACACAGCAGGCTAACGCGATGATTGAGTTGTTTCGCGCTGCGGAGAAGAAAGGCCTTGATTCTGAATATTACGACGCTTCGCGCTGGCCAACTCGACTGCAGGGCCTGGCAAGTTCCACCCCGAGAAGTGAGGAGCTGGCCCGCTTTGATTTTGCCCTGACGGTTTCGAGCCTTCGGTATCTTTCAGACTTGTATCAGGGCCGCGTAACTCCCAAAGAATGCCAGGTCAATTTGCCGGACAAGCAGTTCGATGCCACGCAGTTCCTGCGCAATGAGATCATCCATGCGAGCGATGTGAAGGCGGCGGCTGAAAAAGCAGAGCCGCCATTTGATGGCTATTGGCGGACCCTTGCTGTGCTGGAACGTTACATGCTTCTCGCAGGCGAGGGCGATGGCCCAGTCCTGCCTGCAATCCGAGGTTCACTGCATCCGGGAGATCCATATAAAGGAATTCAAGAGCTGGCAAAGCAGTTGCGCCGAGTTGGAGACCTGCCTGCTAACGCGCCGATGCCAACCTCACAGAGCTATCAAGAGCCGCTAGTGAGTGCGGTAAAGCTTTTTCAGCAGCGCCACGGATTAGAGCCGGATGGCGTCATCGGCCATGTAACCTTCCAAGAGCTTACAACTCCCATTGCGCGCCGGGTGACCCAGATCAAACTTGCATTAGAACGCTGGCGATGGCTACCGCACAACCTGAGCCCGCGAGTGCTGGTGGTGAACATACCCGAGTTTCGCTTGCGTGCCTACGAAGACCACCGGCTTGCATTGACCATGCGGGCCATCGTCGGACAGGCCCTTGAACATCAGACTCCGATCTTTGCCAACGAGCTGCAGTCCATCATCTTTCGTCCTTACTGGAACGTGCCGGAAAGTATTCAAACAGAGGAACTGGTTCCGCTGTTGCGGCAGAAACCAGGTTATCTGGCCAAACACAAAATGGAAGTGGTGAATGCGAAAGAAGAGGTGATTACTGCCCCAGCCGCCGATGCCAAAATTCTGGACCAGCTTGCCTCGGGAAAATTGCGTCTCCGCCAGCAGCCCGGACCGGCCAATTCGCTGGGTCTGATCAAATTCGTTTTTCCCAACCAGTTTGGCGTCTACCTGCATGGCACGCCGGAACACGGGCTGTTTTTCCGTGCACGGCGCGACTTCAGTCATGGATGCATCCGGGTGGAAGATCCCGCCGCGCTCGCCGGCTGGCTATTGCGCGATCGGCCCGAATGGACCAACAAACGCATTCTCGTTGCCATGCGCGGGAAGAAGCCGATTTCAGTGAAGGTCACGGCGCCGATTCCCGTGTTAATTCTTTATGGCACTGTTTTTGTCGAGGAGAACGGGGAAGTACACTTTTTCGCCGACATTTATGGCCACGATGGCACATTGGAAAAAGCGCTGGCCGACAGGCGCCACTGATTACCAGCGACGAACGCGTCCTACGTCGACGTGTACGAACTGCTCACGCGCGTAGTAGCCTACGCCGCCACGATGCAAGCTGAGCGCAGCATCCCGCAACGTCGAGGTGTCCACGCCAGGAATACGGATATCAATAGCCATGGCTTGCATGTGCAGGCTGTGTTTGGCCACGGCCCGGGAACGGCCGCGCAGAAAATTGTTACTCCACGGCGTTCGATAGCCGCAGACCACATCAATTTCAGTATCCGATCGGCCGAGATTGCCGGCCAAATCGTGGAGCAGGTCGAATAACCGCGGATCAAAGTGGTGAATGGCTCCTGTGCGATGGTCGCGGAGAAAGAATTCCAACTCCTGAATGGCCGCCGGAACGTATTCGCCACCACGTCGGTAAATCACATCCAGACGTTGATTGGTATGGGTGTGATAAAGCCGAAGGCGATAGCTTTGAAGCTCGCTACGAACGTCTAAACTGGGGGCAGGCGAAACCCATCCCAAGAGAAATAAAGCGATTACTGCTTGATACACGATGGGCAATTGTAGCATTTTGGGGTGAAGTAAAGGTGGGCATTTCCCTCGCGCCTGACCATTTACTTTTATGCTTCGGATGGCCGCTCCGACTTAAAGACTTATCCCCAAATTGGATTCAAAAAAACAATCTATAGAGCATTAGAGTTTTACAAATATTGGGTTGACAGGGGAATAGGTCTGGTTTATTACGGTGCTTGAAAGCCCGAAGTGATTGAGAGATTGCATGCGCGGTGCGATGTCTCGACTAAGGAAATCTGTTCGCCCCGTCTCGCTCCTCTTAAGCATATCCTCCGGCCCGTCCCCCGGGCTGGCTCGGCTTGGCCTTTGAAGTTTTGAGGAGCCGGAATGCCGGATGACTACCGAATACGCAAAGTCCTGGAATCCCTGGAAGACGATCCTGCGAAGAGCGTCAGCGAACTTGCCAGCCTGGTGAATCTGAGCAGCTCAAGGCTGGGACATTTATTCAAGCACCAGATGGGCGTTGACCTGAGTCATTTTCTCGCGAATGAGCGGCTGGAGAAGGCGGCGGAACTCCTGCGGCAGACGGAACTCTCAGTGAAGGAAATCGCAGGGCGGGTGGGTTACCACCACTCATCCAGCCTGGACCGCGGATTTCAAAACAAGTTTGGCGTTCCGCCGGCAGGCTTCCGTAGAAAACATCGTACTTAAAAAAGTAGACAGTTGGGCAAGTATGCACTCATGCAAAGGCGCAGTGCATGCCACGGCACTTTGGACCCTTGGATTGTCTTTGATTGTGTGCGAAATGAAGGGCCGATTTTTCCCTCGTCCGATCTCATTCATATTGGAAAATTCTTACTTCCAGCGTCCAGAGCTAAGGAATAGCCGTAAATGCTAAGTAAAACTCATTGACCTGGCGCTTGCTGTTCTTGTGAAATCTCTTGAACATCGTGCAACGATGGGATGTCCGGAACGCGACATCGCCGGACACGTCGTTGGGGCACTGGGGTCGCCCACTTTGAACCCGTTACAAAATCGAAGCTGGTCTCGACGGATAAGAATCGGCTCGATACAGCAACCACTTCTTGCCAGGAATGAGGGAAGCAGTCTGCGATAGATTGCCGGCGGAGTTTCTGGATCGTTAGATTCACGCAAGCGCCACCGGTTTCACATCGTATCCACGTTCCATCCCCCATATTGGGGAGACTGAACGCGGACGGTGAAGGGGCTTCCATGGGTGCGTATCAGTCTTCCGCCAAGAGGAAAGAGTCAAGAACTACTCCGGCCGATCTAGAACTTATCAAACCAGCAGTGAGCAACGGCGCAGCCAATGGTGCTGGTGTTGCTCCGGGCGCATTGATTCCGATCGTGCAGGATTGCCGGTTGCGCAAGGTGCTGCAAAAAATCGCTTCCGATTCGCCGCAAAAAATCCAGGACCTGGCATTGGAATGCAATTTGAGCGAATCACACCTGCAACACCTGTTCAAAGAAAGCACGGGGCTGGGGCTGGGACGATTGTTGATTGAAAAAAGAATGCGGCGTGCTGCGGAATTGCTGGGTCAGACCAATCTGAGCATCAAGGAAATTGCGTGGACTGTTGGTTATGAGCATACCTCAAGCTTCACGCGCGCTTTCGAACGGCATTTTCAGGAAGGGCCGCGATGTTTCCGGCAACGGCAACAACGACAGAATGGCAAACAAGAGCCGTTTTAAGCGGACCTGAGCGAGTTCTTTTCAGTCGCCGAAGGAGATCCAGGCACAAATTAGTATTGCAACGTCCTTTCAAACTTTTTCCGCATTTTGTCCAAAAACACAAGATCTACGGCGTTGGCATGAACGCAATCGCGGCTCCCGTTTCTTAAGGAACCTCTTTTCAGGTGGAGTGGTAATGACGAGCGTCCGGTATTCTGTCGCGCAGCTCCGCACAAAATGCTAACAAAAAGACAATTCAGCTAACGCTTGCGTGTGCCAGGCAAATGCGTGAGGCATAGGCTAACGACTCCGGCGCAGGCGCGCGTGGTGGCGGCGTCTGGCGCCGGTAATCCTGAAAAGCTCTTTGAAACATGGTTGTCAGGCGGCTAAACGCAGAGGAGGCAAGGCATGTACTTCAACGTATTCGGCGAAAAAGTTTCCAGACGACGCTTTAAAGAAATGTGTGAGGCCGCCAAGAACCGGCGCGAATTGATCGCTGCCGGTCTCACCAGCCGGCGCGACCTCTTTAAGATGGGGCTGCTGACTGCGGGCGGGATGTTGGTCGCCAAGAGCGGCTTGAGCGCAAGGGCCAAGACAACAGTCCAAACGAACCAACCCCCGAGTTCTGGCGGAAACAATACTAGCCCCGGAACCAACCAGAACTGCGTGCCCGGCAATCAGACAGCCAGTCCCCAGACTAGGGCATTTATCCTGCCTCTGCCGATTATGCCGCTCGCAAGGACGGT
>Ga0164306_10001248_pt1 | contig 11178 bp, 10 predicted proteins | sample Whisoiple_242_MG_FD_110213 | JGI IMG/M metagenome (GOLD analysis project Ga0164306, IMG submission 110213) | Soil microbial communities amended with fresh organic matter from upstate New York, USA - Whitman soil sample_242_MG | ecosystem: Environmental > Terrestrial > Soil > Unclassified >... | reverse complement strand
CGCCGTTGGGGACGATCAGGGTCGTCGCGATCGTCAAGGAGGGCGCTCCGCGTCCGGATATTTCCACGCCGGACGCGTTTCGCGACGCGCTTCTCAAGGCGCGCTCTCTTGTCTATTCGCCGCCGACGACGCCGAGCGGCATGCACCTGGCGCGTCTCGTCGAGCAGCTCGGCATCGCACCGGCAATCAAGGACAAGGTGACCTACCGCGCCGCGTTGGACGGCGGCGCCGAAGTCGTGGCGAGCGGCGGCGCGGAGATCGGGATTTATCAATCGAGCGAAGTCGTGCATGTGAAGGACGTCACCGAAATCGGACCGCTTCCCGACGCGCTGCAGCTCAAGCTCGTCTATGGCGGCGCGGTCAGTGCGGCAAATGCCAATCCGCAGCCGGCTCTGTCGTTCATCAAATTCCTTGCCGAACCAGAGAACAAACGCGTCTGGAAAGATTCGGGATTCGATCCGTCGTGAGCTCCCGTCGGCGCTCTACTGCTCGGCATCATTCCCGCCATGATTTAGAGATGTCGGCCGCGTTGAGCTTGGCTCCGAGTCGTTCGAACACCACCTCGCAGGTCATCAAATCCAGGTGCCCGCCGCCGGCATTCTTGAACAACGTGATGTCCGATGCGGAGCGCCGGCCGGCCGCGCCCTTCGCGAGATCGTAGAGATCGCCGAGCACGTCGTTTTCCGTGATCGCGCCGCTGGCAATCGGCTGCAAAATATCGCCGACGCCGTGAAAGGCGGATTCGCGCCTGTCGACGAAGATGCGGGCACGCCGCGCCGCCTCATCATCCGCCTCGCGTGTCTGAGAGGTGTAGCCGCCGACGAGATCGAGATGCGTGCCGGGGCGCAAATTGACGCCCTTGATCAGCGGCGCGTGCGCGCGGGTGCAGGTCGTGATCACATCGGCTGCGCGCGTCGCCACGTCGAGATCGGTCGTCGTTTCCGCCTCGATGCCTTCGCCGCACAAACTCGCAGCCAGGGCCGCGGCGCGTTCCGCCGTGCGATTCCAAATGATGACGCGGCGGAGCGATGGCCGCGCGGTGCGGTGCGCGCGCACGAGAAACGGCGCCATCGCGCCGGCGCCGACGACGAGTAGCGTCTGCGTATTTTCCGGCGCCAATAACTTGGCGCCGAGCGCCGAATCGGCCGCGGTTCGCCAATGCGTGATTTCGGTGGCGTCAAAAACCGCCAGCGGACGGCCGTCACGCCCGTCGAAGAGGACGCAGACCGCCTGCACCGCCGGCAATTTCCCGGCGGCAAGATTGCCGGGAAAGCTCGTGAACATTTTGCTCGCCATATAGCGGCCGCGATCGACGGCACTGCGAATAACATATTGCGCGCCCTCGCTGCCGAGGAATCCGTCGAGCACCTCGATCTTCGGCCGCCGATGCGCCGCTTCCATCGCTGCGATCAGGACCGGAAATGTCAAGACGCGCGCAACATCCGCGTCGCTTATGAAATGCATGGCGCGCTCCGCTATCCCGGCAATCCCATATCGCGGCACGCCGTCACGTGCGCCAAATATTCCGATCTGTCGCGCCGCTTGAAATATGCCGCAGTCGCGTGCCGCAAGACAGCCTGGCCAAAAAACGAGTCTTCGTCCGGCAGAAGCGTTTTGTCGAAATTCGTATATCTCACTAGAGAATGCCAGAGGTGGATTGCCAACGATGCTTTCGATCGCGCATTCACTTCGCCCGTGTATTCCGGCATGAACGGCTTGTACCACTCGCTATAATGAATGGGATAAAAAACGCCGGGCGGGAAAACCGAGGATGTGAGGCCGAGTTCTGCGAGAACCCGCGTGAGGAGGAAGGGTCCCGCTTGCCCCAGCCGATGTCCTTGCCTAATCTCTCCGCCTCCGCCCGGCAAGAACGCCGCTTGTCGGGGAAGCCCCAGCACCGCGCCGTTGATGTGATCCGCGTCCTCCCAGGCGGCCAGCACCGCCGTTTGCGCGGGCCAATCGCGCGAGAGGCAGAGGACATCGGCGTCGATCCAGATTGTATCGGACCGTTCCAGCAACGTGTATCTGAAATAATTGGTGAAGCCGGCAGGGCTTCCCGCCCCGAAACCCGCTTTGTAGAAGAACAGACGATCGGCGGGAGCGATGTCCCCGGCGTCCAGCACCTGGAAGTGAGCGGGAACGCCGCAATCGTCATAGGCGTAGATGCACAAGTCATTTCCGTAATCCAGAAAGGACTGCAAGCAAGTGATTTCGAGGCCTGCCATGCGGCCATGAAAGAATGTGCTGAAAGAAGCCACCGGCGCTTCCTGTTCAAACTGAGCCAAGGGAGCGATTCGCGTCTGGGAAGGGATAATATGGGTGGGTAGTGTTCACAATCGATCCGGCGACATGCGAACATGCTTCGATGCGACTCGGCCAACCGTGCCGGCCGGCCGTTCCTTTGCTTGGTGAGCCATGATTTGCATTGCCGTCACGCGCATCAAGAATGAAGCCGATATTATCGAGGCTTTCGTCCGCCACCACGCCCATTATTTTGATGCGATCCTCGTCTCCGATGATGCGAGCACTGACGACAGCCTTCCAATTCTGGAACCTCAAGGCGGAAGGCGTGCCGCTGACGCTCATTGAAGAACCCTGCATCGGTTTCGAACAAAGCCGGTTCACGACGCAACTGATGCATCGCGCCTTTAAGGATTTCGATGCGGACTGGGTTTTTCCCATCGATGCGGACGAGTTCGTGGAACTACCTCAATCGGCGACTCTCGCCGACATTCTGCCGGCCCATGGCGATTCTGCGCTGAATATTCCGTGGAGCAATTTTGCCTGGTGCGAGGCGGACGATCGATCCGAGGAGCTTAATCCGGTCGTTCGCCTGAAGCGGCGTATGCCATCCCTGCATACGATGAGAAAAGTCATCGCCCCCGCGGCAGCGGGCCGGCATGAGGCCGCGGTTGCTCTGCTACGCGGAGGCGCTTGCCGAACCGGTCTTTTCGCTTGCGCGAAATGCAAATGCGCGAGGCGGTAACGGGTCGCAGACAATGCCGCAGACGGATTTGGAGATCAGGTGGACGATCCTGTTTCACAACCCGTTCTATCATCCGGCCGTCGCGTTTCGGCGCAGCTGCTTCGAAAAAGCCGACCGCTACCGGCCTGAAGAGGCGGTCTCCTATGATCATTACCTTTGGTTCGACATGCTGCCGTTTTGCCGTGCACGCAATCTTGCGGACCGTCTGACCCAATATAGGTGCAATCCACGCGGATTGACGTCGTTGTACGCGATAAAGCCGCGGAACCGCACGCATCGAATCCGCGAGCCGTTATGGCAACGGCTTGGTCTTGTCTATGATGTCTATGACGATGATCTTGCCGCCGACGTGAGCACATTTGTCAAAGGCGAGGAGATCGGTGCGCCCGAACGGCGTTTCGAGGCTTATCGAGTGATCCTGAAGGTCTTGCGCGCCTTTATCAGTTGCGGGCCGGTGAGAGATGGACAGGATGCGGCAGCCGGAAGACGGCTTGCGCAGCAAATTGTCACGCGAATGTTGGCAAATGCGCCGCCGACAAAGCAAGAGACTCGGAAGCTCTACCGGCTGTGCTGGCAGCTCGCTCCGCTCAGAACGGCCATTCAGTGGGCGCGGCAGCGAACAGCGCTGGCAAAGATTCGTAGCGGCCGATAAGCACAGGTCGCAGCCGCACTCGTTTGCCGATGCGATTGCGAAGCTCGGGAAATGGCTGGTGCCCAGGAGAGGACTCGAACCTCCACGACTTGCATCACTGGTACCTGAAACCAGCGCGTCTACCAATTCCGCCACCTGGGCCCGGGCGTCTCTTACGGACCGGGCGACCCCCTTGTCCATCGAATGTCCAGAGCCTGTGTAACACCAAATTGTAACACCAACCCTCGGCTGTCTGGGCTGCGAACCTTCGCGCCTCGTACTCGTTTCGCTTTCGTGGAGGTTGCCATGGCTAAACTCACCAGCAGGCAGCGAGACAAATTGCCGGACAGCAAGTTCGCCCTACCCGGCCACAAGTACCCCGTAGAAGACGCGGCGCACGCGAGAAACGCGAAGGCGCGGGCGGCACAGCAGGTCAAGGCGGGCAACCTGTCGAAGGCCGACAAGAAAAAAGTAGATGCGAAGGCCGACAAGGTCCTGAACAAGAAAAGCTGAAGCGAGGCGCGCTCAGGCAGCTCCGCCCAGTTCGCCAGCTCCTCGGCCTGCGCGTCCCCTTGCGGTGCACGGACGTTCGTTTTAGCCTTGCGCTCGGGGCGTTCTACGCGCCTGCGAGGCTTGGAGGTCCGATGACCCCACCTGGACAGCAGTGCCGCATTGATGGCTGACGCAAGCGCCTGGGCTCAGCTTAGCGGCCAAGGACACAGACGGCACACCGGGAGAGCGCCCTCGGCCTACGCGATCTGTTGAGACGCGAGCGATAGCTTCGGGCTACTTGGGGCTCTCCCGTGTCGCAACTCAGACCATCGCCCAATGATCCCCAGACTCCCTTCAAAAATCAGGGTCGTCTAAGGCCGCCGTTGTGGTTCAGGCCAGCCGAGCGGCGTCAAGGCTGCCGTCAGGCTTCTGTGGCCGGTAGGTCGTTTGAATTCTGCCAGAGCCACCAGTGACCTGATCCAGTTTTCCATTGTCCAGCTCACCCGTTTCGCGTTTTTTGGCTTGGCTCGCCGGCGTTGGCTGCTTGCTTTTGCTCTTTAACTTCTTATCGGACATGAGCCGCTCCTCTGGGCTTATGGGTTAGGAGCCAATCGTCGTTGGATTTTCGACGCCGAAGGAGAAATCCTTGCGTCGCGCCTGTCGGATGGAGAGCACACGAACCGATTGGTTCCTGACGACCCAAGGGAGCCAATCGACGCCATAGCGCATCATCGCGGCTGGCGTGTTCGATTGCGCGTTCTGCGGCCCGTGTCGGGTCTTTCGTTCCCAAGCTTCTCCTGATGAAGAGACCGGCATTGGGATAGTGGTGCTTCAGTGCGCGAGGAACGCGTTGGTAATAGAAGTACGCGCCGTTTGACTTCCGCTTGTGTACGTAGCGGATGCTTAGTTTGATTGGTCCTGCGTCTCCAATAACAAGTGGCATGTATCACCCGCGTGTAACGTCGCAGGACATGCCTAGGAGACTTAAGTAGTGGATTTCCTGAGCGGAGCTCTACAACCCTTGGTGCCCAGGAGAGGACTCGAACCTCCACGACTTGCATCACTGGTACCTGAAACCAGCGCGTCTACCAATTCCGCCACCTGGGCTCGGGCGTCTCTTACGGACCGGGCGACCCCCTTGTCAAACCAGCGCGGCAGGGCTCGCATCTCAGGCGCAAATGCGCGAAATTAGCATGGCTTAAGCTGGGTGCTGCCGCGCGCCCGCGAACACGAACGAGGTCGCATGAGCTTTCCACGATTGCGGATCGGCACGCGCGGCTCTCCCCTGGCGCTCGCCCAGACGCATCAGGTGCGTGCGAAGCTCGCCCATGCACACCGCGTCTCCGAGGAGGCGATCTCCGTCTGCGTGATCCGCACGACCGGCGACGCCATCCAGGACCGCCCGCTCGCCGAGGCCGGCGGCAAGGGCCTGTTCACCAAAGAGCTCGATCTCGCACTGCTCAACGACGAGATCGATCTCGCCGTGCATTCGGGCAAGGACATTCCGACGCTGATCCCCGACGATCTCTCGATTCCGGGCTTTCTCGAGCGCGAGGATGTCCGCGATTGCTTCGTCTCATCTCTTGCGAAGAGCCTCGAAGACTTGCCGCGCGGGGCGCGCGTCGGCACCGCGTCGCTCCGGCGTGCAGCGCAGGTCAGGCATAAGCGCGCCGATCTCGAGACGCCGCTCTTGCGCGGCAATGTCGAAACGCGGCTACGCAAGGCCGAATCCGGCGAGGTCGACGCGACGCTGCTCGCACTCGCCGGCCTGAAGCGACTCGGGCTGCAGGACAGAGCGACGGCAATTCTGTCGACGCGCGATTTTTTGCCGGCGCCCGCGCAGGGCGCGATCGGCATCATGGTGCGCGCCGACGATCGCTCGACGCATGACTGCGTCGGGCCGATCTTGCATGAGCCGACGAGTTTGGCCGTCGCCGCCGAGCGCGCGTTTTTATCCGCACTCGATGGATCGTGCCGAACCTCGATCGCCTGTCTTGCCGAAATCGCCAACCGACAACTCTCGCTGCGCGGCACGGTGCTGCGGCCGGACGGCTCGGAAGCGTTTGACGTGCAGCGCTCGGGGCCGGCTGCCGAGGCCGGCGCCATCGGCAAGAGCGCAGGTGAGGAATTGCTGACACGACTGCCCGCCGGCGTGCTCGCGGCGTGAGCGGCGTCTCCGGAAGCGTGCAGCGATGCGACCACATCCCCGGGCGCCGAAGGCGACCCGGGGTCCAGGGGCAAATGCGCCCGCGCTGGCCGGATGCAAACCGGTTTGCTCCGCGAAGGCGGTAACAAATGCGCATCCTTTTGACCCGCGCGAAAGCCGATTCCGAGCGCACCGCGGTGCATCTCGCGGCGCTCGGTCATGCAAGCCTGATCTCGCCAGTCATCGAGATTGTCGGCTTCCCGGTGAAACTGCCGGCCCAAAAATTCGATGCGATCGTTGCGACAAGCGCGCACGCTTTCGCCGCCGTAGACGTGCGGGAGCTTGCGGACGCGCCCTTGTATGTTGTCGGCGAACGCACGCGCGAAGCGGCAGAGCGGGTGGATTGGATCGCGCCCATTCGCGTCGGCGCGGATGTGCAGGAGCTTGTCGAGCTGTTGCGGCAAGATTCGGCGCGATTGCGCCACGTCCTTTATCTCGCAGGCCGCCATCGCAAGCCCGACATCGGAGCCGCCGCAAAAGAGATTTGCCTCGATCTCGATGTGGTTGAGACGTATGTCGCGCGTGAAGCACCGTCGCTGACGCCGGAGGCCGAAGCGGCGCTGCGAACCGGCGAGGTAGATGCAGTGCTGCACTATTCCCGCCGCAGTGCGGAGCTCTTCGTCACGCTGGCAGATCGCGCGGCGCTTTGGGCGGACGCAAAAAAGCTCCTGCACTTCGCTTTGTCGAACGATGTCGCCGAGCCGCTTTCAGCGGCCGGCGTGCAGCCGCGTGTAGCGGCCCGCCCTGATGAAGACCATCTCCTGGCGCTTCTCGCCGGCGCCGATCGCGGCTAACGCCGGCTGTCCCTCTCGCGGCTTTCGTGGCACACCCGACGCCGATGCATGCCGAATCCCGCGCCGTCGCGGCGCGCCCGCAAAATCTCACCGCGCCGGCGGTGCGGCGGTTGATCCTTGCCGATTTCCGCTCCTATCCGGCGCTCGATCTTGCGCTCGACGCGCACATGATCGTGCTGACCGGCGAGAACGGCGCCGGCAAGACCAACGTGCTCGAAGCCTTGTCGCTGTTTTCGCCCGGCCGCGGCCTGCGCCGCGCCGAGCTCGCCGAATGCGCGCGGATCCGCGGCAGCGGCGGTTTCGCCATATCGGTCGAGATCGAAGGTAGCCGCGGGCGCGTGCAGCTCGGCGCGGGCCTCGAGCCGCCGGATGGCGGGGAGCCGCAGGCCCGCCGCTTCCGCATCGATCGCGCCCCCGCACCCTCGGCCCGGGCGCTTGCCGATCACCTGCGCCTCGTCTGGCAGACGCCGGGGATGGACCAGCTCTTCACCGGGCCTGCCGGCGAGCGGCGGCGGTTTCTCGACCGCCTGGTCCTCGCGGTCGATCCCGACCACGGGACGCGCGTCAACGCGCTCGAGCGGGCATTGCGCAACCGCAACCGCCTGCTCGAAGAGGGCGCCGCCGACCGCCGCTGGCTGGAGGCGGCCGAACACGAGGTCGCGGAACTCGCTGTCACAGTGGCCGCCGCTCGCCGCGATACGGTTTCGCGCCTCGTGGCGCTCATCTCGGCGGAGCGCCAGCAGGACTCACTCTTTCCCTTTGCCGAGATCGCGCTAACCGGCGACATCGAGGCGCTGGTCGCCGGCATGCCGGCGCTCGCCGCCGAGGACCGCTACCGCGCGATGCTCGCCGAGAACCGCGGCCGCGACGCCGCCGCCGGGCGCACCCTCATCGGTCCGCATACGAGCGATCTCGTCGTGCGCCATGGCCCGAAAGGGCTCGAGGCCCGCCAATGCTCGACCGGCGAGCAGAAGGCGCTCCTGACCGGCCTCGTTCTCGCCCATGCGCATCTAGTTGCGGCGGCAAGCGGCATCGTGCCGATCGTGCTCCTCGACGAGATCGCAGCGCATTTCGATCCGCTCCGCCGCGCCGCGCTCTTCGACGAGCTCGTAGGCCTCGGCGGCCAGGTCTGGATGACCGGCGCCGACGATGCCGCCTTCGCCGAGCTCACCGACCGCGCGCAAATCCTGCGCGTCACGCCGGGACGGATTTCGCGCGGCAATTAGCGCCGATCCGGCTCTCAAAAACCGGCCCCGCCGACGCCATATCAACCCAATGAAATCCGGGCGCTTTCTGCGCCTGGAAAACCGTCCAAAACCGCTTCCTTCAGGGTGCAATCCGCTGATCTTTTCGAGTAGAATAGAGCCTCGCGAATCGTGGCTGCGGCCGCACCCTTTTCCAACACCTCTCAGAGAGACATGGCCGAACCCGCGCGCATCCTTCCCGTCGACAATTCATCCGAAAGCTACGGCGCCGAGCAGATCAAAGTGCTGCGCGGCCTCGACGCCGTGCGCAAGCGCCCGGGCATGTATATCGGCGACACCGATGACGGCTCCGGCCTGCATCACATGGTATACGAGGTCGTCGATAACGCCATCGACGAGACGCTCGCCGGCCACGCGACGCTGATCCAGGTGACGCTCAATGCCGACGGCTCGTGCACCGTCTCCGACAACGGCCGCGGCATCCCGACCGACATCCATGCGGAAGAAGGCGTCTCCGCCGCCGAAGTCATCATGACGCAGCTCCATGCCGGCGGGAAATTCGACCAGAATTCCTACAAAGTGTCCGGCGGCCTGCACGGCGTCGGCGTCTCCGTGGTCAATGCGCTGTCGTCGTGGCTGAAGCTGCGCATCTGGCGCGACGGCAAAGAGCACCTGATCGAATTCGCGCATGGCGATGCGGTATCGCCGCTGCTCGTCACCGGCGATGCGCCGATGGAGGGCGAGCGCCCAAAGCGCGGCACCGAAGTCACCTTCCTGCCGAGCACCGACACGTTCACCATGGTCGAGTTCGACGCGAAGACCATCGAGCATCGCCTGCGCGAACTGGCGTTCCTGAATTCCGGCGTGCGCATCGTTTTCACCGATGCGCGCCACGCCGAGATCAAACGCGAGGAGCTGCATTACGAAGGCGGCGTCGAAGCCTTCGTGCGCTATCTCGACCGCACCAAGCAGCCGCTCATCTCGGCGCCGATCGTCGTGCGCGGCGAGCGTGACGGCATCAATGTCGAAGTCGCGCTGTGGTGGAACGACGGCTATCACGAGAACGTGCTGGCGTTCACCAACAACATTCCGCAGCGCGACGGCGGCACGCATCTCGCCGGCTTCCGCGGCGCGCTGACGCGGCAGATCACCGGCTATTCCGACCGCTCCGGCCTGTCCAAGAAAGAGAAGGTCGACCTCACCGGCGACGATTGCCGCGAGGGCCTGACCTGCGTGCTCTCGGTGAAAGTGCCGGACCCGAAATTTTCCTCGCAGACGAAGGACAAGTTGGTGTCCTCCGAGGTGCGGCCGGTCGTCGAAGGCGTGATCAACGAGCTTCTGGGCCAATGGCTCGAAGAGCATGCGGCCGACGCCAAGCGCGTCGTCGGCAAGGTCGTCGAAGCCGCGGCTGCGCGCGAAGCCGCGCGCAAAGCGCGCGAGCTCACGCGCCGCAAAGGCGCGCTCGATGTCGCCAACCTCCCCGGCAAGCTCGCCGATTGCCAGGAGCGCGATCCCGCCAAATCCGAGCTGTTCCTGGTCGAAGGCGATTCCGCCGGCGGCTCGGCGAAGCAGGGCCGCGCCCGCGAATATCAGGCGGTGCTGCCGTTGCGGGGAAAAATCCTCAACGTCGAGCGCGCGCGTTTTGACAAGGTTCTCTCATCGCAGGAAATCGGCACGCTGATCACCGCGCTCGGCACCGGCATCGGCCGCGACGATTTCAACGTCGACAAGCTGCGCTACCACAAAATCATCATCATGACCGACGCCGACGTCGACGGCGCGCATATCCGCACGCTGTTGCTCACCTTCTTTTACCGGCAGATGCGCGAATTGATCGAAGGCGGTTATGTCTACATCGCGCAGCCGCCGCTTTACAAAGTCTCGCGCGGCCGCTCCGAGCAATATCTGAAGGACGAGCGCGCCCGCGAAGATTACATGATCGTGAACGGCATCGACGGTGCGGTGCTGCGGCTCGCGACCGGCGAGGAGCGCGCCGGCTCCGACTTGCGCGCGCTGGTCGAGGAGGCGCGCGTCATCCGCCACATCCTGACGCAATTGCATTCGCGCTACGACCGCCGCGTCGCCGAGCAGGCGGCGATTGCCGGCGCGTTAAAACCGCTCGGCACGCTGCCGGCGGAAGAGGCGCAATGGCGCGCCAATGATGTCGCTGAGCGACTCGATGCGCTTGCCGAGGACATCGAGCGCGGCTGGGAAGGCCGCGTCGAGGCCCAGGGCTATGTCTTCACGCGCGAATTGCGCGGCGTGAAGCAGGCGGTGGTGCTCGACACTGCGCTGCTCGCCTCCGCCGAGGCGCGCAAGCTCGACGAGCATGCGGCGGCGTTGAACGCGGTCTATGCCAAGCCCGCGATGCTGTTGCGCAAGGGCGAGGAAGTGCAGGTCGCCGGTCCCGGCGCGCTTCTGGACGCCGTGATGGCGATCGGCGCGAAGGGCGTGACGCAGCAGCGCTACAAGGGCTTAGGCGAGATGAACCCCGAGCAGCTCTGGGAGACGACGCTCGATCGCAACGTCCGCTCGCTGTTGCAGGTGAAGATCAAGGAGGTCGACGAGGCCGACGATATTTTCGTGAAGCTGATGGGCGACGTCGTCGAGCCGCGACGCGAGTTCATCCAGGAGAACGCGCTCTCTGTCGCGAATCTGGATGTGTGAGGGGGGATTTACACTTGCGCTTTTTAGGAGCTGACGGTGGGTTGGTTCAAGCGGTGGAGATCGAGAGGCTTCTCTCTCAATGCGGAGCCGCAGCCTCAAAATGCGAAGGTCCGCTTACTTGATCTTACGTTTTCCGACGGTACCTCGATTCGTCTCAAACCAGACACAGTGCTTGTTCTCACCGGGCCCAACAACGT
>Ga0164306_10001247_pt1 | contig 11181 bp, 9 predicted proteins | sample Whisoiple_242_MG_FD_110213 | JGI IMG/M metagenome (GOLD analysis project Ga0164306, IMG submission 110213) | Soil microbial communities amended with fresh organic matter from upstate New York, USA - Whitman soil sample_242_MG | ecosystem: Environmental > Terrestrial > Soil > Unclassified >... | reverse complement strand
TCCTTCTGCACCATCTTGGGCGTGGTGCCGGAGGAGACCATCGCGTGCATCCCGGACAGGGCGCCGCACGCGATCGTGATGAACAGGAACGGGAACAGCGCGCCGGCGAACACCGGCCCCTCGCCGTTCGACGCGAACTCCGTCACGGCGGGCATCTGCGCGATCGGGCGGACCAGCACGATGCCGGCCGCGAGCACGAGGATCGTCCCGACCTTCATGAACGTCGACAGGTAGTCCCGCGGCGTCAGCAGCAGCCAGACCGGCAGCACCGCGGCGAAGAACCCGTAGATGACGACCGCCCAGGTCAGCGTCACCGGCGACAGGTGCAGGTGCTCGCCCCAGGACGACTCGGCCACCCAGCGGCCGCCCACGATCGCGGCGATCAGCAGCACGAACCCGATGACCGACACCTCGGTGACCGCGCCCGGCCGGACGAACCGCAGGTACAGGCCCATGAGCAGCGCGATCGGGATGGTGCACCCGACGGAGAACACGCCCCAGGGGCTCTCGGCCAGCGCGTTCACGCAGACCATCGCGAGCACGGCCAGCACGATCATCAGCATCACGAACACGACGACCATCGCCACCGTGCCGCCGAACTTCCCGATCTCGTCCCGCGCCATCTGCCCGAGCGACCGGCCGCCGCGCCGGGTGGAGAAGAACAGCACGAGCATGTCCTGCACGCCGCCCGCCACGACCACGCCGAGGATAATCCACAGCGTGCCGGGCAGGTAGCCCATCTGCGCCGCGAGCACCGGCCCGACCAGCGGGCCCGCGCCGGCGATGGCCGCGAAGTGGTGCCCGTAGAGCACCCGCCGGTCGGTGGGGTCGAAGTCCCGGCCGTTGTCGACCCGCTCGGCCGGCGTGGCCCGGGTGTCGTCCGGCCGCATGATCCGGCGCTGCACGTACAGCGCGTAGAACCGGTAGGCGATCGCGTAGGTGGCGACCGCGGTGACGACGAACCAGATCGTGTTGACCTGCTCGCCGCGCACGACCGCGAGCATCGTCCAGCCGACCGCGCCGGCCAGCGAGATCGCGACCCAGACGGCGATCCGCAGCGGGGTCCAGCGCTGGCGCGGGACCACGCCGACCGGCGTCCCGTCCTTCGCCCGGACGACCTGCGCCCGTTCCTCGTCGGTGTAGTCCTGCTCCTCGACGGTCGCCTGCGCCATGTGCTGAGCCCCTTCGCTCACGTGCGGTGCACGCGGGCGCGCTCGACCGCACGGAGGCGCGACGGCGCGCCCCGGCGGCTGGGATCGAGGCGCCCCCTGTGCCTCGTCGCCAACCTAACCGGGCCGGGGAAGCGCCTGCCACCCGAGATCGGGCGGCCCGGGTCGCCCCGGGCCGCGGGCCCGTCAGCGCGCCAGGAACGCCAGCAGGTCGTGCCGGGTGAGCACCCCGACGGGCTGCCCGTCGTCGACCACCATGAGCGCGTCGTGCTTCTGCAGCGCCTCGCGCGCCGCCTCCACCGACTCGCCCGAGCCGATCAGCGGCAGCGCCGCCGCCATGTGCCGGTCCACCCGGTCGGACAGCGACGCCGCCCCGGAGAACACCGCGTCCAGCAGCTCGCGCTCCGACACCGACCCGGCGACCTCGCCGATCTTCACCGGCGGCTCCGCGCCGACGACCGGCATCTGCGAGACGCCGTACTCCTGCAGGATCTCGATGGCGTCGCGGACCGTCTCGTTGGGGTGCGTGTGCACCAGCGCGGGCACGCTGCCGTCCTTGGTGCGCAGCACGTCCGTGACCGTCGCGCCCGCCTCGGTGTCCAGGAACCCGTACGACCGCATCCACCGGTCGTTGAAGATCTTCGACAGGTAGCCCTTGCCGCTGTCCGGCAGCAGCACCACGATGATCGCGCGCGCGGCGGCCTCGGGGTCCTCGTCCTGGAGCCGGCGGGCCAGCCGCAGCGCGCCCTCGACGGCCATGCCGCAGGACCCGCCGACCAGCAGCGCCTCCTCACGGGCGAGCCGCCGGGTCATCGCGAACGAGTCCGCGTCGGACACGGCGATGATCTCGTCCGGCACCGACGGGTCATAGGCGGCGGGCCAGAAGTCCTCGCCCACGCCCTCGACCAGGTACGGCCGCCCGTCGCCGCCCGAGTACACCGAGCCGAGCGGGTCGATGCCGACCACCCGCACCGGGCCGCCGTCGGCCTCGGCTCGGTCGGCGGACGCGTCGTGCAGGTACCGGCCGGTGCCGGTGATCGTGCCGCCGGTGCCGACGCCCGCGACGAAGTGCGTGACCCGGCCGTCGGTGTCGGCCCAGATCTCCGGACCGGTCGACGCGTAGTGGCTCGCGGGACCGTTGACGTTCGCGTACTGGTTCGGCTTCCAGGCGCCCTCGATCTCGGTGACCAGCCGGTCCGAGACCGAGTAGTAGGAGTCCGGGTGGTCCGGCGGCACGGCGGTCGGGGTCACGACGACCTCGGCGCCGTACGCGCGCAGCACGTCGCGCTTGTCCTCCGACACCTTGTCCGGGCAGACGAACACGCAGCGGTAGCCCTTGCGCTGCGCCACCAGTGCCAGGCCGACGCCGGTGTTGCCGCTCGTGGGCTCGACGATCGTGCCGCCCGGGCGCAGCTCGCCCGAGGCCTCGGCCGCCTCGATCATCTTCAGCGCGATGCGGTCCTTCGCGGAGCCGCCCGGGTTGAAGTACTCGACCTTGGCCAGGATCGTCGCCGACAGGCCCTCGGTGACGGCGTTGAGCCGGACCAGCGGCGTGCCGCCGACCAGCTCGGAGATGTGCTGCGCGTACTTCACGGGTCTCCCAGGTGCGAAGGGGTGGGACGCACGACGGCCCCGCCGCCCAGCCTAGGGCCGGGGTGCGGGGCCGTCGTCGCGGCGTGCTGCTAGTCGCGGCCCTGCAGGATCGCGAGGATGCGCAGGATCTCGAGGTACAGCCAGACCAGCGTGACGATCAGGCCGAAGGCGGCCGACCAGGCGAACTTGGCCGGGACGCCCTGCTCGACGCCGCGCTTGATCGCGTCGAAGTCCATGATCAGGCTCGCGGCGGCCAGGCCGACCGCGAACAGGCCGGCGACGACGCCGATCGCGCCGTTGCGCAGCGGGCCGAAGCCGTCGCTGGACACGAAGAACATCATCACCACGTTGACCAGCGAGTAGGCCAGGTAGCCGACCATCGCGATGAGCAGCCAGCGCGTGAACTTCGGGGTGACGCGGACCTTGCCCGACTTGAACAGGAACAGCGCGGCGCCGAAGGTCGCGAACGTGGCGATGATCGCCTGCGTCACGATCGGCTGCACGTTCCCGGTGAGGTCGGTGGTCATGTTCTGGAACGCGAGGCTGATGCCGCCGAGGAACACGCCCTGCGCCACGGTGTACAGCGTGATGAGCAGCGGGCTCGGGTTCTTCTTGAACGCGTTCACCAGGCCGAGCACCAGGCCCGCGATCGCGCCGAGCGGCCAGATCTGCGGGGCGAGGTTCCAGGTGGCCGCCGCCACGACGACGAGCAGCGCGAGCAGCCCGCCCGTCTTGATGATGACGTCGTCGTAGGTCAGGCGGCCCGTGTCCCGGGTGGTGGCCGCGGGCGCGCCGTACATCTGCTCCAGCGACTGCGCCTCGATCACCGGCCCGGTGGCCGTGGCGCCGTACACGCCGGGCTGGGCGGTCGGCTGCTGCGCGCGGCCGCGGTGGCCGCGGGCGCGCGGGTCGCCGAAGACGGCGCTGTTGTTGAACACCGGGTTGGTCATCGGTCCTCCAGGGTCGGTTCGCGATCGAGCCGGCAGTGGCACTGACCCTAGAACGCCACGACCCCCGGGGAAGTTCCCGCAGGCCCGCAGCGGCCCAGGACCATCCCGGCGGGCGACCGCGCGGCCCCCCGGGTCATCCCCACGGCGGAGGGCGTCGGCCGTGCGGGCGAGCCGGCCGCCCCCGAGGATCGGCCCCAGGGCCGTTCCGCCGGCACCCCGCGGTCCGTAGGTTCGTGCCGTACCTGGAGACCACCCCTGTGAGGACACCATGATCGAGGCAAGAGGACTGACCAAGAGGTACGGTCAGAAGACAGCCGTCGCCGGCATCGACTTCACCGTGCAGCCCGGCAAGGTCACCGGCTTCCTCGGCCCGAACGGCGCCGGGAAGTCGACCACGATGCGGATGATCATGGGCCTGGACCGGCCCACGTCCGGCACCGTCACCGTCAACGGCCGCCCGTACGCGCAGCTGAAGTCGCCGCTGACCGAGGTCGGCGCGCTGCTCGACGCGAAGGCCGTGCACTCCGGCCGCTCCGCGACCAACCACCTGCGCGCCGTGGCCGCCACGCACGGCATCGGCCGCAAGCGGGTCGACGAGGTCATCGAGATGACCGGCCTGCAGGCCGTCGCCGGCAAGCGCGTCGGCGGCTTCTCCCTCGGCATGGGCCAGCGGCTCGGCATCGCCGCGGCCCTGCTCGGCGACCCGCGCACGCTGATCCTCGACGAGCCGGTCAACGGCCTCGACCCCGAGGGCGTGCTCTGGGTGCGCAACCTGGTCAAGCACCTCTCCTCCGAGGGCCGGACCGTCTTCCTGTCCTCGCACCTGATGAGCGAGATGGCCCTGACCGCCGACCACATCCTGGTGATAGGCCGCGGCCGGATCATCGCCGACGCCCCCGTGGCGGACATCGTCGCCGGCGCGTCCGGCACCCGGGTCCGCGTGCGCAGCCCGCAGGCGGGCCGCCTGGCCGAGCTGCTCCAGGGCCCCGACACCACCGTCACCTCGGTCGAGGCCGGGCTCATCGAGGTCACCGGCGCGACCGCCGAGGCCGTCGGCGAGCTCGCCGCCCGCGACGGGGTCGTGCTGCACGAGCTCACCCCGGTCGCCGCGTCCCTGGAGGCGGCGTACATGTCGCTGACCGCGGACGACGTCGAGTACCACTCCGCGCCCACCGGCGCGGGCACCACCGTCCAGCAGGGCACCGCGCCCGCCAGCACCCCCCAGGAGGCCCGGCGATGAGCGCCACCGCCACCGTCCCCGCGACCCGCGCCGCGGCCCGTCCGTCGGGCGACACCCGGGTCACCTTCGGCCGCCTGCTGCGGTCCGAGTGGATCAAGCTGTGGTCGCTGCGCTCCACCTGGTGGGTGCTGCCGATCACCGTCGTCGCCCAGGCCGGCATCGCGTGGATGATCGCGTACTTCGGCGTCCAGCAGTTCGACGAGTCCGGCATGGACTACACGGTCACCGCCGGCGACATCGTCGGCGGCATCCAGTTCGCCCAGCTCGCGATCTGCGTCCTGGCCGTGCTGGCGATCACGGGCGAGTACTCCACCGGGATGATCCGCAGCACCCTGTCGACGTCCCCGACCCGCACGCCGGCGCTGCTGGCCAAGGGCCTGGTCGTCGTCGCCGTCGCGTTCGTCACCGGCGTCGTCGGCACCCTGGTGTCCTGGGCCGTCACCTATCCCGTGCTCGGCGAGGCGCACCGCGTCGACCTGGGGCTCGAGATGAACCAGCGCATCCTGCTCGGCGCGCCGCTCTACCTCGCGGCGATCGCCCTGCTGGCCTACGCGATCGGCGCCCTGCTGCGGCACTCGGCCGGCGCGCTCGCGACCGTGCTCGGCCTGCTCCTGGTCGTCGAGAGCGTGTTCGCGCTGATCCCGTGGGCGTTCTTCGAGAAGATCAGCCCCTACCTGCCCATGTCGGCCGGCTCCCAGCTGGTCATGTCGGACAACCCCGACGCCGTGCTCGGCCCGTGGGAGGGCTACGGCGTCCTCGTCGCCTGGGGCGTCGTCGCGCTGGCCGCCGCCGCGGTGCTGCTCAAGCGCCGCGACGCCTGACCCGCGCGGCACCCTAGGGTGGCCCCGCCCCGGAAGCCCCGGGGCGGGGCCGCCGCCGTCTCCCGGCGCCCCGGCCGCGCCCCGCACCCCCGGAGGACCCGCTGAGCACCGCACCGGAGCCCGCACCCGCCGCGTTCACCGAGCTGGACGCCCGGCGGCTCGGCCGCGTGCGCCGGTTCTTCGCGCTGCACCCGCGGGCCTCCGACGTGCTGGTGTGCGTGTGCTTCGCGCTGTCGGCGATCTCGTCCGTCGGGCCGGTGGTCGACGGCGCGGGGCCCAACGTCGGGTTCGCGGCGGACACGGTCGTCCTGTCCGGCGCGGCGGCCGCGCTGTCCGTCGCCCTGACGGTGCTGGCGCTCGTCGCCCTGTGGTTCCGCCGGCGGTGGCCGGTCCGGGTCGCCCTGGCGCTCGGCGCGGGCGCCGCCCTGCAGGTCCTGCTCACCGGCTCGGTGGGCGCCGGCGACGTCGCCTTCGCGCTCGCCCTGTACGTCGTCGCGGCGACCCGGCCGCAGCGCCAGGGCTGGCTCCTGCTCGGCGGGGCGACCGTCGCCGTGGCCGGGGCCTTCCTGCTGTGGGGCGCCGTGCTCCGGCCCGCCGGCGCGCGGTTCACGATCGACATCGGGTCGATCCTCGTCGCCGGCCTGGTCGCCCTGGCCGTCGGCGCCAACGTCCGCGGCCGCCGCCTGCACACCCGCGCCCTGGTCGAGCGGCACCAGCAGCTCGTCGACGCCGGCGAGCAGCACGCCAAGCTCGCCGCCGCGGCTGAGCAGACCCGCATCGCGCGCGAGATGCACGACGTGGTCGCGCACGGCCTCACCGTGATGATCGCCCTGTCCGACGGGGCGCGGGTCGCGATGCGCCGCTCGCCGGACGACGCCGGGGCCGCGCTGGACCTGCTGTCGGAGACCGGGCGCTCGGCGCTCGCGGACATGCGCCGGATGCTCGGCGTGCTGCGCGGGGCGGACGTGCCGCTCGAGCCGCAGCCCGGCACCCAGGACCTCGAGTCGCTGGTGCAGCAGTTCCGCGCGGCCGGGCTCACGGTCCACCTCACGACCGCCGGCCCCGCCCTGCCCGCCGACGCCGCCCTCGCGCTCACCGTGTACCGGGTGGTGCAGGAGTCGCTCACCAACGCCCTGCGGCACGCCGGGCCCGGCGCGCGGGTCGACGTGCTGGTCCGGCACGGCGCCGGGCGGGTCGGCATCGAGGTGGTCGACGACGGCGCGGTCGCGGAGCCGGTTGCGGACGCGCCCGGCGAGCCCGGGCGGCTCGGCCGGCTGGGCGAGCGCCTGGCCGTGCGCGCCGACGACCCGCTGGCCGCGCGGACCGACGCCGAGGGCGTCGCCGCGGTCACCCCCGCGGCCCCCGTCCGCGGCGGGCGCGGCCTGGTCGGCATGCGCGAGCGCGCGGCGGTCTACCGTGGCTCCGTCGCGGCCGGGCCGTACCGCGGCGGCTGGCGCGTGCACGTCGAGCTGCGCACCGAGGACGTCCCCGACGGCCCCGCACCCGCCGACGCCGCCACCCCGACCGAGGAGCCCGCGTGACCACCACCCCCGACGGCGCCGCACCGGCGCCGATCCGCGTCCTGCTGGTCGACGACCAGCCGCTGCTGCGGATGGGCTTCCGCCTGGTGCTCGACGACGAGGACGACCTCACCGTCGTCGGCGAGGCGGGCGACGGCGCCGAGGCCCTGCGCCAGATCGCCGCGCTGGACCCCGACGTCGTGCTGATGGACGTCCGGATGCCCGGCACGAACGGCATCGAGGCCACCGAGCGCATCGTCGCCGCCGGCTCCCGGTCGCGGGTGCTCATCCTCACCACGTTCGACCTGGACGAGTACGCGTTCGCCGCCCTGCGCGCCGGCGCGAGCGGGTTCCTGCTCAAGGACGCGCGCCCCGCCGAGCTCACGGCCGCGATCCGCGCCGTCGCGACCGGCGACGCCGTCGTGTCCCCGCGGGTGACCCGGCGGATGCTCGAGCTGTTCGCCGAGGAGCTGCCGAGCGAGTCGGCCGCCCCGGCCCCGCGCGGCGACGCCCGGCTCGCCGAGCTCACCCAGCGCGAGCGCGAGGTGCTGCTCGCGGTCGCCGAGGGCCTGTCGAACGCCGAGGTCGCCGAGCGGCTGTTCCTGTCCGAGGCGACCGTGAAGACGCACGTCGGGCGGATCCTCGCGAAGCTCGGGGTGCGGGACCGGGTGCAGGCGGTGGTGCTCGCCTACGAGTCGGGGCTCGTCGGGCGCTGACCCGGCGCCGCGCCCTCGCCCGCGCCCTCGAGTGGAGCGTTCTGCCCGACACGCCGGGGCGTGTCGGGCAGAACGCTCCACCGGACTCCGCTCAGGCCTCGCCGAGCGCCTCCTCAGGCGTGCCCTCGACCGCGCGCGCCGCGCGGTCCCACTGCCGGAACGTCAGCCTCTCGCCGACGGCCGCCGCCATCGCGCGGCCCTTCCAGACGAACGCCACGACGCCGACCAGCAGCACGGCGGCGCCGACCCAGTACGGCGCGGTCGCGCTCACCGGGTGCAGCAGCCCCGCGATCACCGGCGCCGGGGCGGCGAAGCCCCAGCGGACCAGGTTGAACGCCGCGGTCGTCGTGCGGCGCTCCGCCCCGCCGAGCCCGAGGGCCAGGTCGGTGAGGTTCGCGTTCGCGATGCCCATGCAGACGCCGGCCAGCACCAGCACCGCGACCGACTCGGCCGTGCCGGCGCTCGTCGCGAGCAGCACCAGCGCGACCAGCAGGCCGCCGATCGCCACGCCGACGGTCGCCACCGCGCCGATCCGGTGCGCCAGGCGGTGGCCGACCACCAGGATGCCGACCGCCAGGCCGATGCCCCACGCGGTGAACACCAGGCCGAGCGGGATCACGTCCAGGCCGAGGAACACCGGGGTGTAGCCGAGCACCACGAAGAACACGAAGTTGTACGCGACGGTGACCACGCACAGGGTGCGGAAGGCCGGGCGCCGGAACGGCTGCCACACGTCGCGCAGGGTCAGCGCCGTCGGCGGGTCCTGAGGGTCGCGGAGCCGGGTGACCGACATCGCGAGCGCGATCAGCATGAACACGCCGCACGCGGCGAACGGCACCCGCCAGGAGATCTGCCCGAGCAACCCGCCGATCAGCGGGCCGACCGCGAAGCCGAGGCCCACGCAGGTCTCGAACAGCTCGACCACCCACTCGCGGTCGGTGGCCAGGGCGACCAGCAGCACCATGGCGGTCGCGAAGAACATCGCGTTGCCCAGGCCCCACAGCCCGCGGAGCACCGCGAGCTCGAGGATGTTGCCGGACAGCGCGGCGAGCACCGCGGCCGCGGCGACGACGGTCACGCCCGTCGCCAGCACCTTGCGGTAGCCGTAGCGGCCGGTGGCGATGACCGCGGGGATCATGCCCACCGCCATCACGACCAGGTACGCGGTGAACAGCAGCTCGATCTGCCAGGTGGAGGCGCCGATCTCCTCGCCGATCACCGGGAGGATCGGGTCGACCACGGCGATGCCCGCGATCGCGAAGAACGCGGTCAGGGCCGTGGCGTAGATGGCGGTCTTGTTCGGTTCGGGGTGCCGACTGGGCATGCGTGTCCTCGGGGAGTCGTCGTCGGGTATGTCTGTACTATACAGGCTTATCGCCCGGCGAGTCGTGGCAGACTTCCGGGGCCGACCCGAGGACGAGGTGACCATGCAGCCGGACGACGCCCTGCGCACGATCGAGGCCCAGGTGGCCATGCTGCTGCGCCTGTCCGACCGGACCCGGCGCGCCGGCGCCCGCGCCCGCGGCGAGATCGAGCGCTCCGCCTACCTCGTCCTGGGCGTCCTCGCCGAGGAGGGCCCCACGAGCGTCAACGCCATCGCCGACGCCCTGCGCCTCGACCCGTCCACGGTCACCCGCCAGGTCCTCGCGATGGAGCAGGCCGGCCAGGTCGTCCGCGCCGCCGACGCCAGCGACGGGCGGGTCACCCTCGTCCGGCCCACCGACGCCGGGCTCGAGGCGCTGGAGCGCACCCGCGAGGTCCGCGCGCGGCTGTACGGCGAGGTCCTCGACCACTGGTCCGCCGACGACCGGGCCGACCTCGCGCGGCTGCTCACCCGGCTCAACGCCGACGTCGACACCTGGGGACGCGCGCACGGCAGCCGGTGAGACGCGTGCCGCTCCTGCGTGACGCGCCCTCGACGACGACCTACTCTCGACCCGACGCACCGGCCACGCCCCCGGGCCGCGCGTCGTCGCACGCCGACCCGTCCGGCACCTCGAACCACTGGAAGGTGCTCCCCGCGTGACCTCGACCGAGCCCACCACCACCGCCGCGCGGCGACCCCCGCGCACCGCGCTGCGCGCCGTCGTCGTGCGCGCCGAGCACCTCACCCCGGCGATGGTCCGGATCACCCTGGGCGGACCCGGCGTCGCCGGCTTCGCGCCGTCCCCGCACGCCGACTCCTACGTCAAGCTCGTGTTCCTGCCCGGCGTCGGCGCGACCGCCTCGGGCGCCGACGTGCTCGCCTCGTGGACCACCCCCGACGGGCGGGTCGACATGGACGCCGCCCGCGCCGCCCTCCCGCCCGAGCACCAGCCGCGCATGCGCACCTACACCGTCCGCGGCTTCGACGACCTCGAGCTCACGCTCACGATCGACCTCGTCGTGCACGGCGCCGACGGCATCGCCGGCCCGTGGGCCGCCACCGCCGCACCCGGCGACGAGGTCGTCGTCGTCGGCCCCGGCGGCGGCTACTCCCCCGACCTCACCGCCGACCACCACCTGCTCGCCGGCGACGCCTCGGCGCTGCCCGCGATCGCCGTCGCCCTCGAGCGGCTCGGCGGCGCCGCCTCGGGTCACGCCGTGCTGGAGGTGCACGACCGCGCCGAGGAGCAGGCCCTGCACGTCCCGGACGGCATCGCCCTGCACTGGGTGCACGCCGGCGACGCCGCCCCCGGCGCGGGGCTGGTCGCGGCCGTCCGGTCGCTGCCGTGGCCCGTCGGGCGGGTGCACGCGTTCGTGCACGGCGAGGCCGGGTCCGTGCGCGAGCTGCGCCGGTACCTGCGGGTCGAGCGCGGGCTCGGCAAGGCCGACCTGTCGATCTCGGGCTACTGGCGGCTCGGCGCCGACGACGAGGGCTGGCGCGCGGGCAAGCGCGACTGGCTGCGCGGGATCGAGGACGCCGAGGCGGCCGCGGGCCTGGACTGACCCCGGGCGGCCGGCGGCGGGCGGGCCGGCGGCGGCGGGCCGGCGGCGAGTGCCTACGAAACGGGTCGAGTGCCTATCCGGCGGGTAGGCACTCGAGCCGTTCGGTGTTCACTCGGCGCGGCGGCGCGCCCGCGCGCCGTCAGGCGTCCGGGGCCACGTGCCAGGGGCGGGCGGGGTCCGTCGCGCGGGGGGCCGCGGCGACCTCGATCGCGTAGGTCGCCGGCGGCGGGCCGTCCGGCACCGG
>Ga0164306_10001246_pt1 | contig 11185 bp, 27 predicted proteins | sample Whisoiple_242_MG_FD_110213 | JGI IMG/M metagenome (GOLD analysis project Ga0164306, IMG submission 110213) | Soil microbial communities amended with fresh organic matter from upstate New York, USA - Whitman soil sample_242_MG | ecosystem: Environmental > Terrestrial > Soil > Unclassified >... | reverse complement strand
CTTTTGACTTATACACATTCTTTTACAAATAAAGATTTTGCCTCTTTTTTAGTCTCCAAATCCACACCATGAATTTCAGCCAATACATCTACAACATTCATTAATGCTTCAAAATAATCAGGATTAGGTGTATATCTTTGATTACTAGCATTTTTTTCAAATGTTTTCTCTATTAGATCAATTTGTTCAATTGTATAACTAATATGAGATAATTCTTCATTAGCCGATTCTATAGTAGTCTCTGGTGTATAAATTGGAACAATTCCACTAGCAGATGCTCTGTTAAGGAATAATAGAGAATACCATTTATGAGGAAGTCCCACCCCACAAGCTTTCAACAAGTTACCAACAGCACATCCACATGGATCTAGGGATGTCAATGTATTGTTCAAATACGCTTTTACAAGCACATCTACACTTTTTTCAAATGTCATTTCCATAATTATAATGTTTAAATTGTAATTTCTTCTAATTCTTCTTCTTTTATTTCTTCCTTAGGAGCTAATGGAGCAAATCTTGATGCTGCGAAATAACTAAATGGTTCACAATCAGATAAATCTATTTCTGCCAATTGTACACCCATTATACCTCCATGCATTAATAATTTGTCTATTTTGATAATAGTGTAAGGCTCATTTAATTTAGGTCTTTTGTAGACAGGAATCTCATTTGGATAATTCTTATCATTTATACAAATACAATTTTTTTCCATATTTCTTTACTTGATTTCCCACCAACCCATTAATTTGTGCGCTCTAAATCCTTTTTCTCCAATCCAACTATCATACACAGTACCATTTTTTAATACCGATAGATGATTTTCGAAATTTAGAATAAATATTCCTTTTTTGTTCTTTTGATAGAAAGTTGTACTAGATATATGGGTTTTATTTGTTGTATATCTACACATTCTTCCTTTTATTCTACATAATGAGCTAATACACTTATCACATTCTCTCCAAGTACATCCTTTACTAGGATTAGCACCCATTAAATGGAATAATTCTTTAGTTATATCAAAATCTATCTTAAAAGCTCTTGTTATTGCGACAGTAGCACAGTTTCCAAAGGAAAATCCATCTTCTGGATCTATTACTTTTATTTTTGCAGGTTTTCTCCTTTTTAAATCTCCGTACCTATAATTTTCATGTAAATTTCTAATTTCTATAGCATTTACACCATTAGGTACTTCAAAATATTCATAATCATATTGTCGTGAAGGCATATTATTTAGAATATTCTATTAATAAATCATACTCTTCTTCTGTAAACCTATTTAAACTCCTCCGTTTGTTAGGAATTTTATTATCATCACAGAATTTATTCCATTTAAGAGGATTTTTCTGTATCCAATCTAATGTTTCGTAATACAATTGATCTTGTATTTGTAGGCCACTATCTAATGTCTTTAACATATAATTTGGGTTTAAAATGATAAAAAAGGAGACTATAACTCCCTATACACCTAAAATCACGCTTTATATTCCTTCTTAGGAAATCATGACACACAAGTATAGCCGTGAATTTCACACGTAACCCCTACCTGGGGATATGTTTTAAAATCTATTGTATTCTATTGAAAATGTCCAGAACAACCATCCGATATGGAAATCTACACCATCTTTGGAGAAATATTGTATTTGGATTTCTGGTAAGACACTAATTGCCCAAAATTTAGGATCACCATTCTTTTTATTAGGTAACCAACTATGAAACTCGAAATTCCAATATTTCATATAAAACAAGTATTAATAGTTGTATAAGGTTGATGTAATTCTACATACCTCTCTAATATTTCAGACAATTTTCCTCTTTTTCTTTTAATTGTCCATTCTGAAAATCCTTTGTTCAAAACAGAAGCACATTTAATGAAAGTTTCCATATACTACACATTTAATATAACTCCTATTAGAGCAATAACTAATAATATAAAGAATAATGCAGTAACTAATTGTGCATTTCTATTTGTTTCATGTACTTCATATACATCTTTTTCAATTTTTACATACATTACATGATCATCTACAACATATACTTTAGCAGGTTTCCACCTTGTACTATCAGAATATGTAATAGGAACAGATGAATTTTCATCTATTTTCTGTGTTCTAAATCCTTCTTCACAAGAAGAAAGACATAATAATAGTAAAATTCCTAATAATAGTTTTTTCATATTGTTTTAGTTTTAATTTGTTTGTATTTCCTATTAGATTCGAACTAATGACCCCCTTTGATTGTATGGAAAGGTGCTCTACCACTGAGCTAAGGAAATAGTATTCATGCTTGGATTTAAACCAAGGACCTGCGCATTATCAGCACGCTGCTCTATCAGACTGAGCTACATGAATAGTGTTATTGTGGGCTATTACGCCCACAATAGAAATTAAAGAGTTTGTAATTCTGCTGTCAATTCTTCAATTGATTTGTTTTCGAGAGACTGAAGCTCTTTTCTGTTAATCAATTCAAGTAATTGTTCCTTTTTAGCCTGTTTCTTAGCTTTTTCAGCTTTTTCTTCAGCTTCAACAAGTCTAACATTGATAACATGCTTCACCACTTCAAATTTAGCCTCTAATGTCTTATTGGCTACAGTGCGTGTTTTAATGAAAGATTCTTCTTCAGATTCTTTCAGCTCCTTATTAAGGGATTTAGCAAGCTTATCCAGAGTTTCAAGGGACACTTGCCATAAATCTTCTGTGTTAATAGTGCCTTTGTTCAAAGAATAGCGAAATTGCTTCCTTGAGGCTAATTCAAATAAATTATCCATATTTTTATTGTTTAAATGTTGATTTTTAGTAACCTGTCAAATTTTCCTTCTACTTTGAGAATAATAGAGGCTCTTTGTGTAGAAGAGAAACCTAACCCACTGAGTTGTTTATCACTATCAGCTACTTTTAACTTTCCTCCTAGCACTTCGAATACTTTCTTATTCTTTACAAGTTCTTCTTTTAAGAATTCATTAAAGAATCCTCTAGCACTCTCATCATTCTTTGCTCCTTCTAAAATGAAGAATGTATGTTTATTTCCTATATTTCCTTCCCAGAAATTAGGAGAATTCATTATCATTTTCACTTTGTAGAATTTATTTGTAGAAATCCCCCATTTTTCCTTTGAAAGAACTTTAGATTCTACAGTAGTGCCAAATTTAATACCATCCTTTTTAGAATAGGTAAATCTAGCTACTTCTACAGTTTCTTTATCCCTTACTGCTTTTTCTTGTCCAAAGTTGAAAATTTGACCGTTTTGCTCCACTTCTACAATAAACCCAACATCCTTATTTTCTCTCTTTGCAAAGTTATTAACATATACTTTATATTCTCCATCTTGCATTGAGGTTTTTGAAGGCCAAATGACATTTTCTACAGCATTTCTGGTATTCCCACTGCCTGCATTCATATCTACATCTAGATGACCCCTTGTAATAGGATTTAGTTTATTTCTAAACCATATCATGTTACCAGAAGGTTCTTTCACATGTAAATCCAAGTCATCATAGTTAAACCATGATAAACTTACTCTCAATTCACCTTCCACTCTACCACCTGCTGCTTTCACTTGTTCTTTAATACTATCAGTTACAGCATTTGTATAGCTCCATGAGAAAGGATTGTTCCATTTAAATAATGCAGGAGCATCTTTATTCTCTGCTGTAATTAAGCTGACAAGATTATTCAAATGGGTATTTTCGAATAATAATTGTATTCCTTTGCTATTTGGAAGAATCTCATTAATAAACTTGTCAATTGTTATTTCTTCAAGTTTTGTAAGAGATTTTGGATTGATGGCTACATTTTCCTTTAATTCATTGAATACACCAGCCAATTTCTTTGCATCCCTATTAACAAATAGCACATTTTTAATAGCCACATCTTCAGGAACCGCAAATCTCCTAGCTAATGATTCTGTATACCCAAGCTCATTTATAGTCTTTTCAGCATCCTCAATCATTCTCTTAGTAATCAAAGCTGTCGGTCTTTTGTAATTAGTTGGGGCAACCATTCTTTCAAAAGCTGTAACAGCAAAATCTAATTCTTTTCCTTCAGATATTTCCGTTAAAAGTGTACCAATTGATGTATTTCTTATTTTAGCTGAAGCTGAAGACATTTTTGTAGCATTATTCCAAGCATAGTTATCTTGGAGACTTGTAGGGCATTTAGAATAAGCTTTCTTATGTTTTAAGAAATCTGTCAATATACCCTTAAATTCTTCTCCTCTATATAAGGAATTCTGTGCTATTAATTCTAATACAGTTTCTACGCTATCAAGAGTAATTTCATCTAATGATCTCTTGAATACATTTTTGGCATCTCTAGCAGTACCCATTACAGATTCTATTGATAATGAACCTTTATGTACAAATGCTTTAGGAAGTTCTAAAGAGAAATGATTCCATGTAATAGGAGAAGCTAATGGTATTTGATTACCGGCTTCATTCTTTGTGAATCTTTGAATATTCTCAGAAACACCTATTTTGGCATTTTCAGCAAGAAATATATCTCTTATTTGAGATTTAGCCACCAGTTTGTGCATATTCTTGATAACATCTGTAAATTCTTCATCAGGAGGGGTAAATTCCCATATAGTTTTTAATTTGTTATCAACAATAGCCACTACATTTCCATAATTCTTGATAAAACTCCTACAATAGTTACAATTATGCTCTTGCTTGTTCTCAGGAGCAAATGATTCTAAATAAGTAGTCCATAAGGTATCTTTATCTACATCTGTAATAAATAAACATACCTGTTCTTTAATGAGAAGCAAAAAAGCCTCTTGCATTGATTTTCTAACGTCTTTAAACATATTTTTTATTGATTATAATGTAAATAAAGAAAAAACAACCCCCAGAAGGTTCTAAAACCGTGAATATTCATCTGCAATTATCCTTCACTATACAATAGTATATCTTATTAGATGAGAGTTATTTGGAGGTTTATGTAATTCACCTACAACATAGACTATAAATATCTTGATTCTTGTTCTTCCTTGGTAATAGTGCTTATGATGCTTCTTCTCATTTGTATATAATCAGAATTACATAAATAATTCATTCCAAACCCAAAAAATACTATACTACCTACGATTGATAGGATAGATCTCCAAGGAAAATAACTATTATTGGTCAAATGAGATTGATGATAATCCCATCCCATTACATAGGAATTTACTTTATATATAAAGAATAGCATTCCGAAAAATATAATAGTATTTATCCAAATGTTAATTCTTTCGACATTTTTTCTTCTTGTAAAGAATCCATATATCTTCCTCAGCCATGTAAAATCATCTCCCCAGCTCTTAATAATGGCAAAATAACCATTTTGGAGTTTATATACAAGAATAGGATCTTCCTCTCTCTTTCTAATAGCTTCTTTTCTTTCATTATTTGCTATTTCCAACACTTGTAAGGGATTTTTATATCCTCTGAACATCTTAGGAGGAGCAATAATATAGAAATTTGAGTGATCATGATGAGCGGGAACAGGAATTTTCTTTTCTTCACAAAAACGCAATAATTCAGCTCCTAATGTAGCCGGAATTGTTCCCATATATTCTTTAGCTTTCTTAATATAAAGCCTATATTCCAAGCAGAATTTTCTAATATCAGAAGATGTAATTATTTCCTTTCCCAGGTTTTCCTTGCCTAATTTGATAATTTGAAGGTTTTCTTGTTCAGCCTCTGCAAAATTCAATTCAGCTGACAATCCTATAGATCGTAATACTTGTCTTTCTTGCGAAGCTGTGCTCTCTAATAGTAATTTTACTTCAGAAACCAATGCTTCTGAAGCTTCAGATGTAGATTTGCCTATTCCTACAAGCTTTTTCTCTAATGTATTCATATTAATTAGTTTGATTTTTCATTAAATCCATGAAATCTTCTTTAGATTTCTCTTTAATTTCGTTCATTGTATCCTTGTCTGCAAATTCATGTGTAAAAACTGGTCTATTTAGTAGTTTTTCCACATATTCTTGCATTGCTTGCATACTAGAACATAATATTCCTGTATGAGCAGAAATTATAGCTCCTTCTCTTGTTGTCATAATTATTTCCAATTAATCTTTGTACAATATTTATTCCTTATTGTGTTCCATATAATGGACAATTTAGAAGGTTTTTTCTCTGAAAATGGAATTCCATATCTTTTCTCTTGTATCTTATCATATATATTTTGTCCTAAATATACACATCCTCCTCCTATTCCGAAAATCATTGTTATAATCATTATTCCAGTAACCGCTCCTAATGGTAATAATAGGAACATGGACATTTCTTTAATATTTATCCATCCCAGTTTTTCTAATATTAAATCTCCTAACATCATAATGTACAGAGACAAAATCCAAAATAACACACCGTATAATATTTTTATTACCATAAACTTTTTGTTCCATTCTGGTATCCAAAAACCTATAATCGTAATAGGTAGAAATATTGTAGCTATCAAGGTATTCCAGAACAATGTACAAAAGTCTTTTGGTAAATCGTCAAACATAAATATGTAGTAACGAGCTAAAAATGAGTTTCTATTGATTTCCATAATTATTTAGTTTTTGTGTCCTCAAAATCCATATATCCAACTATACATCCTATTCCTAAAATGGCACTAAAGCCATAAATACATTCTCTCTTATAAGAGGGTTCAAAATCTGAATTGAAGAATTTAATTATACATTTAATTTCTCCAACAATAAGTGCTATTACAATAGCAAAATAAATTATATATTTCATAATTGTGCATAAAATGGTTGTAATTTTTGTGGTATTTCCACAGTTTCTTCTTTTCTAAATGATTGTCCTTCCTGAGAAGGTAAACCAATAAATAATGTAGCTGAATATAAATTGTCAGGAATTCTTTCAGCTAATCGATGCCATAAATCTATACCTGAACTATCCAAAACACCTATTTTCCCTAGAAAAGTAGATGTGTATAATTCTCCCTTTTTAACATTTTCGTCATAGTATTCTCCATCTCTGGGAACTGAAGTTTCTATACATAATATTTGCATAATTGATAATTAGTTAAGATCAAAAGCATGTTTAATTTTTTGTACTTTTACTTCCCCTATAGAAGAAAGTCCATTTATACTCCAACATTCAGTATGATCATGTAATTTTTGCAACTCAGACAAGAAAAATTTACCATATTCCTTGACATTATCAGGTAAGTTGGAAAATACTCTTTCCTCATATACAGGAGAATCTTCTAAAGCATCAAATTTCTTACATAATTCCTTATCTGGAATTAGTCTTCCTATAGCACAGCCCCTACCATCTTCTGTATGATAGGTACATTTACCATTATATTCCGCTCTATTTTCACTATTAAAAAACTTAATAGTGTCTTCTAATAGAGCTAATTGTTTTTGTTGTAATTCTGTCATAAATTGATAATTTAAATTCTTTTCCCTATTCTATGTTTAAATTTATCTGTCACTTCCTTAGGAGCATATTCCCAATCTAACACCATTAAGACATGTAAATCTAGCATTTTGTATGGTTGTGTAAATGGATAGAGAGTAATAGACTCAATATGTTCAACAATTTTAGTTATTGTATGCCCATATGAGACAAAATCATCTATTACAATGTTTATTCCTTCAGAATTATAAGGTTGATAATTACCATTATGACTACTTTCTTTTTCCTTCTTCACATGACATATTTTACATTCATATTTGCATTTTAGAGCAAACATTCCTGCTAAAATAGCCCCAGAAGAACCTCTACACCATAAATTTAACTTGCTATCTGGAGGATAGGACAATTGTTCAAATGCTTCTAAATATGCATTTATAAGCTTTATTGCTCCATCCATATTACTACCAATAGGATATCCTGGTCTATCAACTTTTAAGCTAATATCCATAACTTTATCTGTTATAAGTGAATAATTTATTTAATTAGAAAGGGAATAGAACAATATATGCATTTCTAGGTAGTTTCCTTGTGAAGGACTATAGTAAAAATGCTATTGTTCTATTCCTAAATACTACTACAAAAAATCATATGTCCGAGCATCTTCCTCTGACATAATTACACCATACACATTAGCCATGATGTTAATTGTTTATTGGTTTAGGACCCCAGGAATCTATAGTTCATCAAATTCTTCTATTAATATCCATACTCCCACTAAGCCGAATACAAATACACTTACACCTCCCCAATTTGGCACTTTAAATGTCCAATTAACAAGGGAGAAAAATAAGTACAGACATATCAAAAATAGTGGATATTTAATTAATGATTTAATTTTCCTGTGATTTCTCATAGAGGCGTATATTCTGTTACAAATTCTTTGATTTTTCCGGATAGAAGATTACAATAATCTTCAAACTCAAATGGAGGGTTAATTTTAGCATATTCACCATTACTATTTGGAAATCCTATTGATTCTGTTCCGACAGTAATACTATCATCATTCAATATTCTTTGCATCACTTTAGCTAACGCACAATTATATACGTCATTAAAATTATCCGCATTTTTAACATCTTCTTGTGTTATTACAATTTTCATAATTTTAAGGGTTTAAGGAATAAAAAAGGGAGTTTTAGCTCCCTATTATCTCCGAATGTTAATATGATGAGACTTATTGGCTCCTGAATATGTGTTACATACTTTTTTAGGAGCACTACATGATGATAACATCACTATTAGTCCTAATACAAGGAGTAATAGTATAATTCTTGGTAATTTCATAGTTATTTGGTTTATTCTTCAATATACATTATAGGATTAGTTTCTTTAATAACAGGCTTTTGAGCATTTGTTACACGTTTTACATACCATAATGCTATTATTAATTGTAAATTTGATGTATAGAAACCTATTGTAATAAGTCCTATTAACCCATCAATAATACATACAATTGAATATAACACTATGTACCAATTAGGTAGTCCTGCTTTCTTTATAGCCATATTGTTATTTTTTAATTTTCTTATGATATGGAAATTTCTTATTTATACAATCCTCTATAGGATGAACAAGATTTACACATTCTATAGCATATTTCCCAACTTTTGTATCAATTATTTCTTTTTTACCATCTACGAAATAGATGCAATTACCACAATTTTTAGCCATAATCAGCTTAGTTTAAAGGTTTTGTTCAATCCATTTATCAGTAGTAGATCTTTGATAATCTAATCCTAATGTATATTTCATCCTTAAATGAAGCAATTCTATTACTTCTTCTCTATTCCAACTATCTTTTACTCTTTTTATTGTAATAGTGTTGTCTTTAAGATTAATTTTAAGTTTGTATTCATCTAATAACAAGCCATTGAGAGTTCCAGACGTATCTATTATATCACTAACATCTCTTTGAATATTATCATACTCTACCATCACTTCCTTAATTACATTTCCTTTATTATATTCTTTTACAAATACTTCAAGAAATGCTTGACTAGGTTGAGGTAAAAATTTTCTAATGCTTGAACCTCCTTCAATATGATATACTGATTTATCTGTTGTAGCTATGATTTTCTTACAATCTTTATCAAATATTCCTTTAGATATAGCTACAGGTTTATCATTAGTAAATATAACAAACCAATCTCCTTCTTTTATCTCTTTATTTGAAAGAAAATAGAGATGTTGATACCTTTCTTCATCTTGAATAGGTAATATTTTTGTAGTAAAAACTAGTTTATCCTTACCAAATAAACTACATAATACTAAGTTGCTTTTTTCTTTAGTAGGAAGCATAACCACTGTACTCTTTTTCATTGTAGACATAGTCTTTTAATGTTTAAGTTAAAAATTCAATTGCCTGTAATTCTTTATTCTGGGTTTACCTAACCAATTAGATGTAATTAACACTGTATAATGTCCTTCTTCCTCTAATTCCTGCTTAGTGCATCTTAATGCTGACCCAGTCTTACCTTTTATACATTTAGTTGCACAATTACATGTACATCTATTATTCTTATCTATCAATATATGGGCCATTTTAAGGGGTTTTTAAATAATATGTCCTAATATACATCAATTCTGTGTTCAATTTAGCTACTAATACGAAGCCTTTAGATGTATTTACCACTACCAAATAGTCATATCTAGCAAAGTAATAATAGCACTTACAGTCTAAATCAAGGGTTTTCATATCAATTTGATACTTTACAAGAGGGAAATTTCCCTCTCTATTCATTGTAATGAGTGTATCAGACACATTGAAATAGCCACATTCATCAAATACATTATCCACTTCTATAGGAGCATTTTCCTTAGAATGACTATCTACAACAACATCATATTGTAAATGTTGTATATTTTGGCTGTAGGAATAGAATGCCATTAATAGCATTATTCCTAATAATAGGAGTGTTTTCATATATCGTATTCTTCATTGTTTACATCTTCATAATTACCAGAATTATCTATTTGGGCATCATCTAAATGCTCTTCATCACATAAATATAGAGCATCTCCTAAACTGTCACATTTAGCCAAATAATTCTTTATTTGCTTAATTGTATATGTTTTCATTGTAATAATGTTTAATTTCTTGTAAATATCAATGTTGTATTAATAGTGTCATTCTTCTGTATTTTGTTATACATGGATTCTGTTGTATTCACCCATATATATTCATCCTCTTCTAGCACTTTAAATTGATATCTATCTGGATTCTGAAATCCAGGTATATATCTCTTATCTAACACTACTATTTGACAATCCACAATAGTATTAAAATAGGCTCCTGTAGTGGATATACATCCTTCTAATAGGAGAAATAGTGATAATATGAATATTTTCATTGAATTGTTATTTAAATGTTTAAAAATAAGGTTGATAGCTGACAGTGCAGTTCATTTAAAGTAATTTGTCTCATTTATAGAGATACTCACTACCAACCTTTCTCAAAATCCACTTACTATAACTTACTCTTAACTCATCTGATATTCACAAGCCCTAATTTGTGTCACCGGATTCAAACCAACCCCTAAGTTACAAATGCATCTAAAGAGCAATGGATGCTTCTTTTTAATAAGTGTTTGTGGCTTTGAAACCACGATTAGAGTTCTTTATATTAATCTCCAAGTAATACCATTACTAAAAGTTTGATACATACTTCCATCAGAATACCATTTAAGAATACTGTTCCCAAATTGTTCAATTTTGATTAAAATTTTCATAGTTTTTCATGTTTAATGCTATAATATTGCTTGAATTTAT
>Ga0164306_10001245_pt1 | contig 11186 bp, 8 predicted proteins | sample Whisoiple_242_MG_FD_110213 | JGI IMG/M metagenome (GOLD analysis project Ga0164306, IMG submission 110213) | Soil microbial communities amended with fresh organic matter from upstate New York, USA - Whitman soil sample_242_MG | ecosystem: Environmental > Terrestrial > Soil > Unclassified >... | reverse complement strand
GGGTACCTCGACCTGGTCGGATACCGCCTGCTGGACGGGTTCGACATCTCCGAGCCCTACGCGCTTTCGATGCCGGACGCGCTGGTGCGCGCAATCCAGATCGCCGTGGCCGGCAGGGACCTCGAGGGCGCCGACGTCGAGGCGGCAGTCGCCGACATCCGCGGCAAGGTGCCCGAGCAGCATCGGGCCGAGTTCGACGAGCTGCTCGGCGAGGCACGGCTGACCTACCGGCTGCGCGACGAGCGCGGCGTCTTCAGCGACATCTGGGCCTCCGGCCTGATGCGCCGGGCGGTGCTCGAGGGCGGGCGCCGCGTCGCCGAGCGAGGGCAGATCCACGAGCCGGTGCATCTGATCGATGCCGGCTTCGACGAGATGTGCTCGCTGGTCGCGGACGGGTCTGGCCCCTCGGCCGACGAGCTGGACGCCCGCGCCACCGAGCGCACCACGCGCGCCCCGAACACAGCGCCGCGGTCGCTGGGCGACCCGCCACCACCGCCGCCGGACCCCTCCGGCCTGCCGCCCGACGTGGCGCGGCTGATGCGCGCCACCGGCATCGCGCTGGGCCACCTGTTCGGCAGCTCCGAGGCCGAGCACGACGAGCAGGTGCTGCGCGGGTTGGCCGCCAGCCCGGGCATCTATGAAGGGCCGGCCCGGCTGATCGCGGGACCGTCGGAGTTCGACCGGATCGTCACCGGAGACGTGCTCGTCACCCAGTCGACCACCGAGGCCTTCAACATCCTGCTGCCGCTGCTGGGGGCAATCGTGACCGACAGCGGCGGCCTGCTCTCGCACTCGGCGATCGTCGCGCGCGAGTACGGCATCCCCGGCGTGGTCGGGACGCGCGAGGCGACCGGGCGGATCGCCGACGGGGTGCGCGTGCGCGTAGACGGCGACGCCGGCGAGGTGACGGTGGTCGAGTGAAGGGCACGGTGCCGCTGGGGAAGGCGCACGAGACCGCGCTGTACGGCTCCAAGGCGGTGGGGCTGGGGCAGGCGATGCGGGACGGGCTGCCGGTGCCGCCGGGCGTCGCGCTGTCCGGCGCGATCGTCGAGGCGGTCGCAGCCGGCAACGACCGCGCGATCAAGCAGGTGGCGAAGACGGCGCGGCCGCTGGGCGGCCCGCTGGCCGTGCGCTCGTCGGCCGTGGACGAGGACGGTGCCGATGCCAGCTTCGCCGGCCAGCACCTGACGCTGCTGAACGTGCCGTCGTCGGAGCAGCTGGGCGCGGCGCTGAGCGAGATCTGGTGGTCGGCAAACTCCGACTCGGCGATCAGCTACCGCCAGCGTGTGGGGCTGTTCACCCGGCCCAGCGTCGGCGTCGTCGTCCAGGCACTACTCGATCCGGAAAGCGCCGGGGTGATGTTCACGAGGAACCCGATCAACGGCGCTGACGAGCGGATGATCGAGGCCAGCTGGGGGCTGGGCGAGGCGGTGGTGGCGGGGCAGGTGATCCCCGACAGCTATCGCATCCATCGGTCGGGAGAGGTGCTGCAGCGGACGCCGGGGTTCAAGAAGATCGCGATCCGGACGCTGCCGGAGGGCGGCACCTTCGAACAGGAGGTGCAACCAGAGCTGGTCGAGCGGCTGTGCCTCGACGACGGCCAGCTGGCCGAGCTGAACGGGCTGGCCGACCGTTGCGAGCAGATCTACGGCCCCGCGCGGGACATCGAGTGGGCGTTCGCCGAGGGCAAGCTGCACCTGCTGCAGTGCCGGGCGGTGACGCGATCGGGGTCGTGACGGTGGCAGGGATGGCGACGTGACGGGCGCACCCGTCGACGCGCTGCAGCGGGTGCCGCTGTTCGCCGACCTGAACCAGCGCGAGGTGAAGCAGATCGCCCGCCTGTTCAAGCGGCGAACCTTCCCGGCCGGGGAGACGGTCGTGCAGGAGGGCTCCGGTGGGGCCGCGTTCTATGTGATCGAGTCCGGAGAGGCCACGGTGTTCGTCGCCGGCAAGGAGTACTCGACGCTGGGGCCGGGCGACTACTTCGGCGAGATCGCCCTGATCGACGAGGGCGCGCGGCTGGCGACGATCACCGCCACCAGCGAGCTGGGCTGCTACGGCATCACCTTCTGGGACTTCCGGCCACTGGTCGAGGCGAACGGCGTGATCGGATGGAAGCTCCTGCAGTCGCTGGCGAGGATGTATCGCGAGGCGCGCGCGGGCTAGCGCCGAGATTACGAGATAGCGTGATCGAGCGATGCGGCGGAGCGGCACATCCAGCAGTGTCGACGTCGGCTGATCGGCATGAGCACCGACGTGATCATCGGGTACGACGGGAAGCCGCGCTGCCGCTGGGCAGGTCACGGCGATACCGGGCTGGGTCGCTACCACGACCAGGTCTGGGGCACCCGCACCTACGAAGAATCCGCCCTGTTCGAGGCGCTTACCCTCGGCGTCTTCCAGGTCGGGCTGAGCTGGTCGGTCGTGTTCGGAAAGCGGGAGGCATTCCGGGAGGCATTCCGGGAGTTCGACGTCGCGAAGGTCGCCGTCATGACCGACCGTGACATGGATCGCCTGGTGCACGACGCGTCGATCATCCGCAACCGTGCCAAGATCCAGGCGACGGTCGACAACGCCCGGGAGATGTTGGCCGCGTCGCCCAGCCTCGCGGAGCTCGCGAGGTCATACGAGCTCACCCGCAAGCGGGCGCCGAGATCCCTCGCCGAACTCCCGACCACGACCCCGGACGCCGAGGCGTTCGCGAAGACGTTGAAGTCGCAGGGCTACCGCTTCGTCGGGCCGACGAGCGTGTACGCATTCATGCAGAACGTCGGTGTGGTCAACGACCACCTCCACGGCTGCTTCCGCTCGGCCGACCGTCGCCGGGAAGCACCCGGTCGAGCTCGGCGCGAGAGCTGATGCCGAGCTTTTGGAACACCTTGCGCAGGTGGTATTGGACCGTGCGCGGGCTGATGAACAGCTGGACGCCAATCTCGGGGTTCGTCAATCCGTCGCGCGCGAGCCGTGCGATCTGCGCCTCCTGCGCTGTCAGGTGATCGCGGGTCTCGACGCGGCGTTTGCGGACGGTCTCGCCCGTGGCGCGGAGCTCACGGCGGGCCCTTTCGGCGAACGCATCGACGCCCATCGTCGACAGCATGTCCTCGGCGGTGTGCAGCTGCTCGCGGGCGTCGATGCGCCGGCGCTCGCGTCGCAGCCACTCGCCGTACAGCAGGTGCGTGCGGGCGAGCTCGATCCGGAGGCGGCTACGTCCGAGGCGCTCGAGCGACTCGCGATAGGACGCCTCCGCGGCTTCGCCATCGCTGGACAGGGCGCGAATCCGCGACTGCATGCCGCGCGCCCAGTCGGTCGGTGTCAGGTCGGCCCGCTCGGTGATCCAGTCGAGCGCGACCGTCAGGCGTGCCGCGTCACCGGTCCGCGACGCCGCCTCCGCCAACTCCGGCACGATGACAGGCCCGAGCCCCATGTGATCGCGCTCGAATACCCGCCACGCCGCATCGCGTGCCAGGTCGTATCGACCGAGGGAGTTGTCGAGCACCGTTTCGAGGTATGTCGTGGCGCTGATGAACCGGCCCATCCCGCGAGCGTCCGCCTCCCGCCGCGTGGCCTCGAGCAGCTCGGTCGCCTCCGTCTCCTGGCCGCGCCAGACCGCGAGCAGCAACTCGCTGTAGGTCACCGGCCGGTTGCCCGTCGCCTCGGCGACCAGGCGATCCTCGTCGAACAGCAGCTCCCCCGTCGCCAGCTCCCCGGACTGAACCAGGCTTGCACCGAGAAAGTTCAGCGCGAGTCGCAGCTGGACGAGCGCGCCCGACTCGCGCGCCACCTCGAGCTGGCGCGTGGCCAGGGTATGCACGGCGTCGGCGTTCCACAGCTCGACCGCGATCGCCTGGGTCGACCTGGACGTGGCGAGCCAGAGCGATCGGCCGACCTCGTCACTGCCGACGTCCTGCCCGAGCAGCAGCTCGAGCGCACGGGTCAAGACGGGGGCGGACGTCTCGTAGCCCTCCGTCAACCGGATCGCGAGCGCGTCCAGCAACACGTCCACCGCGCGGGCCGGTTCGGGGCCGGCCGGCGCATCCCGGGCGGCCTCTGCGGCCGCCAGCAGGCTGCCGGGAGTATCGAGGTCATCCGCCCACAACGCCGCCACCAGCGCCTCCAGGTGCGTCTCGCGAGCCACGCGGACGTCGAGTGGCGCCAGGCGTCCTGCGGCGCTCAGCAACAGCGAAACCGCGTCGCCGCCCCGCTGCTGCTCGAGGGCGATCTGCCCGCGCAGGTGCTCCGCCTCCGCCGCCGAGTACGCGTCCAGCTGCTCCGTCTCGAGTGCGACCAGAAGCCCGAGCGCCTCGTCGAACGCCCCGGTATCGCGCTTCGCCCTGGCAGCCGCGAGCAGTCGTTCCCCGCGGCGGGCGGATTCAGGTGTCAGCTCGGCCGAGCGCTCGAGAAACGCGGCAGCCGCAGCCAGGCCACCGCGCGCCTGCGCCCGAGCCGCGGAGCGGTCGAGCTCCTCGGCGACGTCCTCGTCAGGACCCGCGGCGGCGTGGGCTCGGTGCCAGGCGTGGCGGTCTGGATCGATCTCGGGGTCGGTCACCGCCGCCAGGGCGCGGTGCACGTCCTGCCGCTCCTGCAGCGACGCCGATGTATAGGCCGCCGAGCGCACCAGCGGATGGCGAAAGCGCACGCGCGCGCCGAGCTCGAGCAGGCCGGCTTGCTGCGGTGCCGTGGCGGCGTCCGTCGATACACCCAGCAGCTCGGCCGCGCGCCAGACGAGCGGCGGATCGCCGACAGGATCGGCCGCCGCGAGCTGCACCAGCCGCCGCGAATCGGACGGAAGCGCATCGACCCGGCGCCGGAAGGTCTCCTCGATGCTGCTGGAGGCATGAACGCCGCGGGCGAGCCCGAAGCCTCCCGCGAGCTCTGCCGGAGTCACATCTCGAAGTACCTCGAGCATCGCAAGCGGGATGCCGCGCGTCTCGCTGACGATCTGCTCACGGACGCGCGGATCGAGGGGTGCGGACAGGAGCGAATCCAGCAGCGCGTCGGCATCGACGTCGCTCAGCCCCTCGACGCCAAGCTCCGCAAGCCCGGCGAGCTCGGCGCTCACCGCGCGGGCGGCAAAGATCAAGCCGACCGACTCGCGGTCAAGACGACGCGCAACGAAGGCGAGGACGTCGACCGAGGCGCGGTCGAGCCACTGCTCGTCGTCCACCACGCAGAGCAGCGGCTGTTGCTCCGCCACCTCGGAAAGCAGGCTCAGCACGGCGAGACCCAGGAAGAAGCGATCCGGCGCACGGCCGGAGGAGAGGCCGAACACCGTCCGAAGCGCCTCGCTCTGCGGTGCCGGCAGGCCCTCGAGGCGATCCAGCATCGGCGCCAGCAGTTGATGCAGACCGGCGAAGGCGAGCTCCATCTCCGACTGCACGCCGGCCGCGCGCACCAGACGGAACTGCGGCGCTTGCTCGACCAGGTACTCGAGCAGCGCCGTCTTGCCGACGCCCGGCTCACCACGCACTACCAGCGCCCTGCTTTCGCCCGCGCCGACATCCTCGATCAGCCGGTCGAGCGCGTCGCATTCGCTGCGACGGCCCGTGAGCGACGTCGTACGGCGGCTGACTGGGGAAAGGTTGGCCATCTCGCTGGTGAGTCAGGGTACACGGGCGCCGGCCGGCCGAAATGACTGGCCATCGGCGGATGCGATCGGCAGCCGCGTTTCGTCATTCTCGGTGGTAGTCCGAAAGGAGGACGCCCGAATGACCACCGTCAACCAACCCGGCCGATTCACGACGCTGCCCGACGCAGTGACGCTCGCCGCAACCGTGGTCGCGCTCGAAGAGCACGGGTTCAGCGTGGAGGTGGTCGATAGCCTCGACGCCGCCCGCGCAGCCGTCCTCGCCCGCATCCCAGAAGGCTCGTCGGTGATGACCAACACCTCGGTCACGCTCGAGGAGGCCGGCATCGCGGCGGCGGTCAACGAGGACGGGCCCTATGAGTCGGCGCGCAACAGGATGATGGCGCTCGACTTCGCCACCCAGCTGCAGGAGATGAAGGCGATCGCCGGCCAGCCCGACTTCGCGCTTGGCAGCGTGCATGCGATCACCCGTGACGGGACGCTCGTGATCGCCTCGGCCTCCGGCAGCCAGCTCGCCTCCTATGTGTGGGGCGCCGCACACGTCATCTTCGTCGTCGGTGCGCAGAAACTCGTCTCCAGCCAGGACGAGGCCCGTCAGCGGATCGAAGAGCACAGTCTCCCGCTCGAGGACGCGCGGGCGTACGCCGCCTACGGCCAGAACAGCCAGATCGGGAAGATCCTCGAGATCCACCAGGAGAACCCCGGGCGCATCCACGTCGTTCTCGTCCGGCAGTCCGTCGGGTTCTGAGGGTTGCGATGTCCGCTGAAATGGTGACACATCCGGCAGCCGGGGCGGAGGACCGTCGCCGCTGGTTCGCACTTGCCGTGATCGTGACCGCGCAGTTCATGGTCGTGCTCGACATCTCGATCGTGAACGTGGCCTTGCCGTCGATCAAGACCGATCTGCACTTCTCGCAGGAGAGCCTGCAGTGGGTGATCACCGCCTACTCGATCTTCTTCGGCGGGTTTCTGCTGCTCGGTGGACGGCTCGCGGATCTGTTCGGACGCCGGCGCCTGCTGATGGCGGGACTGGCCCTGTTCACGGTCAGCTCGCTCCTCAATGGGCTCGCATGGTCGGAGGCCTCGCTGATCGCGTTTCGCTGCTTGCAGGGCCTCGGCGCCGCCATGATGTCGCCCGCTGCTCTGTCGATCCTGACCACAACGTTCCAGGAGGGTCGCGAGCGCAATCGCGCGCTGGGGATCTGGGGCGCCGTGGCGGGCAGCGGTGGCGCTGTCGGTGTGCTGCTGGGTGGCGTCCTGACAAGCGCGTTCAGCTGGCCGTGGATCTTCTTCGTGAACGTTCCGGTCGGCGCCGCTGCCCTGGCGATCACGCCCGCGCTGGTGCGCGAGAGCCGCGCCGAGTTGCCCTATCGGTACTTCGACCTCGCCGGTGCGGCGACGATCACGGCCGGGCTGATGCTGCTGGTGTACGGGATGACGCGCGCCACGCAGCACGGGTGGGGCACACCCGCGACCGTCGGCCTCCTCGCGGCCTCCGTGGTGCTGATCGTCTCGTTCTTCGTGATCGAGTCGCGCTCCAAGGCGCCGTTGTTGCCGCTGCGCATCTTCCGGCTGCGGACACTCACGGGATCGAACCTGGCCGCCCTGATCACCAGCGGCTCCGTCTTCTCACAGTTCTTCCTGCTCACGCTCTACATGCAGCAGGTCCTGCACTACTCGGCGCTCAAGACCGGGGTCGCCTACATCGGGCTGACGCTTACGACCATCGCCTTCTCGGCGGTCTCACAGGGACTCGTGACCAGGCTCGGGGTGAGACGGGTGCTGCCGGCCGGGTTGGCGCTCTCGGCGGTGGCGCTCGTGCTCTACGCGCAGGTGCCGGTGCACGGCCACTACTTCCGCAATCTGTTCCCCGGCTTCATCATCAGCGGCCTCGGACTGGCCTTCGCCTTCATACCGATGTCGATCGGCGCACTGACCGGAGTCCGCCAGGCGGACGCCGGAATCGCGTCAGGTCTGATCAGCACGAGCCAGCAGATCGGCGGGGCGATCGGCGTCGCGGCCGCAACGACGATCGCGACGACGGCCACGAACAACTACGTGAACTCCCATGGCCTGGCCACCGCCCTCAACGGCTCGGCGCTCACGCACGGCTTCCAGATCGCGTTCTACGCCCTCGCCGCCGGCGCCGCGGTGGGCGCCGTGCTCGCCGCCCTGGTGATCGAGTCACAACCGGCTGAGGCGGAGCACGAGCCGGGAGCCGGCACGCCCATCAGCCCGAAGCGGCCGTGCGCCTCCTCGTCGATCCCGGTGCTCAAGAGCCGGTCGGTGTGATCGGTCGCCGGTGTCGCGTGACGAAACCCCACCGAGTTGGCTGCATTAACGAAGAGGAGAAGACCATGAGTACAACAGACACGTCCGCGCTTCCCGACTACGCGCCGGCGCCACGATCGGCGCTCGGGCCGGCGCTGAACGAGCAGGGCTACTACGTTGGCCGGGTGGAGCGGAACCTGTACTGGATCACCGACGGCACGTACGTGTCGGCCTTCCTGACGACGTCGGACGGGGTCGTGCTGCTGGACGCGCCGCCGACGATCGGAAACAACATCCAGCGCGCGGTGGACGAGATCGCATCGGCCAACGGCGTTAGCAACACCGTGACGCATCTGGTCTACTCGCACCACCACGCCGACCATGCCGGCGCGTCGTCGCTGTTCGACAGGAACGTCGCGCGCATTGGGCACGAGGAGACGCGGCGGCTGCTGGTACGCGACGACGACCCGGCCCGGCCGCCGAACGAGGAGACGTTCGAGGACCGCCGCACCCTGGAGATCGGCGGTGAGCGCATCGACCTGGCCTGGCACGGCGCCAACCACTCGCCCGACAACATCATCATCCACCTCCCAGACCACGACGCGCTGATGCTGATCGACATCGTCAACCCGGGCTGGGCACCGGTCTTCCAGTCCAATCTGACCGAGGACATTCCCGGATACCTCGAGGCGCCGGCCCAGGCGCTGACCTACCCGTGGAAGCACTTCATAGGCGGCCACCTCGCCCGGCTCGGCACGCGCGACGATATCGCGTTGCATCAGCAGTACATGGCCGACATCGCCGAGAGCTCCCGCAAGGCGATCGACAGCGCCGACCTCACCCGCTACTTCGAGAAGTACGGCGAGAACGTCTGGGCGGCGTTCCGGGGCGGCCTCGACGAGATGGTCGCTTCGGCAGCCGCGCCCGTGATCGAGAAGTACACCGGCGCGCTCGCCGCCGCCGACGTCTTCACCGAGAGCACCACGTTCCAGGTGTTGCAGTCGATTCGCCTCGACGTAGGCTACGGGTCGTGGGTGCACCCCTAACGCCCAACCCCGTTGTCGCAGCCTGAGTCCAACGGCTCACGGCACAACCGGCCGCCCGCGGTCCGCGTCGCGGGCGTGGTCAAGCGGTTCGGGTCGACGACTGCGCTGGCCGGCGTCGATTTGGTGGTCCCCGAGGGGATGGTCTTTGGGCTGCTTGGGCCGAACGGGGCGGGCAAGACCACGCTCGTCCGCATCCTGGCGACGCTGCTCGTGCCGGATGCGGGTCGGGCGGAGCTGCTCGGGCGCGACGTCGTCGCCGAGCCGGCGAGCGTGCGCGAGCTGCTGGCGCTGACCGGTCAGTTCGCGGCGGTCGACGAGCTGCTGACGGGCCGCGAGAACCTGGTGATGTTCGGGCGACTGTTCCGGCTCTCTCGCGTCCAGGCGAGCCGCCGAGCGGCGGAGCTGCTCGAGCGCTTCGAGCTCGCCGACGCCGCTGACCGAACCGCAAAGACGTACTCGGGCGGGATGCGACGGCGACTCGACCTGGCGTCCAGCCTGCTCACGCAGCCGCGTGTGCTCTTCCTGGACGAGCCGACGACGGGTCTTGATCCTCGCAGCCGCAACGAGATCTGGGAGATCGTCCGCGACCTCCGCCGCGAGGGTACGACGATCCTGCTGACGACGCAGTACCTCGAAGAGGCAGACCAGCTCGCCGACGAGATCGCGGTGATCGACCACGGCCGGGTGATCGCAAAGGGGACGGGCAGCCAGCTCAAGGACCGCGTCGGGGGCCAGATCCTCGAGGTGGAGCTGACCGACGTGGAGCAGCGCGTCGAGGCAGAGGCGGCGCTGCTTCGCGTGGGCTGCGGCGCTCCGGAGCAGGACGGGCGCCCGAACCGGCTGACCCTGCCGGCGCCGCGGGACGGCCTGGTGCTGGTCGAGGAGGCCGCCGCGGAGCTCCGCCAAGCCGGGATCGGCGTCAGCGACATGGGCCTGCGGCGGCCGACGCTCGACGACGTGTTTCTGCAACTGACCGGCCAGGCGCCGAGCGAGAACGGCGAACCACAGACCGCAGCTGCCGTGCCCGAGGAGACGGTCGTGGATCCTCCCCGCCCGCGCAGGCGCGTGCATGCACCGTCGCCACGAGCTGCCGAGGCGAGCGTGACCGACACCGCCGTTGTGACGATGCGGAACCTCCGCCACTTCTGGCGCCAGCCCGACCTGCTGGTCTTCTCGACGATCCAGCCGGTCATGTTCGTCGTGCTCTTTGTCTACGTCTTCGGCGGCGCGGTCAGCCTGGCGCTGCCGCCCGGCGTCAGTTACGTCGACTACCTGCTGCCGGGGATCTTCGTTCAGTCGGTGACCTTCCGTGCGACCAACACTGCGGTCGGCCTCTCCGAGGACCTCCGCCGCGGCGTGATCGACCGCTTCCGCTCGATGCCGATGGCCCGCTCGGCGGTGCTGCTCGGGCGAACGACCGCCGACCTGGTGCGAAACGTACTGATCATCGGCCTGATGATCGGCGTCGGCTACCTGGTCGGCTTCAGCTTCCAGGCCGGCGTCATCCCGGCGCTCGCGTGTGTCGCCCTGGTCGCCGCGTTCGGGTTCGCCCTCAGCTGGATCTTCGCCTTCGTATCGCTGGTCGTACAGGGCGCCGAGACCGCGCAGACGGCCGGGTTCGTGCTGCTGTTCCCGCTCGTCTTCGCCAGCTCGGTCTTTGTCCCGATCTCGAGCATGCCCGACTGGCTGCAACCGATCGCTGAGGCCTCGCCGGTGACGTTGACCGCGAACGCGGCGCGCAGCTTCGCGCTCACCGGCGGCGTGCCGAGCTCGCTCGCAGGCTCGCTGGCCTGGATCGTCGGTATCCTGGCGGTGTTCGTGCCGCTGTCGGTCTGGCGCTACCGGAGGATGAGCTAGATGCGCCTGTATGCCGCGACTGGGGATGGGATCGTCCGCGTGGACGAGGCGGGCGAAGGGTGGACGGTTGAGGGGTCTTTGCCGGACAGCGGCGCGCAGTGCCTGGCCGTCGACCCGGCCGACCCGGACGGCGTGTATGCCGGACTGCGTACGGGCGGTGTGCGTCGCAGCGTCGACGGCGGTCGAAGCTGGGTCGACTGCACGCTGCCCGAGCCGGGAGTGTTCTCGCTCGCCGTGAGCGCCGCCGACGGGGCGGTCTACGCGGGCACCGAGCCGAGCCGGCTGTTCCGAAGCGATGACCGAGGCGAGAGCTGGAGCGAGCTGGAAGCGCTGCTCGAGCTGCCCTCGCGGCCGAACTGGAGCTTCCCGCCGCGCCCGTGGACCTCACATGTGCGCTGGATCGCACCCAGCCCGCACGACGCCGACCT
>Ga0164306_10001241_pt1 | contig 11203 bp, 8 predicted proteins | sample Whisoiple_242_MG_FD_110213 | JGI IMG/M metagenome (GOLD analysis project Ga0164306, IMG submission 110213) | Soil microbial communities amended with fresh organic matter from upstate New York, USA - Whitman soil sample_242_MG | ecosystem: Environmental > Terrestrial > Soil > Unclassified >... | reverse complement strand
CGGAGACACGGAGAAAACTTTTGAACGCAGAGGAGGCGTCGGAAAGGCAATTTTCACCGCGGAGACGCGGAGACGCGGAGAAAACTTTTGAAGGCAGAGGAAGCGTAGGTCTGGCTAAGTGCTATTTGCCAGGTGCTAATTGCTAGCTGCCAGCTGCTCACATATAGATGACGTAAGAGCTATGCCAGAGCGCGCTGGGCAGGCTGCCGGGTTTGCGTGAGCTCAGGATCACGTTGTAATCCTGCGAGACGGGCAGCGCGTCGAGGAACGAGGGGTCGCGGCTATCGGGCTGGATGGTGGCCAGGTAACGAAGAAAATCCGCCAGATGCAGGCCGCCGTCATAGCAGGAGCCGGCGTATGAGAGGTCAACGTTTTCAGAGTCGAAGTGGCAGGCCAGCGAGGCGGCCAGGGAAACCGCGCGTTCATACGCTTCGGGCGTGACGCGTTCCGGCTCGGGATTATCGAACACCAGGCGCAGGCGGCGCTCGTCTTCGCGGGTGAACTCGCGCACCTTGAGCGTGCCGGTCTTGGCCGTGGCTTTCCAGTCGACAAAGCGGCCGGGGTCTTGCGGCGTGGCTTCGCGGATGCGATAGAGCTCGGTGCCGCGACCACGCATGAAGGAAACAAATTCGCCGGTGATCATGGGCAGCACGTCAAGAAAATCGTCCTGCTCAAGCAGCGCGGGATAAACCAGCAGGTCGCGCTCCAGCGTGACTTTGCGGCTCTTGATGAGAAAGGAGAAAGGGAACCGCGTGGCTACGCTGAATCCCTGCTGCGTGTAATGGCCGCGCCGCGGAAACGCCAGCTCCAGTTCCGTGCCGGCCGTGCTTCTGGGCGCGATAAAAGTGAAATACACCGCCTTGGTGAGGATCCGGCTCTGCCATGGCGGCGGGCTTTTGCGGCGCAAAGTGTAGTCGGGCAGCCGCAGCCATTGCCGCCGTTTGGGAAAAATAAATTCTGTTTTTTTCCATTCCCAGCCACGGCGCTTTTTCTTTTTGTCTTCCGGAGTGAACACCTTGACGGAAAATGCCGGCATCCAAAGGCGCGGATTCGTCAGGTTCACCCGCAGCTGCACGGGCTTGGTGGCGAAAGCGTTTTTAGGAACGATGACATCGAGTTCCAGGCGACGCAGCACCGCGGCAGATGCGATGCCGGAAACCACAATCGCCGCCAGCATCGCCGCCAGCACGATGAACAGCAGGTTGTTCGCGGTATTCAGCGCGGCTACGGCAATCACCAGGCATACAAAGAGATACACCATGCCTTCGCGCGTGAGTTCATAGTCAAAGGCATCTTTCATGCGCGCAGCAGCTACGCGCCGGGCCAGGAAAGGCACCGTGAGCAAACCGACGATCAGGGCGAGAAACAACGCTGTGACGGCAAAGATGGCCGTGGCCATGGAGTTGCCGCGCTCCCGCGCCACCGACGAAAAAACCGCCGCGGTGAACGCCAGCCCCAGGCCGGCAACGGCCATAAAGAACCGCTGCCAGGCTTCACGGTCCACGCTCGACCACATCGACTTCAGATATTCACGCATTGCCGCCTTGTTTTCCGGCCTTGTCCGGCACGGCATTAGTGTGGCACAACCCCGGAAAATCCGGATAGTGCCTAAAGTGCCGGTAGTGGTAGTTTGAAGTTTCAATTCATCGCTTACGCGATGAACGTCTGCCTAAAGGCCCGCAATTCGCAAGCGAATCGCTAGACGCTGACACTGCTAGTGTGTCAGTTTTTCCCAAACTGACCCACTACCAAAGTGCCTGAAACTTCATGCCGAACCGGAGCCGACACGGGTCCGTTCAATAAAATCGAGCACCAGCCGGTTGAATTCATCAGGAGTTTCTTCAAACGGAAGATGTCCAGCGCCTTCAATCAGCTTAAGCCCGCTCGCAGGCAGCGCTCGCCTTAATTGCTCCGCGGAGCGCAGGTCCACGGCGCCATCACGCGTTCCCCAAATCAACAGGGAAGGCGCAGTGATGCGGGGAATTGCCTGGCTTAAGGCGTTCACGTCGTCCTCCCAGCTGCGCAAGCTGTTCAGGATGCTATGCACCCTGCCCGGCTGCATAACCTGCGCAGAATAGCCCTCGATGGTTCCAGCCGGTACACGCCGGGGATCGCCATACATCCGCTCCACCGCGATGCGATGCACCGGACGGGAAAAAGGCCAGGCCATTCGCAGCAGTGCGGCGCCCAATCGTCCTTTGAGAATGCGTATTCGCCCGGCCCCAAAGTCTGACCATGGATTCACCGGCGCTGCCAGCACCAGGGAACGCACGCGCCGGCTCTGGGCCGCAACAAACATTGCAATCGCGCCACCCCAGGAGGAGCCAACCACATCCACGTTTTCCAGCTTTAGCTGCTCCAATAGCGAGAGAACGCGCTGCGCCTGAGCGACCATTGAGCAATCCAGGTCACGAGGCGCGTCGCATGCGCCAAGGCCAGGCAGGTCCACGGCAATGATCGTGTGCCCGCGGGACAAAGCGTCCACATTCAGCCGCCAGCAGAACGATCCTCCCAGCAATCCATGCAGCAATAGCAGAGAAGGGCCAGAGCCAGCCTGTAGATAATGGAGTGGCTGGCCATCGATTTCCGCTGAGTTTCTTTCTATCGGCATCTGCTGTGCTTTCCGCGAATTGCTTATGGGACAACCACTTTACCGATTCAGCCATTCAAATCTACTGTTATCGCCTCTGTCGCTTCTAGATTGCGGGACTTTTTCCAGGAAGTCCCGCATTTTTGATTGAAAATCCATTTTCTAGCTATCGATTCGTCCCCAAAGTGCCGCCGATACAAAAACTCACAGCGAAATACCAATTTTAATAGCTTTTCTACCAGATGGCATTTATACTTTTGTAAGTATAGGTAAATAAGACTCTTATTCCTCTAGTCAAGGAAAGAACATGGCATCCCAGTTGCTTAAATCCAGACCGGCCCCGCTTGGTGTACCCACCAGGCTGGGGACGGGCAGATTTGGGAACCAGCGGATGCGCAAAGATTCCATAGTCCGGTTCACTACCGTTATTTTGGCGCTGCTTACAGTCGCCACGGTGGTCTTTGCCTACATCAATTGGCAAAAAGAAAGTAAAGCCGTCATTACCACTGATGGCGTGTGGTGGAAGGAGCAGGCAGGCTTTCTGGTGGCCAATGGCGTCGCTCCCAATGGCCCGGGAGAAAAGGCCGGGATCAAAGTGGGCGACCGGCTGCTGCGGATCAATAACCGGCCGAAAGACCAGACCATCAAGAGCAATGCCGAAAAAGAGCTTTACCTCGATCGCTCCGGTGTTTATTCGCGGGCCACATACCTCCTGGATCGCCAGGGCGTCAACGTAGAAGTCACGTCGGTGATTCCTGTTCCTGCCGACAATTCCATGAATCAGGGACTGCGGCTGATTGCCCTTATTTATCTCGGCATCGGCCTTTACGTTCTGTTCCGCCGCTGGACCGCCCCGAAATCCACGCACTTTTACATTTTTTGTCTGGTTTCATTTGCGCTCTACTCGTTCCATTTCACCGGCAAGTTCAACGCGTTTGACTCGATTATCTTCTGGGGTAACGTCGTCGCCGAGCTGTTGCAGGCGGCTTTGTTCCTGCACTTTGCGCTCACCTTTCCGGAAAAGCGCAGTGAAGACAGAAGGCTTGTTCCCGTCGCCTACCGGTGGATGGGTTTGCTGGTCTACCTTCCCGGTCTGTTGTTGCTGGTCTGGCGAATTGTGGCCTATACACAATTTAAAGGCACAGAATCACTTCGCTGGAACATTGAGCGCCTGCAGATGTCGTATGCCACGCTCTACTTCCTGTTGGCGGCCATAGTTTTGTGGCGCAGCTACCGCAAGGCGGGCACGGCGCTGCAACAGCAGCAGCTCAAGTGGATCTCGCGCGGCACGGTGCTGGCCATCGGCCCTTACACGCTGTTTTACGTGCTTCCCTATCTTGCCGGAACCCTGCCCACCTTCGCCATGAAGGTCTCCGCGCTCTCGCTGGTGTTCCTGCCGGTCACGTGGGGCTACGCCATTGTGCGCTACCGGCTGATGGACGTGGACATTATCTTCAAGCGCGGCGTGGCTTATACGCTGGCGACCGCGGCGCTGGTCGGAGCGTATTTCGCGGTCATTGGGGGGCTGGCGGGGCTGGTACAAGCCAAGCTGCGGTTCACCGGCTTCATCGGCCTGTTGGCCGCCATGGTGATTACGGCGCTGGCTTTTGAACCGCTCAAAAACTGGTTTCAGGTCCGCGTTGACCGCTTCTTTTACCGCAACCGCTATGACTATCGGCGCACCCTGATTGAGTTTGGGCGCGAGCTCAGCTCTGAAACCGATCTCAGCGCCATGTTGATCTCGGTGATTGACCGGCTGTCGCGTACCTTGCTGGTCGATCGCATCGCCATCTTCCTGGCCACCGACGCCGAAGCCAATGATTTCGTGATGGAGAAATCATTCGGCATCAGCTACAACGGCTCACTCGATCTCAGCTTCCTGGTGGTGGAGCGTCCTGAGCAGTATGCCGGCCACATCTTTTTCGACAACACGCGCAAGGCCTTGCAGGAAAGCGTGACGGCGCGCGAGACCATCGCCAAATTGAACCTGAATTACTACATTCCCTGCACGGTGCAGGGCCGCACCATCGCAGTGATGGGCCTGGGCAAAACCATGGCCGGCGATTTCCTGTCGAGCGAAGACGTTGAGCTGCTGGAGACCCTGGCCGGCTACATGGGCATCGCCATCCAGAATGCGCGTCTCTATGCCTCGCTGGAACAGAAGGCCAGCGAGTACGAACGCCTGAAGGACTTCAACGAAAACATCGTGGAATCCATCAGCGTTGGCGTGCTGGCGGTGGACCTTGAAGATCGCATCGAATCCTGGAATTCCCAGATGGAAGTAATGTACGCGATGCCGCGGTCGCAAGTGCTGGGCGAGCGGCTGAGCGAGGTCTTCCCCGCGGAATTCATGGAAGACTTTTACCGCGTGCGCCAGAACCCGGGTATTCACAATCTCTATAAGTTCCGGCTGCAAACCCGCGCGGGCGATACTCGCATTGCCAACGTGGCCATAGCGCCGCTGGTCACCAGAAAGTTCAACGTGATCGGCCGTCTCATTATTGTGGACGACATCACCGAGCGCATGGAACTGGAATCGCAGCTGAGCCAGGCGGAGAAGCTTTCGTCCATCGGACTGCTGGCCGCGGGCGTGGCCCATGAGGTCAACACGCCGCTGGCGGTCATCTCCAGCTATGCCCAGATGCTCTCCAAGCAGATCAATGGCGATGCCAAGCTGGGGCCGTTGCTGGAAAAGATCACGCGCCAGACCTTCCGCGCATCGGAGATCGTCAACAACCTGTTGAACTTCTCGCGCACCAGCGCCACCGAATTCAGCGCCATCGACTTGAACAAGATCATCACGGAAACCCTCACCCTGCTGGAGCACCAGCTCAGGACTTCGCGGGTGAAGGTGGAGACTGAACTCTATCCCGGATTGCCGCTCATCCATGGCAACGCCGGCAAGTTGCAACAGGTGTTCCTGAACCTGTTCCTCAACGCCAAAGACGCAATGGCGGGCAAGGGCGGAACGCTGCACATCAGCACGGCCAATGGTGACAGCGTGCAGGTAAATATCAGTGATAGCGGCGCGGGCATTGCGCCGGAGCACATCAACAGGATTTACGATCCCTTCTTTACCACCAAGAACGTCCCGCGCGAGGGGCAAGCGCGCGGCACGGGCCTGGGCCTTTCCGTAACGTACGGAATCATTCAGGAACACGCCGGCAAGATCCGCGTGGATTCGCAGCCTGGGCAGGGAACCACGTTCCAACTGGAATTTCCCATGAGAAAGGCAGTCAATGTCTGAAGCCGCGGTCTTAACTCGCCCACGGACTGACGCCGGCAACGGCGGTTCCATCCTGATTATTGACGATGAAGCCGGCATCCGCGAATCGCTGGAGACGCTGCTCGAATTCGAGGGCTACAGCGTAGAGTCGGCTGAAACCGGTGAAGATGGCCTGGCCCGCCTGAGTGAGCGCACCTTTGACCTGGTATTGCTCGACTTCGCTTTGCCCGACCGCAATGGCCTGGAAATCCTGGGTGACATACGCGCGCGCGATTCCCAGCTTGCCGTCATCATGATCACCGCCTACGGCACGCTCGACAATGCCGTGCGCGCCATGCAGAAAGGCGCCACCAACTTCATCCAGAAGCCCTGGGACAACGAAAAGCTGCTGGCCGATGTGCGCGCCGCCGTGGTGCGCCGCCGCATGGAAGAGGAAAACGAGCAGCTCAAGCGCGCGCTCAAGCAGCGCTATAGCTTTGAGCACATCGTCGGCAAGTCTGACTCCATGCTCAAGATTTTTGATCTGGTCGGGCAGGTAGCGCCCAGCCGCTCCACCGTGCTCATCCAGGGAGAGAGCGGCACCGGCAAAGAGCTTATCGCCAAGGCCATTCACGCCAACTCGCCGCGCAAGAACCATCCTTTTGTGCCGGTCAATACCGGCTCCATGCCCGCTGACCTGCTGGAGTCCACGCTGTTTGGGCACGTGAAAGGCGCTTTCACCAGCGCCATCTCATCGAAAAAAGGGCTGTTTGAAGTTGCCGACGGCGGCACCATCTTCCTGGACGAGATCGGCACCATGAGCCTGGAAACGCAGGCCAAGATCCTGCGCGTGGTGCAGGACCGCAAGTTCATGCACCTGGGCGGCATCCATGAGTTGCAGGTCGATGTTCGCGTGATCGCCGCCACCAACATTGATTTGAACGTGCTGGTGCGTGAAGGCAAGTTCCGCGAAGACCTTTACTATCGCCTGAACGTGATCACCGTGGACCTGCCGCCGCTGCGCAGCCGCGGTGAAGATATTCCCCGCCTGGTCGGGCATTTTCTGGAAAAATTTTCCCGCGAAAACGGCAAGCCGCCCATCCAGATTTCACCGGAGGCGTTGCGGCCCCTGATGGATTACGGCTGGCCCGGAAACGTCCGCGAATTGGAAAACGTGATTGAACGCGCCGTGGTGCTGTGCAACGGGCCGACGGTTGGCATCGAGCTGATTCCTGACCACATCGTTGGCCGCAGCTCGGAGGGCAAGATGTTTGAGCACCGCCCGGACGCTTCTCTATTTGAAATTGTTGAGGATTGCGAGCGCCGCCTGATCGTGGGCATGCTGGAGAAGTGCAACTGGAACCAGACTGACGCGGCGGAGCGCTTCCACATTCCGCTTTCCACCCTGAACCAGAAGATCAAGCGGCTCAGTATTGAGATCAGGAAAAAAGGCTCCCGGGATTAGTAGTCTGCTATATTTCATCTTGGATGGAACTGACCTCCCCGTTTGATTTCGTGAAGCGCAGTGTCCTTGCGGTACAGGACTACACACATCTTTCCCTCCGCTCGCTCGCCAACCTGTTCCGCAAGCCCTTTTATATGGCAGATGCGATTCAGCAAGCCGATTTGATCGGCGTCGGCTCGCTGCCCATCGTGGTCCTGACCGGCATGTTCACCGGAATCGTGCTGGCGCTGAACACCTCCAAGACCCTGGAACAATTTGGATCGCTCTCTCTCACCGGCAGGCTGGTTTCGTTTTCCATGGTGCGCGAACTCGGTCCTGTGCTCACCAGCCTGATGGTGGCAGGACGCAATGCTTCCGGCATGGCCAGCGAGCTTGGCTCCATGAAAGTGACGGAACAGATTGACGCCATGCGCGCTCTGGGTACCGACCCTTTCAAGAAACTGGTGACGCCGCGCGTCGTCTCCACTGTATTTATGATGTTTTTTCTCACCATCATTTCCGACCTGGTGGGCCTGGTTGGCGGATGGATTATTTCCTTTTCCATGCTGGGGCTCGATAGCACCCAATACTGGAACAGCGCGTACCAGGTGCTGAAATACAACGACGTGGTCACGGGCCTGGTCAAGCCGCTGGTTTTCGGCTTCATCATCGCCACCGTTGGGTGTTACTACGGCATGACCACCAAGGGCGGGACGCAGGGCGTGGGCCGCTCAACCACGCAGGCCGTGGTGGTGGCTTCTGTGCTCATCCTGTTTGTGGACGCCGTCCTCACGCAACTCTTCATCACCCTGAGCTGATCCGCCATGCCCTTGTTTTAAGAAGACAATGTTTGAAGAAGACCAATCCGTCGACACCGTGCACAAGGCGATCATCTTTGAGGATGTTTCCATCAGCTTTGAAGATTCTCCCGTGCTTGATGGCGTTTCCTTTGAGTTGAAGCGCGGCGAAACCAAGGTTGTGCTGGGCGTGGCAGGCTCGGGCAAGAGCACCATCCTCAAGCTCTGTCTCGGCTTGCTCCGGCCCGACCGCGGCCGCATCTACGTGCTGGGGCATGACATTACCACCATGTCAGAGGAAGATCTGTTCGACCTGCGCAGCAAGGTGGGCATCGTTTTCCAGGAAAGCGCCCTCTTTGATTCGCTCACCGTCCGTGACAATGTGGCTTTTCGCCTGATGGAAGAACACCTGCCGGAGTCCGAGGTGGAAAAGCGCGTGCGTGAATCCCTGAGCTTTGTGGAGCTGGAAGACGCCATCGATAAATTTCCCGCCGAGCTTTCCGGCGGAATGCGGCGCCGCGTGGGCATTGCCCGGGCCATCATTACCCAGCCTGAAGTATTGCTCTATGACTCGCCCACCGGCGGCCTGGACCCGATCACTTCCACCACGATTATCGAGTTGATCATGAAGCAGCGCGACGTGATTAAGACCAGCGCGCTCCTGGTGACCCATCGCCTGCAGGATGGCTTTACTCTCGCCGGCCACTACTATGATCCGGCCAGCAAACACATGAAACCTTCTGACGGCAAACCCAGTCTCGATATCCGCACCAGCTTCATGATCCTGCGCGAGGGCAAGGCGGTGTTTGAAGGCAGCGCGCACGAACTGGGCCAGGTGCAAGATCCCTATATTAAGGAATACATCTCCTAAGCGAGCGGTGTGCTCGGCTCAGGATAGCGCCTCGTAAAAAAATATCCCTGGGAGCGGGATACGGTAAGCGCGAGAACTGCTTTAAGCGAAAAAAACTCAAGGGCTTCCCGGCGGGAATCTGCGCGTTTCCGCACAAAAACTTCTCTCCCTCCAACGGGCCTGACGCTACCTGACAAAACTCACAGCAGCAAATCCCCCGGTCCTCTGGTATTCGAAAGGTAAGAGCCAAATTTAGATCGATCATTCCATCCGCGCCTTCGACTGGAGAATCGTCATGCGTACTAAAATCCCGGTTTGCGTCGTCATCGCCATGTTGCTGCTGGTTCTGGGCTGCCGGACCAACAAGGCCAATGAAAAACAATCGGCGTCTAACCAGCAGGAAGCCAGCCCTACGCCGTCCAGTGAAACTTCCGTCCCGCCATTGCCTTCGCCGGAAGCGAGCGCAACCCAGGGCACTCCGAAACCCAAGGCCGCACCAAAGCCCAAGATCGAGGCCACTCCGGAGAGTTCGCCCACATCTACCCCCGCTGACACTCCCACTCCAACGCCAACACCAACGCCGCCTGTGGTGTTACCGGCGGGAACCGCTCTCAGCATCCGCACGACAGGTCCTCTGAGCACGAGCAAATCTCAGGTCAAACAGGAATTCGAGGCGTCTCTGGCCAAGCCGCTGCTCTCAGGAAATGAAGTTGTGGCCCCTGTGGGCTCTCCGGTCAAAGGCGTGATAATAAAATCCGAGTCGGCCGGTCGTTTTAAAGGAGAAGGCGGCATTATGTTGCAGCTTACTTCCCTGACAGTCAAAGGCAGATCGTATCGCGTGATGAGCAACGTCGTGGCGCAGGGAATCAAAGGCCGCGGCAAGCGCACGGCAGCGATGGTTGGCGGAGGCGGCGGTGCAGGGGCACTGATCGGCGGCCTTGCCGGAGGCGGCAAAGGAGCAGCCATTGGCGCGGTAGCGGGCGCAGCGGCCGGGACTGCCGGTGCAACCATGACGGGGAAACGCGACGTGGTCATTCCCGCCGAAACCGTCCTGGACTTCAAGCTGACCTCTCCTCTGACCATATCTTCCGGCCAGGGCGGAGCATCGCCGGAGGGAGCGCATGACAATGTGCCGCCATCACAATCTGGGAAAGGATCTCAGCCGCCACAGCAGCCGCCGAACTAGGGGCAAACGATCATCAACGGTCTTGCGGAAGAGAAGCTGGGCTTCCTGCAATCACGGCATCACCGCTGCCGTTCCTGGGAAATATTGGGCCTGGTGTTTTTGGGAATAGCGGGCACACTCATAGGGATGCGTATGAAGTACCCGCTCTGAGCACACGCTTACCGCGCGGGCTTTGCCGCAGCAGCCTGCGCGCGACGCGCTTCCAGCCGCGCCTGCAGGCCCTTGATGCGCTTCTTGGCCGCGGGCTTTGACGTCAGTTTCTCCAGGTGCTGGAGAAACTCAGGGTCAATCTGGTCCTTCCGGGCCTGCGGAAGGTACTCGCCAAACTTCGCCCAGAGAAAATATGGTTCGCCGTTGGTGGCGAAGAAGAGCTCTTCATTCACGGCGCCTTGCAACACCATGGCCGCGGCCATGTTCCAGTAGGTGAGTACCTGGCGAAACCACGCGTTCGGCTCCGTGCCGTACGCGGTCAGCACGGCTTTGAATTCGTCGTAATTCTGCGGCCAGAACTCTGACACCATGAACTTTCTCGCCACCCGCATCACCGGTTCCCGGCGCAAATTATAAAGCTGCAAGATGAGCTGCGCGTCATTTGCATTGGGCTTGTTTGGCATGGATCGCTCCTGTTGTGACTGTTAAACGGCCTCTCTCTGCGTATCTTCTCCGCTCTTGCCTTGCGTCATCCACTCCGGCGTGGGGATGGAGCGCGAATAATCGCATTTTACCGCCACGGCCGCGGGCTTGGCTTCCTCTGCCGCTTCCGCCCCCTTCTTGCCGCGCGGCTTTCTTTTTGGCTTGGGCTGCTCTTCTTCATCCGCCGCCTTCTTGCTGTTGTTGGGACAGATCAGCAGCGATCCTGATTTCAAGTGCTTTTCCAGCAGGTACGGGCTGCCGCACTGCGGGCACGCTTCCGGCACGGGCTTGTATGCCGAGGTGAAATCGCAGTTGGGATAGTTCGAGCAGCCATAAAACGTATTGCCGCGGCGGCGCGCCTTCTTTTCCACCAGTTCGCCGTCCGCGCACTGCGGGCATTTTACTCCGATGAAATTCTGCTTGATGTACTTGCACTCCGGATATCCGCTGCAGGAAATAAATTCGCCGTAGCGTCCGTGGCGCAGCACCATGTTGCGG
>Ga0164306_10001240_pt1 | contig 11203 bp, 8 predicted proteins | sample Whisoiple_242_MG_FD_110213 | JGI IMG/M metagenome (GOLD analysis project Ga0164306, IMG submission 110213) | Soil microbial communities amended with fresh organic matter from upstate New York, USA - Whitman soil sample_242_MG | ecosystem: Environmental > Terrestrial > Soil > Unclassified >... | reverse complement strand
GGGTGTTGTCGGGGTGGTGGGCGTCGTGGGCGTGGTTTCCGTCGTCGGAGCGGTCGTCGGCTCGGTGGTCTCGGTCGTCCGCTCCGTGGTGGTGACGACCGACGGCGGGGCCGAACTGCTCGCCACCGGTGGGGTGGTGTTCACCGGATTGTTGGTGCCCCTGTTGCTCTGGATGAGATAGACGATTCCCACGATGACGGCGGCCGTCACCGCCAGCACCAGCAGGGTGATCGCGAAGGTTCGTCCGGCACTCGTCGTCTTGGGTGGCCCCGGCGGCGGCGGAATCACCGGCACCGGCTGCGGAACGGTGGCCGTGGCCGGCGGCGCCGCGGCAATCGTGCCCCGGCCGGTCAACGTGGCCTCGACCTGCGCGGCGGTCGGTCGCCGTGCGGGATCGGACTGGGTCATCGCCCGCAGCAGGGTGGGCCAGGAACCGGGCAGGTTGTCGGGCACCAGGGGGTCGCGCAAGAGTCTGGCGACAGCGGATTCGACGGCCTGGCCCGGATACTCGCGACGCCCGGTGAGGCTCTCCAGTAGGACCAGCCCCAGGGCGTACACATCGGTCGGCGGCCCGACATCGGCGCCGCGAGCCTGTTCCGGGCTGAGGTAGGCCGCAGTTCCGATGACATCTGCTGCGGCGGTGAGTCTTTCGGCCTCCAACTCACGCGCGATACCGAAATCGCTGAGCTTCACGTCGCCGGAGGTGGAGATCAGAATGTTGGCCGGCTTGATATCCCGGTGCACCAGTCCGTAACTGTGTACCGCGGCCAGGGCGCCGGCGACGGCCGCCCCGACCCGCGCCACATCGACCGGCGGCATGCCGGTCGGGGTGATCCGGTTGGCCAGCGTTCCGCCGTGGACGAGTTCCATCACCAGGTAGGTCAGATCTGCATCATCCGGGCCGTGATTCGGTCCGCCGCCATCAGGCTCGACCCCGAGTTTGGCGTCGTACACGGTGACCAGGTTGGGATGGTGCAACTTCGCGAGGACCTGCATCTCGGTCCGCTGCCGGGCGACGGTGGTGGCGTCCCCAATACCGCGGTGGAAGACCTTGACCGCGATGGCCCGGCCGAGCAACTCGTCGGTACCGCGGTAGACCTCGGCGGTGGCGCCGCGACCGAGCAACTCCTCCAGCCGGTATCTGTTGTCCAACACGATCCCGGGAATCACGCCGGGTGTCGGGTCCTGCGGGACGTGTGGCTGGGTCGGGTCCAGCCTGCTGCCGGTCGTCGATTCGGCGTTCGGTGCGGGATCTCGTTGGTCACCATCGGGTCCGTCGAGCGGAAATCGGGAGGTTTCGCCTGGTTCGTCGTCGGCTCCCACATCGGTCAGCGTAGTGGGTTCGCCCGGATCGGCCGGGTGAAGCGACGGCCCTGCCGCCGGTTCGGAGAACTTCCTCGGAACCGGACTTGCCAACCGCGGTGGGTGTAGGTTAGCCTAACCTCGTTCGACAGGAGCGATGCCTCGTCGGATCACCACCGGTCATGTCCCGCGGCGGGGACTGAGCCCAGCTCCTGGTGGCGATTCGGCAAGGGGGATCCGGACCGCAAAGGTGCCGCCTGTCGATGGCCGGCCCGCTCGCCCTTCGGGGTGGGCGGGCCGGCCCTTTTCTTTCCCGGGCTCCCGGGTCCGTCCACCGTCTCGTCGCCTCCCGCTCCGGCCAGGCCCGGCTGCGGTCTGTGATGGACTTGGTCATCCGGCCCGAAGGAGATCGATGTCCAGCAGTTCGATGCCCCCTGACGTTGCACGTCAGCCGATCGACGTGGCGCCGCCCGCCGAGCCACAGACCGAATCCGCGCCAGGACCGAACCCGTTCTTCGCAAAGTCGGGGTTGCCGTTCGAGCTGCCGCCCTTCGGCGAGATCGCGGCCGAGCATTACGCACCGGCATTCGACGCGGGGATGGCGCAGCACCGGGCCGAGGTGGATGCGATCATCGCCAACCCCGAACCGCCCACCCTCGAGAACACCGTCGTGGCGCTGGAGCGGGCCGGTCAGTTGCTGAACCGGACGTCGATCGTCTTCTTCAATCTGACCGGCACCAACTCGACGCCGGCGTTGCGGGCCATCGAATCCGAATACGCGCCGAAGCTGACCGCACACTCCGATGCGATCAGACTGGATCCGCGGCTGTTCGCCAGGATCGATGCCGTGCACTCCGCACTGCAGGCGGTTCCCGACTCGACGGACAGCGTCGCCGAGGACGAGATGCTGGTGCGTCGCTATCATCTCGACTTCGTGCTGGCCGGCGCCGCTCTCGACGACGAGGGCCGGGCCAGGTTGGCCGAGCTGAACCAACGGTTGTCGACGCTCTCCACAGCCTTCCAGCAGAACCTGCTGCAGGCGAGTGAGGACGCCGTGCTGCTGCTGGATTCGGCGGCGGAGCTCGACGGGTTGAGCGCAGAGGCCGTCAACACGGCCGCCGACGCGGCGGCCGCCAGGGGACACGCCGGCAAGTTCGCGATCACCCTGATCCTGCCCTCGGGTCAACCGCAGCTGAAGCACCTGCGCAACCGTGACGTCCGGCGTCGGCTGTTCGAGGCCTCGACGACCCGCGCGAGTGCGGGTGATCACGACAACCGGCCGTTGATCGTGGAGATGGCCCACCTGCGGGCCGACCGAGCGGCGTTGCTGGGCTTCGCGACCCATGCCGATGCCAAGGTGGCCGATCAGACCGTGCGGACCAGCGCGGCGATCGACGAATTCCTCGGTCGGTTGGTCGGACCCGCCATGGCCAACGCCGACGCCGAGGCGGCCGTGCTGGCCGAGCTCGCCGCGCGGGACGGTGTCGACCTGGCGCCGTGGGACTGGGCGTTCTACTCCGAGCGGGTCAGGGCCGAGCGGTACGACGTCGACACCGCCGCCCTGCGGCCCTATTTCGACCTCGAGCGGGTGCTGCACGACGGAGTGTTCTTCGCGGCATCGCAGCTCTACGGCATCGAGATGGTGCCCCGGCCCGACCTCGTCGGCTATCAGCAGGACGTCCGGGTGTGGGAGGTGCGAGGCGCCGACGGCAACCCGATCGGGTTATTCCTGGGTGACTACTTCGCCAGGGAGGGCAAGCGCGGCGGCGCTTGGATGAGCAATTTCGTCGACCAGTCGTTCCTGTCCGAGTCGTCTCCGGTGGTGTTCAACGTGTTGAACCTGCCTCGACCGGCCGCCGGCGAGCACGCTCTGCTCGAACTGGACGAGGTCCGCACGCTGTTCCACGAGTTCGGCCACGCGCTGCACGGCTTGTTCTCCAAGGTCACCTACCCGCGGTTGTCCGGTACCGATGTGCCGCGTGACTTCGTCGAGTTCCCGAGCCAGGTCAACGAGATGTGGATCCTCTGGCCGGAGGTCCTGGAGAACTACGCCAGGCACTTCGATACCGGTGAACCGCTTGCCCGGGCCGTCATCGATGCCATTCGGGCCGCCGAACAGTGGGGCGAGGGTTTCGGTACCACCGAGTATCTCGCCGCGACCCTGCTGGACCAGGCCTGGCATCGCATCCGGCCAGGAACCTCGATCAGCGATGTTGCCGAGTTCGAGCGGGAGGCCTTGCGGGCGGTCGGCATCGATCATCCGCTGATCCCGCCGCGCTACCGGTCGACCTATTTCCAGCACATTTTCGCCGGTGGTTATTCGGCGGGCTACTACTCCTACATCTGGTCCGAGGTCTTGGACGCCGAGACGGTCGAGTGGTTCAAGGAGAACGGCGGGCTGCGTCGGGAGAACGGAGATGTCTTCCGCGACAAGCTGTTGTCCGTCGGAGGATCGGTCGACTCGATGGAGGCCTTCCGATCGGTCCGCGGCCGGGCGGCCGAAATCGGGCCGCTGCTGCGGCGGCGGGGACTGGACCGGTCGGCGTGACCGCTCGGCTCACGGCATTCGCCACGGCGGACCGCCTGCCAGTACCCTGCCGGGCGTGACAACCCTTGCCGACTACCGGCATCTGGCCAGCGGCAAGGTCCGCGAACTGTACGAGGTCGACGACGAACTGCTGCTGATGGTGGCGTCGGACCGGATCAGCGCCTACGACCACATCCTGCCGGACCCGATCCCGGACAAGGGCCGGGTATTGACCGCGATGAGCGTGTTCTGGTTCGAGCTGCTGACCGACCTGGTGCCGAGCCATGTCGTGGCCTACGACGACCCACGCATTCCCGGCGAGGTCCGGGGACGCGCCCTGCTGGTACGGCGGCTGGAGATGCTGCCGGTCGAATGTGTGGCTCGCGGCTACCTCACCGGCTCCGGCCTGGTGGACTACCGGCGAACCGGCGCGGTGTGTGGCATCGGGTTGCCGCCCGGCCTGGTGGAAGCCTCGAAATTGCCGGAGCCGATCTTCACCCCTGCCTCCAAGGCCGATCTCGGCCAGCACGACGAAAACGTCACCTTCGATGCGGTGGTGGCGGCCGTCGGCGCGCAGCGCGCCGAGCAGTTGCGCGCCCTGACGTTGGCGCTCTACTCCAGGGCAGTCGAGCACGCTGCCACCAGAGGCCTGTTGCTGGCCGACACCAAGGTCGAGTTCGGGACCCTGGGTCACGCACTTGTCCTGGGCGATGAGGTGCTGACCCCGGACTCGTCGCGGTTCTGGCCGGCGGACGGCTACCGGGAGGGCGCGGTGCAGCCGTCATTCGACAAGCAGTACGTCCGGGACTGGTTGACCGGTCCGGAGTCCGGGTGGGATCGCGCTGCCGACGGGCCGCCGCCATCGATGCCCGATGACGTCGTGGCGGCGACCCGCGCGCGGTATGTGGAGGCCTACGAACGAATCTCGGGCCGTTCGTTCGACGATTGGCTCTCCTGAGCGTTGTCGCTGATCTGGGATTCCCTGGGGTCCAACACCTCCCGGAGGGCTGACGCCACCTGCCGCCGCGGGTCGGCACGGCCCTCGGAGACCGCGCCGACTGCCGTGCCGTCCACCAATGAGACGAGAGCGTCGGTGCTGAAACGACTTCGGGTCCCGGTAGCGGACAGCACCTCGGCGATCAAACCGCGTAGCACCGGCCGCAGGTCGGCCATGGCCGCTGCCGATACCGGATGTCCGGCGGCCGCCAGTAGGTGTTCGTAACGGTGACGCACCACGTCCGGCGGGCCGGGCGGCAGCAGTGCGTCGGTGATGGCGCGGGCGGCAGCGTCGACCCCGGTGCCGTGCACGGCGGCCACCACCCTGCTGCCGTGATCGATCCACTGCTGCAGGACGACCTCGACCGCCGCGCCCAGTAGGTCGTCCAACCGGGGGAAGTAGTAGCTGACGGCGGCCAACGGCAACTGTGCCCGGGTGGCAACGGATCTGGCGGAGAAGCCCGCCGGTCCGTGCTCGGACACCACGTCGACGGCGGCCGCCAGCAGCGCGTCCCGACGGTCGGCGCCGCGTTGTTGCCGCGGCACCCTGGCGGTCATCAGTGACCGGCGCCGGCCAGCTGCAGGCCGACGACACCGGCGATGATCAGCACGATCGAGCCGATGGTCACGATGTTCACCGGATCCTTGAAGGCCACCATTCCGACCACCGCGGTGAGGACGGCGCCGATGCCCACCCACACCGCGTACGCGGGACCGACCGGCAGCGTCTTGAGGGCGAACATCAGTCCCGCCATCGACAAGGCCAGCAACACGAAGAACGCCACTGACGGCCACAGCTTCGACAACCCGTCCGACGCCTTGAGACTGAGCGCCCACCCCGCCTCGAGCACGCCCGAGATGATCAACACGATCCACGCCACAACAGCCGCCTTTCGCAAGCCTACCAATTAACTGGTACGAGCGTACCAATAAACTGGTACGCGCGTATCAGTTCGCCGTGGTGCTTCCGGTCACCCGGTGAAGTCGCTGGTGTCCGGTGCGGCCGGCGTTTACAACGGGTCGTCAGCGGGCCAGCGGCTGGGAGGTTGCGACAGAGACCAGCTTGTCGGGATTGCGCACGAAATACAGCGCGGTGATCTGGTCGCCCACGATGTCGAAGGTGGCCACGGTGTCCAGCACTCCGTCGATGGAGAGCAGGATCCCGGGACGCCCGTTCACATTCGCGGTCCGAACTTCCACCTCGGGTAGGGCCGACACCACGCCGATCATGAACCTGGCCACCCGATCAGCGGTGATGACGGGTCGCAGCGCCGCCTTGACCTTCCCGCCGCCATCATTGAGCAGCACGACATCCGGCGCCAGCACATCCATCAGGGACTGCAGGTCGCCGGTCGCCGCCGCACTCATGAACCGCTCGATCACCACGCCTGCCGCGGCTTCGTCGACCGGGAAGCGCGGGCGATGCGCCTGCACGTGCGAGCGGGCCCGGTGCGCGATCTGCCGGACGTTGCCCACCGATTTGCCGATGGCATCGGCGATCTCGTCGTAGGCGAATCCGAACACCTCGTGCAGCACGAACACCGCCCGCTCGTCGGGCGAGAGGCTCTCCACCACCAGCATCATCGCCATCGACACCGATTCGGCCAGCACCACATCGTCGGCGACGTCCGGGGCGGTGATCAGCGGCTCCGGCAACCAGGGGCCGACGTAATCCTCGCGCCGACGAGATCTGCTGCGCAGCCGATTGAGCGCCTGCCTGGTCGCGATGCTCGCCAGATAGGCCCTGGTGTTCCGGATCTGCGCGCGGTCATCGTCACCGACCTCGGTCCATCGCAGGTAGCTCTCCTGGACGACGTCCTCGGCATCGGCGGCCGAGCCAGTGATCTCGTAGGCCACCGTGAACAGCAGATCCCGATTGTCGGCGAAATCGGTGAGTGCGTCGGACATCTCGCCGCCCGGTTCAGGAATGGTCCGGGACCCGGCAGGATTCGGAGAAACCCTGCGAGGCCAACCCGAGGGCCGCGTTGAACCGGGACCGGAGATTCTCCACACCGACCATCATGGTCAGCTCGACAAGTCCGGCGTCACCGAGGTCGGCCCGCAGTGCCTCGGTCATCTCGTCGGTGACCTCCGGCGGAGTCGCGGTCATCGCCTCCGCATACTCGAGTACCCGACGTTCGGTACCGGAGAAGACATCCGACGTGCGCCAACCCGAGACCGCGGCGATCTTCGCGGTGTCCACCCCGTTGGAGTGCGCGTCGTAGTAACCGAAGTCCAGGCACCAGCTGCACTCGATCTGGGTGGCCGTCGCCATCACCGCGAGCGCCTTCAGCTGCGGATCGAGCTTGTTCCAGCGGGCGACGGACATCTCGAAGCGGGCGTCGCTGACCAACACCCGGCGGTTGTGGGCAAGGGCCAGCACGTTGTCCAGCTGCTGGCCGAACTTGCGGGTCGCGTAGAAGTTCATCGCCCGCTCGACCAGGCCGGTGGGCTTGGTCAACGGGACCCGGGCGCGTCCGGCACGCTCGGTGTCGGGCACGGCGGGGGCGGGAATGACGGGGACGGAGCGGGTCATGGTGTCTCCTGGATCGTGGTCGGCCGCACCGGGTTGTGGTGCGGCCCGACGAGCCGAAGTGCTCGTCATCCACGTGACACCGGCCGGTCCTGGAATGTGACACCTGCCGGAAAGATTCTTCCCGGGCCGTCAGACCGAGACCAGCCCCTTGCGGGGAGCGAGCAGGAAGGCGATCAGGTACAGCGCCGCCACCAGCAGCAACAGGTTCCGGTAGCCGGTCAACAGCGCGAGGTACTCCAACGTCCCGCCGAGCATCGCGCCCAACAGGTTGAGCCCAAAGGCCGACCTGGAGTCGTCGGAGGCACCGAAGCGTTTGGAGAAGGCAACGTTGGCCAGGTAGATCGGCACGAATGCCAGCAGGATCGCCACGATCAACCGGGGGAAGAACGGCAGCGTCAACAGCAGATCAGGCTGGATGAAGTAGCTGACGGCCAATGCGAGCGCTATCCCGACGAACACCACCGGTAAGGGTGGCGTCCGGAATCTTCGGGTCGTTTCGACGGCCGCCAGCACGATCACCAGCACGCCGGCGAAGACCAGGGCGTTGACCAGCCAGGTGGTACCGAAGAGCAACGCGAAGGTGGCGATGTTCTTCGTTTCCAGCAGCAGGAAGGCAGCGCCCATGAAGAACAGGTCGGCATATGGCCGCATGGCCTTGAACGGGCCGCCGAGGATCCGGACGCCGATCAGCGAGATGAGCAGGATGCCGCCGAGCGTCCACAGGTACAGGGCAGGGATGGAGCCGCCCTGGTAGTAGAGGAACGGCCGGTCGTCGGTCGCCGGCTCGATGACTGCGCCGGCCGGGGTGTACTGGGTGCCGCAGGACTGGTTGGCCTCGTTCAGCGCGGCGGTGACGACGGCCTGTCCGCCGCCGGGGAGGTCGACGCACGGCTCGTGGCCGAAGGCGGCAGCCGCGGTGCCGGCCAGCCGATCGATCAGCCAATCCTCGCGGTAGTAGTTGTACATCGCGAACGAGCCCTCGTCGGTGAGATGCTCGCGGGCCGCCTCCAGCGCCTGCTCGGTAAACAGGAAGCTCTCCAGACGGATCTGCGAGGCGCCGGTGACCAGGGCGAGCGAGTCGGGCAGCGCGAACAGGATCAGGTCGTACTTGTTGTCCGTCGTCTCCAGGAACGCCCGGCCGTCGTTGACGTACCGGGTCACCCGGGGGTCGTCATAGGGATGGTTGGGGTTCTTCTCCACACCCAGTTCCATGATCCTTGGATCGATGTCGACCGCGTCGATGTGCTTGGCGCCCTTCGACAACGCGATCGCCACGTCCGAGCCCGACCCCGCGCCGATGATCAGCACGTTGTTCAGCGGGTTGCCCGCGGTGCGCTCGTAGGGGAACCCGTATTGCGGCTCCTCCAGCAGTCGCTGCTGGGCGTCCCGCATGATCTGGTGCGGCACGCCGTTCACCGAGATGTCGGTCAACGAGGTGCCGCCGACGATCCGGTCGTCGGTGTGGATCTTGTAGTACGGCGACCAGGAAATACCGGGGGAGAGCGTCTCGACCAGCAGTACACCGATCATCGCGAGACCCGCGGCTCCGGCCAGGTATCGCTGCCACTTGCCGATCAGCACCACGAAGCCGATCGTGACGAGGATGCCCCAGACCACGGACGGCGCCCGCAGGAACGACATCAGGGTGAACAGGCCGATTCCCAGCAGCGAGCCGACCAGGTCCCAGCGGTAGGCGGTGAGCGGGCGCAGGTGCGCGAAGCACCGGCCGACCACCTCGGCGGGCCCGGCCAGGCAGGCCGCGACCAGCACGAAGATCAATGGCAACACCAACCAGGCGGGCGGGCCGGTGGTGCTCAGCGAGGTGAAGTAGATGACCTCGTCGCCGGCCCGGTCGATGGTCACCGGAGCCAGGAAGGTGGCGATGACCAGACACGACAGGATGACCGGGGCCGCCGGCAGCACCGACCAGCCGCGCCGGGAGATCAGGAAGCCGAGGCCGATGCCGAGAAACGAACCGAGCAGCACGAAGTTGGAGAAGTAGCTCAGGTGCACGACGTTGGCACCGAGCCAGCGGATCAGCGCCAGCTCCAGGAACAGCATCAGCGCGCTGCCCAGGATCAACCGGCGGACGACAGCACCGTCCGGTTTCTCGGCTTCCCGTTCCACCGGCAACCGCCAGGGGCGCCGGGTCTTCGTCTGGGCGCTCGCCGCCGATGAATCGGTGGTGGGCTGTCCGGTGCCGTCCGGCATGTTCTACCTCCGCCGGGCCGGGGGATGGCCGGCTCGTCTCTGGTGATGTGGCCTGGTGATCTGGTGGGTGATCTTGCTGGAGTGTTCGCGCTGTACTGAGGTGTCTTCTGCGGTGCTGCGGTACTCGGGTGAATCGGACGTCACGATCGGAACTACCCGCTGATCATCGTTCACGCCGGGCATGGACGGTGAATCCGGGCAGGAGCGTCACAGGATTTCGAAGTGCCCGTCGTCCAGGTTCAGCCAACGGGCGGTCGACGGACCGAGCTTGGTGAGCATCCCGTAGACCATCGCCGGATTTGCCATCACCTTCTCGTGGATCGGGATCGCGATGGCCGGGTCGACGGCACGGAAGTACTCGACCGCCTCCTTGACCGCCATCCAGGGTGCCGATGTCGGCAGCGCCAGGATCTCCACCTTCTGCGGAATGACCGTGAGGCTGTCGCCGGGATGCAGCAGCCGACCGCCGACGAAGTAGCACGCATTGGAGATGGCCGGTAGGTCGGCGTGGATGGTGGCGTGGCTGCCGGCGAAGACCTCCACCCGGGTGCCGACGTCGAGCACGTCGCCCGTGGCGACCGTGGTCGCGGTGATCCCGGCCCCCGACAGCACCTCGGCAGAATCGCCGTCCGCGTACAAGGTCGCGTCCGGGTTGGCGCGGAGCAGGCCGGTCAGCCGCTGCTGATCGACGTGGTCGGCATGCTGGTGGGTGATCAGCACCGCCGTCAGACCGGACAACGTCTCGAAACCCTGGGAGAACGAACCCGGGTCGATCAGGATGCTCGCCGAGCCGTCGACGACGTGCAGGCAGGAATGGCCGTACTTGGTGATCTTCAAGGCGTTGCTCTTTCGTGAATGAGACGAACGGGCCTGGGTCAGGCTACGTCGCGATTCCCCTGAAGCCGCATCCGGCGCTCGCCGAGGCCGGTCGGCACCGCCCTTCACTGGAGCAATAACCACGCAGCGAAGAATCCCAGCGAGTTGGTCGCCCAGTGCAACAGCATGGTCGTCTTGATGCCCTTGCCGAGGCGGGCCAGCAGGCACAGGGCGACCCCGGCCGCCGTCATCGCCAGCACAGCCAGGCTCGTGGTGAGCCACACGTTGTGTCCCAGTGCGCTGCCGACGGCGGCGTTGGCGTCGTCGATGCCGATGGACGGCAGGATGTGCCAGAGGCCGAACAGCACCGATGCGCCGAGCACCGGGCCCCAGCGCCAGCGGATGGCCGGGGACGCGCCCATCAACGCGGGCAGCACGCCGCGGAACGCGACCTCCTCCAGCACCACGGTGCCGAGCGGGATCTGGATCAACACCACCCACAGCATCTGCGCGACGTCGGCGTTCCCGATCCGCGAGTCGATGAACGCGGCCTGGGTCGTCGGCAGCGCCATCCCGAGCGCGAACAGCAATGCCGTCCCGCCGGCCAACAGCAGCCCCACCCCGACCGGCCGGTGCCAGTGCCGGATCCCGAGGCCGACCGCGACCGGACCGGCCCCGCCCCGGTAGGCGATGCCCAACAGCACGAAGGCCATCGCCAGGTTCCAGGGGACGTACGCCCAGGAGGGCAGGATGCGATTGGACATCACGTTGCTGATCGTCAACGCCCCGATGGCCGCGGTCAGTGCCCACAATCG